>Ga0116174_10004174_pt1 | contig 11534 bp, 9 predicted proteins | sample AD_UKC087_MetaG_FD_89801 | JGI IMG/M metagenome (GOLD analysis project Ga0116174, IMG submission 89801) | Active sludge microbial communities of municipal wastewater-treating anaerobic digesters from USA - AD_UKC087_MetaG | ecosystem: Engineered > Bioreactor > Anaerobic > Digestate | place: USA...
AGACAAATTCGAGATTATCTACCAATTGCTTATATTTGGCTTCTGGCAGGTTGGCTAAGATCGCTTTGCCAACAGCAGTGGAGTATAACTTGGCGTGTTGGCCGATTCGGGAGCGCATGCTCATTGCCTGGGGGGTGTCGACCTTATCGAGATAAACTATTTCTCGACCATCCAGCACGGCTAAGTGGGCGGTTTCATTGGTGATGGAGGTTAGTTTTTGCAAGAACGGGCGGGCAACCTGATTAATGTCGTTATTGGCGAGAACCTTTGAAGAAATACCCGCTATTTTCATGCCAAGTTTATAACGTGAACTATTGTCTTCCTGGCGAACATAGTCGAGCTTCTTTAACGAATCAAGGATGCGAAAAGTTGAAGCCGCGCTTAATCCCAGATCCCGCGACATTGTTCGCAGACTGACCCAATCTTTGCTTTCCGCCAAGTACTCAATAACACTAAATAATCTTGCAATCGAATCGTTCATGATCAACACCTCATAATTATTATACTTAAATAATGGATAATTGAGGTCAATTAATGACTTCGGGGCAAATGTCTCTTATTTTCAGTGAAACTTGCATAAGTGGACGTACTTCAAAGACTCTCATGGATTGCCTGCTTCTTACAGAAATAAATAGTGGGTCTGAACGGAAATAGATGAGATAGCCAGAAAAATCCTGTTTTTAGTAAGTTGACCGTGAAAGCAGGTTTACCTTTCGTTATTTCTGAGCAGAAGGTTAGGGTCTCATTAAGCTCTCGCCTGAGAGAGGGCCAGCGTAGCCGGGGTGAGGTGTTGATGTTGGTTGTTTATGTTGGTACACAGAAATACCCTCTTCAGTCTCGTCACGCTCGCCAGCTTCCTCCAGGGGGAAGCCCAAGTTTCACTTTCTTTATCCACACAAATCGAATTGAATTAAATACGAAACGGTTAAATACGAAACTGTAGGAAACGGTTAAATACGAAACATTGTTTCATTAATTGCGAATTATGCTATAATCTGTTTGACGGAAGCTAAAAGTCTAAAGGCCGTTAGATATAGTTTCCTGTCGCACTGATCAACTCAATTAATAAAATGAGGTCGATTATAGTGAAGTATCAAAACAACGTAGTCACAATCCAATAGCAATCCAGGAGGAAGAATGAAAAATATCTATAAGTTTGTGGTTGTCTTGATTCTGATGGCTTTAGTGGTGGGCTGTACAGCGCCAGCACCAGCGCCTGAACCAGAACCTGCCAAGACAGAAGAGCCTGCTCCGCCCGCAGAAGATAAACCCACCGAAGAGGTTACTGAGGCGCCAGCAACAGAAGCTCCTAAGGAACCGATCATTATCGGCAGTATTCAGGACCTGACCGGCACCGCATCTGAGGCTGGCAAAGCCAATGCGTGGGGCGCTGAGTACGCTGTCAAGGTGATCAATGAGCAGGGCGGCATCAATGGCCGTATGCTGGAGATTATTACCCTTGATTGTAAGAACGATTTAAATGAGGGCATCAACGCTTATCGCAAGTTGGTGGATGAAGAAAAAGTCTCGGCAATCATCGGTCCGCCACTTTCAAACCCTGCTTCTGGTTGGGTAGACCTCTCAGAAGAGGACGAAATGCCGATCGTCGGTCATTTTATGGATGAAGTTGTGACCACGAACCCTGAAACTGGTGAGGTTTATCCTTACATGTTCCTGGTCGAACCCGGCTGCGCCAGTCAATCCGATGCGATGGCCAAATATGCGCTCGAAGATCTGAAGCTGACCAAGTTCGCTACGCTCTATAATACAGGTAACGCGTTCGCAAAAGCCCATGCTGTTCCATTTATGGACTATGTGAGAGAGCATGGTGGTGAAGTCGTGGCTGAGGAGACCTTTACCTGGGCAGACACAGACTATAGCGCTCAGGCACTAAAGATTGCCAATGCTGCGCCAGAAGCTGTGTTCTTGTCTGATTATGTTGTTCAGGCGACCACTGCTTATGATGCGCTGCGGGATGCTGGTTTTGAAGGCGTTATCCTTGGCGCCAATACGCTCAGCCTGCCCTTCGCTAATTTAGTCAAGAACCCGGTTCATGATGTCTACTTCCTGCAGAACTATGACATGCTCAATAAAGACCAGCCATGCTATGATCTGCACCAAGCCTATATGGAAGCTCAGAAATCAGAGTATCCAAAGGCTAATACGGCGTTTGGTTGGGACGCTGTTCATGTCTTAGTTGACGCGATGAAAAAAGCTGCTGATCCAACCAATGGCCCTGAGGTCAGGGGTCTGCTCGAGAAAACCACGGAGCTTCCAATTTGTCACGGAAATATTACGATCGACCCAGCGACTCACCGACCAAACAATCTGGGCATGTTCATCGCTGATTATGACGAGAACAATCAAATTCGCATTTTGAAGTATGTCCTTCCTTAACATACTGTCTTAATGCAAATGGTATTGGAGGTCAAGCTTAAAGCTTGACCTCCAATTGGAGCATTTATCTATGGTTTTACAACTCATCATCAACGGTATTTCCCTCGGTGCGGTTTATACGCTTATCGCGGTTGGCTTCGCGATTGTCTTTACTATCTTGCGTTTCAGCAACTTCGCGCATGGCGGCATGATCAGCGCCTGCGCATTTATTGGGTATTTCTTTCAACGTTATGTCAAACCCACACCTCCGTTCGCGCTAACTGTTATCTTTACGGCTGTTTGCGGCATTATTCTCGCGCTGGCGATTGACTTTTTCGCTTATCAGCGAATTAGAATCAACAAGAGCCCATCTATTTATTATTTCCTTGTTTCTCTGACGGTTGCGATTCTGATCGAGCAAATCCTGATCGTATTTTTTGGCACCAATATGTATGGTTATCCCGCAGTGTTTGAAACTCAGACGATGCAAATTGGCTCCTTTCGGATTAAGACGATGAACCTGGTGATTTTGGCTGTATCTCTCAGCCTGCTTTTCGCTTTGATGATCCTTTTGAATAAAACTAAAATCGGTTTGGCAATTCGGGCAGTGGCAATTGACCCAAACACAAGCCGGCTGATGGGAATCAACTCAAACGTGGTTATTACCACGGTCTTCGCTATCGCAGGCCTATTGGCGGGTGTCTCAGGCGTGTTTATCGGAATGCAGTATTCAGTTTACCCGTCTCTTGGCCCGACGATGATGCTGAAGGGTTTCATCGCTTCAGTTGTCGGGGGGATGGGCAGTCTGGGCGGCGCGATCATCGCCGCGCTTTTTTTGGGGCTGATAGAGATTATCTCAACTTACTTTCTTGGCGCGACAACGACGACAATTATCATGTTCGCCATCATGTTGGGTTTCCTGTTTATCCGACCACAAGGCATTTCAGGCAAGTTTGCTGAAGATAAGGTATAGGGGTTGCGGATGAGTTCTTATCAGATTGGCATTATTATCCAAATTTGTATTTCCATTATGACAGTAGTGGCTGTCTTCGCGATCACTGGCCTTGCGGGTATGTTTTCGCTGGGGCAGGCGGCCTATCTGGCCATTGGCGCGTACGTTACATTTGTGCTCCACTACCTGTTCAAGTGGCCTTATTACATAACGGGACTGATTTCTCTGATCTTGTGCGGTTTGGTAGCGTTAATCATTGGAATTCCAACGCTTAAGTTGCGTAAGGATTATTTTGCGCTGATCACTGTCGGTCTTGGCCAAATGGTTGTCGCAGTAATTTTGCTGCTTGAACGGTACACCAATGGTTCAATCGGTTTCTCAAAAATTCCACGGGCTCCGAAACTATTCTGGGTGACCTTATTCGCCACCATCTTGATTATTTATTGCATTCGCAATCTGAAATATTCCCGTTTTGGACGCATGGCGCTCGCACTTAAAAATGACGAAATCGTTGCTAAAAGCTTTGGGATAGATGTTTATCAATTGAAGCTGAAAATCTATATTTTGGCTTCTATTATTGCGGGGTTTGCCGGGATTCTAATGGCCATGCGCAACCGTGTAATTACCCCCGATTCATTTGGATGGGCGACTTCCGCTGAAATGCAGATATTCTTGTTTTTCGGCGGCACCAACAGCCTGACAGGGGCGGTGCTCTCGGCGATCGTCCTGCGAATTATTCCTGAGTTCGTTAGAAACATCGAAATATTTGGTACGAGCCTGCAAGAATTCCGAACGATCTTGTATTGTATAGTGATTATTTTCGTGATTGGTTTCAGACCGCAAGGCGTGCTTGGAGAACGTGAGCTTGGTTTCGGTTGGTTGAAACAACGCTTCGCTCGCCTCACAACAAAACCAGACGCGGAGGAGAACGATCATGCCTGATCCAGTATTGAGAACAATAGGACTCACAAAAAGGTTCGGCGGTCTGGTGGCGGTCGATCATTTCAGCATGGAGATTTTCCCTGGCTCTATCCGTGGAATTATTGGGCCTAATGGCGCTGGCAAAACCACCGTTTTTAACTTAATTTCCCGCATCTATACTCAGGATGAGGGGGAAATCTATTTAGATGATGTCGATATCTCGAATGCTGACCAGATTCAGGTTTCGAAGTTGGGAATTGCGCGCACGTTTCAGAACACTCGCCTGTTCACCGGGTTGAATGTTTTAGATAACGTTAAGGTCGCTTTGGACAGCTCGGCTGAATACAGCATGTTCAGCGCGATGTTTGGCTTCGGGAAACGTCAACGAGAAGAGAAACTGATCGAGAAGCGCGCATTGGACTGTTTAGAGCTGCTGAATTTATCTGTTTATGCTCGCCAGCGACCTTCGAACCTGGCTTATGGGATTCAGCGCCGTGTGGAGATCGCGCGCGCTTTGGTGAGCAACCCGAAAGTATTGATGTTGGATGAACCCGCAGCGGGTTTGAACCCGGAAGAGGTTAATCAATTAATGCAGTATATACAGGATATTCGGGTTAAATATCCTGAGTTAGCCATTCTGGTTATTGAACACCGTATGGAACTGGTGATGAACCTTTGTGAGTATATTTACGTTCAGGACTTTGGCGAGTCGATCGCTCAGGGTTTACCAGAGGAGATTCAAAAGTCGCCAGAGGTGTTGATGGCCTATCTTGGCGAGGAGGAAAACTGATGGGTATCCTCGAAGTTACTGACTTGCGCGTCTGGTATGATGGCCTTGAGGCTATTCATGGGATTGATCTGTCACTGCCGGAAGGTGAGATTACTGCTGTAATTGGATCAAATGGAGCCGGTAAATCAACGATAATCAAAGCCATCTCCGGGATGGTAAAACGTTCGGGTAAACTCATTTTTCAGAACCGAGATTTGCCTGAAAAAAGCAATGAGATTGTCAGGCGCGGTGTGGTTCAAGTGCCGGAAGGACGCAAAGTTTTTGCAGGTTTAACGGTCGAAGAGAATTTGAGACTTGGGGCCTATACAAATTCTCACCCCAAAGAGATTCCTGAGCTTTTGGAAAAGCAATATGAGACGTTTCCAAGATTGAAAGAACGTCGCAATCAGGATTCCGGAACGCTTTCAGGTGGGGAGCAACAGATGTTGGCGATCGCCAGGGCCCTGATGGCCAAGCCATTGCTGTTGATGCTGGATGAACCATCGCTTGGGTTGGCGCCAATTCTTGTCAGTGAAGTGTTTAATAATATTGTACAAATTGGACAGTCAGGGACAACAATCCTGTTAGTGGAACAGAACGCACGAAAGTCATTGTGTATTTGTTCGAAAGCCTATGTCATTGAAAACGGTCGAATTGTTATTGAGGACACGGGCGAAAATCTATTGAACAATAAAGAAATCGCTAATGCCTATCTGGGCAGCAGCAAACGCCTTTCGTGTAATTAATTGTTAGGAGTATGTCATGGAAGTCATCAAGAAGAAAGTTGGGGAACTGGAAGTGTCAGTCTGGTCGAATCGACTGGAATCTGGAGCTGCGGCGGGCAGGGACACGGCCGACCGAATTAAAAAGCTAATTGAAGAAAAGGGCGAAGCGAGAGTGGTATTCGCTGCCGCGCCATCCCAGAATGAATCTTTGGAGTATCTAAAGAACTCAGACGTGGATTGGACGAAGGTTCGGGCATTTCACCTTGATGAATATGTCGATCTGCGGGCTGATCACCCGGCGCGTTTTGGCACTTTTCTGAGAAGAGCTTTGTTCGATCATGTGTCTTTTAAGCAGATCCATTTTCTTTACCAGGAGGGACTCGAAGCGGAAGAGATGGTAAAGCAGTATTCCGCGTTGCTTGCTCAATATCCTCCGGACTTGATGCTGCTTGGCGTAGGCGAAAGTGGCCACCTGGCTTTTAATGACCCCGCTGTGGCTGATTTTGACGATCCGGAAGTTGTAAAAGTCGTTGAGCTTGACGAGATTTGTCGCATGCAGCAGGTGAATGATGGTTGTTTTGGGAGTTTGGATGAGGTTCCGATGAGGGCGATGACCATTACGCTTGGCGGTCTCAAACGTATTCCTCAACATGTTACCGTCGTGCCCGGGATTCGAAAGGCAGATGCGGTGAAAGCAATGCTGACTGGGCCGATCACTGCTGAATGCCCCGCCAGCATGCTGCGTACTTCGTCAGGTGGAAAGCTCTACCTCGATCGCGACAGCGCTTCTTTAGCTTTTGACCTTTAGAAACTGGAGGAAAGAATGATTAGCTATAAACTAACTGCGGATGAAATTGTTTCAGCAAACCCTGACCTGGCAATTTTGCCGATTGGTTCAATTGAACAGCATGGGCCTCACCTGCCGGTGATGACTGATTACGCGATCATTACCGCTATCGGAAAAGGCGTAGCGGAGAAAACCAACGGCTACCTTCTGCCAACCCTTCCTATCAGCACTTGTCGGGAACATATGGGCAAGAAGGGCAGCGTGTGGATGGAGCCGCCCACATTCTATAACATGGTCACAGATATCGTGATGTCGCTAAAGACGCAAGGGTTCAACAAGGTATGCATCTTGTCTGGCCATGGAGGGATTTTTATCCTAACCCCGATTACACGCGACCTCAACGCTAAGAACAATCCCGACCTGATGGTGGCAACGGTGGAAATCATGGCGATTTTTCAAAGTTTGACAGAAGACGGGTTAATTGATTCTAAGTTGGAGATTCACGCGGGTGAAATCGAGACTTCCATGATGCTCTATCTTGCTCCGGAAACGGTACATATGGATCGCGCGGTTGATTTCATCCCAACAGTAGGCAGGCCAATGTTAAACTATGGCAGTATCTTCCGCGCTTCGCCTGCGGGAGTGTGGGGAGAACCAAGCTATGCGACAGCAGAAAAAGGCAAGTTAATTCTCGAGCGTGCTATCGAAAAAGGAGTTAGCCAGATGAATTATATTTTCGATTATATGGAGAAAAAGGAAAAGTTCGGTTACAGCTATTTTTAAGCTAATCGACCTGTCGCAATAACTTAATAATATAATGGAGAACTCAGGCAAATGGCACAAAAAATTCGTCTATTATTGCTCGGTTCGGCTTTCGCAGCTGATTTACATGTTGACGCATATTCAAGAATCAGGGAAAAAGTTGATATTGTTGGCATAGCCAGCGCTGATAGTGATCAAGCGCATAAACTGTTAGAAAAATATGGCTTTTCAGGGCAAGAGTTTTACACAGATTATCACGACGCTGTAGAAAATTGCGCTTGTGACGTAGTTGACATTTGCCTTCCCAATTTTTTGCATCATCCTGCAACCATGGCTGCGATTGCCGCAAAGCGCCACGTGATCTGTGAAAAACCACTGGCAACAACAGTGGAAGCGGGGCGCGAAATGGTTCAGGCTGCCAGGAAAGCGGGCGTTCGCATTTATTATGCGGAAGATTGGATGGGCTCACCCGCGTTGAGCAAGGCCAGAGAGATTATTGAGCAAGGTGCGATTGGCGATTTGAAGTTCATCCGCGCCCGCGAAGCTCATAGCGGTTCACATAGTCCTTTTGTTCAAAAAATTGCTACCGCGGGTGGGGGCGCGTTAATTCACCTTGGAGCTCACCCGATCACATTCGCCCTGGCGATGAACGACAATCGCTGGACTGAACTTGTCGCGATGACCTCTGGGGGGAGTGAAGGCAACCTGATCCACAAAGGCATGGAAGGTGAAGATTGGTCAGCGGCGTTAATTAAGTTTCAGAGCGGCATGAAGGCGATTGTCGAAGCGAATTTCATTACTTATGGCGGTATGGAAGATTCGATTGATTTCTACGGCACAGAAGGCTGCCTGCATGTTGATCTCACTTTTTCTAGTCCTCTGCACGGATTCAGTATTCCTGGCTTTGAATATACTGTCGAGAAGGCCGAAATTACCACTGGCTGGGCAAGACCAGTGGTGGACGAGAAATACAATTTGGGTTACGTCGCGGAATTAACACTGTTTATAGATTGTTTGCAAAAGGGCATCGAGGCGCCTCTCGGGCTGAGAGGTGAAGATGGACTTGAAACGCTCGAGGTGATCAATTTCATTTACGAATCTGCCAGAACAGGAAAGAAAATCACAAATCCTAACCAAGGAAATTAATCATGAAAGTTTTACCTGAGATCCCCGTTGAAATTGCCGGCCTGCGCTTCAGGAACCCATTCTATGTGGCTTCAGGTCCCACGACTAAATCAGTGCGTCAATTACAGCGCATCGAGGAAACGGGTTGGGCAGGCGCGAGCATTAAACTGACAATTGATCCGGATCCCTATATCAACCGCAAGCCCCGTTATGGCTGGCTCAAAGGGAGAAATGCGCTCGCCTTTACAACTGAGAAAAGGTTGAAATTCTCTGAAGGTCTTAAGCTCGTGGAAGATGCCAAGAAGGTCTTAAAGGACTTAATTGTGATGGCAAATATTACTTACGCGGGCGAAGATAATCCGGACGGTTGGGTCAGGATGGCAAAACGGTTCGAAGAAACCGGCGCAGACATCATCGAACTGAACATGTGCTGCCCGAATATGTCTTACAATCTCGAAATTACTGACAAAGAACACGCCAGCAAGCAGAAAACAGGCGCGAGCATGGGGCAGCAGCCTGCTGTGGCATCTGAAATTGTCAGGGCGGTGAAAAGCGCAATTAAAATCCCACTGTTCGTCAAACTGACGCCAGAAGGAGGGCAGATTGCTGCAGTAGCGAAATCGCTTTATGCGGTAGGGGCTGACGCGGTGGGGTCTACGGGCAACCGTTTAGGAATCCCCACAATCGATTTATCCCGCCCGACCAAGTCAAACTTTACGCTTCAAGACCAGATTTCGATCGGATGCTATTCAAGCTCCTGGCTAAAACCTCTTGCCCAGCGTGACATTTATGAGATGCGAAAGGTCAATGGCAATAATGTGTTTATCACCGCGACCGGCGGAATAACCAGCTGGCAGGACGCGGTCGAGATGGTGATGTGCGGCGGAAGCTTGCTTGGAATTTGCGCGGAGACATTAATTAATGGTTTCGACATTTTGGAGCCGATCGTCAAAGGCATGAAATCATTCATGGATGAACATGGCTTCGAAACTCTGGATGATTATCGCAGTACGATCGTTCCTGAGGTGAAATCATCGGCTGAAGTTACCATTTATGATGGATATGCCCAGATTATCAATCCTCAATTGGCAGCGCCCTGCAAAATTGCCTGCCCGCTTCATGTGCCTGCGCAAGCGTACGTGCAGAAAGTGGCCAAGCGGCAGTTTAAGGATGCCTTCGATTTGATTATGGCTCATCCGCTGCAAGAAATTTGCAGTTTGATTTGTTCTCATCCGTGCGAGGATGTTTGCACCAGAGCGAATGTGGATACGAGCATTCAAATCAGGGACATTAAACGTTTTGTATTGGAATTAGGGCTGAAAAATGGCTGGAATGCAAACGCTTCAGATGAGCGCTTAACCTCGACCAAGATCGCCGTGGTTGGTTCAGGGCCAAGCGGATTGGCGGCTGCTTCAAGTCTGGCAAGCGCTGGTTATCAAGTAACGGTGTTTGAACGTGAGTCTGAACTTGGCGGCCATCTGCGTTATGGGACTGGCCGATTTAGGCTGCCGGTCGCAACGATAGATCGTTTGATCACAAAGATGCGTGAACAGGGAGTGCGGTTTAAGACGAAGGTAACGGTTGGAACTGACATCCAGGTCAGAGATTTGACGGCGGAGGGCTTTGAATGTGTGCTTTTGGCGATTGGCACTGAACCAGCTCAACCCATGAAGGCGGAACCTGGTGTCAAATCGATGAGCGGCGCTCAATATCTCTACGACGCTTACCATGGCGCTCACGCCCCGCATGATTGCGTGATCGTCGTTGGCGGAAATCTCGAAGCCACTGACTGTGCGCGTACCGCTATCAGACAGGGCAGCAGCGAAGTCTATCTTGTTCTGGAGTCGATGCCAAAAGGCAAATCTGCGTTCAAAGCGGAACTGGCTCAGGCAAAGGCTGAGGGGGTGGTGGTCTTGGAAAACACCAGCCTGGATGGAGCGAAAGACGGGCTGGTCGCCCTGGTTAATGCGGATCGTTTTACCCGGGAATTGCAGTGTGATCTGTTAGTGTTCGCGGGTGATACCAAACCGAATGGCAGCAGTGAGCTCATCCGATTAGGTGATATGCAGGTGGTGGTCAATAAGGATGGCGTTACCACCTCTCTCCCGAAACTCTTCGCCGCAGGAGGCGTTGTAAAGCCTGGTGAACTTGCCAATCTGATCGCGAGCGGGCGAAACGCCGCAGTTGTCATCGATCAGGCGCTAAGGGCAGATGAGGCGAAATTAAAGCAACAGCCGCGTTTGACCCGCGCTGACTTGCGTTTGGTAATGGAACGTACACCTCTTCCTGTTGGCAAGGTGAAGCCTTTGGATCTTAATTTAAAACCAGCAAAAGACTTGTTGGCTGACTTTGATCTGACGCGCCGTGTCATGACTGAGGAAGAAGCGGTGGCTGAGGCCTCTCGATGCCTGAATTGTGGGTGCGGTGAGGGTTGCCAACTCTGCAAGACGATATGCTGTGAGTTTGCTCCTTATATCAGCTCACCGGATGAGTTGCAGATCAATAAAGAGCTTTGTGTTGCCTGCGGCATGTGCGCAATGCGTTGCCCTCAGGGCAACATAGAAATGGTTAACTTAGGAATATCCCGAACCTGATCAGGTTCGGATATTTGAGAAGAAGGGGAAAGGCGAAGCTAACTTAGCGCTTTTATGATCTCTTCGGAGGTCATCACGACGCCAAATTTCATCGCGATATTATCCAAAGTGGCTTTATGAAGTTCTTCGGAGAAGCTTGACACACAATCGCTGGCTACAACCATTTGAATCTGGTTGGCATATCCATCCATAACAGTTGTTTCGACGCAGATTTGCGTTACTGTACCAGTAACAATCAGAGTATCGAGTCCCACGCTGAGCATTGCATCATGGAGATTAGTGTTTCTAAAAGCAGAGTAGTTGTATTTATCGATGATGAAGTCTTTTTCAAGGACAGGTTTAAGTTCATCGATGACATCAGCGCATAGTTCTTCTTTGTCGATGTCCGGATAATATTTTTTCAAACCGCGGCGACAATTTTTCAGTTCGCCCGATTGTGGGCTCCAATTCCAAAGGAATGTCCGTTTCGGACCGGTGAGAAAACGAGTAAAAAAGACTGGCATCCCATTTTCGCGTGCGAAAG
>Ga0116174_10004177_pt1 | contig 11530 bp, 7 predicted proteins | sample AD_UKC087_MetaG_FD_89801 | JGI IMG/M metagenome (GOLD analysis project Ga0116174, IMG submission 89801) | Active sludge microbial communities of municipal wastewater-treating anaerobic digesters from USA - AD_UKC087_MetaG | ecosystem: Engineered > Bioreactor > Anaerobic > Digestate | place: USA...
ACTCGGTCAAAAAACGCGAACAACAGCGCTGTTCGATACCACAGGCGCCAAGGCCAGACAGTGCTTTCGCCATGTCTCGTGGCCCGATCTGGCGAACCTCAATTCGCGCGTCTCTGAAGTTTTTAGATATATCCCTGAGAAAGGTTTTCATCTCAAAATTGCTGTCATTATCGTAGTTGAGAAATATCGTAATCCGATTGGTTTCAAAACCATATTCTATAGAGACTGCCTTGACGTTTTGAAAACTCGATTCACGAAGATATCTCCTGACAATTTCCAGCGCTTCAGCCTCTTTTTGAATAAGAACTTCGCGAATTGCCATGTCTTCATCATTAGCCACTCTCTCAATGGGTTGGATCTCGGTCTGGTTAGTCGGCTCACTTACCTCAGCCTTTGCAACCCGACCAATTTGACGGCCATGGCTAGTGTTGACAATGACATAACTATCGCACGTTAGAGAAAGCTCTTTCGGCGCACTGAAATAATACAGTTTACCTAATTTATTGAATTGAACTGCAATAACTCTGTTAATTAACATAATTACGAAATTATATCATTTCGCTTTTTCCTTCTTGTAATCCTGTTTCGAGATCTCAGCCGCCACGTTACACGTCATTTGCTTGAGAGCTCTTGCGGTTGTTGAAGGATTATCCTGGAGCAAATAAGGCGTTCCAAAATCTCCTGCCTTGCCAACCTCAGGGTCCATCGGAATACGCCCTAACAAAGGAACTCCTGTTCTAAAAGCCAGATGTTCACCACCCGCCTCACCAAACAGATACATTTTTTCACCATTTGGCAATTCAAGGTAGGCCATGTTTTCTACGACCCCTAAAATCGGCACGTTGAGTTTTTGGAACATGCCAATAGCGCGGGCAGCATCATCCAAAGCCACCTGTTGCGGCGTGGAAACAACCACCGCGCCACTCACTGGCAGCACTTGTGAAAGCGAAAGCTGAACATCGCCCGTCCCCGGGGGCATGTCAACGATGAGATAGTCAAGCTCACCCCAATCAAAATCGGTCAAAAATTGTTGAATCGCGGAATGTAACATCGGTCCACGCCAAATTAAAGGTTGGCCATCCGTAACAAAGAAGCCAATGGAAAGAACCTTCAGACCATTTATTTCAGCGGTCTTTAGTTTTTGACCTTCCGGCGTGGCTGGCAGGCGATCCAACCCAAGCATCCGCGGGATATTTGGACCATAAATATCCGCGTCCAATAAGCCCACACGTGCGCCCTCCTGAACCAGCGAGGTGGCCAATGCTACAGCAATGGTGCTTTTGCCAACGCCACCCTTGCCCGATCCGACAGCGATAACATGCCCAAACTGATTTGCGTCGATATTAACTGGAGTTGAGGCGCGAACTTTTGAAGCCATTTCAATTTTTACAGTGCTGACGCCTTCAACGCCCATAACCGCCCGCCTGGCATCTGCCTCAATGCGGTGCTTCAGCGGGCAGGCGGGTGTGGTCAAATTGATCGTGAAAGACACATCAGCGCCTTCGACCTTTAAATTCTCAATCATTCCCAATGAGACCAGATCTCTATTAAGTTCAGGATCCATCACGGTGGAAAGGGCAGTTAAAACTTGTTCTTTGTTTGGCATAATTCCTTCTTTGTTTTTAGTCGTCACGAAACTGGACAAGTTGGCGACGATAAATTAGTATCGAAACTTAACGAAGCAACGATGTGACTTGCAAATAATTGTATTAGCATAGCTTTCAGGATTGATTTAGCAGTCCCAACTCAGCTGCAGGTCATCTCCTAAAATAAACAGACAGACTATTTTCAGTAATTAACAATCGAAGTTCTGTCTCAGCCTCCGACACATTTTCAAATCACGCATATAAAAACACGCTGCCTTTTCAATACGCTTGGATTATAACCGTAATGATTCTGTCAACGACCGTGATGATAAAAGTTGTAGAGCTTATTGTAATCATCGGGAAGATCAATATCCCTGCCCTGCATCTCGTCCAGCCACTCAACATATTTCACATTCATATCACGCATGAGGCCTCGTCCTCCCTGGTCGCCTGAGACCTGCTTCAGCGCGTCGAAATTCGCCTGTGAAAAATAAACTGGGTTAGCGCGCCGGCCATCAATCAACGGTGCGACCACTTCATTCCCCAAGTTCGCGTACCTCACGATCTCATCCAACAGGTGGACATTAATCTGAGGCTGATCAGCCAGCATAAAAATCGCCCCATTAATATCTGCCGGCAAACTTTCAATCCCGGCCCTCAGCGAACTGCTCTGACCGGTTCGCCAATCTTCATTGATCACCACTTGTATTGCAGAGATTTTTATCGTTGATCTGATACGCTCCGCGTCAGCGCCTAAAACAACAACTATCGGGTCAAACTCTGCTAAAAGAGCAGCGCGAATGCTCGCATTAATCACATTCGCACTGCCCCAGGATAATAATTGTTTTGTTTTTCCAAAACGGCTGGAACCACCTGCCGCAAGGATTACAGCCGCGATCTTGCCCATTAAATATCCAACGCTAATCGATTTTGCCGATCGCCCTCAAAACGCGTTCTGCGGTCAGCGGGAAGCTGTCGAAGCGAATCCCGATAGCATCCTCAACCGCTGAAATAACCGCGGGCGCGAACGGAAGATAAGGCATCTCGCCCATGCCACGCGCTCCATATGGGCCGGCTGGATCAGGATACTCCAAAATAACGCTTTTAACCCTATCAGGAATGTCCAGGATAGTTGGAATCAAATAGGTCGAAAACTCTTTGGTAAGCGCCATGCCATCGCGCTGTTTCCAGTTTTCAAGCAAGGTATAACCAGCAGCCTGAACAACAGCGCCTTCTATCTGTCCTTCTACCAAAGCGGGGTTAATCGCCTTTCCAACATCATCAGTGCAGATTACCTCCCTTAAAATCACCTCACCAGTCTGGGTGTTTACCTCAGCCAACACGGTTTCAGCCACGTACCCATAGGCGAAGTTAGGCACGCAATGGCCATCAACTTTATCAAGGCTGGATGTCGCAGGCGCCCAGTAGGTATCTTCAACACGCACAGGTCTCTGGCCAATATGCCAAAGCTCAAGCGCTTTTTGAGAAGCCTCCTTAATCGCATTTCCCGCCATAAAGGTCATTCTTGAAGCGGAAACCGACCCGGAGTTCAATGATGTCGCGGTATCAGAGAAATGTGCTTCGATCTTTTCTTCAGGTATCCCAAGTGACTCCGCAGCGAATTGCAGAAAAACAGTGTGAGCGCCCTGACCCACTTCAGCCCCCGCATGATAGAGCACAGCCTTTTCGATTTCGCTGTCACCAAACAGCTCAATCGTAGCGCCACAGTTTTCCCTGTAACCATAAGAAAAACCAATATTCTTATACCCACAGGCAAAACCCAGCCCACGTCGGATATGCGCAAGTTCAGACTGCTTCACTTCCGGTTTCACCCAGCCAGTTTCCGACTTTTCCCAACCACCCTCAATGGCTGCGCGCTCAACTACTTCCCGAATAGAGACTTTACCCGGCAAGGGTGACCCCATGGAAATAATGCTTCCATCCTTGAACAGATTGCGGGACCGCAACTCAACCGGGTCCATACCCAGGGCTTGAGCAAGCTTATCAACCTGGCTCTCAGCCATAAACGCGGCTTGCGGGCCGCCAAATCCTCTAAAAGCCCCTCCGGGAATATTGTTGGTATAGACGCAATAGGCATCAGTCGAAACATTCTCAATGTCGTATGGACCAGTAGCGAGAAGCGTCGCATTTCCCAATACCTTGCCGGATGTATAGACATATGCTCCGCCGTCAGCATAGATCTTCGATTCCGCCGCCAGGATCTTGCCGTTCACATCCGCGCCCCATTTTGCCCACAAACGATAATGGTGCCTCTTGTGATGTCCAATGATCGATTCTTCACGTGACCAGACCGTTTTCACAGGTCTGCGAATACCTTTTTCACTCAGGCGCATCGCCGCCAGGCACAGCACGATCTGAACAGACATATCCTCTCGGCCGCCAAACGCGCCACCAATAGCAGGGTAAATAACTCTGACTCGCTCCAGAGGAATATTGAGCGCATGTGCCACCTGTCCTTGGTCCTCATGCGTCCACTGTCCGCCCACAATTAAGGTGATACGATCCTCTTCATCCACATAAGCAACACCGGCTTCGGGTTGCAAGTAGGCATGTTCCTGAACCGGTGTGTTGTATTCATGTTCCACCACAACCGCGCAGCGTTTGAACGCCTCTTCAACATTTCCGTGGCGAATAATATTGTGATGGAAAATATTCGTTTCCATCTTCGGGTGAAGAATATAGGCATCCTCAGCTAAAGCTTGATCAAGTGTCTCAATAATCGGCAGGTCTTCAAACTCGATTTCAATCAGTTTGGCAGCCTTTTTGGCGATTTGCTCTGTCTCAGCGATCACCAAGGCGACTTGGTCGCCTTCAAAACGCACATGATCTCCATCCGGCATATTAGAATCCGGACCGCATAAAACCGGTTGATCCTTGACGCCTAAACCGTAACCGTTATTCGGCACATCTTTTGACGTCAACACTTTCACGACACCTTCGACTGCTTCAGCCTTGGTCGTATCGATGTGCCTGACAATCGCTGAAGGCCGCCTTGCAAAAACAACCTGCATATACAGCGCGTCGCTAAACTGAAAATCCCCGGGATAACGGGCCTTCCCAGTCACTTTATCGTAAGCGTCTATCCTTGGCAAACGATCACCTACCGGACTCATGCTGACCTCCCATTTGCTGACGCTACGCTTTCGATTGCCTCAACAATTTTGTAATAACCCGTACACCGGCACAAATTACCTGATATGCCTTCTCTGATTGTCTCATGGTCAGGCTCCGGAATCTCTTCAAGCAGTTTAACTGCTGACATCACAAAACCAGGTGTACAGTAGCCGCATTGTACAGCTGCGTGGTCAATAAAAGCTTGCTGAACTGGATGCAAATGGCCATTTTTGGAAACACCTTCCACGGTGGTAATCGCTGCATTATGGGCGCGTGGCGCCGGAACCAGACAGCTCACCACTGCCATGCCATCGAGATGCAAAGTGCAAGCGCCACACTCACCTTCCCCACAGCCATTCTTAGTGCCAGTCAATCCAACTTTCTCGCGCACCAACCCGAGCAGGTTTCGCTGACCCTGATCTGCGATATCAAACCGTTCGCCATTGATCACAGTTTGAATGACCTCACCGTTCCAGTTCGCCGCAGGATGGGTAAAATTCCGATTGTGCGTGTCGAGTACTGCCGGCCGGCGGGGAACCTTGATTTCAGGATCGCGATTTTCGATTTCATTCAGACAGTTTTCGACCAACACCCCTACCATGTAGTATCGGTATTCTTGCGAGGCACGCACGTCGCTGATCGGTTTGACAGCAGCTTCAGCTAACTTACCAGCTGTTTGCGTGACATCAGGCGTTAAAGATTTGCCAACCAGAAACTTTTCAGCTTCTAAAGCGTGAATGATTGTTGGTGCAACAGAACCAAGTGTAATTTTAGCGTCAACAATCCTCTCACCCTCGAAATCAAGCAAAACGCAACCATTTAAAGTGGAAATGGCCTGGGCACGGCGCAGAGCAGATTTCTTGAAATTGCCAATTTGAGAAGGTTTCATGCTTTCAAAAACGACTTCTTTGACAAATTCGTCTTTCTTCAGCACAGTTTTACGAACGCCCTGATAAAAATCAGCCAACTTCACCATGCGTTCACCAGATTTTGAAACAATGACTAAACTCGCGTCAAGCGCCATCAAGGGAGTGATGGTGTCGTTCGCCGGTGACGCCGTCACCAGATTGCCGACTATCGTCGCGCGGTTGCGAATCTGAGGTGTCGCCACCCGCCAACATGCCTGAACCAGTGGATAAGCCGCATCTCGAAGGATAGATGATAAAACCGCGTTATTATGAGTAACCAGGGCTTCAATATGAATACATCCATCCGAGTCGCGCCAGATCTGATCCAATCCCGCAATTCTGGAAATATCCAGAATCACTTCCAACTCCTCCCACTTTCCGTTATGCATCTCAACCATCAGATCCGTCCCGCCCGAGATAATACGGGTCGGCGCCTGCTGATCAGCCAATTTGGCAACCAGCTCATCAATTGTTTCAATAATGTGATAGTGTTTCCACATAATTCCTCAGTTAGCCAGGATTGGTGCGTGATTTTTTACTGCGATCACCTCAGCGAGAATGCTAATCGCGATCTCTTCTGGCGTTTCGCCACGAATATCCAGGCCAATCGGTGATTTTACCAGTTGAATTTGTTCCTGTGGCACACCTTGCTCAATCAGACCTTTACGCGTGTGCGCCCAGCGCTTAAGTGAACCAATAACGCCTAAATAAGCGAATTGTTGTTGAAGCAACGACGGCAAGCCCTCAATATCAACATCAGTCCCCCGCGACACGTTGACAATAAAAGTGCTCTGGTCAAAAGGCAGCAGCTTTGGAAGATCGGCCATTTTGGCGCTTAGAAATTCGACATTAGCAGGGAACAGCGAAGCGTCCAGCTCTTCCATGCGATCGTCAGTCAGCACAATCCGGAACCCAAGCGGCGACGCCGCTTTCGCCACAGCCTTACCGACATGCCCAGCGCCAATAACCACCAATAGTGGTTGCGTCATCTGTGGTTCAATATAAACCGTCATCTCACCGCCGCAAACCCCCATTGAGACATCGCTCTCTTCTGACAGAGAATAATGGACAAGCCTTGTTTTGCCGTCTTTCAATGCCTCAAGAGCAGCTTTTGTCGCAGCCACTTCCACCCCACCGCCACCGACAGTTCCAGTTGTGTGTCCGTCAGGAAAAACTAACATTTTAGTGCTTGCTTTTCGAGGTACAGCGCCGGTCGTTTCAATGACGACACAAAGACAGACTGGTGTACCCGCGCGAATTGAATTATTTAATTGATCGATGAGAGTATCCACTATACCTCCAACAATGACAGAACGATGGGTAATAACTGTTTTTTGCGTGAGACCACCCCTTCAGCCACATAAGTGCCGTCCGACATCGGCTTATAGGGTAATTCGTCCAGTTCGGGTGGAGCGTCGACAAAAATCAAGCGACTCGACCCAGCCACAACGTCTGTGACCATTAAACCGGCAAAATCGATAGCCTTTTGGTTTTTCAAATTCTTCAACGCGGCCTGCAATCTGGGAATGTAGTCGCCAATGTCATACATATCAGATGTTTCCGCCTGAGCAATGGCGAACTTAAAACCTGCAGTCTCATAAAGTTTCATATCGGTGGAAACCACAACATCAGGTTCCTGAGTGATTAAACCAGCGCCCGCCTTCACGATCCGCTCGCCATAAGTCTTGATCGTTTCATCCTCAAGGGGTGAACCCGGTACAAATGCCCAGCGAGCTAAACGCTGAGCAGCCTCATTATCGCGCGAAGTGGTAGTTGGCGAAGTCAAAATCAAGGTATCTGACAGCAGTCCTGCCAGCAACAGGCCAGCCATATCAGGTGGCGCGCTTAAACCTGATTCCTCCATCTGTTCCGAAACTAAGGTTGATGTCGACCCAACTATATCTACAGTAAACTTGATCGGATTATGCGTAGACTGATTTCCCAAACGGTGATGGTCGAGAATCTCGAGCAGTTCAGCCTCTTCGAGCGAGGCAATAGCCTGTTGAGGTTCATTATGGTCGACCAGAATAACCTGAATTCGCGGTGGCGACAACAAATCGCGTTGTTTCACCACACCCAGATAACGCTTATTTTCGTCAATCACCCAATATTCAGTCTGTTCGTTGCGTAATAAGCGATTTAATACATCTTTGATGCGTGTGCCGGCTGCGAATTTCGGCAAATCAATTTCAGCCGCTTCACGACAAGGGATATCGAGCATCTCTGCTATCGTGATATTGCGATTTTTAGCATGCGGGCCAATGATTTTTCGCATAAAATCAAACACGCTCTGGCCGGTAACCATCCCAAATGGTGTTCCATCCTGGTTGACCACCGGGCAGATGCCAGCCGTACGCGTCAAAATCGTCCAAGCCTCATTCAAGGATTTGTCCGGGCTAACCACATCGTAGCGGCGCATCACCGACTCAAAACGAGGAGAGGCGTCAGTCAACAAAACAGGAGATTCAATGCCCAATGTTTTTAACACCCAAGCAGTTTGACGATTAATCGCTCCGGCACGGGCTGGGAGCGTATTCAAATCATCCCGAACGTTAAGCAACCAGGCATAACCAATCGCTGAGGCAATCGAATCAGTATCCGGGTTCATATGGCCAACCACAAAAACCCGCTTGGTATTTCGATTAAAGTTAAAAGGTTGATCCATTAATTTTGGGAGCTCCTCTGCTTTGCCAAAGCTTTCCATACTTTTTCTGGTGTTACCGGGTTATCTTTGATGTCAGCGCCGCAAGCGTCTAAAACAGCATTCCCAACCGCCGGCGCTGCCCCGTCAAGCGGAATTTCGGCAACTGCCTTCGCACCAAAGGGATGCGACTTTTCATAAGTCTCAACAAAGATCGTTTTGATTTTGGGCATCTCATCAGCCCTGAAGATGTGATAATCAGCCAGGTCTCTTTCACGTGCCCGACCTTTTTCGTCATAAACCATTTCTTCGCTGACAGCATACCCAAGCGCCTGCGCCACCCCGCCTTCTATCTGTCCTTTGGCTGTGGTGGGATTAATGATCACACCACTATCCACTGCGAAAACCAGCTCTTCAACCCTCACTTGGCCAGTCTCTTTGTCAACTAACACGGTGGCGAACTGCGCACCGAAAGGAGGCGGAGAACTGGGCGACACATACGAAGCAACCGTCATTAATTGCTCCTGTTTTTGTCGGTGCAGACTATCCAGAGCAATTTCAGCCAGGCTGATTCTCTTTCCATCCGGAGCGACAGCCGAGCGACCTGCCAGTTTCAGATCAGAAGGTTGAACGTTCAATCCCTCATCCGCAAACATTAACGCTGCTCGTTCTTTGATTTTTTCGGCTATTTGCGCTGCCGCTTTGGCAACAGCCGTACCGGAAATATATGTGGTCGAAGAGGCATAGGCACCCTTATCAAACGGAGTGAAATCGGTGTCTGACGAGTAAACCAATATGTCCTCAAGCGGCACGCCTAAAGTCTCAGCAGCCATTTGCGCAAGGACAGTATCGCTGCCGGTGCCTAAATCGGTAGCGCCAACCATCAGGTTAAAAGAGCCATCGTCGTTGATTTTGAGGCTTGCAGCTCCCATATCGAGATATGGAATTGCCGTTCCCTGCATCACCAGGGCGACGCCAATGCCCCGGGCCAGATTCGGCTTGCCAGGGATGTTCTTCCAATCAGTGTTATTATATTTCTCGTCCCAGCCAATCGCCGCCCGGCCTTGTTTTACACACTCCGCCAGGCCGACCGTCCAGACAGTTTCAGGCACAGGCTCGCGTCCTTCATTCCAGGCAGTGCTGAATGGGTGAAACTCACCGGAACGCAATGCGTTTTTAAGCCGGAATTCCAGTGGGTCAAAACCCATCTTTCGGGCAATCATTTCCATATGGCGTTCCAATGGCCAGTAACCTTGTGGGACTCCGTAGCCGCGATAAGCACCGGCCGGTGGAGTGTTCGTATATACCACATCCGCGTAGAATCTGATATTGGGGGATTTACGATATTCGCCATCACCGACATAGAGCGCCATCGACTTGTGACCTGTATTGCCCGTAACAGTCAGCGCGTGACAACCATATGCGCCGGTATCGCTCAACGCTATCATCTCATTGGCGGTTAAAGTCCCATCCTTTTTGACACCAGTGCGCATCTTCACGCGCATCGGGTGTCGTGAACGCGAACTGATAAACTCTTCCTCCCTGGTCATCTCATAGAGCACCGGTCGGCCAGTCGCGATAGTTAGATGACCGACAATATCCTCAATCAGCACTTCCTGCTTGTTGCCAAAACCGCCGCCAATTCTTGGTTTAATGACCCGAATGCGTTTAACTGGGAGGTTCAGAACGGGCGCAAGCATGCGACGGGCGTGAAAAGGCACCTGTGTTGAGGTACGAATCACCAAACGGTCGTCTTCATCCCAGTAGCTCAGAGAAACATGAGGTTCGATATGCGCCTGTTGCACCTTAGGCACCTCATATTCTTCCTCAAATATGCGATCAGCTTCATTGAAACCTTTATCAACATTTCCAATATCAATGCGAATCTCCGCAGCCAGATTGCGTGAAGGGTCAGAATCAGCAAAATTAACATATTCTGGCTCATCATGAATGCGGACTGCTCCCGGTTTCATCGATTCGCGTGAATCGAGGATAGCAGGCAACTCCTCATATTCGACCTTGATTAGCTTCAAGGCTTCGTCAGCGATTTCGGGCGTTTCCGCGGCAACAAAGGCCACGCGGTCACCGACAAACCTGACGCGATGATCCAGTGAGAACATATCAAGCGGACCTGGGATGGGGTCAGACTGCCCTGCGGTTGAATAGACAACCCGCGGAACATCCTGCCAAGTTAAAACCGCAGCGACGCCAGGTAAAGCTCTGGCTGCACTGGCGTCAATCGCCTTGATCTCAGCGTGTGCCAACGGGCTGTGCAGCACTTTGGCATATAAGACATCTTTCAGGTTGAGGTCGGCAGTGAAAGCGGGTTTCCCCTGAACTAACTTGTACGCGTCAACTTTTATTTCTGATTTTCCGACGATCTCGGTTTCGGGGATTTTATCCACCTGCACTTTTTTAGCCAGGTCGAAATTCACATCAATGACCTCACCCTCTCTTAGCCATTTGGCGGCCTTGAGAACTGCTTCAACCGGTTTAACATACGCGGTGCAACGGCAGAGCACCCCCGACAGGGCATCGCGCACTTCTTCTTCAGATGGATTAAGATTGAAATCCAACAAAGCTTTGGCGGCCAAAATCATGGCAGGCGTACAGTAGCCGCACTGAATCGCTCCGCTTTCCGCGAAGGCTTTTTGCAGGTAGCTATATCCCTTAGTCTTACGCCAGCCCAGTTCGGGATGCTGGCCAATTGGCTCAACCGTCTCAATCAGGTGACCCTCGGCTTGAACACTTAACAGCATGCAGGAATTCACTGACTTGCCATCCAACAGAACTGTACAGGCACCGCATTCGCCTTTTTTGCAGCCGCCCGACTTGACGCTCATATAACCGAGCTCTCTCAGCGTATCAAGCAATCGGGCAGTCGGTTGAATCTCACAAACCTGAAACTGATGATTGATGTTGAGGGTGATTTTCACTTCGCACCTCCATCACAGTGATTAATTCGCCCAATGAGGCGCTCAAACAGCACAGTGGCAACATGCTGTCGATATTGCGCGCTCGCCCAAGTGTCCTCAACCTGAGCGAAGGCTTGCGCCACCTTTTCACGCCCATTAGCCCCCTCAGAAAGCTGCAAAACTTTGGTTAAGGCTGTCACGCCGCCTGTGGCTACGCGCAGCTTGCCGTCGGAATCGCGGGCGACAGCTAAAGCGACGATAGGTTTGTCCACTGGTGTGCGGGCAACTGATTCAAACACAATACATTCAGGTTTGTTAAAGCTTAACTTACTCCAAAAACCTGGC
>Ga0116174_10004184_pt1 | contig 11510 bp, 10 predicted proteins | sample AD_UKC087_MetaG_FD_89801 | JGI IMG/M metagenome (GOLD analysis project Ga0116174, IMG submission 89801) | Active sludge microbial communities of municipal wastewater-treating anaerobic digesters from USA - AD_UKC087_MetaG | ecosystem: Engineered > Bioreactor > Anaerobic > Digestate | place: USA...
GGAGAGAATCGTAACGCAGGCGGACCTCGATCGGGCGCGCCACACCGTCGGCGGACGCCATCGAACGGTACCGCACATCGTAACGGCTCGTACCCCCGCTCTTCAACGCTTCGTACAGGGCGCTGATATCATCGTCGTCGCAGCAGCGGATATAACTGCCGCCGGTAAGCCGCGCAAGGCGTTCGAGACGGCGAGACTCCCTGCCGGGTTTCACGGCCACCACGTACACCGGCACCGAGTACTCTTTCGCCAGCGACACCACATCGCCGCTTTTCAGACTGCTTCCCTCGTCCTTCCCGTCGGTAAAAACAATCACGGCCTTCGGCCCGGCGCCGGCCGCCCCGAGCAGATCGATAGAATCGTAAACGGACGTATACAACATGGTTCTGGAACCGTGGGCGCGTATTCCCTCAACGCAGCGAACCAGCCTTTCACGAGCGGTGGTGAGCGGGCAGGCGATTCTGACCTCGTCATTGAAGCGAACAACCGCGAAACTGTCGGAGGGCGCGGAGGCGTCGATAAGCCCGCGCGCGGCCCTTTTAATTCGCTCGAGGTCAGGGGCCTTTATACTTCTGCTCGAATCGATGGCGAGTACGAAGCGCGCCGCGTCCTCGGCTTCGGCGGGTTTCACGCTCACATAATTGACGCGGAAACCGTCTTCGTACACGAGTATGTGCTCGTCGCTGAGGTCCACCGGCGCTCCCCGCCCGCCGTTCGATACGGCCACTTTCAGGAGAACGGTCGGAAAGCCCGATGTATCGGTGGAAAGGACTTTTATATGCCGGTCCGCGAACGCGGGGACGGCGAGGAACGCCGCTGCGACGACGAGAAACGCGCGGCAGGCCGTGTATTTGAGAGATAGTGTCATGGCACGGTTCCGGTACGTATTCGATACACTGTCTGATACTCTGTATACACTATCGGTCGCGATGTGGAATCGGTGCAGGCTTTTTCATGCGCCCGGGTCGTGATTTCAGCGCTCCGCGGTGCCGCAGTCTCCCACCCTTCCCCGCAGAAGTTCCACGGCATGCGGGATGGCTCTCTCGATAACCTCGAGATTCTCTCGCACGGCCTTCGGGCTTCCGGGCAGGTTTACGATCAGGCTGGAACCACGAATACCCGCCACCGCGCGGGAGAGCATGGCGTGCGGGGTGATGGCGAGCGATCGCTGCCTCATCGCTTCGGCGAATCCCGGCGCGTGTCTGTCTATTACCGAAAGCGTCGCCTCGGGTGTCACGTCGCGAGGCGCGAAACCGGTTCCGCCGGTGGTCAGGATGAGGTCGATGCCTCTCTCCGCCAAGGCGACGAGCTCCTCACTGATGCGATCCCTTTCGTCGGGAACTATCGTTTCAACCTCCACAACGTGCCCCATCCGCACGGCCCAGGCCCGAATCTCGGGTCCGGAGAGGTCCTCGCGCTCACCCCGCGACGACCGGTCGCTTACCGTGATTATTCCCACCCGGACCATCTCAGCCTCCTCACTCGACCTCTATACTGACGATCCTGAACTCGCGGCCGCTGACGATTGTAATTTCCGCGGAACCGCAGGAAGCACAGCTGAAGCGCCAGTCCTCCTTCGTGAAACCGAATTCCACGCCGCACGATGTACAGCGCAATACGGCAGGCACCTTTTCCACCGAAAGCTCCGCCTTCTCGGCGATGGTGTCCTTGCTCACGAAATCGAAATATGTCTGCATCCATTCCGGAATTAGGTCGGAGATCTCCCCCACCTGAAGGTTAATCTTCATTACACGACGCGCGCCGCTGCGGCCGGCGTAATCCAGAACGATGTCGAGGATGTTGCCCATAATCGAAAGCTCGTGCATTTCCGGAGTACCCGTTTCCCGTGTTTTACTAAATCTTTAGGCCGCTTACGCACGATATAGATGCTGAGACCGGTGGGTATATTTCAAGTCAAATTCCCGGCGACGGTTACATGCATCCATGAATAAAAAACACTACCTCGCGCGTCACGGCACATACGTTGACTACCGCATCGCCATTCTGGGCGGCCCGCTCACGCGTGGCACGGCGGAGAAAATCCCCTCGCACGGGATGCTCTCCTATCTCATGGACCATTCGACCCCGCCGGACGGACTCGGGCCTGAAGGACTTCGAGCGCTCGCCGAGCTCAAGGATCTCCTGTACAGGTGGGACATCCTCGGGGACGGCGACCTGCTCGGATATGTGCACCAGGAGCTGCAGGCCAGAGGGACCCGCAAGAAACACGGCCGCTACTTCACTCCACGCGACATCGTGGACTACATTGTTTCTCGTGTCCTCGACGCGATCCCGGAATCATCCCCTGGAAAGATACTCGATCCCGCCTGCGGTTCGGGCCAGTTTCTCATCGCCTCCTATGCGTACATCTCCGGCAGGAAGACTGAACGCACAGCGGCCTTGGAATCGCCTGAAGAGATACTTTTCCGCCTTCACGGTATGGATTCAGACCCCGTCGCGGCTTCCATATGCAGATGGAACCTCTCAAGGGTAAGCGGAGTCGACGAAACCGATATACACAATATATACATAAATAATTATTTGTTCAACATAGACAACGCCATTAAAATCTCACCGGGAAACGACCTCGATGCCGTAATCGGAAATCCTCCATGGGGCTCCGCTCTCAGCGCCGGGGAGCGTCGGCTTGCGCGCGAACGCTTCGCCTCGGCCCGCTCCGGCATCAACTCGTTCACTCTTTTTATCGAGCGGACCCAGACACTTCTTGCTCCGGATGGGGTGATGGCGTTCCTCCTGCCCGAGGCCTATCTCAACATTGGGGCCCACTCCGAGTCCCGGAGGCACGTTCTCGAGCACATGAGGATACTGGATATCGCCTCATGGGGCGAGCGTTTCAGGGACGTGTTCGCCCCGGCGGTCTCCTTCATCGCCGCACGCGAGGATTCGCCCGCCGCGCGCGAGCGCCACATCGTCCGCATCTCCTCACCGGTCGAGAAGGGAACCGGTACCGCGACGCTCATTCCGCAGGCCCATTACCTGGCGACGCCGCAGAACATTTTCAACATCCACTACACCCGTCGCGCCGTGGAACTCATTTCCCGCATCGAGGAAAAGGAGTGCCGCTACCTGAAGGGGGCGGCGCGCTTTTTTCTCGGCGTGGTCACCGGCGACAATCCCCGCCACCTGCATAACACGCGGTCAAGGAGCGCCCCCGATCCCATCATAATCGGCCGCGATCTCTCCCAGTACAGGATCGATTTCAGCGGTCACCACTTCAAGTACGATCCCTCCGCCCTCCAGCAAGTGGCGCCGCGGGAGCTTTATCTCAGCCCGCGAAAACTCCTGTACCGGTTCATAGGGCGACGCCTGGTATTCGCGATGGATACCGAGGGACGCTATTCTCTCAACAACGTCAACGCGCTCATACCCGAGGACCCGTCACTCGAACCCGAATATCTTCTCGCCCTGCTCAACTCGCGCCTCATGCAGTATTATTACGAGAAGAACTTCTTTACCGTTAAAGTGCTCAAGGGGAACCTGGAACGCCTGCCTCTCCGCGCCGCCGACGTCCCAACCCGGAGAAGGCTCCGGTCGCTTGTACGTACCGTTATGGACACCCCGGACACTTCCGCGGGGACGCGGGCCAGGGAGACGATAGAGGATATGGTGTTCGGAATGTACGGCATCGGCGACTCCGGGGCCGCGCACATCAGCGAGGCAGTGGGCGCGCCGGCCGGGCGATGACAGCGGGAAACACCAGCACCAGGTCGATCGAATCGTCGTTTCCGTCGTCAGCCACCGCAATGCCCAGGTACGGATACACGTACATGGTGCTCGAGCGCCGTGCCAGTCGCTGAAGGCCGGAGTTCCCGTAATTGAAGATGAAGGACTCCACTCCGGCGGCCATATTCACCGCGTCCGTCGTGACGCGCGCGCGGTCATAGCCCGCGACCGCCACCACTTCGTCGCCGAGCAGGAATACCGAAAAGCGCCCGTACGCGTAGTGGAAGATTCTGTCGAAACGGATCCGGGGGCCCGTATCGTGTCCGAAGATAGCGCCGAACAGATGCCGCGCCGATTCCGGTGCCGCGACGCGGTCCGGCCTGCCGCGATCCCGAAGGAGCGAGGAGGTTCGTTCGCCCAGAACCACACCCTCCGCTCCGAATCCCGGCGCCACCAGCGACGGATCGCTCTTAATGCGGACGGCGAATTCCTCCGGCGGAAGCACGCCGGCGGCCACGACAAGCAACGCGCACAGAACCGATCGAAGCCCCATCACTCCCCCACCCGTCCGGGCGCCGGACCGAGCCTCATCATATTATGTCTCATCAATCCATTCCCGCCCCAGGCGCTGCGCTTCCCTCTTTATCGCCGGGTAGCGCCGCGGGTACGCCTCCGGGGTCTCGCGGACCTTCTCCACCACAATGCCCGGACCATCCGGCCTCACGCGTCCTCCGAGTTCCGTCGCATGGTCGGAAATCCCGCAAATCAAATCCCCACCTCGCCGCTTTGAATAAATATACAGCCATCCCCCCACTTTCAGGAGAGGAAGCCCCATTTCGAGCACAACGTAGACGGGGCCGAAGGCCCGGCTGAAGACCGCGTCGAACGATTCCCGCAGCCGCGCTGTACGGGCGAGATCCTCCACCCTGCCGCACTCGACCGTCAGATCAGGAATGCGGAGATCCTCTATTACGCGAACGATGAACTCGGCTCTCTTCGCCTGAGCTTCAACAAGCACTCCCGATGCCTCCGGCCTCGCAAGGGCAAGCGGCACGCCCGGAACACCCGAACCCGAACCGATGTCCGCGTATCGTGTTCCATGTGGAACATCCAGCCGCGTGAGCGGCTCGAGGCTTCCCAGCACGAGCGTCTGGACGGCCTCGGACAGCGTCGAACAGCCCGTCAGGTTGTGCCTTTCGTTCGCTTCAATCACCATGGCCGCGTAGCGCGCCATGAGCTCCGGAGCCGGCCCGGGGAGGCTTACGCCGGCGCTCTGCGCCCAGGAGCGTACAAGACGCTGTTCCACGTGGAACATGCCGTCGTCGCAACCCGTTTCCCTCCGGCTATTCATCGTCATCAGCTCCCTGCCTCGCCTTTCGCGCCTCTCGCGACAGCGCCTCCAGCCGCACCAGCACCAGCGATATATCCGATGGGTCCACACCGGATATTCGTGACGCCTGCCCGATCGTCTCCGGCCGTATCCTCTGCAGTTTCTCCCGCGCCTCGTTTTTAAGGCCCCGCACGGAAGCGTAGTCGAGTGATTCCGGTATTTTTCGCGACTCCATCCGTTCCATCTTCCTGATTCTCTCCAGGTCGCGCTCGATATATCCCTCGTACTTTATCTGCATCTCGGCGATCGCGGCCATCTCCTCGCCTATCTCAATGCCCGTCGCCTCGAGAACATCGGTCATTCGTATCTCAGGCCGCCTCAGAAGCTTTCCCGCCGCCATTTTACCCGCTACAGACGCCTCCTCCGAGCCGGACCTTGCGAGCTTTTCCCTGAGCGGTCCGCTTACGGTGATGAGCCTTGATGACAGATCGCGCACGAATTCGTCTGCCCGGCGGTACTTTTCCGCCATTCTCCCGTGACGTTCGGAGCTTACAAGCCCGTTCTCATGCCCGTAGCCCATCAGGCGCCTGTCCGCGTTATCCTGCCTGAGGATCAGCCGGTGCTCCGCCCGCGAGGTGAACATCCTGTACGGTTCGTCGGCCCCTTTGGTGATGAGGTCGTCGATGAGTACGCCCAGATAGGCCTCGTGCCTTTTCAGCACGAAGGGCCCCTGCCCCCTCAGCGATCGGACCGCGTTGATCGCCGCCACAAGCCCCTGTCCCGCCGCCTCCTCGTACCCCGATGTTCCGTTGATCTGCCCCGCGTGATACAGCCCGGCCACGCGTTTGGTTTCGAGCGTGCTTTTAAGCTCTCCCGGCGGGACAAAATCGTACTCCACGGCGTATGCCGGCCTCATGACCTGCACGTTTTCGAGCCCGGGCAGCGTGCGTATCATCTCGAGCTGGACATCCTCCGGGAGGGAGCTCGAAAAGCCGTTGATGTAAATTTCCTTCGTGTTCACTCCCTCGGGTTCGAGAAAGAGCTGGTGCGCGCTCTTTCCGGCGAAGCGCACCACCTTGTCCTCTATGGACGGGCAGTAACGCGGCCCCACGCCCTTTATCCTCCCGCCGTACAGCGGCGAGCGGTGAAGGTTCTCACGGATAATCCTGTGAGTCGCCTCGGTCGTAGCGGTGATCCAGCACGGTACCTGCGGCCGATCGATCGATTCGGTCGCGAACGAGAACGGTGAAGGCACCTCGTCGGGATTCTGAATCTGGCACCGCGAAAAGTCGATGGAGTCCGCGTTGACGCGCGGCGGCGTTCCTGTTTTTAAACGGCGCACCGGAAATCCCAGCTCCCTCAGCGAATCCGAGAGCTCTTCAGAGGAAAAATCACCGAGCCTGCCGCACTTTTCGTTGTATTCTCCAATGTGGATGAGGCCCTTTAAAAAAGTCCCGGTGCAGATGATGACCGCCTCCGCCCGGTGCTCCTGTCCCCGCACGGTGACCACTCCACGCACGCGGCCGTCGTGCGCGAGTATGCGCGACGCGACGTCCTGTATGAGCGTTATGCCTCTCTCCGCCTCTATGACCGCTTTCATTCTCAGCTGGTAGGCGCGCTTGTCCGCCTGGGCCCTGGGCGCCCAGACGGCGGGCCCCTTGCTTCTGTTGAGCATCTTGAAATGTATGCCCGTCTCGTCTATCGCCTTCGCCATCTCCCCGCCGAGGGCGTCGATCTCCCGCACAAGATGTCCCTTGGCGAGCCCTCCTATTGCCGGATTACAGCTCATCTGACAGATGGTGTCGAGGTTGCCCGTCAGAAGAAGCGTGGAGCATCCCATTCGCGCGGCAGCGAGCGCGGCCTCCGCACCGGCGTGTCCAGCCCCGACCACTATTATATCATACCTGCGTATCATCGTTCACCCCGATCATTGGTACACTTCACGGCGTCGCGCGTCATTCCTGTTACCCGATACGGTAAGGGCCGGGCCATTCACCCGCTCTCTCCGCCCGTACGTACGGCGTACAATACCATCAATGAGACATAATTTTCCCGCGGTGCCTCATCCACGCGACGACGAATCATCACTCTACCGCACTCAGTATACAACATTTTTCCGTCCTCTATAATTTTTTAGTATCGTTCGCCTCCCGGCGACGGTATAGTGGATGCATCGAATGTGCGGCACAACGCCCTGCCGGAAGCCGACAGGGCGTTGCTTCCAAATTCCCGCAGACGCGGAGGCAATTACGTGGGTTCGTATCCGTCGGAACTTGTCGACCGCCTGTTCGTTCGCCAGGGGGACATAACGCTCGAACGCGTCGACGCGATCGTCAACGCTGCCAACCCGTCGCTTCTTGGAGGAGGCGGCGTCGACGGTTCCATACACCGCGCCGCGGGTCCCGGGCTGCTCGAGGAATGCCGCCGCCTGGGCGGGTGCGGTCACGGCGAGGCGCGGATAACCGGCGCCTACAATCTGCCCTCACGCCATGTTATCCACACCCCGGGCCCCGTTTACCGAGACGGCTCCTCCGGAGAACAGGAGATCCTTCGCGCCTCATACCACAACTCCATGTCCCTGGTGAAGGAATACGGCCTCCGCTCCGTTGCCTTTCCGGCCATCTCCACCGGCGTGTACGGTTACCCGGCAGTGGAGGCCTGCAAGGTCGCCGTAACGACAGTGCTCGATTTTATGCTCGGGACAGGGTATCGGGCCGATATATACTTTGTATTATTTGATAATAATAATTTCTCTATATATAAAAACTATATTGAATCACTAAGGTAATTCAGGCGCCCGTGTGTGGAGCGTGACTCCGGCACCTATTTCTTCGCGCCCGCATTCGCGGCAGGCCTGCCTCATCAATTATATCACGAAGCAAAAGGGATCGCCTATGGACTTCTGCTCTCTGCTCAGATCGTCATCACTCAAATTCAATTCCATCGTCTGCCTGGGGCTCGACCCGGTGCTCGACACGATACCCATTGAAAAGGGAAGCCCGGGCGAGCGGATACGCTCCTTCTACGAGACGATGCTCAACACCATGGCCCGCAGGAACATCATGCCCGCCGCGGTCAAGCCCAATTACGCGTTTTACGCCCAGTACGGTCTGGACGGCATCGGTTCCCTCGCGGCGATTATCGACGCGTGCAGAGGTCTCGGCCTTCCGGTCATTCTCGACGTCAAGCGCGGTGATATCGGCGCCACCGCCGAGGCCTACGCCCGGGAGGCCTATGACTTCTTCAATGCCGACGCGGTGACGCTGTCTCCCTATCTCGGATTCGATTCTATAGAGCCCTTCTTCTCCCGTTATCCCGATAAGGGCGCCTATATCCTCAACAAGACTTCAAATAAAAGCTCCGGCGAGCTGCAGGATGTCCTTGTTGACGGCGAGCCCCTGTACCTGCGGGTTTCCAGGAAGATCGTCGAATGGCACCGTCCCGGAATGGGGGCGGTGGTGGGAGCCACCTATCCGGAGGAACTGGCGAGCATCGGCGGCATTTTCATCCCGTCCGGCCGCGACATTCCCCTGCTCATACCGGGGGTCGGATCTCAGGGCGGCAGCGTCGAGGCGGTCTGCTCCGCGCTCGGTCGGTATCCTGACCCTTCGATACACCGTATCAACTCCTCGAGCGCCATCAACTACGCGTATCGCCAGAGACCCGAACTCCGCTTCGACGACGCAGCCGCAACCGCGCTCTCCGCACTCAATGACAAGATACACTCTTTTCTGGAGATATAAGGAGGCGCCGCGTGAAGGACATGCGGGGAAACCGTAAAACGGTGCTGGTGGTGGCTCACCTCCAGGAGGACGTCGCCCTCATCTGCGACGTGCTTGCCGATATCGATTACGACTACGTGACGGCGCACACCGGCATCGAGGCGCTCAGCGTCATAACCTACCAGCTTCCGCATATCATCATATCCGAGATCGACCTCCCCGAGCTCAACGGTTACGAGCTGTGCCGCAAGATCCGCACCGGTATCAAGACACGCCTCATACCCTTCATCTTCATCGCGACATCCGACAGGGTTGACGACCGCATCGCCGCACTTCAGACGGGAGCGGACGCGTATCTGGTGAAGCCTTTCAACGCCGACGAGCTTCGCGCCCTGGTCCGATCCAAAGTGAACAGTTTTGACGAATTATACCAGCTCTCGATTACCGACGAGCTCACCAGGCTCTACAACCGACGGGAGTTTTTAAAGCGTTTCGCCGGCGAGCTTGAAAATCCGCAGACCCAGATCGTCTCGCTCTGCATACTGGATCTGGATTATTTCAAGAAGGTAAATGATACATACGGCCATCAGACAGGCGATCTTGTATTGATGAAGCTCGCGGAGATAATGAAAAACCGGACATCGGAAACCTTCTTTCCGGCGCGGTTCGGAGGAGAGGAATTCGTGATACTGCTTCCCGGCACGAGCGCGGCCTCCGCTTCGGCAATCATTGACTCGCTGCGCGATGAGCTTTCGACCACGCCGTTCCGACAGGCCGGCTCAAGCGATGTGTTCCACATCTCCTTCAGCGCCGGCATCGCCGAATATCCCGCCATGGCGTCGACCATCTCGGAGCTCCTTTCTCGCGCCGACCAGGCGCTTTACGCGGCTAAAAACGACGGCAGGGCGCGCACCTACATTTTCAGGCCGATCATGGCGCGCAACGACCGGTTCTGGGAATACCTTAAGACGCGCAAGGGGACGTTCTTCGAGCCCCCCTTCAACGAGCCCGTTTCCAAGCTCCCCTACCTTCCCCAGACGCTCGAACAGATCATCAATCTCGACTATGAGGTTCGAAGCATCGGGGTGCTCATCATACGGATCCAGCCCCTGTTCGATCTGAGGTCCCTCCGCGGACAGCGCAACATAGACTACGATATCGAGAATATACGTTTCATTATCGGCTGGGCCTGCGAGTGCAACTTTCCCTCCGACACCTACCTGGCGGTAACCAGCTTCTTCTCTCACGAGATGGTCGCCCTGTTCCCCAGCATCGTCGATTTCTCCTACAATCCGGAAAAGTTCAGGGGCCTCTGCCGTGATATCTCCATGGACTTCTTCATTTTCATCCTCAACTATTTCTTCGACATCTATTTCTCCGGGGACGTCATCTACTTCGAAAAGGGCAGACCGCGCACCCTTCTTGAGGAGATCGAGCATATCCGCGACAGGGTGTATCTGCTGGACAACAAACGAGACTTTTTTGTCAATATATTCGACGAGGTGCGAAACGCGCTGAACGACTCTTCCCCTCTTAAAGACATTCTCGAGCTCAAGTGCTTCTATAACTTCTTTTCCATGGAGCCCTCGTATCAGTATTTCGCTTCATCCAATTTCATCATCAAGGCGGACTTCACCGAGCTCCTGCTTCGGGAATGCGTATTGAGCGTGGACGATTTCGAGAGGTTCATGAAGCTGTTCGCCCTGAGCTTCGCCGATGAGATCGAACACCCTCTCCTCATCCCCTGGGTAGCCGCTGTGGATCTCGGTGAATACGCCCGCATACTCAACGCCGCCCTGCCTGAGAGGGACCTCATCCTTATGCTTAACGAGAGCGTCCTGGAGTCAATGCCCTCCGAGCTTCTGACCGGTATAGCCTCGGACCTTCCCGACGGGGTGTCTCTCGGCATAGACAACTGTTTTATCGGCAACGACATTCTGAATATTCTTTCCACGGTCGATTTTCGGCTTCTCTGCTTTTCGGAGAACATCATCCGGAATATCCATCTTTTCCCCGAGCGGATCAAGATCATCAACGGGCTGAAGCTCTTCGCCGACGAGCTCGGCATTCCCGTCATGGCGCGCAACATCCTGCTCGAGGACGAGTTCCAGATTCTCAGAGACCTCAGGATCTCGCACGCCTCCGGCCCTTTCATCGCCAACATGCGTCAGGAGGCCTGACAGGCTTTTTATCTGAGGTCCTCCACGCGGAACCCGAACGGCCATCTGACATATTCGCCGCCCGCGCGCCGGTAATAGAGAGCCGCCTCCTCCTCGCTCTCGAAGGCGATATCCTCCATTCTGTCACCCCACTCCTCTAACAACGAATCGAAGATCGAATCGAGCGCACCCTTCCCCACCAGGATGGCGCCGCTCTGAATCCGCGCGGCTGTGGCCGGGTTGATCGAGCATCCTCGGTCAAGGCGCAGGACCGGTTCTATAACGGCGCAGCCTTCGATCGCCTCCGCGTAGCGTTCACTCCCGGAGAACACCTGGTACACCATGACCCGTGAGCCATCTCTCCATTCGCCGAAGAGGTGCATGCGGCGCTGGGTATAATCTCCGTCTATGCTTTCAAGAAACTCCTTAACGGCGTGCTCGTCCAGCGGGTGGTCGCAATGAAACACCACGTTATACAGCTGGTGCGACAAGGGGAGTTTCGAGAACAGGGATCGTAGGGCCTCCCCGATGTCGTCAGGGGGCGGTCCGTATATGTGGAAGCTGAAGACCGCGCTGTCGATCAGTGGCGCGTACCTGACTCCGTCCCATGCGCCC
>Ga0116174_10004187_pt1 | contig 11505 bp, 10 predicted proteins | sample AD_UKC087_MetaG_FD_89801 | JGI IMG/M metagenome (GOLD analysis project Ga0116174, IMG submission 89801) | Active sludge microbial communities of municipal wastewater-treating anaerobic digesters from USA - AD_UKC087_MetaG | ecosystem: Engineered > Bioreactor > Anaerobic > Digestate | place: USA...
CTTATCTTTCTTATCCCAGATGACCCCTTCAAAAAGTCCGTCGTTATGAACCTTGCCCATCTCCCACTCTTTTTTTGAGTCCTTCTCAACGACAAACGCCTGTTTTGCCTCGGGTAAAAAAGCCCTGACCGACTGAACGTTTCTCTTAACTCCGTTCTGATCGATAACCTCAATAGGATGAATTCCTAATATCCAGTGCGGACTCTGATGGTTCGACTGAACTATCCCCAAAATGTCCGACGCGTATATTGACGTTAACATCTATTGCCTCCATAATAATAATTTGAATAGAAGCATTATATCATAAAAAATTATTAAATGTAAAAAAAAATATTTTTTATTAAAAAAAGAATATTTTTTTCAAACAAAGTATGAAATATACGAATTAGCGCCGTCGGTTTTTAGGGAAAAAGGAAAATTCGACGCATATGCGCCGCCGCGACGCTCCCCGATGAAAAAAAAGCTCCATATGTGTCAAAAAAAAATCGACGCATATAACGTTCAAGGAAGGAAATGACACATATGGAGCTGTAGCTGTATGCGCCGCGCTGCTTCCTGATAATAAATTGACGCATATGGAGCTATACGCGCCGCGTCGCTCCTCGATAAAATTTGACACATATGCATCATTTGTCTCAAAAGTTGCCGCTCCCCAAAAAACTAAAAAAATAATATTTTTTTATTGACTTTTTAAGTCTATTTTGATATAAACCGAACATCGGGCGGTTAGCTCAGCTGGGAGAGCGCCTGCCTTACAAGCAGGATGTCGTCAGTTCGATCCTGGCACTGCCCAACGTATCAGCCATTTTGACTCGATCAAAATGGCTTTTTTTTATTATTTATAAATTTTTATACGAACGCGAGGCAAAAAAAATGAAAGAATTTGACAGATTGAAAAATATTGTAACCAAACTTAGATCAAAAGAGGGGTGTCCTTGGGATAGAGAACAGACTCACAAATCGCTTTTACCTTATCTGCTCGAAGAGTCTTACGAGGTATTCGACGCTATACAAAATGAAGATACGAACCAGCTTAAAGAAGAACTTGGAGATCTTATTTTACAAGTTCTTCTTCATTCTGAAATTGAAGAGGAAAACGGCAATTTCAAAATAGAAGACGTACTAAACGGAATATCTGATAAGTTAATAAGGCGTCATACTCATGTATTTGGCGCCGATAAAGCCGGCTCGGCTGAGGAAGTTTTATTAATTTGGGATAAAAATAAGCAAAAGGAAAAAAAGAATAATTTAGATTCGATTCTTAATAAAATTCCAAAGAGTTTTCCTCCGCTTCTAACCTCGTATAAATATCAGAAAGAAGCGTCGAAAGTCGGATTTGACTGGAAAAATTACGAGGGACCGCTAAATAAGATACTTGAAGAATATTCTGAAATAAAAGAAGCTATAGTCAAAAACAACATCGACGAAATAGAGAGCGAAATAGGGGATCTGTTATTCTCCGTCGTTAATCTGGGTAAATTCTTCAATATACGAGCTGATTCCGCTTTAACAAAAGCTAACAACCGATTTAAAAGCAGATTTCAATTTGTTGAAAATCGAGTAAAAGAATCCGGAAAGGAATTCTCAAATTTCAGTTTAGAAGAACTGGATTTATTTTGGGAAGAAGCCAAAATTATCGAAAAACAAAAATAGCTTTATTTTTTTGTAAAAATAATAAATAAAATAGACCTTTTTTAAAAAAGTTAATATAATTGGTCTAGTTTTTTATAAAAGGAGCTGAATTATGAAAACTTTATTTTTAAAAACGCTTCCGGTTATCATTATGATTTTATTAATTTCAGGATGTAAAGAAAAAATACCTCCGGAGATGATATTTTCTCAAAACGCGCTAGCTATTAGCCCAAATAACGACGGGGTAATGGACGAACTTATTATCCAATCTTCCGTTAAAACCGATAATATATTAGTTTTTTGGAGTATGGAAATATTAGATGAAAAAGGCTCGGTAGTTTACGTTAAAACCGAAGGGGGAGATTTAGAGAAAAAGAAAAAAATGTTGTTTTTTGGAAAAAACGATTATGTAAAACTTCCCGAAAGCGTTTTATGGGACGGCAGAGATAATAATTCCAAAAAAGTAAGCGACGGCAAATACAATATAAGATTTATTTTAATGGACAATAAGAAAAATATTTTAAATACGGAAAAATTAAAGCCCGCGTACGTTTTCGTAGATACGATCCATCCGGATGCCGAATTATCTGTTGAAAACGATATATTCTCTCCAAATAACGACGGCAACAAAGACTCTCTTTATATTAATTTTAAAGTAAAACCCGATAATCTTGAGACGACTTACGACGAAATGAGAGGCAAGGAGTGGAAAATCGACGTTATAGACAATCAAAACGAGCGGTTAAAAACTCTCTCTTTTAACGATAAAAACGAATTGAATAAAAAAGTTCAATGGGACGGAACGGATAACTCAAATAATATAGTTCGAGACGGATTTTACTCTTTAAAAATTTACTGTTCCGACAAAGCCGGTAATTATTGGGAAAAAATAATCCCGAATATAAAAGTAGATACGGAAAAAAATCCGCTGGCTATATTTTTACGCGAAAGAGCTTTTTCCCCTAACGGCGACGGCGAAAAAGATACCATAAAATTCGACATTTCTTTAAAAGATAAAAATTCCGTCGAAAAATGGAAGTTTGATATATTTTCTCAAGAAAATGCTCAGATAAAGACTTTTGAAGGCTCGAATTTTACGGAAGATTACTTAATATGGGACGGAACAAACGTCGCCGGAAATATTATGAACGACGGCGTTTATAAAGCCAAACTAGAAGTAGTTTTTATTAACGGTTCTATATCCAACGCGGAATCGGACAATTTTTATATCGACACGATCGCGCCTCATTCGGAAATAATTTTATCATACAACGTCTTTAGTCCGGACGGTAACAATATTAAAGATTTTGTCATAATATCTCAAAAAACGACCTCGGAAGAGAAAGCAAGGTGGAGCGGATATATTTCCGACGCTAATTCAAATAAAATCAGAACCTATACCTGGAGTAGAGAATTTCCGGAAAACATAAAGTGGGACGGAACCGATAACGAAGGGACAATTCAGAAAGACGGCGACTACTTTTTTTACGTAACCGGCGTAGATTTGGCGGGAAATAAATTTACTTCCGATCCTAAAAAAATCTCTATATATACCGCAAAAAACCAACTATCTATTACCCCTCTCGAGCTCTCCTTCAGCCCAAACGGCGACGGTAAATACGATAATATGACTTTTTTATTTGATTACGATACTTTGCCGGAAAATCCCGCAACCGATTGGAAACTATCTATATACGATTCGTCGGATAACGTTGTTTTCGAAACAAACAGTACAGATTCTCCGATAAATTACGTATGGAATGGAAAAACGACCGACGAAACCGGCGCTCCGGACGGATCTTATACCTCGGTCGTAAGCGTCAATTTCTTTTACGGAACAACGTCGAGCGCTAAGTCGCAACCTTTCCATATCGATCTAACTCCTCCGGAGGTTGCGGTCGATAAGGATCTTAAAATATTCTCCCCCGACGGAGACGGAGAAGCCGATACTATAACTTTTTCCTTCTCTAAAGCGTTTGATAGATCCGGTTTTAAATCGTGGAAATTGTTAATCATAAATCCTATTACCGGCTCCGAATTTATTAGTTTTGAAGGAGAAGGTTCTCCGGAATCAAAAACTATCGTTTGGAATGGTATAGGAAAAAAAGGCGCGCTAGTTGAAAGCGTTCAGGATTATCCCGTTAAAGTTATATCGGAAGATACGGTTGGAAACGTCGGCGAAACTATAATCGATCCGGTATCGGTAGATATTCTTGTAATAAAACTTGAAGACGGAAGATATAAAATAAGAATTAGCAATATAAATTTCAAACCTGAAAAGGCGGTAATGACGGAAGATAAAAAAAATCTTGAAATACTGGATTTATTAGCAAAGGCTCTGAAAAAATATTCGGAATATAAAATATCAATAGAGGGATACGCTAACGAATATAAAAAGGGTCTGGACGTAAAATGGGCTTATGAACTGTCAAAAAACCGAGCCGTTGCCGTAAGAGATAAACTGGTAACAAAAGGTATAGGAAAAAACAGAATGGAAACTATCGGTAAAGGCTTTGAAAATCCTATTATTCCTTTAAGAGATAAAATTACAGACGAAGAGAGAAAAGAGATGTCGATTAATAGAAGAGTAGAATTTTATCTTTCAAAGTAAGCAAAATAAGCAAAATCGAGAGGGGCTAATTTCTAGCCCCTCTCGCGCCGCGCGGCGCGTATGCAATGTTTTTTCCGGAACGCATAAAACTCGCGTTGCCATTGTTTAGATTAGATTTTTATACTGCTCTCTGTCTTGGCAACCATGTTGTCGAGGGTTTCTTTGTTCTTTGCGCCGAGTTCGGAGAGAGACTGCGTCGTTATGTTGATCTGCCGCGCGCCTTCATTAATCTGTTGCAAATTTTTAAAAATTTTCTCGGAAACTTCGCCAAGAGCAATCATTTCCTTCTAGATAACTTCGCTGCCTGCAAGCATTTCGTCCGAGCCGACTTTTATTTTTTGCGTTACGTCGGTCATGTTTTTTATAGCTTTCATTACCTGCGCGTTGCCTTCCGATTGCTCATGCATCGCGCTCATTATGACGGCTTCCTGCTCGCGAACAGTTGTTGTCATTGCCGACATGTGTGAAAAGCGAGTTTTTACCCGATCGCTTTCTTTTTGCACTTGATCAATCTGTCCCTTTAAGGACTCAAGCACTTGAGAAATAGACTTCCCTTGAGCGCCGGCTTCTTCTGCAAGTTTTCGAATTTCATCGGCAACAACGGCAAACCCCTTTCCATACTCGCCCGCATGAGCCGCTTCGATAGCGGCATTCATCGCCAGCAAGTTTGTTTGACTCGCAATGTTTTGAATAACATCGCTCGCCTCTAAAAGCCCATCAGAGGCTGTTGCAATTTGATCGGTCATTGAAAGCGCCGCTAAAATTGCATCTCCGGCGTTTTTAGTCTCTTCTTCAAGATTTGCGATACTTTGCGAGTTTTGTTCCAACACATTCGTAACCGACTTGATGTTTGCAATCATTTCTCCAACCGAACTTGCCGACTCATTTACAGAAACCGCATGCGTATCAATGCCCCTGTCAAGATTTTGAATATTGTTTACAACCTGTTCCAAGGTGGTTTGAGTTTGCAAAATACTTTGCGTCTGCCTGTCGACGTCAGAGTGGATCATGTTTATTTTCTCAGTGATTTGAAAAATACTCAATGCTGTTTCCCCTGTCCCTTTCATGAGGTTATCGGAAACATCCTGAGATTTACCCATTGCGTCAAACATAAGAGTAAAAATATTTACCGACTCGTCTGCAAATTGATTAAAATTAGTTATGAGTTTACCAAATTCATCGCGCGTTGTTACGGGAAGTTTTAAGTCTCTATAATCGCCTTTTTGTAATTTTTGCATTCGATTTTCCATCATATCAATCTGTTCAAAAAGCTGGGACACAAAAATAAGGATAGCAAATATGGTCATCGACAAACAAATTACCGCAAGAGGAAGCGAGTTAATCATAAAAATCTGATGTGGAGTCTTGTTCGTGTTTGTAGGACTGATATACGGTATAACAGATACGACAGAGACCGAAATCAAGCTCATTATAATGATGGCATAAATGCGTATGGAAAGTCGCGCCGAGCCCAAAGACGCATCGACATCAATGGGTATAAATGCGCAAAACTGTTCCATTTTTTTAACAAACAACAAACAAAAGGGTTGTCCTATAATTATTTCCGCAGAAATAACTATTATAGAAACAAGTAAAACATCAGCAAATCCAAGCTTTAACTCAATTGCAAAGGCAACAACAGCTAGAATTGATAAAAAAATTGGAATTAAGAACATTCTTTTTATTTTTGCAACAACATCTCCCGCTTTTTTCCAATCCTCTTTCCAATTCATTATTACTCTGCTATAAATGCGATACTTTATTACCGGGAGAATTGCCAGTATACAAGTAACCACAATAAAAGACGCGCTTTTTACGGTTGCAGCAACCAGATAGTTCGGAGGCGAACCAATCGTAGAAATTAATGCTAAAGCTATCGCTCCGGGTATCCAAAACAAATGCCCAAACAAATCCAAAAACAACAAAGAAATCGGAAATTTTTCAGGCTGTTTTGCATAGGTAAACGCCTTTTCAATATTTTTTTCAACTTTATTCACGCATTCTCCTCCTTGAAAAAATTAAAAAATTCATATAGTAAATTTTCTACTATAAAACCGCCATACCTGATATTCTACCATACGCAAAGTTTTTGTCAAATATTTCTATTGTCTATTTTGTATCCCGCAGTTTTTTGGGGAATAGAAAATATCTGTTTCATATGTGTCATTTTTTTTGAGACAGACTCGCGTTATCCATTTCCTTACCCCAAAAAACTGACGGATTACATATCCGTTCCATATGTGTCAAATTTATATCGGAGCGCGGCGCGGCGCATATAGCTCCATATGTGTCAAAATTTTTATCGAGAAGCGGCGCGGCGTATGCAGCTCCATATGCGTCCAATTTTCTTACCCGCTTAGGATCAATACAAAAAAAGCGGCGCTATTTAGCGCCGCTTTTTTTACCAATTTCTTTATGCGTATGTATCTATATTTTGACCAATTCCGGTAGATACGCCGATATTTGAATTCGACACATTTGTAATAAGCGATAAATTCATCTGAGATTTTACTACGGAAGCCTCCCTAATAAACCTATTCATCATAGAATTCATCTGCGCAACCCTATTATAAGTAGACATTGTTACCGCGTTCATATTTTTCTCCGAATTTAACTTTACTATTATAAATTTTCGGATATAATCAGGATTTAATTAGATTATTTTTTAGAATATAATATTTTATTCCGAAATTTATTGTATGAAATATATATTTATAACTATAAATCTGTTATTTATTAGCGCATTTTCTATTTTAGGTCGGGAAGATATTATTCCTTCAAGCGTATCAAAAATATCTGCGGATTTTGAGAATGGCAAAGTTGCGCTTAAATGGATTTTTCCTAAAATTTTAGATAAAAATATATTGATTTACAGACACACATCTGCGATAAGCAATAAATACGCGCTGGAAAAAGCTCTGCAAATAGCCAAACTTACAAATTCAGAGGAGTCTTATATTGATATGCCGGAAGAAGGAAGTTACTACTATGCAATATTTTTACAAGATAAAGTCGGCGAAAAAATCGATATAGTATTTAACAACTTTAGGAATTTTACCAACACCCCAGCAATAGTCGTTAAAGAAGAGATAATTAAAATTTCTAGTTTAACGGCAACCTCTTTTGCGTCGTATGTCGTTTTAAAATGGGAGTACAAAAGTTCCGTCAAGTCGACTTTAAAAAAAGCGTCCATTTATAGAAACATCAAACCGATTTTAAACGACGACGATAAAAACGCTTCCATAAAAATAGCGTCGGTTGATTGCGCGCTAAATAGTTATACGGACGTTCCCCTTTCAAACGTCGACTACTATTACGGCGTTTTTATCGAAAATGAAAAAAACATAAGTTATATTCCTAACGTAAACGTAACTGTATCTCCGATTTTTATTGAATCAAATAATGAAAGCGACAATTCTTACTTTTCCGATTTTTTTGTTCCTCTTCCTCTTTTATCGTTCACAACCAATCCTAAGAATGGAGAAAACTTTACCGGTTCGGGAATTTTTAAAACTCCTTATAAGATAAAATATAATAATATAACAGCCGGTATTATCGAAAACGATAAACTTAAGTTTTTGGACGTTTATAACAAATGTAAAAAAAACGAGCTAAATAATCTTAAGAAAATTCCTATTAAATTATTGTCTAATGAAGAATATTTTGAACCGGAAGAATTTAAATCTGAATATCAAACCGCTATCAAACTGTTTAGATCAAATAATTATTCCGAATCTTTAAGTATTTTTGAAAACCTTTTAACCGAAAAACTTGCAAGCGGTCTGAAAATAAGAGTTCTCTACTATATCGGCGTTATAAAATATTTCTTCGGCGAGTATAATATGTCGTTGCTTTATTTGCTTACTCCTAACGATACTTACAAAAAAGAAGTCTCGCCGTATATAAACTCAATTTACGCTATTGTTTTTCCAACTTTTGAAAGATAACTAGTTTTCAATTTTATACTCTTTATTATTCTTCATATATAACTTTTGATTTTTTATAGGAACGATCGTATCTGCGGGACATTTTAACGCGGCCGATCTCAAATCAACTTTTGAATTATAATTAATTTTTGCAAGATTGTCGACGACTATTATACGATCGGGGTCTCCGGTAATCTTTTCGCAAATTTTACATCCGATACACCCCTTTTTGCATACCTCTTTAACTTTTTTACCCATTTCCGGACTGGAACAAGCTACAAAATATCCTCCGTCGATGGGAAACATTTTAATAACCTTTGTCGGACATACGGTCAAACATCTTTCGCAACCTATACACTCGTCTGAATCTATCCATACTCGATTTAGTTTATCTCTTTTTATAGCGTTAACCGGACATACTCTTATACAGTTGCCTTTTCCTATGCATCCGTATTTACAAGCCTTTTCTCCTCCAAAAAAACTTGAAACCGCGTAACAATCCTCGTCTCCGTTAAATTTATAATCCTTAAGAGCGATAGCGTCGTCCCCGAGGCACTGAATTTTAGCGACATATCTGACTTTTCCGACGGATTTCTTACCCAATATTGAACCTATTTCGTCTATTACTTTTTGACCGCCCGGGGCGCACAAATTTATCTCTTCCTCTTTTTTAACAATAGCTTCGGCGTATACCGCGCATCCTTGATAACCGCAACCGCCGCAATTTACTCCGGGCAATAGTTCGATAATTTTTTCAACATTTTCGTCAATCTTTACGTGAAATATTTTTGCCGCGAAAGCTAATCCAAATCCTAAAAAAAGCCCCAATATAGTGATAATCAAAATTCCAAGTAAAAACGAAATCGCCATCGTCTATTCCTTAATTATTTATTGAATATTTCCAACATAGACTTGTCTGCCGCCATAAACGCCAAAGCCATTAGTCCGGCGGATATAAACGCTATAGGCGCTCCTCTAAAAGGCTTGGGGACGTCGGCCAAATCCAACTTTTCTCTAATGGTCGCCATGAGAAACAACGCCAATAAAAAACTTGCTCCCCCCATAAATCCATGTACGGTTGAAGAGATAAAATCGTAATTTTTATCTATGTTTAATACGGCGACTCCGAGCACCGCGCAATTTGTAGTTATCAAAGGCAGATATATCCCCAAAGCGTTATACAAAACAGGAATATTTTTCTTCAAAAAGACTTCGACAAACTGAACGAACGCCGCGATAACCAGTATAAACGTAATAATTTTTAAATACTCTATATTAAATCTAACAAGCAAAAAAGTATACATCGCGTACGTTACCATACTTGCCAAAGTCATAACAAAAATTACCGCCAATCCCATTCCGAGAACCGAATCTAGCTTCTTACTTACTCCGATAAACGGACATAAACCTAAAAATTGAGATAATACAAAGTTATTTATAAATATTGTTCCTATAGAAAGCGCTATAAGTTCAGACATCTTCTTTCTCCCTAACAGAATTGATTTTTTGTTTAAATGCGTTTATTGCCGCCAATATCAATCCAAAAATAAAAAGAGCTCCCGCAGGCATAGTAAATATTTTCGCTCCGCTGTATATTTCAACATTATTAATTACAATTCTTGAATTATTCGGATCGTCTGTAAAAAATGATAAAAACTTTCCGCCGTAATCAGAAAAATCAAATCCCAAACTCGAAATACTTTCTCTGATAAAACTGATAAGTAAAAGCGCTAAAGTAAAACCAATTCCCATCCCTATCGCGTCCATAATTGAAGGCGCGATTTTATTTTTGTTGGCAAACGCCTCCGCCCGTCCAAGTATTATACAGTTGACGGTAATAAGCGGAATAAAAATGCCAAGCGACTTCGATAAAGCCGGCAGATACGCTTTGATAATTAATTCTACTATTGTAACAAAACTAGCGATTATTACAATATAACCGGGTATTCTTACCTTATCGGGAATAAAATCTTTTAACAAAGAAATCAGAATATTGGAACAAATTAGAACAAACGTGGCGGACAATCCCATACCGATAGCGTTAGAAACTTTAGTCGTTACCGCCAAAGTCGGACAAATCCCAAGAAGAAGAACTAAAGAAGGATTCTCTTTAAAAAAACCCTTTATAAACTCTTTATATAACAGACTATCCCGAAATGATTGTTCCCGATCTAATTTTTCAATTGTTTTAGTATCGTCGCTCATTTTTATTCCTTATTTTCCAAATCTAAAGCCGTTAACGCTCTTTGAACGCCCAAAGCTATCCCGTTAAAAGTTATAGTCGCTCCCGTAATGGAGTCGCCGTCTTCTTTGCTTAACATAGACTTTTTAAACGGAAATGGAGAAGACGGCGTATTAGTCCCGATAAACTTTTGCATATAACTATCTTTTTCTGCAGACTTACCGATTCCCGGAGTTTCCGAATTGTTAAGCAGTTTCATATTTAATATTTTATAATTATTATCGGTAGCGCACATAACTTTCATCTCTCCGCCGTAGCCCGAGCATATAACTACGACGGTATATCCGATCCGTCGCATTTTATCGTTTTTCACAATATAATAATATTCATTTGTAGAATTAAAATTTGGAGACTTAAAATGTTTTTTTTCGAAAAATTTTCCGTCGGAAATTAATTCTTTATTGGTATCGTTTTCAACTTTAACGTTGCTCTCGTTGATTCTTTTGTAAGTTATCAAATTTACAAAACTTAGCAGTAAAACTGAAACAAAGCATATCGCCGCTAACTTTAAAGCAATTATTAAATCGTCTTTCATACTTTTACCTTAACATTATTTTTTTACAAATCCAAACGGCTTAACTTTAATAAATCTGTCTATCATCGGAGTTAGCATATTCATAAATAAAATTGAAAGACTAACGCCTTCGGGTAATCCGCCGTACATTCTTACCAGCATCGTTATAAGTCCGCAACCTATCCCAAAAATTATTCTTCCCTTGATTGTTATTGGAGTAGTTACCATATCCGTAGCCATAAATAGAGCTCCAAGAGCGCAACCGCCGGTCAAAAGATGAAAAATAGGATCGCCATGAAAATACCCCAAACCAAATCTTGTCCCGTCAAATATCCATGCGACTACGGCGACCGTTAAAAAAAACGATAAAGGTATATCTATCGATACGATTTTCCTGTATATCAGATATATTCCGCCTAAAAGCAACAAAAATACGGATATTTCCCCGATACACCCCCCTTTCAATCCAAAAAAAAGGTTAAAATAGGTGGTATCGGTCTTAATTACCTCTCCGGGTAAAGATTGAAGAACTTGAATAGGTCCGTAAAAGAATTTTGACAAACCTACCTGTTCCGCAAAG
>Ga0116174_10004192_pt1 | contig 11499 bp, 10 predicted proteins | sample AD_UKC087_MetaG_FD_89801 | JGI IMG/M metagenome (GOLD analysis project Ga0116174, IMG submission 89801) | Active sludge microbial communities of municipal wastewater-treating anaerobic digesters from USA - AD_UKC087_MetaG | ecosystem: Engineered > Bioreactor > Anaerobic > Digestate | place: USA...
GAGTATCACCCATTTCTGGAAAAGCATCGTCGCCCCAATATTTTGTTATTAAATTAATATTATTTTTTGCTCCAACTATTCTATTAAATCTATCTATCGTTTCTTTAACAATTTTAATTTCTTTATCTTCCTGTATATCAGAAGGAGCAGATATTAAAATAAAAAATTGTTCAACTCTTTTGCTCATATATTATTTCCTAAACTTTACCAAACATTCTATTTTTAAATACAATAAACTTTTATTAAGATTATTAACATAATCAATCATATTATAAATCCCTTTTGTTTTTTTATTATAAACATGGATAATTCTTTTTTATATCAAACTTATTCTTCTTTAAGAATTTTATCGTATCTTTATAAACTCCATTATATTTACAATCATTATATACTGATAAAATATCTTGATTTATTCTTTTTTCATCGTATATGCGATAAATATTATATCCATTTTCGCAACCTTTTAAATCCTTTGGTTCACAATATTTTTTTACAACTTTATAATCCTTAAAAGTATCATTGTTAAATAAACTATTTCCAATTGTTACAATACCCGGAATACAAAACTTTGTGCACCGAAAAAACAAATCAATATTAAATCCAATACCATCATATCTTCTAATTGAAGTATTATTAATGGTTGAACAAATATTTAAATTATTCATAAGAATATTTTTTTTCTTTGTAATATCAAGATTAGCCAAATTTAAAGGCAGAAATCTACCAAATTCACTATTAAACATTGATTCTCTAATTTCTGTTATTTCAGTATATTGATTAATAAAGTCAATAAATATCTTTGGAATTATTTTTATTCCTTCTATATACTTTATATTATTTTCTGCTATTTTTAGATCATTAATTATAAAAGGAAATGGTCTTGAACATAATTTAATCAAACTATCAACCACTGTTTTCAAATCTTTATCTATTTTGTCTTTATCATCAATTTTAACAGCAATCCATATTTCATCACCAATATTCTTTATAACAAATACTCTTTCCAAGTCAAATCCTGCAACAATTAAATTATCATAAAATTGAAACTCAACCAGACACATCATTTGAACAAATCTATAATATAGATGTGAAAGATTTTCTTTCTCAGGAAAATATTTGACAAAAGTCTGTTTGATTTTTGTTGATTCACATATATCTATAGATATTGATATAAAACTCATATTATTCCTCTTCCTTTATTTCATCTGAACGATATTTAATATTATAATTTATTATATAATTAAGTTCTTTTTGATCAAAATTATAATGCCTTGCTATTATATTATCAACATTATCTATTAGTGTTTTACTTTTTCTTATATAAAATGTACTGCATTTAAGTTCACCTATACTTTTATAATTTCTTACTTCATTTGTTGAATTTTTAATAAAATCATTCATAAGGTCTGAAGATATTTTAAAAAGATCATTTTTAATAGAAGAATTAATTTTATCTAAATCTAATGGAAAACATGAAATATTATATAAACTTAAATCTCTACAATTTGAAAAAACATCATAATACCAAAAGAATAAGTTGCTATTCAAAACTGCTATTAGTATTTTTTTATATTCATCACTGCTTAAATTAAAATATGTTTCTTTTCTACTCCCTGTTGAAAAGTCAGTAAATAATTTAAAGTATAAACCACCGCTTGTTCTAAAATAAATATAGTTTTTATCATTTTTATTTTTTGATAAGTAATAATTAATTTTTTTATTTGATAACATTTTTTCTAAAATACTTATTTCAATTGTATTCCCAATTTTCGGATAAAATCCTTGGCAATTATCAATAAATTGATTAGATTTTATAAATTGTATTTTATTAAAAATATTTTTTCTCTCATTTTTATTCCACCTTATATAATTAGTTGTATATACTAAATTTTCTTTATACTTAATAAATTTCCTAATTATATAAATTGAAATTGGTAAATTTGCTGATTCAAATATTTTATCGGGTCTCCAAGAAAAATTATTTATATATAATGATTTTGCATTATTTTTTAGCATTTCTTGAAAACTTATCATTGTTGAAGAAGAAAATCCAGATTGTGGAATAATAAAAGCATTATAAAAATTATTATTAATAAATTTTATGCTATTTTCTGATATTAATGCAAATAAATTTCTTGATTTATTACAATTGAGATCTACTCCTAAATATTTTTCTTCATTTATTACCACATACGGCGGATTCCCCACAACCGCTTCAAATCCATCCCCTATAATCTCCGGAAACTCAAGTTCCCAGTGAAAAACTTTGTTTTCTTTCTGATATTGTTTAACTGTATTATATAACTTATCGCCGAGGAAGGATGTCCAATCAGGAAGATTGTCTATTACTCCAATTTTTTTAATTATTTCATAATATTTTGGCTCATCGGGAATTATTGAGGCGCCTGCAAACAGATCATTCTTTGCATGAATATGAAAACTTGCCATAAGCCAGATTGAAGCAACATCTTTTAACTGATTGAGGTAAACATTATGCTCAATTTCTTCATATTTATCTTTTTTTGAATCAACCTGATTTATAACATTCGAGTCGTCTGCAAGCATACGGATAAACTGTTCTTTAATCACTTTTATTGCCGTTTCATTTGCAATATCGGTAAAATCTTTTTCTGTTTTTTCTTTTGCCGTCTTTGGATATTCCTGTATATCGCTTATCCTTACCCCCATTATCGAATCCCCGCATTTTAAGTGATGGTTCAAAAAAGTAAGCGGTTTTCCTTCAGATGCAGTCGCTATCCATATCGAAAGTTTGGCAAGTTCTACCGCAAGAAAATTTATATCTATACCAAAAATACACTTTTCGCTGACTTTTCTACGCCAATAAACCGGATCGCAATAGATGCTCTCGTTTATATGAGCAAATAGATTCCAGTCAATATCAACCGGTAAAATTTCATGCTTTATGGGACCGCTACTGATAATTACTCTATTCTGTAAAACTTCTATAATAAAATGAGTAACAGTATTTAACGAATTGACTAGAAAATGCCCCGAACCCATTGCGGGGTCTATTATCTTGAAAGTCAATATTTTTTCTTCAATAAAATTTAACAATTCTCTGTCAAATTTCTTTAATAATCCGTTTTTTATATCATCATTGATAGCTGTAATTAATTCCTTTTCATATTTTTTTACAGTATCGTGAAATTGTATCCATCTTTCCTCGAGTCCCAACCTGACAGAGTTTGAAACCATATAATTAACAACATCTTCAGGGGTGTAATATGCGCCTGTATCATGTCTTTCAAAAGCGTCTTGAGAGAAGTATACATTCCCTTTATCTATTACCCTGTCGCTCTTTTTTATTGCTCCGGCTTCTCTTGCCGGTTTTATAACAGTTTTGTTGTCTGATTTTCTTATAACCATTTCTTCGTCGGCTATAAACAATTTATATTCAAGGATACCCTCATAAAGACTTCCCAGACTCCTGACAGAAAGGTCTTTATAATCAATATAAATCTCATTTTTTGATTTAATCATAAATCCGAGATTATAGAGTATTTTATAGAAATAGCCGTCTTTAAGTTTATTATTCTTATCGGAAAGAAAACTATGCTCTCGTGAATCAAAAAGACCGCCGTCATATTCCGGAATTCCAAGTCTCTCATTTCCACCGTCAATATCTATACATAAATCTCTGAATCTATCCCAGAGCTCTGTCTTATCCGGCTCAGTTATTCCGTTATGGGTATAATCTTTTGCTTTAACGATAAGATTATTAAGACTCTTTTTTTGGTATTCCGGAGCGCTCATCGGTAATAACGCTCTTGACTCGGCATAAAGGACAAATAAAAGTCTGAAAAGTAAATAAACAGCATTATCAAAATATTTCTGCTTTTCTTCATCATCCAGAGGAATATTTTCTTTTCCCGAGTATGTAAGAAATCCCCAGCATATATTTTCAAGTATTATATCAATATTATTTTTAATATGATCCTCAATAACTTTTGCTTCTTTTTCTGATTCTTCAATAAACTTTTCAAGTGGAGTAACGCTATTTTCATCAGGCAAAAATAAAGTTAAAGAAAATAATTGCCAGAATAGTTTTATATCCTCTTCTTCATAGTTATTAAAATCAATTTCAATATAGTTTTCATACGGTTGCGCTGTTAATACGCTGTATAATCTCCATTTCTTACCCGTTGTCAAAATTCCCCATTCAAGATTTTCCTTTTTCATTAAATAAATCAAAGAAAAAACAGGATAACTCCCTTTACTATTTTTATCTATCAGTAAGTCATCATTAATAAAATAAAGACAACTGACTTTTTTCTTCAAAGGAAAACCGTCATAAAGATAACAAAAATGAGCGCTTTTATTAGATGCATCCCGTTCCATTGATGAACAGGCAAACTGCAACTGGGAAAGAATATTTATAATGTCTGAATTTTCAATTTGTTTTTTTGTTTCGATAAGACTTTTGATACTCTTTGAGAATCCTTCATAAGTATCAACAGCCGATACTTTTTGTTTTTTCAAATAACTTATAAATTGCGATGAAAATAAGTATTTATTAGTTATCATAAAGAAGTTTCCCTTTTTAAAAGTTTTTCATATTCTGTTACAGGTAAAATAACCGCCTCAATTTCATTATTTCTTATAACTGCGATTTTGTTTAAATCCCTGTTTTTAAGTTTATTTAATACCTCTCCAAAATTTCTCATTATTTTTGTAGAAGAAATAATTTCATCTTTTAAGTATTTTGTCATATTAAGCATCCTTAACGATCTAAATTAACCCGTTGTATTATACGAAATATTTTTCGTATTTAAAAGCGTTATTAAATATTTTTATTTTATTATTTTTCTTGCCAAACTAATAAAATCCTCTTTTGTCATTTTAGACGCTTTATATAAATCAATCATACCTTTTATTATTCTCTCTTTCACGCCGCTATTTTTTCTACTCTCTTTTTTTGAGTAATAAAATCGTCAAAAGAAATCAAATTAACGCATTTATTTCGGATATACTCTGTTTTCTTCGTAAGAATCAGATTATTATATATTTTATCATTATTCTCAATGTTTTTATAAAATTCCGACTGCATTGTCTTTTTAATCTCCTCGTCTATTTTTTTATTTTCCTCGATAGAAAGATTGTTTAAATAATTATCACACTCGTTTTCGACATATTTGTCGTATTCCTGCTTATAAATATCTATTTCTTCGTTATATTTGATATTTATCGCCTTATTATACTCGTTTTCTTTTTCTTTTGCATTCTTATATGAAAAATTATAATAATCGTCGTCTATCCAGTTTTGTATAATAGATAAATAAAGATACCTCCCCTTACCTTTTACTTTTTGAGGATTATGTTTCATGAGATATTCAAACTGAGTTAACTTCTCCTGTAAATAATCAGGATCGTGTTTAGTAAATATATTATTTAGTTGTATTTGAGATATACCGTTTTGTTTTAGCTTACTAATTATTTCAAAATTAGAAGAAGAAGTGTCGTTGTTAATAATATCAGCTTGTTTTTTATTATCATCGTTGTTTACCTCTTTTCTTTCTTCTTCTTCTTTTTTTATTAATATTTCTTTTGTGTCTGCAAATTTTGCGGTATTAGGCGGGTTTAATACCGCAAAATTTGAGGTATTAACAGTATTTATACCCTCATTATTTATAGTATTAGTTTCTTTTTGGTTGTCTATTACCTCAAATTTTGAGGGTATATTTCCCTCTGTTTTTGTTTCAATTATTGTATTTTTGTTTTTTACTTCATAAGAAATTCTAGTCCCCTTCCCTATTCCGAATTTTTGCGTTTCAATTAATTTTTTTTCAATTAGTTCTTTTATCCCTTTTAATATTGAATTTTCCGAAAGGTTTGACATTTTCTGAATTTGACTGTAACTGATAAAATCTTTATCTTTCTGCCATCCGATAGTTTTTCTTAAAATGGTTAAATAAACTTTTAGCGCCGATTCTGATAATTGATAGATACATTCTTCGAAGAAAAAATTAGGAACTCTTGTAAAATTAACGACATTGTCGTCTAATAATTGTTTTAAACTCTGCATAATTCATCCCTCCCAGGATTATTTATAAATATATGTTGCTATTAGGACATAATTCTCCTGTAATTGCTGAAAATATCTTTTAACAAAAGAATAAATTTCACCAATAATAAAAATTTTAATGAAAATTGTTGACAAAAATTTGATTATGAATTATTATTTGGATATAAGTGATTAAATTATAAACAAATAATAATTTAAATAAAAAGATTTCTTTCGCCAAAAAGGAATCTTTTTTAGTTTATAGATAGTCATGTCATATTTAATCCCTCCAGTTGAATATAATTTTACAGATAATGTTATAAATTTATTTTTAAAAATAATCAAGAAAATAATAAAAAAAACAGACAAATTAATTTTGTATTGACTTTTTTGACTAAAAAAATTATAAATAAATATATGGAACTATTAACTGTTGTTCAGGCAAATAAAATTACTAACATTCATGAATCTACCTTGAAAGAGTGGCTTTCTTCCGGTATTCTCACAAGATATGAAAGCGATACAAGAAAAAATCTTATAGATAAGCTGGAATTATTAAAAAAAATACCGACTGTTATATGTTTATTTAACCTTAAAGGCGGTGTTGGAAAGACAACAACAAGCAGAGAATTAATTAATTATTTTGCAACGGTTAAAGATATGAAAGTCCTTGCAATAGATATTGATCCGCAAGCGAATTTAACTAACAGTTTTATTGATATGATAAAAGTTGAGGATAACAATCAACCGACATTATATAATTATTTAGAATACCATACATCTTTAAATAAAGTTGTAATTACTATTTCTGAAAACATAGATATTTTGCCTTCCGATTTAAGACTTGATACTAAAATTGGATTAGGTATAGAAACAGTTGAATCTATGCGTGATGATTTTAATAGTTTGTTTAAAAAGTATAATATTATTATTATTGATTGTCCCCCAAGTTTTAACGGATTAAGTAAAATAGGGCTTATGTTCGCAAATTATATTTTTATTCCGGTTCTTGCCGAGCAATTTAGTTATAATGGCGTTTATCTTGCATTTTCTAAGATGAGAGAAGTTATATATTTTAATAAGAGCTTTATTGATTTTAAAGTTTATATTTCAAAACAGGAATGGAACAAAACATCGGTAAGACAATTCTTTCAGGAAAAATATAAAAAAGAGATTGGAGATAATTTTCTTGAAAGCAGTATACCGAATTTTATCGGATTGGTTGAAGCTCAAAAAACAAGAGCAAATATTTTTGAAGAATACAAAAACACAGATTCGGTTAAAAAAATAATTGATTTCTGTCAGGAAATAGAAAGATTTATTTATGAGGAACGGGGTAAATAATGGGGAAGAAAGTTTTTGTTGACGATGATCAGAATGTTAAAACCGCAATTGATAAATTTAAAATGGAACAAAAAACCAGAGACTCTATCATAAAAATTGAAACCACCCCAACAATATATAATTTGCAGGTTGTAAAGGATGATATTGATTCAGATAAACAACTTACAAAATCAGAAAAGAGTTATATACTTGATTTTCTTGAAAATAAGTATTTTTCTGTCTTTTTTCAGGAATGCCCGACAGATTATGAAAATCTGAAAAAAGAAGCATTGTTTTTTAAAGATTTAACCGAAAAATCATTTTATCTTATGGCTCAAAGATTAAAAATAATCAGGGATAATCAGTTATATAAAATTGATAATTATGATGATTTCAAGTCTTTTATTGATAATGAAATAAAAATTAATCAAAGCACAGTTTACAGATATATTGATATTATAGAAAAGTTTGGACTTGCAACGTTGCAAGTCGATATGATAGAATATACAAAATTATTGCCGGCATTACCTCTCTTGAAATTAAATATTCCGGAAGACACTAAAGAAGAAATAAAAAAAATCTTTTTAGAAGAGAGCAAGGTTAATTCTGCGAGAGATATGCAGAAAAAAGCAGTGGAAATAAAAAAACAACTTTCAATTGATAACCCGATAATAATTAAAAATCAACAAAGTTTTTGGAATAAGATTTATCAAAATATATTAAAAGAAATATCATTACCAATTACAGAACCGGATAAAAAAATTGTAGAAGATATAATTGATACATTAAAAAAATATATTTCTAATTAAAGAATAATTCAGAAAACTACCTCAATTATTTTAACGACACTATTTTTATTAATATTTTTCCTTTTTCCGTCATAAACATCAAAAATTAACACTTCATTATTTACCGGATTAAAGTTTAAAATATTAACAAAATGAGATAGATTTTTATTGATAACTATTTTTCCGATATAATATTTATTCTGTTTATTTTCAGGATTTGATTTGTATTCAGTATTTATTTTGCAATTCAAAATATTTCCGACTACTTTATGAAGAATAAAGCTCGTTTCTGCCTTTTTACAATTTGGTTGAGCCAATACAAGATACCCTTTATTGAGAATTAATAAATAATTCAATAATGCCGGAGTAATCGGAGTTTTTAAAGAACTTACTGTTATATTTGAATAACAGGCAACAAGACAACCGTAATCATTAAGTTTATCTTCCGATGTTGCCATTGGGGCGTTTTTCCATCTCGGATCTGTTTGCGTAAATAAATCAATATTCATAGTATTCTCCATTTTTAAACATATTTAGAATGTTTGTTTTCAACAAGGAAATCATTTATATTTTCTTCGTTAATAAATATTTCAGCAAGCCATCTACCGTATTTTTCTTTTGATAGAATTGCTTTTTTAGTTTTGATAGTTATTTCTTTATTTTCAATCATTGATTTAAGGAATTCTTTTGATTCGATTCCTTCGGGAGTAGAAATTTCAGAAGAGTTTATTCTAGATAATCTGACTTTTTGATCTTTAAGAGCGATATAAAAACCTAAATCAATATCGCATATTAAAGTATCTCCGTCTATAACGCGAGTACAAAGCGCTTTGTAATTATAAATCCCTTGATTAACTCGGGACGACTCATTGTTATTCATTTAATCCCCCAAGCATTTAATTACAAATTTACTCCACATTGTTATATTGTGCTGTAAGAAAATAGATACGGATAAATTCCTTTGGGTTCTGATAAAATTTAATCTATCTTCCATATTGATTTTAGAGTCTATACAGATATTAATCGCGTTATTAAACATTCTTTTTGCCGGTCCCCGAAAATCTTCATCACAAATACAATTGTCGAAGTCCCAGCCGCCTGCTATTTGAACCCAATCAAGAAAAGAAAATAAGTTGATATGCCGTATCCTGTTTTTCAATTTATACTCCGGACGAACGGGAGTATTGAGAGTTATAATTTGCTTAACTTTAAAGCCCGAACTTATCAGTTTATCCGCAACCATTATCATAATATTTCCGCCGTGGCTATGACCCGATAAAGTAATCGGGATTTGTTCGGGCGCGATATTCTCAGTTTTCGAGATTTCATAAAGATTTCCAAGAATATTTAAAAACAGTTTTTCGGCCGCTTTCTTCCTGCAATTATGATTGTTGTTGCCAAGCCATTTCAGATAAAATCCGTATTTGCAATTTAAGAAGCGCGCTATATCGTTCGCGTAATTATTACCGCAAAATTTGAGCTTATAATCCCAAAAATATTTATCCTTCGGATTTTTATAATCAAAAATTGTTCCATGCGTTGTAAAAAAAGCCGATATCTTCTCTTTATGTTTTATATCTATTTTTTCTGTTTTGTCGGGGATAATACCTTGATAAACCGGTTTAAAGATACGGTTCTTTTTATCCGTTAAAGGATTGATATTTGAAAGATTTTTTAAATGCAGTAGCTCCTTTATTTCATTATCGTAATGATATTTAATTTTTCCGTTGATACTGTTTAAGATTTTATCAGATATAGTAAAATCGGAATTTGTCAATTCCCGTAACTTAATTAGAATTTCATCGTTTGTTATCATTAATTTTTCTCCAGATATATCAATTCAATCGAGGGATTAACCCCTCGATTGAATTGATATTGATAATTTAAGACATTCCATTTTTTCATTTAATTCTTGAATCTTTTTATTTTCCTCGATAGTTATTTCTCTGAATCGCTCAAGCAGTTTGTAAAGTTCGTCTTCGCAAAGATCGTCCATTATTTTGCCGTTGGCTCTAATAAAGTAATTTAGCGGAACTAGGCAGATGTCGTCGGAATACATTATATTTCTGATATTCAGCGCGTTAGTTAAGAATAATTGAAGTTTGGATTTCTTGTATTTCTTGAAATCAACGTCCGATAATTTATCTATGTTATTCTGTTCAATTGTTTCTTCGAGTAGTTTCTGATTTTCGCTTGATATTTCATCAAGAATTTCCCTGAAATAAATTACCGGTTCTGTTCTTTCAAGATTGGGATTAATTGAAATCGTCCGTTCCTTGCAATATTGGGTAAGGGTATCGCAAAAGAGATTTAATATTTTTCTATTGAGCGGTAAGATAATATTTTTAGCGGAATTAGTCTGTTTTGCTTTTATATCGATGTAATGGATTTTATCAATTTTTTCTTTGACGTCAAGTATCTCTTTTATAACCGGAGAAAAATCTTTTTGTTTTGAAAACTTAATAATCGAAAATACGACGATTGCGATAATCGATATTATAGTAATAGAATAGAGAAAAATAGTTAAGCCCTGATTGTGATTTTGAATAGTAAGGTTCATTGTTGCAAAAAAGCCTGAAACAAATGCGGTAAGCGCCCCCGCGAATATACCTATCTTATCTTTAATTTCTTCCAAAATACGCTCCTTTGAATATTTGTAGACCTGTCAGGTTTTGAAAACCTGACAGGTCTAATAAAACTACACTACCGTCAGATTATAATTATTTCTGCTTACTCTCAATACCTGCGTTCCCATTTTCGAGGCGATTTCAAAATAGCCCTCTGTAAATGCAACATCCGGCATAAGAAAAACAATCTCTTTATCCGTTAATTTCTGAAATTGAGTTAGTTGAACCATTTCAGCAGGATTTGATTTATTGACAAATCTCAAATATTCATCCTCTACGCCTGTATTAAACTTTAAGAATTCTCCTCTTAAAGTAATGATGTTGTTTTTTGTTACTTTTGTATTCGACTCATTTGAAGCAAGGTCAAAAACTCCGATAATAAGAGGTTTCTTATCAATAGATGTTATTTTTTCCATTGAAGAAGCCTGTTCAAATTCTGCGTTAAAAGTCGATGAGATTTGAGCGGTAACATAAACCTCATGACGAACCGGATCAAATCCGTCAAGTTCGGATGTGAATTTTCCTGAAAGGGCAGGGGTAAACTGCATAAAATTATCCATTGTAATTTTATTTCCTTCAAGACAGATATTTTTTACCGTCTTTTCAAAATTTGTTATGACAGCGACAATATCGGCTTTTGTTATAGTAGAACCCATATCCAACATTCTTTGAATTAACATATCTCTATCGTAAGAACCTTTGAGATCGATTCTCCCGATATAAATATCGTCGCCCCTGA
>Ga0116174_10004195_pt1 | contig 11495 bp, 7 predicted proteins | sample AD_UKC087_MetaG_FD_89801 | JGI IMG/M metagenome (GOLD analysis project Ga0116174, IMG submission 89801) | Active sludge microbial communities of municipal wastewater-treating anaerobic digesters from USA - AD_UKC087_MetaG | ecosystem: Engineered > Bioreactor > Anaerobic > Digestate | place: USA...
CCTGAGACGTGATGGCTGACCAGTTCGTCGAGATATCGCTGACCATAATTGGCATCTGCCATAACCATGTCGTGGCGGATGCCGGAGCTTACATGAACCTTGCGCACTTCGGGTATGGCGCGAAGCTTTCTGAGCAGCTCAGTATGAGGTTGGTGATTGACACCGAGCTGTGGACAGACCTGGGGGTAGAGGCAACTTTTGTCCACGCAGGCTCCGCGGGCGGCTTTGTGGTGGCATTCGAAGCCGTACATGTTGGCAGTTGGGGCGGAGAGATCGTGGATGATGCCGGTGAAGCCTGGCCGCTGGGTGAGCTGACGCGCTTCGGCGAGGATGGAAGCCTCGGAACGCCAGGTGACGCGGCGACCCTCATGAACGGCGATAGCGCAGAAATTACACTCGCCATAACAGCCGCGGTGTGTAGGGATGCTGAAACGGATCGTTTCAAGGGCTCTGACCTCGCCCTGAGCGGCGTAGAAGGGGTGAACCTGGTGTTCGAAAGGCAGGGCGTAGACCGCGTCCATCTGTTCGGTAGTGAGCGTTGGAGGCGGGGAATTTTGGATGACGTAGCGGTCAGCGAAACGCTGGGCAAGACCCTGGGCAGAGATGGGGTCATTGTTGTGATAGAAGAGGTGGAACATGCGCGTGAAAGCCGGTTTATCAGCGGTAACCTCTGCGAAGGAAGGCAATTCGAGATAGTCAGCGGGCTTGACATCGCTGGCATAACAAAGACCGCGAGTAGAGCGGGGATCGCCGCCGCTTTTGAGGATTTCGGCTAACTCGAGCACGCTCAGATCGGACATGCCGTAAAGAATATAGTCGGCCTTGGCATCGAGCAGGATCGAGCGGCGCAGGGAATCTGACCAAAAGTCATAGTGAGCCAGGCGACGCAGCGAGGCTTCGATGCCGCCAAGGACGACGGGAGCGGTGTTTTTGAAATAGCGCCGAATCAGATTGGCATAAACGATCGAAGCCCGATCAGGACGGCGGGTGTTGAGCCCGCCAGGGGTATGGTCGTCGTATTTGCGGGGCTTGCCGAGCGGGGTTTTGTTGGCAACGAGGCTGTCTACCAGGCCGGCTGAAATGCCCCAAAACAGGGCGGGTTCGCCCAACCGGGTAATTTCTTCGGACGAATTGATTTCAGGCTGAGCGATGATGCCCACTTTGTAACCGGAAGCGATCAGCTGATGGCCGATGAGGGCGACACCACTGTAAGGCGTATCGATATAAGTATCACCGCTGATGAGGATGACATCAAGATGATCCCAACCGAGCTTAACGAGCTCCTCGGGGGTGGTCGGAATGAACATAGGCTAATAATAACCGAAAACAGGTTAGATTCGGGCGTGGGAAGAAGGTGTTGATCGATAGAATGCTTCTTCCCGTCACCTCGAATCTGAGTAATCGGCGAAGATTAATCGGTTGTGGGCGAGACCGGCCCGCAGTACACCCATTCGCCATCGATGAGGATCTTACTTTCGAGGGCTCCTTCGCGTACGCTTTCGGTTTCAAAATGATATTTGGAGAGCTCCGCGGAGCGCTGGCTGAAGAGGCGGGCAGCAGCGCGCTGAGGCAGGCTGATGGCGTACCAGGGTTCAACGAGCGCTGAGGGTTGGCCGAGCCGGCGAGCCTGGCAAGCGAGCACTTTGCCGATTGTTTCATGGAGGGCGGGCGACAAGGCTTGGTTGTCGTAATGTTTGAAGAGGGCGGGGATGGAGTCGGCTGACATGCTATAGATGAGGAAACCGGCGTCGAGCTTGCCGTCGGCTTGCGCTTTGCGCAAATTGAGGTTGGTTACGGTGACATCGATGTTAATAACCCCGAGAACGACCGCGAACAACATGGTCAGACTGAGGAGGATGAGGGCCTGACGCTTGAAGAGGCTGAACCACTGCATGATCAACGCGGCGAGGAGCATGAGACCGATGAAAACTATGAAGACGTGCGCGACAAGACGCGATTGGGTGAACCCATAAGCTGCTTCGTAGAGGCTGAGACGCTGGAATGCGGACACGAGAATCACACTAACCTGGACAATCAGCAGGGTGATAATCAGGGAGAAACAGGACTTTTGACCGGGAGTTTCGCGTCGGGTAACGCTGGCGAGCAACCAGTGAAGGCCTAAAGCCGCGATTGCAACCAGAATGAGCTCTTGAAACCCTTTGACGGCGTATTCGGCATAGGTGAAGCCAGTTTCGCTGATATTGGACTGGCCGGCGAAAAAATAACGGAATTGAATGACCAGAAAGGCAGCGAAAAGCAAGTTAACAAGAATCAGCACAATATTGGATTCGGTGAGACCCAGGAATGGTTTGATGAGGGGCTGGTCTGGTTCGACGCGCTGCGATTGACGGGTGCGGGTGAAGGCAAAACTAAAAATGCCAAAGAGTACATAGGTGATAAACCCGATGAGAAAGAGGTGTTGGAGGAAATCTTCAACGCGGAAATTGTCCATCCAATCGAATAATGACTTGAGATTTCTGGAAAAGACCTGATCGGCTGAGGCGAGCAAAGCGGCGAATATGGCCAATATGGGGAGGGCGATAAGCAGACCGCGGAGGACGGCAAGCCACGTGCCGCGGCCAGCCTGATGAGAAGGCGAGGTTACCTTTTCGCCCCCGCGCAATTTGTCGATGAGCATGCCCGGCAAGCCGATGACGGCGTTTAGAAAAAGCATGAAAGTCTGGGCGATATGTTCACGCCATCGGAAGACCAGCGATTGGCCATTCAGAAAGGTGATCGCCAGCCAGACCAGCATGGCGACGGTTGTGATTCCGAGACCGGCGATGGTGAACGCTTCAGATCGAAAGAGCCCGAGGATGGTCAGCAGAAGGATGGGGAAAAAGAGCCATAAGCTCCTAACGGGCACCTTGACACGTTCGATGATGACGATGGCGGTGACGGCGCTTAGCAGCAGAGCAATGAAGATCGGCCATTGCAGGCCAAGCTTGTGGTCGAAGAATATCTGTTCGGTGATAAAAGCGACAATGAAGAGGATAACCAGAACCAGCCAGGGGTGATTGAGGCGGGCGGTTTTTGATTCGCTCACGGAATCAGGCATTTCATTGTCGATGATTTTATTTGTGGTCATCAGTTGACCTCCTTGATCAAAAGTATAGCCTGATTGTATGCCTGCGAAGTTTTCAATTGCCATCAGAAGCTATCACGATGGCTAATGATAGCTGATATTTGTTTTTTGCCTGCCACCAAAGCCCGGGTAGGGATTCGGTGGCAGGGCAATCGCATCTTGTTTTTTAACAAAACAAGTCATTGAGCCCTCTGCAAAGAGAGGGTCGCATAGCTGGGGAAGGGTCTATTTTGGCTTTTTCTTAGATAAGTGTTAAAGATGATCAGGGCTAATGTGGATTTCAACAAACATATCGAAACACCTTAAAACACCCTCTTCAGTCTCGCTCGTTCCTGAGCCTGCTTTTAATCGATCCCATTTTTTCGTCGGGTTACACCCGACCTACATGATTGATCCCTGCCATTGGAGCCCGGGGCTTTGAGCAGCTATTTGTTTTCATAATTTGTTTTCACAATTTGTTTTCAGTAATTTGTTTCAGCAAAATTGGCTCAAGTGTATAATTAACCCGTTTTTTTGGCAGAGGTCAACAGACCTGAGAGGCAACTATGGCAAAACGTACATTAAAACGACAATTAAATTTGTTGCAGGTGACGATGCTTGGCACAGCGGGGACGCTGGGTTCGGGCATTTTTGTATTGACCGGTGTGGCGGCGGGGATTGCCGGATCGGCAACTGTGTTAGCTGTGATCATCGCGGGGCTTCTAAGTATTTCGATCGCGCTGAATTATTGTGAACTGGCTACCACGTATCCCGAAACTGGCGGGGCAATGACCTATGTCAGGGAAGCCTGGGGCAAGGGTTGGCTGTCTTTTATTGTGGGGTCGATGGACTGCATTTCTTCGACTTTTTATACCGCGCTTTCAGCGGTCGGTTTCGCATATTCGCTTTCGGTGTTCTTCCCATCGGTCAACATTACCCTGGTGGCGGTTGCCGCAATCGCGGTCTTTACGACGCTGAATATTTTAGGGGTTACCAAGGTCGGCAACGCGCAGATCGTGATGGGCGGGATTCTGATCTTTACCTTCGCGGTGTACATTATCTCGGGTTTTGTGATGCCGAATGGTTTCACGCCGGCAAGTTTGCTGCCGAACGGCAGTTTTTTCCAATCAAAAGACGCCTTCAACAATATTTTTGTTATTATGCGCACGATTGCTTTAATCTATGCGGCATATGTTGGCTTTGAGATCATCGCAGATGATGCTGAGGAAGTGAAAAACCCGACCAAGAATATCCCCACGGCGATCATGCTGAGTTTGGGCATCATCATTGTGATTTATACGCTGATCGTGGTGGTGGCGCTGGGAACACCGGGAGTGGATCTGGCGGCGAACGAGGCAACGGCCTTGAGCGCAACAATCGCCAAATTTTTGCCGGGCTGGGGTGTGGTTCTGATTGGTATCGCGGGAATGATCGGCGCGCTGACTTCGATTAACTCATCGATGTTGTCTGCCACGCGCGAGTCATTCACCCTGAGCCGGGACGGCAGCTGGCCAACGATTTTATCTCGATTGAGCAAATCCAGAGTGCCGGTGTACGCCATTTTGATGATTGGGGTTGTCTCGATTTTAATCACGCTTTTTAAGGCAGTCGACTTTTTAAGCTATATCACCTCGGCGGGATATCTGTTTGTGTTGTTGCTGTCGAATATGGCGATGATTAAGCTGAGAAGCAAGTATCCATTCATTCATCGGCCGTTCAAAGTTCCGCTGTTTCCGCTGACGCCAATTGTGGCGTCAATCACCTGCCTGATTGTCATCTTGTTTTCTCATTGGGACGCGTTGGTCTTTACCGCGATAATTTTGTTGGCGTTTACGATTTATTATTATGTTCTGGTGGGGTTGGAAGCCTGGCGGCTGGAGCACAAACGCAGTCTTTCTCCGGGCCGTTATCGGGTTCTGGTGCCTTATCAGCCAAGCCGCCATCTGGAAGGGTTGGTTCAGATTGGCGCCATGCTGGCTGAATCGAAAAATGACATGCATATGTGCATTTTGAGGGTAATCGCGGCGGAACCTGAGGCGGCGAACAGACAGCTCGAAAGAGTGCAGACTTCCCATCAGTATATTTTGGAAAAATTCGTACATTACGCAGTGGAGCGGAATGTGCCAATGTATTCAAAGACGGTGATTGGCGAAACTCTGGCTGAAGGTGTGATCGATGAAGTCAAGATGGACAACAACGTGAGATTAGTGCTGTTTAAGTATCCGTCTAATTCAGATGACACGCCAGAATTTCGTGAGACGATCAATAAGGTTGTTAAGTCTGGGCTGGTGAATATTGGTGTGCTCTACGACAAGGGAGTAGGCCGGATGGAGAATATTCTGGTGCCGGTGGGGGGCGGGTACCACTGCAAGCTGGCGATCCAAATTGCCAACGACCTGACACTATTGGAAAACAATAACGTCGATTACCTGCGCGTGGTTGGTGAGGACGTGGATGAGGAAGTTTACGATGATCAGATGGCTTTTCTGCAGGAAGTCGTGATGACCGAACTGGGCACCATCCCAGGCAACGCGGGGCTGAAACTGGTGCGATCACATTCGGCGATCGAAGCAATCTCGAACGCGGCTGCGGAGTGTGATTATGACCTGATTATCATCGGTTCGTTTGAGGACACGAATGAAGATAAACCGCTGTTTGGCGATATCGTGGAGGCCGTGCGAACCAAGGCGTCGTGTTCGACTTTGGTCATCAGGCAGCACGAGTCACCCGCTTCATCCTGGTTGAGGCGGCAGTTGAGGCCAAATTCTCAGGAAAAGACACTGGAGGAGTAGATGAAAAGAGACAGAATTACCGTCGCAATCATTTTGATTTTGGCAGGCGTGGCTTTGCTCGCCAGACAGCATTTGCCTAACCTGGAATTTTTGTTTGTGTGGCCATATTGGGGATTCCTTGTGGCAGGATTATTGTTGATTTTGGCATGGATCCAGCGCAATGGCGGGCTGGCTGTTTTGGCAGCTTTGTTAACCGGAGCGTGCGCCAACATCCTGCTGCAAAAACAGTTTGGCGGGTTGGTCTGGCTGAGCATGCTGGCTTTTTTAGGCGTGGGCATGATGCTGTCAAGTTGGATCGATCGCAGCAAAAAAGGCGAATGGCGATCAGGTTTGACGCTGGTAATTATCTCAGCGGCGGTGTTCCTGTTGGCTGGCGGTTCTAAAATATTGCCCTGGCCGATGGTCAGGGCCTATTGGCCGGCGGGACTGATCGCGCTGGGTTTGATTCTGTTGATCAGCAACTTGTCACGCCAAAGTAAAGATTAAGAAAAACCTCACGATAATCTAAATGATTGGTCATGCCTTTCCACTCACTTTGATCTCGAGAACACGATGCCCCATATGCATCATGACAAATATATTTGATGCTTGCAATTGGCAGCTTTGTCCTTAGATTCGCTTAATATGTATCCAAAGCGGTACCTCTTAAGCGAATCAAGTTCATCAATGTGCGTTTACATCAGAAACTAATAATTGTCTTAATCGCGATATCCTTGTTGTTAATTGCAAATTCGTACGCTTCCTGGATTTTCTCAAGCGGGAATTCATGAGTGATAATGCCTTCCGTATTCAACAAATCTGCTTCAAGGGCAGAAATGCAGAGCGGAAAATCATGGCAATAGCGATTTACCGTTTTGATTGTGACTTCCTTGTAGATGAGGGTTTGGTAGTCAACCTCGATAATAGGTTTGGGTCCAAGCCCGACACAACAGATACATCCACCTGTTCTTACATAGTAGGCAGTATTTAAGAAACCTATCGCATTACCGCTCGCCTCTATAACAACATCAGCACCTCGGCCTTTTGTAATTTCTGCTACTTTTTTAATAGGATCGGATTCATTCAAATTAATTGTGGCAGCACCTATAGCCTCAGCTTTCATCAATCTGACAGGACTTTTGTCAATAACAATGAGACTAGTGGCTCCTTTAGCGCGACACGCGGCTAATGCGCAAAGCCCAATCGTACCAGCACCATTGATTACAATGGTATCCCCAAGACGGACGCCGCCTTGATTTGCTGCATGCATGCCAACAGCCAACGGCTCCATTAATGACCCGAGTCTCGTTGTCATGTCACCTGGTAATGGAAAACACCATGCCGCAGGGTGAACTACAAATCGCTGGTTACAACCAGTGACAGGAGGTGCCCCTTTAAATACAACCTCAGCGCATAAATTATAGTGACCAGTGATACATTGTTCACATTTTCCGCAGGGAACACCAGGCTCGAGGGCCACTTTGTCCCCAACTTTTATGTTTTTCACCGCTGGTCCGATGGCCACAACAGTCCCAGCTGCCTCGTGCCCGATTATTTTTGGAAAGTCTACATCAAAAATACCGAATCTTCCAGTTAAGAACATATCCTGGTCAGCTCCACATATTCCCACATAATCAATACGAATTAGGACGTCATCTGGGTTCTTGATGACCGGCATTGGAGCTTCACGTACTTCATACTTTTGCTTATCTACAAGATATGCACCTATATTTAAGTTGTCAATATCCGTCATGTTAGCCTCCATGGTTATTTAATCAGATTTGTGATGTATTCAAAAGAGATACGGGCACTATCTCTGATATGCTCAAAGGAATCCGGTCCATCCGGAGTGAATTCGATTTCAGCTGAGAGATAGCCTTGATATCCTTTATCTTTTAGCAAGTTTATTATCTTCGGGAGCGGAAGTTCGCCCTTTCCCGCGGCAGGAAAATTCCATATTCCTTTTCCGCCAATATGATCTTTTAAGTGAACGTAGGCCAGATGAGTAAGAGGCGCCAAGTCATCGAGAGGGTTATATCCTCCAAAGAACCCAACATTTGCGATGTCATAATTAATTTTTACGTTACTCGTGTTTGCTTTATCGATCGCTTCTTGTAAGAGAGAACCAGAACAAAGGGATCCATGAGGTTCGAGAGCAAGCGTTACACCATAAACCCGGCAGATAGAATCCAATGAATTTAGCGTTTCCAGCCGGTGATCATAATCACCCTCACCCGGAGATGTGATAACAATATTCGCTCCAAGTTTAGTAGCAAGCGGAATGCTTTTTTCCAACCATTGGAGAGATTCGGGATCGGCCAGGTAATCAACATGTGCAGAAAGTGCTGAAACCTGGAGCTGGTTAAGCTTCAAAAGATGCTTCACGTATGACACTGCCTCATCTTTCATTAGAGGTGAAACGAATTCGCAGTAATCTTTCATCCCAGCAAGCTCCACGTACTTATAGCCGAGCTCCGAAATGGACTGCAAAGCTGTCTCCAGACTATATCCCTTGAAACAGGCACAATTAATAGATATTCCTTCAAACATGAAGTGTTCCTCTTATTAATTCGGAAAGAATAATTTGCGGTCTGACTGCTGAAAAATCTGAGAACAGACCGCAAATTTCATCATTCAACGCTTGACTATAGGCCTCAATTGCCAGAAGCCATGTATTCAGCTAATGTTCCAGCTCCAGGGAAGTAGAGCTCGTACATTTCGTCGACATTCTCCGCAGTAATAATGTCATATGGCACACGCGTGATGGCTGGAATCTCAGCACCATTTAGTAAATTGACCATGTTGCAGACGTTCCAGTATCCAACAATGACAGGGTTGTGTCCAATGGTGGCAGTAATGACTCCATCCTTAATGTCAGCCATGACCTTTTGGTCATAATCGATACCGACCATGATTATGTCATCTCTGTTATTAGCCGCGATAGCTTGACTCATTCCAAGCATGGCACCGCTATACAAGCCCCACGCGCCTATAATTTCCTTGTTTTTATCCTGGACAAGATATGTCTCCATCTGCTGGAAGAATGCATCAATTGCTGTGCCTTCGATTTTGATTATTTCAATGTCAGGGGCATTTTTTTCCATGTATTGGAAAAAGCCGTATTCGCGCCCTGGAACATTTGAGTGCACAATATTGAGCGTTCCATAGATGAGCTTACCCTTAAGTTCCTTCCCCGCATCCTTCAAGCCCTTGATGATATACTCTGCAGATGCTGCACCCATCTCTTCGTTGGGGATTAACGTGAGCGCGGTAAACGTTCCCTGTAATGGCGTGATACCAGAAATAGTCGGGATGCCTGCATCAGCCAGCTCATTTAAAGCAGGGCCGACCGCTGAATAGTTGCGAGGATAGACGATTACCCCGTCCACTTTTTTGGTTGCTACCCACTGCTCGATCGCTGAATTTTGAACATTTTGATCAAGTGCAGCATCACTGAGCAGGTATTTCACACCAATTTCATCACTTGCCTTCTGCATCTGCTCGAAAATCGTTTTTCCAACGATATCGGAAGTGTTATGGATCGCAAGCCCTAAAACAAATTCCTCCTTTGGGGTGGGCAGCTGGGATGGAGCAGCAGATACGCTGACATCACCTCCCGTGCTTGTGACCATTGACTTTACGTCTAAGCCATATATCTGGAAGAATTCAGCAACGTTGATCTGTCTGCCGGGAGGTGTATTGTATGTAAAATCTCCTTCAGAGGAGTGCACTACTGGCTCTGGCTCAGTTGGAACTGCCGCCACTTCTTCCGTCGGGGCTACAGTTGCTGGGGTATCTGCTACTGGTTCGGCAACTGCCTCGGTTGGAGCTTGAGTTGCCTGTTGAGCGGTACACCCAATTACTAACGACGTTACTAACAATAACACTACAAAAATAAGCATTTTCCTTTTCATTTTGTCTCCTTTATATTCCGAGGCGGTTAGAGGCTGCCTCGCTGCCTTTTAACGAAACTTTAAGAAGGACGGAATCAGTTTTTTTCTCTGACTGAGTGCATTGTCGAGCAAAACAGCTAATATGATCACAATGCCTTTTACCAATAATTGGATATCGTACATCGCTCCAAAGAGGGTCATTCCGTTGATAATTACAGCAAGAATGAGGATGCCCGCGAGCGTTCCCCAGATTTTCCCATTTCCTCCCACTATCGCTGTTCCGCCGAGGATTACAGCTGCAATAGAATCAAGCGCTAAGTCAACGCACCCACTTGGACTGCCACTCGAATATAAACCAGCAATCATCAGACTCGCTATACCCGCATAAACCCCATTTAATGTGTAAGTGATTATCTTTATTTTGTCGATTCTTATACCTGATACTCTAGCTGCTTCCTCGTTCCCACCAATGGCTTTTACATAATACCCATATTTAGTCCGTTGAAAAAGGAACCAAGAAAGGAGGAATGTGACTATAAGGATTACTACCGGGGTAGGGATTACTCCAAACACCTTGTCAGTTGCGAAAATTGTGGAAAATATGGGGTTGGTGATGGTAATTTCCTTGCTATCGGATAATACGATCGCGATGGAGCGATAAATATTCATGGTAGCAAGTGTGACGAGGAAAGGTGTAATTCGACCTTTAACTGAAAGGAAACCATTCAGAAAACCGCAAAACCCAGCAATTAATAAGGTAATCACTACTGAAAGGAATAACCCTCCATTACCCAGCTGCATCATGAATGGTCGCTGTAGTAGCAGCGCGAAAGATACTCCTGAAAGTGCCGCAATAGCGCCCACAGATAGATCTAATCCGCCAAGCGTAATGACAAATGTGGCGGCGAAACCAGCAACGGCGATATAACTTTGTCTCTTCACCATGTTCAAAAGATTTATTGGATTGATGAAGCCTTCTGTACCTACAGCGAAAATCACAAGTAGCACAATAAGAATGATATACGACCGACCATCTATAAGAGTTTGGCGCCAATTAATGCGCGAACTTTCACCTTCGAGTCTTTCCATCCGCTTGTCTTCCTTCTTTCTTGTTAACTTAATTCCATTCATGCTATGGCACCGCGTATCCCATAATTTCCTCTTGTGAGGTTTCTTTGGTGTTAAGGATTGCTTTTTGCTTACCTTCACACATAACTAAAATGCGATCCGATACGCTAATCAATTCTTGTAATTCACTCGAGACCATGATTACACTCATCCCTTTTTGCACCATTTTGCCTAATAACTCATAGATGCTTGCTTTGGCCTTGATATCAATGCCGCGAGTTGGTTCATCAAATAAAACAACCTTCGGTGTCATACACATCCACTTCCCTATAACCACTTTTTGTTGGTTTCCTCCTGAGAGTGTAGACACCAATTGTTTCAGAGAGTTGAGTCGTATATCCATATTTTGTTTTTCGCTCTCGGCATGCTGCCTAAACTTCTTTTGGTTAACTATCCCCAGCGGGGTTTTGTTTTGAAGGATCACCAGATTTATGTTTTCATCAACTGGCCGGCATCCAATAAGACCACTGGTCCGGCGGTCTTCGGTGATGTATGCAAGAGCATTGTTAATTGCATGGCGGGGATTTGAGGGTTCGTATGGCATTCCATTAAGTGTGATTGATCCCGAAGTCAGAGGTATTCTGCCGAATATCGCATCCAGTATTTCAGTTCTTCCTGCCCCAACCAGGCCAGTTATTC
>Ga0116174_10004201_pt1 | contig 11484 bp, 10 predicted proteins | sample AD_UKC087_MetaG_FD_89801 | JGI IMG/M metagenome (GOLD analysis project Ga0116174, IMG submission 89801) | Active sludge microbial communities of municipal wastewater-treating anaerobic digesters from USA - AD_UKC087_MetaG | ecosystem: Engineered > Bioreactor > Anaerobic > Digestate | place: USA...
CGTTCTGCCCCCAGGGTCCGGTCTGGGTTAGCTTGGTATCCGACCAGACGTACCAACTGCGATATTCACTGGCTTCGTTTTTCGAGCTAACAAACCAGGGGTGTTCCGAAGAGGTGTGATTGACCACGAAATCGATAATTACGCGGATTCCACGTTCGTGGCAGGCTTTCAGCAAATCCTGAAAATCCCGCAGAGTGCCGTAATCAGGATTAACTGCCTTGTAATCGGTGACATCATAGCCGTGATAGGAGGGCGAAGGGAAGATCGGCATCAGCCAAATCCCATTGATGCCAAGATCTATGTTGGTATTGGGGTCGCCATCATTGAGATAGTCAAGCTTTTCGATGATCCCACGAAAGTCCCCGATGCCATCGCCATTGCTGTCTTTGAATGATCGTACGAATATTTCGTAGAAAACCACATCGTTCCACCACCCCTGAGCATTTTCCGGCTCTGCAGGTTGCTCAGCAGCGATCTGTTCAGCCGGGGCGGGAGAGGGTTGGGTGGAGACCTGAGCAGGTGGGGTTGGGGTTATATTCGCTTTACATGCAGCCAACAGCAGGCTGAGAATGATCAAAAGGATTATCGGCAAGACACATTTTTTCATATCTTCTCCAGGAAGTTCACCAATAACAGGGGCAATGCCCCCAAAGGATCGTTTTCTTAATTTTACACGATTCAAAGGTTTGGTCGCGGGCTACATTTAACGGCTTAATCACTCAAATCAACTATAAACCCTCAGCCAAAAAGACCCCCGCCAATCGGCTGAATAAGCGAAGCATCGTTTCGCACCGGGCTGTTGACCGCGCGGCCGACTTCCCAACCACGCATCGATCCAGAATCGAACGGTCGCAGCAAGCAAAGCCTTTTATTTGCGTCCGGCTCCAGCAGCCAATCCCACATCGCCTGCCCTTTGAGAATGACCGGCATGCGCGGGTGAACTTCGGCAACCAGGGGATTAGCTTCAGTGGTGATGATGGTGCAAGTGGTCAAGCCAGGCAGTCCTGGCTCTGAGTTGACACCTTTCGGCTCCCAGTCGTCCCACAGCCCGGCAAAAGCAAAGGCTTCACCGCTGCGCAGGCTGAAATAGAACGGGACGGATAGTTTTCCAGCCTTGCGCCACTCGTAAAAGCCGTCCGCGAGTATCAGGCATCTTTTATTCTTGAAGGAATTGCGGAAAGCGGGCTTTTCGGCGATGGATTCAGCGCGCGCGTTGATCATGCCATTTCCAATCGATGGATCTTTCGCCCAGAATGGCACCAAACCCCAGCGGAACCAGTGCACCGAACGTGTTTCCGCGAAGGGCACGCAGGCGATATCCTGGGAAGGAGCAATGTTGTAACGCGGCTCCCAATCAAGTGGCATCTGTCCCAGCGCGAGCTGCGTGCGCACATCGTCCGAGTCAATCGCCATGGTAAATCTTCCGCACATAAGGCCTCCGTAACCGACCGTGTTTCCCTCCCAATATTATACATTCTCGGACCTCATTACTCACTGCTGGGTAATGGGTGTCGTGAAATTAATGCTCGCCCTGTTATGTCGTGCAGTGTCCAGGACCTGCCATTCACGCTGGTTATCAAAATCACATCAAGTAAATTTTGTGTTTGACTAAACAACAAATAACTGATGGGGAGATAAATCGAAGTGGCTACTGGTTACCTGTTGACTATTTACAACTTCGTTGGATAGACTTTGAATCGCGCCAGGATAGCTGTCTTTGATTGCTACCAGGCATGAGAGGAGATGCACCCCGGACAGCAAATTCTGAAATCCTTCTGTTTAAAAAATGCCTGAAGGTTCAGGCATTTTATTCAAGACTTGCTCAAATAACTTTACTTTATGATCAGCGGTAGGTAAAAGTATTCCATAGTGATATTGGAGACAACAACCCTTAAGCGCTCATTGGTATCATACGCGATCGAGCCATCACTTGCACGTCCACCAATAACATAGAAGTATCCATCGTCTGCTACGTCACCTTCCACATAAACGCGTGCTTGATTCAAAACAGGGATGGTCGGTGAATCTGTCCAGGCATCCAATTCGGGGTCATAATAAGCGGCATGGTTTAGGACACTCCAACCAGCATCGCGTCTTCCTCCTGCCAGCCACAGGCTGTCTCCAGTATTACCATCAGCCATGTATGACCAACGGGTGTACGCACCGCCACCGTCAGGCACTGCTGCAATATAACTCCAGGCAGTGCCATCAAACTTTTCTGCAGTCATGTCGGGATTAAACCCAGGGAACGAAACGCCTCCAGCCACATAGATCGCGCCATTAATGGCTGCAGCTACGAAGCTCGTGCGGGATTTTTGCATGGGAATGCCTGCTGACCAGGTCTGTGTGATCGTGTCCAATTTCCAGACTTCGGTCGTACTTGCGCTACCAACAATCCCCCCCAACACATACAGGTCTGTACCGATTGCGACCACCTGGTACTGTACTCTTGCCACATAACCACCATTGGCTGGAATAATTGCCCAGGAATCAGCAGCAATATCATAAACATAAGTATTATTATCAGTTTCGCCACCGGGGATGTAGATCTTGCCGTCAATGACTGCACCATCAATGGAATCGAGTGCTACAGGCATTGGATTCATGGTTTCCCAGGTGTTATCAAAGGTATTGTAACGGAAGTTTGTTGCGGTGGGTGTATTACCGCCTCCATCACTGGTGCCGCCAATCACATAAACATACGCTCCATGGGCGATGACGGCATTGAACACACGTCCTTCGGGTAGTGGTTCCATGATTTCCCAGGCTTCACCAATATCTTCAGGCTTAATACCGCCAGAAGCTTCACCAATCATAGCTGTTCCAGACGCAATACCAGTCTCAACTACCTGTTCTACTTCGGGGGTGATCTCCTGGGCTGATGGTGCTGCCAGGGCTGCTCCTGTCAGGACTAGCAAGAGTGTTAATATTACAAAAACAATTAAAAATTTAGTATTCTTCATTGTGGCTTATCCTCTCTTGAACTTTGGTAATATTTGATTGGGTGGATCAATAAAGATTGAGGATAGTTTGGGTAAATGCCGGAGACCTCCTTTCAGATTCTGCGATTTATCGGCGATAAAGAACCAATAAAATATTAGGACAAAACTATTTAGCATAAAACAGAGCTGTTTTACTCTTATCATATTACCATTACTGATAATTTTAGTAAATTTTACCGTCGTGTTCAAGGGAAACGCTTCTAAATAAAGATGTTTTTTACTAACATCAAGCGCATATACGAAAATTTTCTTTTCTTTTTAGCTAAGCTTGGGGAGAAATGGGTGCAAAAATGACATATCCTCTATGGGATCTGTTACTGCGGGCAAGGGCGTGGTTGAGGACGACAAAGTCTGTTATTTTGATTCCATTTGACTGTCCTCAACCCGCCAAGTCACGAACAGAAATGCCCTGAACAGAGGTCTATTTCCAATGTCAGGTTGAAATACGCAACCTGACCTTCGCTACTTCTTCCTAAACACGGGAATATGAAACAGATACCTATCCACAAGTTCACTGGTCAACCATCGAATTCTGTGTTGGGTAGAGCAAGTTTGATCCAAAAATGATGACTTTTAGCCCCTGTATCTCTTGACACCACCCCATTATGTCTTAGAATTATTGATATGGTTATCAATTATCACAACATCTACTCTGTTTGTGCCTCCGCAAGCGAAGGCATTTGCATTGGCCGGATTGCGCCTGTTTAGCGTTTTTTCCTTAAAAGATCAAAAACCACGGACAATCCAAACCCGTGGTTTTTTTTTGTTTCCCACAGCGCTAAGCAGTAACAACCAATGATTTATTGAAAGAGAAAAAATGACAGCACCAGATTTTTATCCGCTTGAAAATGTTCCACAAATTGAGGGGTTGATTTCCCGTCATTTTGAGGGCGGGTCGGACTATCCAAAAATGTTGGCGATATTTACCAACCTTTATCGCGTTGGACAATACCCTGGAGACACCACCCTTGAAAGCCTGCGCGCGCAGTACACAAACCTGAGTAATTCCGACCCCCGGGACGACCTTATCTTCGTTGAAGTGAATGGGGAGACGGTAGCCTTTTGCCGCTTCTACTGGGAACGCCAGGTGGATACTGGCCAGTACTCGTATGGCATCCTATTCAGAGTCGATCCAGCCTGGCAAAGCAAGGGAATTGAACAGTGTCTGATTGCCTGGGGTGAAACGCGCGGGTACTATTATGCCTCGGCGTTACCGGAAGGCAACCAGGGCTTCTTCGTAGCCTCATGTCGGGAACTTGATCGAACCCGATATAACATCCTGATCGAATGTGGGTTTTCGATCGACCGATATTATCACTCAATGAGCCGCCTGCTCACTGACCTCCCCGAGCGCCCTTTACCGGAAGGAATAACTGTTCGCGCGGTTTTGCCAAAAGATTATCGTAAGGTTTGGGATGCATCTAACGAAGCTTTTATGGACGAGTATGGTGCAGCCGAGCCTCAGGAAGAATGGTACCAAAGCTACCTGGCAGACCCGAATTTTCAACCTTATCTATCGCAGGTTGCCTGGGATGGCGATAAAGTGGTTGGTTCGGTACAAAACTACATCTCGATGGAAGAAAACGAGCTCGAAGGTCACAATCGCGGCTATACCGAAGGAATTTCAGTTATACGGGAATGGCGCGGTCGCGGTGTCGCCACTTACTTGATTTGCAGGTCGATGGCAATGTTCAAAGCCATGAATATGGACGAAGTAGCCCTCATCGCTGACACGCAAAACCCGACCGGAGCCATGCGGCTCTACACCAACCTTGGCTATCAGGCTTACCGAACCGTTTTTGATCTCAGGAAACCCCTGAATGTTTGATTCTGACAAAATCGCACGGGAGAAGCCCGATCCTGGTAGCGAAGCAGAGAGGGTGACAGAAGGACAGGGTTTTCAACGCTTCCAATTGCGCCTTTCCGGATTCAAACCGATCCAAACGCGCGATAATTTTATTGTAGGGCGCGATTGGGGACGACAAGGTCTGATTTTTTTAGGCAATTTGACCGTCCCCAATCCGCCAAGCCACGAACAGGCAATGCGTTGACATCACAAGTGTTGGCAAAGCCTTACCTTGGTTGTGTTTTCATTGTCAGGTTGAACTACGCAACCTGACCTACAACGACGGGATTGTGGTTTGAAATTGGTTGAAGACTTTGTAGGGTCGACGCAGGCGTCGACCTTAAATCTGCATGTGGAAAATGCATTTGCTAAACATCGGGAAGTTCGTAGGGTGGGTAGACGTCACGTAACATTTTCCATCCTGTTCTCCTTGTAGTCTACCCACCATAACAATATCCGGTGGGTTGGCTATAAAGGACTTCTACATTATCGATGCTTTTCAACGCCAACCCACCCTACGACTTCCTTCCTTTTCGTAGGGTTGACGCCCGCGTCAACCACATCGTGAGGAGGAAAAGGCATACCCTGCTACGCGGGCACAGGTGCCTTTTCCCTACAGGGTATCAACGCAAGCGGGTAATCATGGCCTGAGTCACGATTGCTGGCAATATATCCCTCAAAAAATTAGACTTCTTCTTCCGATGTCAGGTTGAACTGCGCAGCCTGACCTACACTACACTCACAGATGTCAGGTTGAACTGCGCAACCTGACCTACACTACGCTCACAGATGTCAGGTTGAACTGCGCGGCCTGACCTACAACTAACAAAATCGCACGGGAGAAGCCCTGCCCTGGTAGCGAAGCGGAGAGGGTGACTCCTCCTGTGGTGGGTGATAAGTGCAATTTGTTGCGAATTTTGGAAAGCATATAGGCGGATTGGAAGCACATGACGGTCACTGAATGATGAACGCCACAGCACTGCCAATCTCGCCCAACACCGAGTATGACCTGATCCCGACATGTAACAAACAATAAAGGTACAATAAGGGGAGTTTTTTGTGAGGATGCCAAAGATGTTCGAGTGGTCGATCCAAGCCGAGGAAGGCGCAGCCAGGGCAGGTGAGTTCAATACCCCTCACGGTATGCTTCAAACCCCTGTCTTTGCCCCTGTCGGCACCCAGGCAACCGTCAAATCCCTCACACCCGCCCAACTCACAGAGCTTGGCGCTACGCTCGTCCTCTCCAACACCTATCACCTCTTCCTGCGCCCCGGCGACGAACTGGTGGCGCAGATGGACGGCTTGCATGCGTTCATGCAGTGGCATGGACCGATGCTGACTGATTCCGGCGGTTTCCAGGTCTTTTCGCTCGCGGATACGCGCAAAATCGACCCGGATGGAGTGACATTCAAGTCTCATATCGACGGGTCCATGAAGCGTCTGACCCCCGAAAGTTCCATTACCATTCAGGAAAACCTCGGCGCGGATATCATCATGGCTTTCGATGAATGCGCTGATCCACTGAACCATGACTATTCCAGGGAAGCCATGGATCGCACTCACCTCTGGGCAAAGCGTTGCCTGGAAGCAAAAAAGAGGGAGGACCAGGCATTGTTTGGCATCGTGCAGGGCGGCATTTTTGAAGACCTGCGCACCGAATCAGCACAGGTGATCAGCGGCATGGGCTTCCCCGGGCATGCCATCGGCGGGCTTTCGGTTGGCGAGGGCAAAGCCGACATGTACCGCACCATCGAGGTCGTGAATGCCGTCCTCCCCAAAGACAAGCCGCGATACCTGATGGGCGTCGGCACCCCGGAAGACCTGATCGAAGGCGTTTTGCGCGGGGTCGACATTTTTGACTGCGTCCTCCCCACCCGGCTGGCGCGCCACAACACCGCCATGACCAACTTCGGCAGGCTGAACCTGATGAACGCGTCCTTCGCCCGTGACGAACGCCCGATCGACGCGAAATGCCAGTGCTACACCTGCCGCACCTTCACACGGGCTCATCTGCGCCATCTGATCGTCGCCAAAGAAATGCTGGCAGCCACCCTGCTTTCTATCCATAACTTACACACCCTGCTTGAGCTGGCGCGCAACCTGCGCGGCGCCATCCTTGCGGGCAGACTCAACGCTTTTGCCGATGAGGCGCTTGCCAAACTCGGCATTGCCCGCATCCCGGAGGTTCATCCATGACTTTTTTCCAATCACTGCTGCTTGGCATCGTCCAGGGTCTGACTGAGTTTCTGCCCGTCAGTTCCTCGGCACACCTCGTGCTCGTACCATTCATCCTCAACTGGACGCTTGACCCGACCAAAGCGTTCATATTTGATGTACTGGTGCAGCTTGGCACCCTGGTGGCAGTGATCGCCTGCTTCTGGAAGGATTTGGTGGCAATTTTCAAGGCTGTGATTGCTGGTATTCGCAGCAAGAAACCCCTTGAAGAAGCCAACTCGCGCCTTGGCTGGTACATCGTCCTGGCGACCATCCCGGCAGGTTTGGGCGGACTATTGCTGAAAAGCAAGGTGGAAGCAGCCTTTTCGAGCCCGGTTCTGACGGCAGTCCTGTTGTTTGTCACGGCAGTAATTCTCACCCTGGCAGAAATCTTTTCCCGCAAACAGCGCGATCTTGAGAGTATCACCCCCAAGGATGCCATCGTAATAGGGTTTTCGCAGTTACTGGCAATCTTTCCGGGTATTTCCCGCTCCGGCGCGACCATCAGCGGCGGTTTGAGCCGCGGTTTAAAGCGCGAAGCCGCAGCCAGGTTCTCATTCCTGATGTCCATCCCGATCATGCTGGCAGCCGGATTGCTCTCAGTGCTCGATTTGGTGAAGATCCCGGATTTGGGCGGTTTCCTGCCGATCATCCTTGTTGGTTTTATTGTGGCACTCGTGGTCGGATACCTGAGCATCCGTTGGCTGCTCAACTTCCTGAAATCCCGCTCGTTGATCCCCTTCGCGGTCTATTGCGCGGTCGTATCGGTGCTGACGATCTTCATCGCCTATTTCCGTTAAGCCTTTTTTGGCTGTCGGGCAAGAAAAATTCCGGTCTCCTTGCGGATCAGGATGCCACCAGCCTTATCAATACGTGTCTGAAAGAAGGCTTGCATCGGGTCTCTCTGATCCAAGGGAATCATTTGCTGGATTCTCGGGATGGAAAAAGCATAATCCACCAGGGGCAAAGCCTCAGTGACCCACAAATCGCCCGCATAGAGCTTCTTTTCAACCTGACCGAACCACTGGCTGAGCTGTTCCTCGCCATTTTCCAGGTTGAACTTAAATGACATGGTGTGCCAACCGCCATAACCTGACCAAAATTCAGTCAGCAAGGCATCGAGGTCCAGCATGTAATTTGCGCCATTCGTGGCAGCCATCATTGCGCCCTCCGGCTTGAGCACCCGCGCCGCTTCCGAAAGTGTCTGCGAGATGTCCGGCACGTGATAGAGCATGTGATTGGCAGTCACAAAATCAAAACTCCCGTTGCTGAATTCCAGCCTGGATGCATCCATACACAGCAAGGTGAAACGTTTATCCCCCTCCAAATCGGGGCGGGCTTCCGCCAGCATCCCCTCCGAGAGGTCGGTCAGAATGATATCTGCGTCAGGGGCAAAACGCTGCCGGTTGGCGCGCCATTGGGCGGCATTGCCGCAACCAAGTGCAAGCAAGCGCTTACCGCTCAGGTCTGGCAAATGTTCAAAGATAAAATCCTCCCAGGATTGAGAGCCTGTTGTGAAGCGTTTATGAATCCGGATGCGAGCGTTCAGGTTATCCGCTGTGCAATATTGCACCTGGCGTAAATATTCCCGATCAGAACTATGAGCGTCAAAATTCATCAATTTTCTCATCGGGCAGCCAGCGCAGCTTGCATTCGGTTGACTGCTTCCTGGAGGTTAACCCGGATGGTGCCAAAATTTATGCGAACAAAATCGCCACACTGTGGTCCGAAGGTGATGCCCTCGTTCAGTCCTACGCGGGCTTCGCGCAAGAAAAATTCGTAAGGAGCTTCAGCCAAGCCTAATTCTCCGCAATCCAACCAACCCAAAAAGGTGGCTTCGGGTTTGGTCCAGTGGATACCTGCCAGTTGAGTACGCAACGCTTCGTCCAGAAAATCGCGGTTCTCCTGGAGATAATGATTCTGCTCTGCCAGCCATTCGTCGCCTTCAGCGTACGCCGCATGGGCAGCGGTGAGGGAAAGCAGCCCGGGACAGCCGACTAATCCGTTACAGAAGCACTGGAATTTTTTCAGCAAGTCAGGATTCTGGACGATGTACACTGAAGCATGCAAGCCGGCAATGTTGTAGGTTTTGCTGGGAGCCATAAATGTGATGGTATTGGCGGCAACCTCGGGCGAAAGTGAAGCTATCGGGATGTGTTTGTGGTTATCGTAGAGGATGTCGCAATGGATCTCATCAGAGATGATCAGGACATTGTGTTTCAGGCAGATTTCAGCTAATCCCGTCAATTCCTCACGTGTAAAAATCCTGCCCGTGGGGTTTTGCGGATTGCAGAGGATGAACGCGCGCACTTTTTCGCTGGTGATTTGCTGCTCGAACCGTTCAAAATCGATCTGGAAAGTGCCATCCTTCGCTTGGAAAAGCGGATTTTGAACACCCCTTAATTTCGCTGAATCAGGTGCGCTGATAAATGGCGGATATGCCGGAGTTTGGTAGATTACTGCCTCACCCGGTTCACAAAAAGAGCGGATTGCCGCGTTGAAGCCCGTCACGATTCCGGGAATGTAGCCGATTTGGTTCTCCTGGACCTCCCAATCGTAAAGCCGCTTCATCCTCTGAATGATAGTCTGATAAAGCTCCTCAGGGGGAACTCCATAGCCAAAAATGCCGTGGTCCACTCTCTCATGCAGAGCGCGGATAACTGCCTCAGGGCATTTAAAGTCCGTGTCGGCAATCCACATGGGCAGAACATCCTCATCGAAACGATTCCATTTGATACATTCAGAATGACGGCGGTCAATTACGCGATTAAAGTCCATTTGTTTCTCCTCTCCGCTATTCTAAACCCAAGTCGGACGAAATGGTATAGCCGGCGGAAATTAAATGGAAAAATCGAAGTAAAAAAATTCCGCCCGGGTACGGCTGCGCCAGACATCATGCCGCGCTTCTAATCAATCATCGGCACCATGGTTTTGAGCAATTGCAGCAAAGCGTCGCGATGATCTACGATGGTATCCCAAATCGTATCCTCACCCAGAATCGAGTAATGCCCTGCAGGAATGTATTTACTGAGCGCTGCCCCAAGCGCTTGGACATCTTCCTTCTCCTCCCCCTCCTTATCGAACAGAAAATCAAGCCACTCGTCCTGATAGAAATCCAGGAGTTCTGTCTGCCGTTGGGATGCCTCCACCAGGAACCTGGTAAACGCATTAATCTTTTCATTATCTTGTTCCACCTGCACGCACAAATTCTGCATCGCGATAAGTCTGTTGAGCTGATTATTGGATTCCATTTTTCTCCTTAGGTCATAGTTATAGCAACAGAGAGAGCTCGCGGCAGCGACCACTCTCGCGGACTAAACCTCTTTGGTATACTTTACCATTAATGAGGATATTGCAGAACACTTCCAAATTGCTTGACCAGGTCCAATTCCTGCCTGCAACGCTGGCAGTGACGCTTTTAGGCGGCGCCGTTGGAGGAGGAGGGGCTGAGGTACGGCTGCTCTTCGCGTTCCTGAGTAACCTGTTTCTATACAGTTGCGCGGTGGTGTATGAAAAAATCGAAGGCGCGCCTTCAGCGGTCTACGAAACGGAGTTTGCCAAAAAAAATCCGATTGCTGCGGGAGAAGTTTCACTAAGGTTCGCCCGCATGACAGGCGCGGTTCTGGCGCTGCTCAGCCTCGCCGCAGCCGCTATGCTTGGTCTGCTCAACATTGTGCTGTTTTTTTTCGGTTTTTTGATTTCGATTGCGCTCTCGCATCATAGCCTTAAGCTGGGAAGTGCGCCACTGATGCGCCTTGGAAAGCACCAGGCGCTCCTTTCAGCGATTTTCGGACTCTCAGGTTTCCTGGCAACCGCGCAGCACCTGAAATTTGAAGCCAGCCTCCTGATCGTCTTTCTGCTTTCCATCGGGATCCTCTTCGCGGCATGGACTGCGGATTCAACGCCAAAACTTCTCAGCAAGCCCATTCTCATCATCCTTTTTGTTTTCGCGACCGGGTCGGCTTACGTGCTGTTTGTCGTGTTTGAAGCCATTTCCCCCCTGGTTCTTTTGCTGACTGTCCTGGCTGGCTTGGTCCTGACCTGGGTAAAAAACCGGGTCAGCCCCCAAAAGCAAAGCCTGCCGCAAATCCTGCTCGACTCTCTGGCAATCTCCGCCGCACTTTCGCTGATCTTAACCCATCTGATACCATTCTTCCTCTGAACAGGAAAACCTATGAAACCCGACCTAACTCCCCTTGTTCTTGAAGCCTCTCCAAATTGGAAAGACTATCAACTGCTCGACAGCGGCGACGGCAAAACGCTCGAACGTTTTGGTCCCTACCTGCTCATTCGTCCGCGTCCGCAAGCTATTTGGGCTAAAACCCTGCCAGCCGGTGAATGGAAGCAAGCTCACGCGCTGCTGGTGGAAGAGCAGCAGGAATATGGTGGAAAGTGGACCATGCTCAATCCAATGGAAAAGAG
>Ga0116174_10004204_pt1 | contig 11482 bp, 10 predicted proteins | sample AD_UKC087_MetaG_FD_89801 | JGI IMG/M metagenome (GOLD analysis project Ga0116174, IMG submission 89801) | Active sludge microbial communities of municipal wastewater-treating anaerobic digesters from USA - AD_UKC087_MetaG | ecosystem: Engineered > Bioreactor > Anaerobic > Digestate | place: USA...
ATCGCGGTGAGCGAAAGTAATGCGAACGCGGTCGCGGCGGCTTTTACGGAATTCGGCATGACGGACAGTCGTGTGACGAAAGAGTTGTTTCTGAAAAAAAACATCATAGTCCGAATGGGAATACCGCCGGTACGAATAGAAGTTATCACGGGAGCGTCAGGAGTTGTTTTCGAGCAATGCTACGAACGCGCGGAAACCATCGATATTGATGATGTCCCGATAAAAATGATTTCACTGCCGGATCTTAAAATAAACGCGCCAGCGGCAGCTACAAGGACCTCGATGACCTCGAGCACCTTCCGCCGGAAAAAGCAGAATAGTTCACTCCCCGTCTACCTGAATGCGAAGACGCATGTTTTTTTCTCCCGCTTTCGGTGCGCGCCGTTCCGGCGTCACGTCGCCGAGGTTTTTAAGTTCCCTGACCAGTGCCGCGTAGCCTTCGGGGCGGATTTCGAGCGTTATCGAGCGGCAGGCGCCGGTTGCCGCGTCGCAGTCCTCGTCGATTATCGTTCCTCCGGCCCTGCGGACGATCGTGCGGACATCGCCGGGCGAGAGGGTCATGGCGCGGTCGGCCGCGGTCTCCTTTTTCTCATCGGGCGGCGGCATTTGCCGGGCGGCCGCCACCTTCGCCTTGCTGACCGGAGCGTCAGCCGATTTCATTCCTTCGTATTCCGCTGTTCGCTCCAGCCGTGATTCCTCCATCGCATTGGCGGAAGGCGCGGAGCGTCGCGAATTTAAATTGATAACGTACAGGCTGGAATCGCCGGTCGCTTTATGGGCACCGCTTTTGCCCTCGGCTTTACGTGTTTTCTCCAGGGCCCTTGTTGAGTCAATGTCCTTCGGGGGCTCCGCGTCGGAAACGACGAGGCTTTCAGGGGCCTTTATGGCACGATCGGCCCTGCGCGCCTCGTCCGGAACGAGGATGACGAAGACGAGAGCGGCCGCCGCGAGGAGCCCTGCCGCCTCGAGAGGCAGCCGCAGGTTTTGTCGTGAGAGAAGTTCACGCGGGCGCGCGAGAGTCGGTTCGGCCGTGTCGAGCCGCTCGTTGAGTTTTTGGAGAAAATCGGCGGGCGCACCCTTCCGCGAAAGGGCGGACATGCCGTTACGGTATGCCCGCAGGCAGGCGAGCTCGCGGGCGCACGAGGCGCACGAGGCGCAGTGCTCCTCGATCGCACGGGCCGTTTGCTCGGGCAGCCTGCCGTCAACGTATTCCGACAGGCGCTTCTGTACGCCGCCGCACTTCATGTCACACTATACCCTCCAGTTTCGGACGCAGCCTGCGCCGCGCCCTGGCGAGCCTCGACTTGACCGTCCCCAGCGGAATACCGGTAAGCGCGGCCGCCTCCTCGTAACTCCTCCCCTCGATGTCGCAGAGGACGGTAACGGCCTTTTCGTCCGGCGGAAGATCGTCCAGCGCCCGCTGTATGAGCGCCTCGCGCTCGCCGCGCTCGAGCCGCGGCTCCGGGTCGGAGCGGGACGAGCGTCCGTTCGCCAAAACGATGGCGTCGTCGGCGCCGGTGCCCTCCAGTCGCACCGCTTTTCGGGTCCGCCGGTATTCGGCCGAGGCAAGCCGGTTGCGGCAGGTGTTAATCGCTATTCGGTACAGCCAGGTCGCGAACGCCGCGTCCCCTCTGAAGCTTTTCAGCCCGCGGTACGCGCGTATGAATGCGTCCTGCGCGCAGTCGGAGGCCTCGTCGTAATCGCCGAGCATGCGATTGCACAGGTTGAAGAGCATGTCGGCGTGGCGGAGCACCAGCAGATCGAAGGCGCGGCGGTCTCCCGCCAGCGTTTCTCTCACCAGCGTCGCGTCGTCCGGTTCGGTTGTCGGCGCGCTTCTCTTCATTTAGACAGGGGCACGGCGGAAAAGGATCGCGTTTTTTAAGGCGGTGGGGATGATAGCACGGCGCGGGGATTTGTCAATCCGCATTCCCGCGCCGCGCGCGCCCGTCAGGGCCTGAGAACGAGCTTGCCGGTTACGGAGCCGCTTTCTATAAGGTCATGCGCCTTCCAGGCCTCGGCGAGCGGGAAAACACGGTGGATGACCGGCCGTATGGACCCTTCTTTAAGGTAGCCGAGGAGCGTCACAAGCGCGTTGAAGACGGCCATGGGATCGGCCTTCGCCGTGCTTCCGAGATGGAAGCTTCTCAGCGATATCCCCTTCATGAAGTGACGGTTGAAGCGGGAGGCCATGTCGGCGGGAAGCTCCCCTCCGATACTGCCGAACCAGATGACCTGTCCCAGCGGCGCGAGCATGTCGAAATTGTCGCTGAAGCCCGGTCCGGCCACGTGGTCCAGGATGAGCCGGACGCCCCGGCCGCCGGTGATCTCCATCACCCGCGAGACGACGTTTTCCTTTTTATAGTCGATGATGTGGGCGATGCCCTGGGACTTCGCGTAAGCGGCCTTTTCGGGGCTGTCGGCGAGCCCGATTATTTCTATGCCCGCGAGCCTGGCGAGCTGTCCAATGGCGGTGCCGATTCCGCCCGCCGCAGGATACAACAGCACCGTCTGCCCGGATTCGATCCGCCCGAAATGGTGCAGCATCAGGTGGGAGGTGAGGTAGGTGGTCGGGAACACGGCGGCCGCGTCCATGTCGACACCTTCGGGGACGGGCACTGCGGAGAAGGGGCCCGCCTTGACGTATTCGGCGTAGCATTCGCCGCCCATCACTATGACCTTCTGTCCGGGGGCGAGGTTCGTTATCTGGCTTCCGACGGCCTCCACCGTGCCGCTGGCCTCGGTGCCCGGAATGAAGGGCAGCGGCGGCATCTCGGGATAGAGGCCCTGTCGCATGCGCACGTCGGCGTAGTTCACCGAGATCGCCTCCGTGCGGACAAGCACCTCGCCGTCGCCCGGACGCGGGGTGGGGACATCGACGTATTCCAGCGCGCTCGAAGGTCCGGTCCTGCTCACTTGTATCGCTTTCATTGAAATCACATCCATCCTATTATTCGGTCCGCCACGCGAAGCGATCTTCACATCGAAACTCTTTCGGGCAGTCCGTGTAATGCTTAAATATGAACTATGTTCATTATATGAAACATGTTCATATAATGGGTATGATGTCAATACTTTTTATTGCGCGATGAGACCGCCGGGCGACGATCATACCGTCGCCCGCGGCCATGGCTGATATCAGAGATTGACCTTGAGGCCTTTTTCGATGAGATATTCCTTTACCTGACGGATGCTGAAGGTACGGAAGTGGAAGACCGATGCGGCAAGGAGAGTCGAGGCGCCGCCCTTCGCCACCCCTTCGTAAAAATGCTCGAGCGTGCCCGCGCCCCCCGAGGCGACCGTAGGAAGGCCCGAGGTGTCGGCGACCGCCCTTGTGAATTCCAGGTCGTAACCCTTGAGGGTCCCGTCGCCGTCCATGCTGGTGGGAAGGAGCGTTCCCGCGCCGAGGTCGCGGCAGCGGCGCGCCCAGTCGATCGCGTCCAGGCCCACCGGCCTGGTGCCGCCCGAGACAACCAGCTCGAAGCCGGAGGGCATGGCGGCGTTGCGCCGGGCGTCGATCGCGACGGTAACGCGCTGTGGGCCGTACTTCTTCGCCGCGGCGCCAACGAGCTCCGGGTCCTTCACCGCGGCGCTGTTCATCGATACTTTCGCCGCTCCCGCCTCGAGCACCAGCTCGATGTCCTCCAGCGAGTTGATGCCGCCGCCCATGGTGAGCGGTATGCCGATTACGGCCGAAACCTGGCGCACCCATTCGAGACGGGTTTTGCGGTTCTCGAGCGTCGCGGCGATGTCGAGCATGGCGAGCTCGTCGGCTCCCTCGTCCTGATAAAAGCGCGCGTTCTCCACCGGGTCGCCCGCGTCGCGGATATTTACGAAGTTGACGCCCTTGACGACGCGCCCTTCCTTCATGTCGAGGCAGGGCATGATTTTGATTGTATCCATGGAAGATCTCCGCTGATTGAAGTGGCGCGCGTACCGTACGCCGCGCGTGCATGTGTAGTACATTCACCCGAAACAGGCAAGAGAAATACGCGGCGGACAGGATGGACCGGGGCAGGTTTCTGTTTTCGGTACGGTGCGGCAAAAGCAAGCCGCCGGGAAGGCCCGGCGGCTTGCGCAAGCATTTCCGATGCGCCGGCGTTACGGGTGATTCGTGAATTTGTCGCCGAGAGTGCCCTTGTGGCAGAGGGCGCAGTCCATCTTCACCTTGGCCCCGTGCTCCATCTTGACCTCATGGCATTTGTAGCAGTACTTCGCGTGTTCGCCGAGACCACCAAACTTGAATTTCCCTGCGAGATTGGCATTCAGTATTTCGGCGGTTTTCTTCGCCACGTCCGCGGTAACCCTGGCGCAGCGCTCGGAGCGCTCGTCCGAGTCCATGGTGAAACCGGATTTCTTGGCCCAGCGCGCGAGGGTGGAGTGGCACAGGACGCTTCCGGTTTCGGACGATGGTATGGGCTTGGTCTCCTTGTTCTGTTTAGCCGGCTTGTATACAGGCAGCTTCGTTTTCTCGTACCAGACGTAGAGTTCGGATATAAGGTCCTTCCTCGGGCCTTCCTTGCCGAGTTTTCCGCCCTTTCCCGTGGTGAGCAGCCCTATCGCGCACGCCGCGCCGTTCAGCGCGCCGCACAGGGAGCCGAAGTCCTCGATTCCTCCCTGAAAGCAGATGAACATTTCGGAGGGAAACTTGTAGCCGAGCTGACTTACAATGGCGTTGAACACGCCATACCCGCATCGCCCGGTCCAGAACCCCTCGTAACCGAGAGCGGCGGTTTTGTTCGGATCGAGTCTTTTGTACGTCCACGGGTGCGCCGGGAATTCCTGGGCGTAGCCGCTGAGCCCTCCAAGCAGCGAAGCACCGACCACGGATACGCCGACGACCGAACCGCCTACGAGCAAATCCTTCCTCGTCAGGTCCTTGTCCATGTGATCCTCCTGAATGGTTTCGTTTTGTTGCTGCGTGATATCGACCGAGACTATCTTGAACGGGAAGCTCCCGATAAGATTCACCGCGTAATCACGTCAAGAGGTTAGTGGAAGAGTCATGTACGACGACGGCGCGAACGAATGATTGATACGAGTAACGCATGGGAGTGAAGCGGTTTCGGCGGTCGGCCCGGGCGGGGCTGGCCGCGTGACGCGCGAAGACCGATCACCCCGGAAAGATATCCTCGAACCGGAACAGCATACTCGTCCGTCCGGCTGATGTCAACCAATATACGACACCCTGAAAATTATTTCCTTATCGCAAATGGTTATCATTATGTAAAGCGCGGCGGTGAGTATTAATGCTGGAATACAACGGGGATATGAGGTACTGATTATTAACGGGCATGGCGTGCACGGCCCGGCGTGAGAGAAACGTCACGCAGCCTTTCTGTGTACAGGAAAATCCCATGAATCTGAAATGGACGCTGTACGCGCTTGCGGGAATGATAATCCTCGCGGTGTGCTATTGTATTGTCGGTACGCTGATTGACGAGAATCGGGCCGACAGGCTCTGGAAGGAGATAAAAGCCTCCGCGGACGGGGTCAGCCTCGCGGCCTTCGATCCGCGGGCGGCCGCGGAACCGGTCCGGAGATATCACCGCGCGGCGGTCCGCCCGGGCACCGCTCCGTTCCGCGGAGTGGAGATCGTGATGGAGGGTGAATTCAGGCTCGGAGATTCGTGGGCGCCGCTCGAAGCACGGCAGATACTCGTTCCGGGAAAGGGTTTTGTCTGGAAGGCGAAGGTCGGATCGGGATTGTTGTCGATGAAAGGCTTCGATGCCTATTATAAAAACGAGGGAAGCGTCAACTTCCGGCTGTGGGGGCTGGTGCCTGTCGCCAGGTTCGCCGGGCCGGACATCACGAGGGCGGCGAAGGGGCGCCTGCTGGCGGAGACGACTCTCGTTCCATCGGCCCTCTTCGGCCTGTACGGCAGGCGTTTCCGGGCGTTGGATTCAAGGCGCATAGAGGGCCGGATCGACGTGGACGGCGAAGAAACGACGATAGAGATCGGCATCGGCCAGGACGGCGCGCCCGTCGAGGTCGTCATCATGCGCTGGGGTGACGTAAACCCGGAAAAGCGGTTCACGTATCTGCCGTTCGGCATCCGGTTCATCAAAATCGCAACCATAGACGGTTGCACGGTTCCGGTCGAGATGGCCGGGGGGTGGAATTACGGCACTCCCGCGTACAGGGAGGGCATACGCCTGCGCTTCAGGGAGGTGCGGTTCTTCTAGGGTCCGGCGGGCGGAACGGGCTTTGTGATTGACAGAGCTCCCTTCAGGGTATAGCGATATCGGGTCACATCGTCCGGAGCCAGACCATGTACGTTTCACTGGGTGTGCAGATTACCTTCTTCGGCTGCGGCCTCTGCCTGCTGCAGGCGCTCGAACGCGCGCTTGAGCCGGGAAGGCGCAACGTGCCCGGCATCCTGTTCTATCTCTTCAACGGCGTTATCATGCTCGGCATCGGCCTTCTCGCGCTCGGTGTGCCGGCGCGGTATCCCGGATCGATATTCCTCTTCCTCACGGCGCTCTTCGCGATCGGTCCCCTCAATCTCTTCTATTATCATACGCTTCTCTACCGCAACGTGCCGATGCCGTATCGCGTCGGCCTTCACCTGGCCCCGGCGAGTGTGTCCCTCGCGTGCGAGATTCTGTTCCAGGCGCTGGACGGCACGATGAAGCGCGACATCATCGGCGCGCTGCTGTACGATCCGCTGAGCACCGTTCTTTCGGCTCCGCTGGCCCTCGGCTCTCTGCATATCGCGGGCTACGCGTTTTTCATCATGCGGGTCGTCATGGCGGATATCGGCATCGGCCGAACGGGCAGGGAATTCAGGTTCATCCTGTTCGTCGCGGTCAGCATCGTTCTGGTGATAGGCGCGGTCCTCGGAGGTTTCCTGGCCGGGAAGCCCGCGGTATTCATTACGGGCAGCATTCTCAACGTCCTCATCCATATCTCGCTGTACATCGGCATCCGCGTCCATCCCCAGTTTTTCTCGGCCCTCAAGCGCGATATAAAGATGAAACGATACGAAAAATCGATGCTCGCCGGGCTCGATACCGCCATCATCTCCGACCGCCTCGTGGAGCTCATGCGCGAGGAGCGCCTCTATCGCGACAGCGAGGTTTCGCTCGCCTCGCTCGCCGGACGCATGTCGATCTCGCCGCATCAGCTTTCCGAGCTCCTCAACGAGCGCCTCCGGACGGGCTTCCACGATTTCGTCAACAGCTTCCGCGTGGACGAGGCCTGCGAGATCCTCCGTCGTGAACCGGGCGCGAGCGTCATCGCCGTGTGCTTCAGGGTGGGTTTTAACACCAAGTCGTCCTTCAACGCGGCCTTCAGGAAGAGGACCGGACTCACTCCCAGCGAGTACCGGAACGGCCGCTCCCCGCGTTGATTTTTTTCGTAGCAGTTTATAAGAACGGTCGACAGATCGGCCGGGATATGGTTAAAAATAACCCGGTGTTGCCATACGTCGAAACGGCCGGGGAAGAGCATGAAAACGCTTGTAACCGGGGCGACCGGGTTCATAGGGTCGGTCCTCGTCGGGGAGCTCGTTCGGAAGGGACACGGTGTGCGGGCCCTGGCGCTTCCGGGCGAGGACGCGTCCGCGCTGGAGGCGGCGGGAGTCGAGGTGGTCCGCGGCGACCTGACCGTCCCGGAGAGCCTGCGGGGTATCTGCGCGGGCCGTGACGCGGTCTTTCACCTGGCCGCGCGCGTCACCGACTGGGGCTCCCGCCGCAGTTTCTATGACGCGATCCTCGGCGCGACACGAAATCTCCTCGCCCATGCGGCGGGCGTATCGGGCCGCTTTGTATACATCAGTTCCATCGCCGCCCTCGGGCTCGGTTCCCACCTGAAGGGCGTTACGGAGACCGCCGCTCCCCGTAAATCGGGCGTTCCCTACAATGACGCGAAGGCCGACACCGAGGCGCTCGTCCGCGAATATCACGAATCGGGAAAAATCGACTGCGTCATCGTGCGCCCGGCCAATGTTACCGGCCCCGGGAGCGTGTGGGTGACCGATATCGTCGAGCGGATGCGGGACATGATGGTGCCGCTCATCGACGGCGGCAGGCACAGCGCGAGTCTGGTGTACGTGGACAGCCTTGTGGACGGCATCATCCGCGCGGGCACCATGGACGCGGCCCCGGGGAAGTCGTATCACTTTCGCGACGACTGGAGGGTAAGCTGGAATCGGTACGTGACCGACCTGGGCGCGATGATCGGAAAACGTCCGAGGGGCGCCGTCCCCTTTCGGGCCGCATGGGCTGCGGGATGGCTGCTTGAAAAGGCGCTCACCCCGTTCGGTGTCCGCGCGCCGCTCACCCGGCTTGCCGCTGGCGTGATGGGCAGGGACAACGACGTGGACACCGCGCTCGCCCGCGAAGAGCTTGGCTGGCGCACCATTGTTCCGTACGATGAAGCCATGCAAAAGATAGGGGACTGGGTACGGGCGCGTTACGCGTAGTTACGGCGCGGCGGTCCCGGGTCCTGCGTTAAAGATACAAACATTATAATCGGGGAGGTATCGATGAAGCTTTCACTGCTGCTCTTCATCCTGTATCGCAAGCTTAAAAGCGCCGTGCGGACCAACCGGGCGTACCGGAGCCACATCGGAACGGTGCGGCTGAAAATCCTCATAAAGACCGCGGACGGGCGGCGAGGGAGGCTTTTCGTTTTCGACCGGGGGACGCTCTCCACGAAGACCGGAGGAAAGCACACGGCCGATGCCGCGCTGGTGTGGTCCGATGCCGCGACCGCCTTTCGGGTGATGGCCTCCGGCAGCGACGAGCAGTCGTTCCGGGCCGCGGCCGAAGGGAAACTCAAGGTCGAGGGAATGGCGTATTATATCCAGTGGTTCACCGACGGCATCAAGCTGGTGATGAAGTAAACGGTGCGGCCGCGCGCACCGCATACGACGAAATACATCAAATTCAAGAGAGAGGAGAACGATTATGGCGGACATAAAGGCGGGCCATCTGATCGCGAAATACCTTAAAGAGATAGAAGGAATCGATACCGTGTTCGGCATATCCGGAGGGCACATCGAATCCATGCTCGACGGGTTTACCGAGTATTCCATCCGCACCATCGACGTGCGTCACGAACAGGCCGCCGCGATGATGGCGCACGCGTATTCGGTCTACACCGGCCGCCCCGGCGTGTGCTTCCTTACCGCCGGCCCGGGCTTTACCAACGGCCTTACCGGAATCGCCAACGCTTTCATGGATAACGTGCCGCTTGTGGTGCTCTGCGGAAGACACCCGCTCCGCGACGACCTGAAAGGGGCGCTTCAGGAGATGAACCAGATCGACATGGTGAAGCCCGTCACCAAATGGGCGGCGACCTGTTACGACGCGAAACGCATTCCCGAATACATGGCGATCGCCTTTCGCAACGCTTCCATGGGTAGGCCCGGTCCCGTGTTTCTGGAGCTTCCACCCGACATACTGAACATCACCATCCCCGCGGAATCGGCTCCCGTCCCCGTAAAAGTGAAGCGCAGTTACGCGGTCGTGCCCGCGGACGAGGAGCTCGCGGCCGCGGCGGCCATCATCAACTCCGCCAAAAAGCCGCTCTTTCTGGGCGGCACCGGCGTGGGATTCAGCGCATGCTCCGACTGCCTGGGCTCGTTCGTGGAAAAGACCGGCATCCCCTTCATGCTTCTCAATTACGGCCGCGGCGAGCTTCCCGACACGCACCCGCTGTCGCTGTGGGACTGCGGGAACGTCGGGCTCATGATGACCATCAGCCAGGCCGACGTAATCGTCGCCGCGGGGCTCAGGTTCAACTGGCTCCTCATGTCCGGCGATATCTTTCCGCCCGGAGTGAAGATGGTGCGCATCGACATCGATCCCCGCGAGATCGACCGAAACCGCAGGGCCGACGCCGGGCTGGTGGGCGACATCGGCTCCGTGCTCGGCCGCCTGCTGCCCCTGCTCGAAAAGAGGGAGCACGGCGAATGGGTGAAGACCCTGCGCGCGGCGAGCCACTCGTTTATCGATTCCGAGCTCAAGGCGCGCGAAACGGCCTCGGACCCCATCCATCCGATCCGCCTGGTGGCGAAGATACAGGAAGTTGTGGGCGAGGACGCACTCTACGTGGTGGACGGCGGGGACACCAGCTACTTCGGGCAGGTCGGGCTCTTTTCGCGCCAGAAGGCCGGGGTCATCGGGAGCGCGTCGGGGCTCCTTGGCTGCCTGGGGACCGGCATACCCTTCGGGATCGCCGCGAAGCTCGCCCGGCCCGACAGACCGGCGGTGGTACTCAACGGAGACGGCTCCTTCGGCTTCAACTCGATGGAGTTCGACACCATGGTGCGCCACAACATCCCGGTGGTGGTCGTGGTGAACAACGACTGCGCCTGGGGCATGATCAAGCACAGCCAGGAGCTGTCCATCGGCGGCGACCGTCTGCAGTGCGCCGAGCTCGGCTCGCGGCGCTACGACCAGATGGTGGAAGGCCTTGGCGGCCACGGCGAGTTCGTGACGAAGGACGAGGAGATCGTCCCGGCGCTCGAGCGCGCGCTCGCGTCGGGCAAACCGGCCTGCGTGAACGTGATGACCGATCCGACAGTAACCAGTCCGGCCACGCCGCTCTTCTACCAGTCGCTGAAGATGGAATAGGACCGGAGGCGCCATGAAAGCCCTGCTCTTCGACGTGAACGTGGCGAAGTTCCTTGCCATACAGGCCCTGCGGCCCGTAAGCGCCTCGTTCTGCTACGGCGGGCCCTTCGCAACGATACGGCCGGCCGATATTCCCGAACCGGCGCTTCCCTCGCAGGAATGGGTAAAGATCAGAACGAAACTCTGCGGAGTCTGCGGGAGCGATATCAATCTCATCATGCTAAAGGACTCCCCCACGGCGTCGCCCTTCACCTCGTTTCCCTGCGTACTGGGGCACGAGTTCTGCGGCGAGATCGTCGAGACCGGCAGGGAGGTCCGCTCCTGCGCCGTCGGCGACCTGGTCACCGTGATGCCCTTCCTCGGCTGCGTGCCGCGCGGGATCAAGCCCGTGTGCCGCAGCTGCGCCTCGGGCATTCCCGGAAACTGCGAGAACTTCGCCGGGGGCGCCTTCTCGCCGGGCATGTTCACCGGCATCTGCCGCGACGTGAGCGGCGGTTTCGCCGAGTACGTCGTGGCTCACCGCAGCCAGGTGTTCCGTGTCCCGAAGGGCGTCAGCCCGGAGTCGGCGACTCTCACCGAGCCGCTGGCGGTCGGCCTGCAGGCGGTCATCGACAACATGCCGGGACACAACGATCGAGTGCTCGTCATCGGCGGAGGGGTTATCGGCGCGATGGTCGTCAAGTCCATCCGGGCGCTTGGCGGCCGGTGCGACATCACCGTGGTCGAGCCCGCGCGGCACTGCGCCGACTACTGTATAAAGTCGGGGGCCGACCGGGCGATCGCCGGCGGGCTTATAGAGGCGGCCGTGGATATCGCCGGCGGAAAGGCTTACCGTCCGCTCCTCGGCGAGCGGGTGGTGATGGGAGGGTTCGAGCGGATCTACGACACGGTCGGACACGCCG
>Ga0116174_10004210_pt1 | contig 11475 bp, 5 predicted proteins | sample AD_UKC087_MetaG_FD_89801 | JGI IMG/M metagenome (GOLD analysis project Ga0116174, IMG submission 89801) | Active sludge microbial communities of municipal wastewater-treating anaerobic digesters from USA - AD_UKC087_MetaG | ecosystem: Engineered > Bioreactor > Anaerobic > Digestate | place: USA...
ACCGCCAAGGGCCTGTTCCCGGCGCTGCGCGACATCCATTTGACGATTGCCAAGGGCGAGTTCGAGGCACTCATCGGCCACTCGGGCTGCGGCAAATCGACCCTGCTGAACCTGATCGCGGGGCTGACCACGCCCACCAACGGCGCCCTGCTGTGCGCCAACAAGGAGATCAGAGGCCCGGGGCCCGAGCGGGCTGTGGTCTTTCAGAACCACTCGCTGCTGCCCTGGCTGACCTGCTTTGACAACGTGCACCTGGCGGTGGAGCGCGTATTCGGCAAAACCGAAAGCAAGGCCCAGTTGGTGGCCCGCACCCATGCGGCACTGGCGCTGGTGGGCCTCACGCATGCTGCGCAAAAGCGCCCGGGCGAGATCTCGGGCGGCATGAAACAGCGCGTGGGCATTGCGCGGGCGCTGTCCATGCAGCCGCAGGTGCTGCTGATGGACGAGCCCTTTGGCGCACTCGACGCCCTGACCCGCGCGCGGCTGCAGGACGAGTTGCTGGAGATCGTGGCGCGCACGCACAGCACGGTGGTGATGGTGACGCACGACGTGGACGAGGCCGTGCTGCTGTCCGACAAGATCGTGATGATGACCAATGGCCCCGCCGCCACCATTGGCGAAGTGCTGGCGGTGGACTTGCCGCGCCCGCGCAACCGCGTGGCACTGGCCGAAGACCCGCGCTACGTGCATTGCCGCAAGGCCGTGATCGACTTTCTCTACACGCGCCAGGCGCATGTGGAAAAGGCGGCGTGAGCCAGCCCCACCGAAAGGCCCTGGCCGCACGCGGCTGGGGGCCTTTGCATTTCAGCTATCCGTGCGCCCTCAGCCCATGAAACCGGTGCGGCCCAGGCCAGCAGCCGCCGTGCAAGGGCCGCCAACACACTTGGCAGGCGCTGGCGGTGTTTCCTTGGGGGGGATGACGCGCAGCGGCTCAGGGGGTTGTCACCCCATTCAGCGGCCGCCGCCCGTGATGTAGTGCTCGAGCTGCTCGATGATGAATTGCTGCTCGGAAATGATGTCCTTGACCAGGTCGCCGATGGAAATCAGCCCCAGCAGCTTGTCTGCCTCGACCACGGGCAAATGGCGCAGGCGGTTCTCGGTCATGAGTGCCATGCATTCCTGGCTGGTCTGGGTGGGGCGCACATACATCACGTCGGCGGTCATGACATCGCGCACCAGCGTGACTGCCGACGTGCGGCCCATCAGGGCAATCTTGCGCGCGTAGTCACGCTCGGTGAAGATGCCCACAATGGTTTCGCCCTGCATCACCAGCAGGGCCCCGATGTGCTTTTCGGCCATGCGCTGCAGCGCATCCAACACCGAATCTCCCGGTGCGATGGCGTGGACGGTGTTGTCGCTCTTGGATTTGAGAATTTCAGCAACGGCGGTCATGAAAGGCCTCGCGATAAAAAGGGTGGGCTTACGTGAAAGAGTTTCAACGCATCCTGCGTTGCGCGCAACCGTGGTGTCGCCAAGAACCGGTTTTCACCCCCATTTAGCAACACCCAGGGCCCCTGGCCTGCCCCCCCTTTCAAGGCGCATCGGCGCGCGCGGTGCTTCAGCGCCGTCCGCCCAGCAGCCCGCCACCGATCTTGAGCAGGTCGCCCAGCCCCACCTGGCCGTCGCCATCCTGGTCGAGCAGGCTGCCCAGCAAGCCACCACCGAGCCCGCCTTGCTGCTGCACGCGCGCCTGCTCCTGGCCCAGCACCTGGCCCAGGCCCCCGGCGTCCATGCCGCCAGAGCCCATGCGCTGCGCCAGAAACGACATCACGATGGGTGCGAGCATCTGCAGCAGTTGCCCGGCACCCGCGCCCAGGCCCGTCGCCTCGCCCAGGCCGGCCTCGGCACGCTGCTGATGGCTCCCAAAAATATGGCCGAGGATGGCCGCGCCATCGGGCTGACCCGCAATGCCGCCCGCGCCGCTGCCACCGCCCAGCAGCGAGCCCAGCAGCCCGCCCAGATCGGGGCCGCTGCCGCTGTGATCGCGCTGCAAGGCGCTGAAAAGATCCATGGCGCCCTGGGGCTGCGCCGCATTGCGCCCCAGCGTGCCCAGCAGCAGCGGCAGGGCCGCGCCCACGGCGTCCTGGGCCTGCGCAGGGCTGGTGCCCAGTTGCTGGGCCATCTGCTGCAGCGGTGCGCCCTGCAACTGGGCCATCAGTTCGTCGACAAGGGAGGCAGGGGAATTCATGAGGGGCGTCCTTTCAAACAATGCACGGGCCACGGGGCCCGGCAGACATGGTAAGGCCCCTGCGCGACGCTGCAGTGAACTGCGCGCGCGTGCCAGGCCAGACTCCCCGCCGGGGACCGAGGGTGAAGACAGGTCCGTCAGTACGGCAAAAACCGCAGCCACCGAAGGCACGCGCTGCCGATGCCGCCAGGCAGGTGGCCTGCCAGCAGACGCACCGTGCACGGCGTTGGCGCAGGTGGCCACGCAGCGGACGCCCGCGTGTTTTCATTCAGGCGCCGCCTGCGCCAGGAGCGCGGCGTGGCCCGGGCGCCCCACGGCTTCCACGCTCCCGCCACTTTTGCGTCAAAATGTTTCGCAAACAAGGACTGCGCGCGCCCATGACACCCCATTTCCCAGACCACCTGCCTTCCCCTGCCCCCTCCCGCCGCTCCGCGCACCCCCAGCCCCTTTCACCCCGCCAACTGGCATCGGCCACCTTGGTGGGCCTGGCTTTGTTGCTGGGTGCTTGCACCGACAAGGCCCCGCCCGCAGCGCCACGCGGCCCGGCATCCGTGGGGGTGGTCACCCTGAAAGCCGAGCGCCAGACCGTCACCACCGAGCTGCCCGGCCGCACCAGCGCCTACCTCAGCGCCGAAATCCGGCCGCAGGTGGGCGGTATCGTGCAGCAGCGGCTGTTCACCGAAGGCGCGCAGGTCAAGGCCGGCCAGGCGCTGTACCAGCTCGATGCCTCGGGCTACCAGGTGGCCCTGGCCAGCGCTGAGGCCTCGGTGGCCAAGGCGCAGGCCAGTGTGGGCACGGCAGAGGTCAACGCACGGCGCAATGCCGAGCTGGTGAAGATCGATGCGGTGAGCCGGCAGGTGTCTGACGACAGCCAGGCCGCCCTGGTACAGGCCCGCTCCGACCTGGCCGTGGCCCGCGCCGCGCTGGACAACGCCCGCATCAACCTGGGCTACACGCGCATCAAGGCACCGATTGCAGGCCGCACCACCACCTCCACCGTGACGCCCGGCGCCCTGGTCACCGCCAACCAGGCCGCCGCGCTCACCACCATCGCGCAGCTCGATCCGCTGTATGTGGATGTCACCCAGTCCAGCACCGAAGTGCTGCGCCTGAAAAACGACCTGGCGCGCGGACGCATCCAGAAAAGCGGGCAGGCCGAGGCGCCCATCACGCTGCAGCTGGAAGATGGCAGCCGCTACCCCCACGCGGGCAAATTGCAGTTTGCTGGCGTGAGCGTGAACCCCGGCACCGGCGCTGTGACGCTGCGCGCCGTGGTGCCCAACCCCGACGGTCTGCTCATGCCCGGCATGTATGTGCGGGCGGTGCTGCAAACCGGCTTCAACGAACAGGCGCTGCTGGTGCCCCAGCAGAGCGTGAACCGCGACACGGCGGGCAATGCCAGCGTGCTGCTGGTCAACGCTGAGGACAAGATCGAGCGGCGCAAGATCACGGTGGACACGGCCGTTGGCAACCGCTGGCTGTTGGGCAGCGGACTGGCCGCAGGCGAGCGCGTGGTGGTGGAGGGCTTTCAGCGCATCAAGCCCGGCGACAGCGTGAAGCCGACCGAGGTGGCGCCCAAACCGATGGCAGCGACGGCCTCTGCCGCCGCGGCACCTGCCCCGGCCTCCGCAGCGGGGCCCGCCTCCGCACCGGCAGCCCCCGCGGCACTGGCCGCGTCGGCCGCACGCTGAGGGCCGGCCCGCCATGGCACAGTTCTTCATCAACCGGCCCATCTTCGCGTGGGTCATCGCCATCATCATCATGCTGGCCGGCGCCATGTCGATCAAGACATTGCCGCTGGAGCAATACCCTGACATCGCGCCGCCGCGCGTGTCGATCAGCGCCCAGTACACCGGTGCGTCGGCCAAGACCGTGGAAGAGTCGGTCACCCAGGTAATCGAGCAGCAGCTCAAGGGCCTCGATAACCTGATTTACATGGGCTCGACGAGCGATGCCTCGGGCAACTCACGCACCACGCTCACGTTCAACGCCGGCACCAACATTGATGTGGCCCAGGTGCAGGTGCAAAACAAGCTGCAGCAGGCCATGTCGCGCCTGCCGCCGGCCGTGCAAAGCCGGGGGGTCACCGTCACCAAGGGGGGCAACGACTACCTGATGATCATCACCTTCACCTCGCCCGACCCCAGTGTGTCGCAGGTGGACATCGGTGACTACATCACGAGCAACCTGGTGGACGTGGTCAGCCGCATCGACGGCGTGGGCGACGTCCTTACGCTGGGCACCGGCTATGCCATGCGCGTGTGGCTCGATCCGGGCAAGCTCGAAAAATACGCCCTCATGCCGTCGGACATCGGCAGCGCCATCAACGCGCAGAACGCGCAGGTCTCGGCGGGCCAGCTGGGCGCACTGCCCGCCGTGGGCGAGCAGCAGCTCAACGCCACCATCACGGCGCGCAGCAAGCTGCAGACCCGGGAGGAGTTCGAGCAGATCGTGCTCAAATCGGCCGCCGACGGCGCCGCCGTGCGCCTCAAAGACGTGGCGCGCATCGAGCTCGGGGCCGAAAACCTCACCATCACCTCGCGCCTGAACGGCCAGCCCGGCGCCGGCATGGGCGTGGTGCTGGCCGACGGCGCCAACGCCATGGCCGTGGCCAAGGCCGTCAACGCCAAGATCGCCGAACTACAGCCTTTCTTTCCTTACCAGCTCAAGCCTTTCACCAGCTACGACACCACGCCGTTCGTGAGCGCCTCGATCGACGAGGTGGTCAAGGCATTGCTCGAAGCCATGGTGCTGGTGGTGCTGGTGATGTACGTCTTTTTGCAGAACTTCCGCGCCACGCTGATTCCGGCCATTGCGGTGCCCGTGGTGCTGCTGGGCACCTTTGGCGTGCTCTCGGCCGCGGGATATTCGATCAACACGCTGACCATGTTCGGCCTGGTGCTGGCCATCGGATTGCTGGTGGACGACGCGATCGTGGTGGTCGAAAACGTGGAGCGCGTGATGAGCGAGGAAGGCCTCTCGCCCAAGGAGGCCACGCGCAAATCGATGGCCGAGATCACGCCCGCCCTGGTGGGCATTGCGCTCACGCTGTCGGCGGTGTTCATCCCCATGGCGTTCTTTGGCGGCTCCACCGGGGTGATCTACCGCCAGTTTTCCATCACCATCGTGTCGGCCATGGTGCTGTCGGTGCTGGTGGCACTGACGCTCACACCGGCGCTGTGCGCCACCTTGCTCAAGCCCATTGCCAAGGGGCAGCACAGCCCCTATGGCGCACCGCGCAAAGGCATTGCGGGATGGATCGACCGCTTTTTCGTCGGCTTCAACCACCGCTTTGACCGCACGGCCGATGGCTACCAGCGCGGCGTGGGCGGCGTGGTGCGCCGGGGCAAACGCATGATGCTGGTGTATGTGCTGATCTGCGCCGGCATGGCGGTGCTGTTCATGCGCCTGCCCACCTCGTTCTTGCCCAATGAAGACCAGGGCGCGGTGTCGGTGCAAATCACGTTGCCGCCGGGCTCGTCCAATGCCCGGCTGCAGACCGTGATGGCGCAGGTGCAAAAGTACTTTGCCGCGCAGCCCGATGTGATCAGCTTCAACTCCATCACCGGCTCCAGCGGCGACCAGAGCTCGGCCCGCGGCTTTGTGCGGCTGACCGACTGGAGCCAGCGCAAGCGCCCCGACCAGAGCGCCGACGCCATTGCGCGCAAGGCCACCAAGGACCTGGCGGCCATCCGCGACGCGCGCATTTTTGTGCTGCTGCCCCCTGCCGTGCGGGGGCTGGGGGCCAACGCGGGCTTCAATTTCCAGCTCAAGGATTTGAACGGTTTGGGCCACGATGCCCTGGTGGCCGCACGCAACCAGGTGCTCGACCTGGCAGCCAAGCGCCCCGAACTGAGCAACACGCGCAGCACCAACCTCGACGACACCGCGCAGCTGGGGGTGACCATCGATGACAGCAAGGCGGGCGCCCTGGGCCTGGCAACGGTGGACGTGAACAACACCCTGTCAAGCGCGCTGGGTGGCACTTACATCAATGACTTTCTCAACAAAGGGCGGGTCAAGCGGGTCTACATGCAGGGCGATGCGCCCTATCGCATGCTGCCGCAGGACGTGGGGCCCTGGACGGTGCGCAACAACCAGGGGCAGATGGTGCCGTTTTCGGCGTTCTCGAGCACCCGCTGGACCTATGGCTCGCCGCAGCTGCAGCGCTACAACGGCAGCCCCAGCTATGAGTTTGTGGGCAATGCGGCCGCGGGCGTAAGCTCGGGCGTGGCCATGGCGGCGATCGAAGAGATCATGAAGGAAATGCCGGCGGGCATTGGCTACGAATGGACCGGCGCATCGTTCCAGGAACGGCTGTCGGGCTCGCAGGCGCCACTGCTGTATGCGGTGTCCATCCTGTTCGTCTTCCTGTGCCTGGCGGCGCTGTACGAAAGCTGGTCGGTGCCGTTTTCGGTGATTCTGGTGGTGCCGCTGGGCATTGTCGGGGCGCTGCTGGGCATCGGCTTTCGCGGGCTATCGAACGATGTGTACTTTCAGGTCGGCCTGCTCACCACCGTAGGGCTGTCGTCGAAAAACGCCATCCTGATCGTGGAGTTTGCCACCCAGCTGCAAGAGCGCGGCCGCAGCGTGGTGGATGCCACACTGGAGGCCGTGCGCCTGCGGCTGCGCCCGATTCTTATGACCTCGCTGGCCTTTGGTTTTGGCGTGCTGCCCCTGGCCCTGGGCAGCGGTGCGGGTGCCGGTGGGCGCCAGGCCATCGGCACGGCCGTGCTGGGCGGCATGGTGTCGGCCACCGTGCTGGGCATCTTTTTTGTGCCAGTGTTCTTTGTCCTGATTCGCGGCTACTTTGCCGACCGTGCGGCCAAGCAGCCTGCCACCCACCCCGGAGCCACCGCATGAACCGCACCCCCATGATCGTTCCCCGCAGCAGCGTGGTGCGCGCCAGCGCCGCTGGCGCCCTGGCGCTGGTGCTGACCGGCTGCACCAGCCTGGCGCCCCCCTACACACGCCCGGCGCTGCCTGTGCCGGCCACGCTGACCGGCCCGCATGGCGCGGAAGGCACCCCGCTGGCGCCCGAAGCCGGCCCCATGGGCTGGCAAGACTTTTTGCAGGAGCCGCGCCTGCGCGAACTGGTGGCCCTGGCGCTGCAGAACAACCGCGACCTGCGCCTGGCGCTGCTGGCCATCGAAAAGGCCCGTGCGCAGTACGGCGTGGAGCAGTCCAACCGATTCCCTGCCGTGGGCGCCACCGGCGCCGGCACGCGCACGCGCACCGCGCAGGACCTGACCGCCAGCGGCCGTTCGCCCCTGAGCAGCCAGTACAGCGCGCAGCTCGGCTTCAGCAGCTACGAAATCGACCTGTTTGGCCGCGTGAAAAGCCTCAACGAAGCCGCCCTGCAGGAGTTTTTGCGCACCACAGAAAACCGCCGCAGCGTGCAGCTGAGCCTGGTGGCTGAACTGGCCAACGCCTGGCTTACGCTGGACGCCGATGGCCGGCGCCTGCAACTGGCGCAGGACACCCTGCGCAGCCGCCAGAAGTCGTTCGAACTGACCGAACGCAGCCATGCGCTGGGCGCCGCCTCGGGCCTGACGCTGGCGCAAACCCAGACCACAGTGGAAGCCGCACGCGCCGACGTGGCCGCCTTCACCAGCCAGGTGGCGCGCGACCGCAATGCGCTGGCCCTGCTGGCAGGCACCCCCGTGCCTGCCGCGCTGCTGCCCGAGGGGGCGACCCCGTCCCACGCTGCGGCCGAGGCATCACCCGCCCAGGCCGCGCCGGCACCGGCGGCCCCCACCGCCCCCACCATCCGCCTCGCAGCGCCCGCCACCGCCTTGCTGGCGGTGCCGCCCGATCTGCCCTCGGCGGTGCTGCTCCGCCGCCCCGACCTGCGCGCCGCCGAATACACGCTGCGCGGCGCCTACGCCAGCATAGGCGCGGCGCGTGCGGCATTTTTTCCCAGCATCACGCTCACGGCGTCGGCGGGAACCGCCAGCAATGCGCTGTCGGGCCTGTTCGAGAGCGGCAACGGCACCTGGAGCTTTGCGCCGCAGATCCGCCTGCCGATTTTTGATGCAGGCCGCAACCGCGCCAACCTGCAGATCGCCGAAACCGCGCGCGACACCGCCCTGGCCCAGTACGAAAAAACCGTGCAAACCGCGTTCCGCGAAGTGGCCGATGCGCTGGCCGAACGCGCCACGCTGGGCGAGCGCCTGCAGGCCCAGCAGGCGCTGCAGGCGGCCACACTCAAGGCACTGGAGCTGTCCGAAGCACGCTACCGCCTGGGCGCCGACAGCTACCTGCCGGTGCTGGACGCACAGCGCTCGCTCTACAGTGCGCAGCAGACGCTGATCGGGCTGGCACTGGCCGAACAGGCCAACCGGATCACGCTGTACAAGGTGCTGGGCGGCGGCTGGGCAGACCTTCCCCCCGATGGCGGCACCACCGCGCCCGGCACCTGATACGAACGGGCCTTGCGCCGCGGAACGAGGCCGCCCGCGGTCAGGGTGCAGAGCCCATGCCTGTGCATCGGAGCCAAACGCCCGGGCCCCCGCCCTGTTGCCGGCATGCCGCGCCTGCCTGCGCATGCACCATGCTGGCCCGCCGGCCACCCGGACCTTGCACCGGCATGGCCCCCGGGTGGGGCAGATCAATTGAAATTGATAGCAACACATCTAGGAAAAACCAGGGCTATAGCCTGATTTCTCCTGAACTCATCCCCTGCAGACTTCCTGGCACAAGGCTTGCTTCACCCTGGTTGTGGCCCCGCAAGGCCGCATGTTCGGCCCGGTGCAATGGCGGATTGGGCTGACGAAGACGATGGCGTCCCTGCGAGTGTGTTGGCTACCAGGCCAGCGCGCCGTGCGGACGCCTTTTTGTTTTTCTGAAACGCCTACGGGGGTCCCGATGAAAAAATCCAGGCTGGTGATGGTGGGGAACGGCATGGCCGGTGTGCGCACGCTCGAAGAGCTGCTGAAGATTGCGCCCGACCTGTACGACATCACGGTGTTTGGCGCCGAGCCGCACCCCAACTACAACCGCATCCTGTTGTCGCCCGTGCTGGCGGGCGAGCAGACCCTCGACGAGATCATCCTCAACGACTGGCCGTGGTACGCCGACCACCACATCACGCTGCACACCGGCTTCACCGTGACCGACGTGGACCGCGTGCACCGCGCCGTTCACGCCACCAATGCAGCGGGCGAGACCATTACCGCCGAATACGACCGCCTCATCCTGGCCACGGGCTCCAACCCGTTCATCCTGCCCATCCCGGGCAAGGACCTGAAAGGCGTGCTGGCCTACCGCGACATTGCCGACACCCAGGCCATGATCAACGCCGCCGCCACCTACCGGCACGCGGTGGTCATCGGCGGTGGCCTGCTGGGGCTGGAAGCGGCCAACGGCCTCATGAAACGCGGCATGCAGGTGAGCGTGGTGCATGTGGGCGACTGGCTGATGGAGCGCCAGCTCGACGACGTGGCGGGCAGGATGCTGCAAAAGTCGCTGGCCGAGCGCGGCATGCAGTTCTTGATGAAGGCACAGACGCAGGAGCTGGTCGGCAACGCCGAAGGCCGCGTGACTGCCGTGAAGTTCAAGGACGGCACCGAGGTGCCCGCTGACCTCGTGGTGATGGCCGTGGGCATACGCCCCAACACCGCCTTGGCCGAAAAGATGCGCCTACACGTGAACCGCGGCGTTGTGGTGAGCGACACGCTGCAAACCACCACCGATGCGCGCATCTACGCCGTGGGCGAATGCGCGGCGCACCGGGGCATTGCCTATGGTCTGGTGGCGCCGCTGTTCGAGCAGGGCAAGGTGCTGGCCAACCACCTGGCCGAGTTCGGCATCGGCCGCTATCAGGGCTCGCTCACCTCGACCAAGCTCAAGGTGACGGGCATCGACCTGTTTTCGGCCGGCGACTTCCAGGGTGGAGAAGGCACCGAGGAAATCGTGATGAGCGACCCCTGTGCCGAGGGCGGTGGCGTGTACAAGAAGCTCGTCATCAAGGACGACAAGCTCGTGGGCGCGTGCCTCTATGGCGACACCGTGGACGGCAGCTGGTACTTCAAGCTGCTGCGCGACGGCCGCAGCGTGGGCGATATCCGCGACAAGCTCATGTTCGGCGAATCGCACCTGGGCGACACCGGCCACCAGGGCCAGAGCCAAGCCTCTGCCATGGCCGACAGCGACGAGGTCTGCGGCTGCAATGGCGTGACCAAGGGCGCCATCTGCAAGGCCATCAAGGACAAGGGCCTGTTCACGCTCGATGAGGTGCGCAAGCACACCAAGGCCAGCGCCAGCTGCGGCTCGTGCACCGGGCTGGTGGAGCAGATCCTCCTGTTCACGGCCGGTGGCGACTACAGCCCCACGCCCAAGACCAAGGCCCTGTGCGGCTGCACCGAGCATGGCCACCAGGCGGTGCGCGATGCGATCCGCACGCACAGGCTGCTCTCCATTGCCGACACCTTCCGGTTTCTCGAATGGAAGACGCCCAACGGCTGCGCCAGCTGCCGCCCCGCCGTTAACTACTACCTCATCAGCACCTGGCCCAAAGAGGCCAAGGACGACCCGCAAAGCCGCGCCATCAACGAACGGTCGCACGCCAACATCCAGAAAGACGGCACCTACAGCGTGATCCCGCGCATGTGGGGGGGCGAGACCACGGCCGCCGAGCTGCGCCGCATTGCCGATGTGGTGGACAAGTACCAGATCCCCACCGTCAAGGTCACGGGCGGCCAGCGCATCGACCTCCTGGGCGTAAAGAAAGAAGACCTGCAGGCCGTATGGAAAGACATCGGCATGCCCAGCGGCCACGCCTATGCCAAGGCCCTGCGCACCGTCAAGACCTGCGTGGGCAGCGAATGGTGCCGCATGGGCACGCAGGACAGCACGCAGATGGGCAAGGACCTGGAGCGCGCCTTTGTGGGCATGTACGCGCCGCACAAGGTGAAGTTTGCGGTGAGCGGCTGCCCGCGCAACTGCGCCGAGGCGGGCATCAAGGACGTGGGCATCATCGGCGTGGACAGCGGCTGGGAAATGGTCATCGCGGGCAACGGCGGCATCAAGACCGAGGTGGCGCATTTCTTCACAAAGCTCAAGACCGCAGAGGAAGTGCTGGAGTACACCGGGGCGTTCTGCGAGCTCTACCGCCAGGAAGGCTGGTACCTGGAACGCACCGTGCACTACGTGAACCGCGTGGGCCTCGATTACGTGAAAAAGCGCATTCTGCAAGACCACGCCGGCCGCAAGGCGCTGTGGCAGCAGCTGCAGTTTGCGCTGGCCGGCGAACCCGACCCCTGGTTCGAGTTCGACAAGGCGGCGGT
>Ga0116174_10004216_pt1 | contig 11463 bp, 10 predicted proteins | sample AD_UKC087_MetaG_FD_89801 | JGI IMG/M metagenome (GOLD analysis project Ga0116174, IMG submission 89801) | Active sludge microbial communities of municipal wastewater-treating anaerobic digesters from USA - AD_UKC087_MetaG | ecosystem: Engineered > Bioreactor > Anaerobic > Digestate | place: USA...
ACCCTCCTGGGATGGCCCTGTTTGCATCCCCTCGCTAAGTGCTATCCTACAGCTCCAGTACGTGCGGTATTATCAAAGGCTTCCTGCCCGTCCTCTGGGAGAGCACCTGGGCTATGCTGTTTCTGAGCGTCTCAGCCACGGCGGCCGCCCCGGTGTTCTTCTGCCTTTCCAGCAGCCTCCTGCACTGGGCCGTGACTTCGTCGAACAGCGCCTCGGATTCCTTCTCGTAGACGAAACCCCTCGATATCAGCTCGGGCCCTCTTATGAGGTCCCCCGTGTCCTTGTCTATTACGACTACCGCCACGAGTATTCCGTCGTTTGAAAGCAGCATCCTGTCCCTCAGCACATATTTGCCTACGTCGCCGACCCCGTAGCCGTCCACCATCACCCTGCCCGAAGCCACGTGGCCGCCCATCCTCGCCTTCCCGCCCTTCAGCTCGATTACATCGCCGGATCCTGCGATGAGAACGTTGGCTTCGCCCATGCCCATCTTCCTTGCTATCTTGGCGTGGTTGTAAAGGTGGCTGTACTCGCCGTGCACCGGTGTGAAGTACTTGGGTTTTACCAGGCTGAGCACGAGTTTCAGCTCCTCCTGGCTGGCGTGGCCCGAGACGTGTATCTTCGCGTCCTTCCTGCCGATGACCTCGGCCCCCTGCTTGTACAGGTGGTTTATGGTCCTGAAGACCGACTTCTCGTTGCCTGGGATCGTGCTTGCGGCGATGATGACGGTGTCGCCCTTCTTGATAGCCGTACGCCTGTACTCCGACATGGCAAGCCTCGTCAAAGCCGACGTCGGCTCGCCCTGGGTCCCCGTCGTCATGATGACGACCTCGTTGTCGGGAAGGTCGTCCACCTGCGACAGCTCAATCATGACGCCCGGATACGGACTGATGTAACCCAGATCGGTCGCCAGCTTGCTGTTTATCACTAGGCTGCGGCCCGCGAGGGCCACCTTCCTTCCGGTCATGGCCGCCGCCTGTAGGACCTGTTGTATCCTTGCCACGTGCGACGCGAAAGTGGCGACGAGCACCCTGCCCTCCGCCGCCCTGAAAGCCTCCAACAGTCCGACCCCGACTTCGCTCTCGGACCCCGTATATCCCGGGTTGACGGCGTTGGTCGAATCGGACAGCATCAGTGTCACGCCCTGGGCCCCCAGCTCGGCGAACCTTGCGAGGTCCATGCGCTTGCCGTCTATCGGGGTCTGGTCGATCTTGAAGTCGCCCGTATGCAGCACCAGCCCCGCCTTGGTGCTTATCGCAAGGCCATAGCTGTCGGCTATGCTGTTGCATACGGTTATGAACTCCACCTTGAAGCCGCCAGCCTGGATCACATCGCCGGCAGCGATGGTATGCCCTGACTCGCCAAGGGAAATGCCCTGTTCCTTCAGCCTTGCTGAAACGAAGGCCATGGTCAGGGGCCCGCCGTAGACGGGCACGTCGTCCAGTTCCCTCAGAAGATATGGTATCGCCCCGATGTGGTCCTCATGCCCGTGGGTTAGGAAAAGGCCCTTCACCTTCGCCCTGTTGTCCCTGATGTACGAGAAGTCCGGTATGACGATGTCTACGCCGGGCATGTCCTCCTCAGGGAACATGAGCCCCGCGTCGATTACTATCATGTCCTCCTCTGTCTCAAGCAGGGTGCAGTTGAGGCCTATCTCCCCGACTCCCCCGAGGGGTATGACCCTTACGGGCGCCGTTCTCCTTCTTGTGCTCAATCTCTTTGCCTCTGATCTTTCATAATCGTTGATATCGCCGCTTTGCCTTGTACATGCACATCAAGCCGAGGAGAAGGCTCCCCGGCGTCGAAGCTATGGATGCGAGGGGCTATTCCATCAGCCCCGCAGCCCTCATTGCCGCTTTGACCTTGGCCATCTCTGCATCTGTCAGGTCCACGAGCGGCGGCCTCACGGGCCCTGCGTCGATCCCCACCAGAGAAAGCGCCGCCTTCACCGGTATCGGGTTCGTCGTGACGAACATCGCCTTGAACACGGGCAGCAGCCTCCTGTGCAGCTCGGCAGCCTTCTGGGCCTTGCCTTCGGCGAATGCGTACACCATCTCGTGCACCTCGCGGCCGCATACGTGGGACGCCACGCTGACTATTCCGTCTCCGCCCACCGACATGAGCGGTATTGTCAGGTTGTCGTCGCCGCTTAGGACCGAGAACCCCTTCGGCGCGCCCGCGACAATCTCGGCCGCCTGGTCGAGGCTCCCTGAAGCCTCCTTGACCGCGATGATGTTGTCGCACTGCTTCGCAAGCGCGACCGTGGTCTCGGCCAGCATGTTCACGCTCGTCCTCCCCGGGACGACGTAGAGCAGTATTGGCAGCTTCGTCTCCTTCGCGATCATGGTGAAGTGCCTGATGAGCCCGGCCTGGGGCGGCTTGTTGTAGTAGGGCGTAACCAGCATGCAGCCGTCCACGCCCAGCTTCTCCGCCTTCTTCGTGAAATCGATTGAAGACGCCGTGTCGTTTCCGCCGGTGCCGGCGATTATGGCGGCCCTTCCGCCTGAAGCGTCCTTGACCACGGAGAAGAGCTTCAGCTTCTCCTCTTTGGTCAGCGTCGGCGACTCGCCCGTCGTCCCGCTCACCACGAGGCCGTCGCTTCCGTTGTTTATAAGGAAGTCGGCAAGCAGCGCGGCTTTCTCGTAGTCCACCGATAGGTCCGCCTTCATAGGCGTGACCATCGCGGTCAGCACCCTCAGCTTCTTTCCGTTTACCAGCATGTCCTTCCCTCCGTCCTACATCCCCGGCTCGAACTCGCTGTGAAGGGCCCTTGCAGCCCTTTCGACGTCCTGCGCCTTCACGAGGCAGGAAATCGAGTTGTGCGAGTCCGAAGTCTGGATGATCTCTATTCCCGCGTTCCTAAGTGCCCTTACGACTTTCGACATGACACCCGGTATGCCCCTCATTATCTGGCCTACGACCGAGACCGTGCCGCATCCGCGAGTCAAAGTGAATCCGAATCCGAGCTTCTCCAATGCCCTGTCCGTCCTGTCGGCGTCCTTGTCGGCCACTATGAAGGCCACCCTGTCCGCGAAGAGGCTTATCATGTCGATGGATATGCCCTCTGAGGCCAGCGTGCCGAGCACTTCCATGTATACTTCCTCGCCGCTCTTCCCGCTTATGTCTATGAGGACCCTGGTTACCCCGACCGTGTGGGTGATGCCGGAGACAGGCTTGTCGGCTATCGTTGAGCCGATGTCGTTCACAGGGCCGTCGTCTACGATGGTGCCCTCTGATTCAGAGAACGTGTTCCTTATGACCAACGGCGTGCGGGATTTCATCGCAATCTCCACAGCCCTTGGATGCACGACCTTCGAGCCGAGGTTCGCCATCTCCGCCATGTCATGGTAGGAGACGTTCCTCTGGAACCTAGCCTCGGGGACTATGCGCGGATCGGCCGTCATCACTCCCTCGACGTCGGTGAATATCTCCACCTTCTGCGCTTTCAGCGCCGCTCCCAGTGCGGCTGCCGTCGTGTCGCTGCCTCCCCTGCCGAGCGTCGTCACGTCTCCGGAGGCACTTATGCCCTGGAATCCTGCCACCACCGGCACAATCCCCATGCCGACGAGCTCCAGCAGCCTTGCGGTGTTAATGGAGGTGATCCTCGCGTCCGTGAACGTGCCGTCTGTCGTTATCCCGGCCTGGAAACCCGTCATTGACATCGCCTTGAGGCCTTCTGCCTTGAGGGCCGTGGCAAGGACTGCAGCCGATATGACCTCTCCACAAGAGGCGATGGCGTCCTTCTCCCTGGGCTCGACCTCAACGCCGTAAGAGTTGATGATGTCGAGCAGAGTATCGGTTGCGTACGGGGCGGGCCTCCTGCCCATGGCTGATACCACCACGACGACCTGGTAGCCTTCCTCCATGGCCTTCTTGATCTTGGAGACTACCTTGGCGCATGAATCCCTGGATGCAACCGATGTACCCCCGTACTTCTGGACCAGAATACCCAAGTCATGCACCCCCATCAAGCCAGGAGTCCGAGCGCAATCTGTATCGCGTTTGTGGCTGCGCCCTTCTTGAGCTGGTCTCCCACGACCCACATGGCCAGCGACCTCGGTGCCGAGCCGTCCAATCTCACCCTTCCGACGTGCACCAGCGTGCTGCCTGCAACCTTGGCAGGCATAGGATAGACGAACCTTGCAGGGTCGTCTTCTAGGACTAGCCCCTTGCCCGTGGCTATCGCGTCTTTCACGTCCTCTATCTCGAAGTCCTTCTCCGTCTCAATGTTTAGCGATTCAGAATGGGACCTGAAAACGGGCACCCTTACGGTGGTGGCGCATACCCTGATCCTCGGGTCTGCGAATATCTTCCTCGTCTCGTCGACCATCTTGTGCTCTTCCTTCGTGAAGCCGTCCTCGTAGAAAACGTCGATGTGCGGAATCAGGTTGAACGCAATCTGATGGTGGACCGCCCCCGACTTGATGGGCAGCGCCTCCGGTTTGACCGGCCTTCCGGCAAGGAAGTCCTCGCTCTCCTTCCTCAGGGCTTCCATGGCAGCCCATCCTGCCCCCGATACCGCCTGGTACGTGGACGCCACCACCCTTGTTATCCCGTACTTCCTGTATATTGGCTCCAGCGCCACGCACATGATTATCGTGCTGCAGTTGGGATTGGCGATGATCCCCTTGTGTGACCTGGCCGCCTCCATGTTCACCTCCGGGACTACGAGGGGGACGCCCGGGTCCATCCTCCAGGCGCTGGAATTGTCCACCGCCACGCAGCCCCTCCTTGCCGCCTCCGGGGCCAGCTCCTTGGAAGCCGCTGCCCCGGCGCTGAAGAATGCGAAGTCCATACCGTCGAACGAGGACGGCTTGGCCACCTCCACCAACAGGTCCCCGTACGGCGTCTCAATTGTCTTCCCTGCCGAGCGCTCGGTAGCGAGCAGCTTCAGCGAAGTCACGGGGAAGCCCAGCTCCTTGAGCCCGGCTATGAATTCCCTGCCGACGGCGCCGGTGGCGCCCACTATGCATACTTTAGACATGTCAACACCTCTATCCTCAAGAATCCAGTCCCATCAGCTTGTCCAGGCCGATGACCGGCCCGTCGAGGTCCATTACCTTCCTTACGGCCAGGACAACGCCGGGCATGAAGGATTCCCTGCCCAACGAATCGTGCCTTATGGCAAGCACTTGTCCGAGACCGCCGAAGATCACCTCCTGATGCGCGACCAGACCCTGAAGCCTTACGCTGTGTACCCTTACGCCGTCGAATGCCTCTCCCCTGGCCGCCGGCTCGTCGTCCGCCGAAGGCCTCGAATGGCCTCCCGAGGCGGCGACTAAGGCCGCCGTCGCCTTGGCCGTCCCTGAGGGCGCATCCAGCTTCTTGTCGTGATGCAGCTCTATTATCTCGCAGTCGGGCATGTACCTTGCAGCTATCCTGCACATGTGCATCATCAGCACCGCGCCTATTGCGAAATTAGGCGCCAGAAGCCCGCCGAGCCCCGCCTGCTTCGACCTATCCACCAGTTCGTCTATGGTCGCCCTGGGCATGCCTGTGGTGCCCACGACCCATCTCACGCCGTTTGCTATAGCGCGCTCAACGTTAGCCGCCGCCGCCTCAGCCACCGTGAAGTCCACCATAACGTCCGGCTTTGCGGACTTTATTGCCTCGTCGACTGTGGGAAGGACCTTAATCCCGAGTTCTCCAAGGCCGCAAACCCTGCCTATGTCGTCGCCGCAGCCCGTCCTGTCGACAGCCCCGACCAATTGCATGTCCTGCTGCGCTGAGACGGCCTTTACGACCTCCCTGCCCATCTTGCCGCAGGCGCCGGTCACCATGACCCTGATCTTCGGCACTAGGTCCACCTCCTACTTGCCAGTGTGCCCGAATCCTCCTGGGCCCCTTCTCGTATCCTCAAGTTCCTCGGCCAGCTCGAACTCCGCCCTTGAAGCTGGCGCGATGACCAGCTGAGCCACCCTGTCGCCGCGGTTTAGCACGAAATCCTCGTCGCCGAGGTTTATCAGTATCACCTTTACCTCACCGCGGTAGTCGCTGTCTATCGTCCCCGGGGTGTTGAGCATCGTCACGCCGTTCCTGGCGGCAAGGCCGGACCTGGGCCTCACCTGGCCTTCGAATCCGGGCGGCATAGAAAGCGCCAGTCCGGTAGGTATTACCGCCCTCTGAAGCGGCTTGATCGAGACGGGGGCTCCTATGGCGGCCCTCAGGTCCGCACCGGCCGCGCCTTCCGTCATGTACTGGGGAAGCCATCCGACATCCCCGTGCGGCAGGACCTTCACGCGCACCTTTACCTGCATGTAAGCTCTGACCTCCGGATCCGGCTTCTATATTTATTCTTTTATGATACTATATATTCCTCGTCGTTGGCACTTTCAAGCTAAATGCGCCTAGAAATTAATGAGATGAAGAAGCCGTCCGAACCGTGCACACCCTGCAGCAGCTGCGCATATCCGCTGCCAGGCATTGAAATGCCCAGCCCCTCCAACCTTTCCAGCGGAACTGCCCCGAAGTCGGGGTGGCGCTCAAGGAAGCCCTTGAGCTGGGCTTCGTTCTCCTCTGCCGTGACCGTGCACGTGCTGAAGACCATACGGCCTCCTTTTTTGAGGCACCTGGCCGCAGAATCGAGCATCGACGCCCCAGCCTCTGCCAGGCTCCTGGCCTGGTGGGCGTCCTTCCTCCACCTGGCGTCGGGCCTCCTGGCCAGCACGCCCAGCCCGGAGCAGGGAAGGTCGGCTATTACGGCGTCTGCCGTCCCCTCGTACGCCTCGTGTACGCAAGCGGCGTCTGATACGACGGCCTCGACCGATTTAAGCCCGAGGCGCCGAGCATTCTCCTTAACTAGCCTGAGCCTCTTGGCGTTCGCATCCGCAGCTATCACCCTGCCCTCGTCCCCCATGATCTCGGCCGCATGGCAGGCCTTGCCGCCCGGTGCGCTGCAAATGTCCAGCACCGTCTCCCCCGGCATGAGGCCGAGGGCCTCCGCCACGAGCATGGAGGCCTGGTCCTGCACCGAGTAATATCCTCCGGTGAACAAGGGGTTGGATGTGACGCGATCCCATGACTTGAGGACCAGTGCAGAAGCGGAAAGCCTCCCCGGCTCCGACTCGATGCCAATTTCGAGGAGCATCGATGCCAGGCCTGAGGCTTCTGCCTTCATCGGATTGGGCCTTACAGAGGCAGGAGGCACATCGTTGTCGTACCTGCACATCGCATATGCATTGTCGAAGCCGAAGCGGGCGATCCAATCGTCCACCATCCATCTGGGATGGGATTCCGATACCGAAAGCCAATGGGCCGGATCTCCTTCCCTGTCGGGGAGCGGCGCTGTGAAGCCAGGCGCCGACATCTTCCGCAGCACGGCGTTGACGAAGCCGGACGCGCCCTTGTGGGAGAGCCTCTTGGCCTGTTCCACGGCAGAATCCACCACCGCATAGCCGGCCTCGGACCTCATGTAGGAGAACTGGTACGAGGCGATCCTGAGGATGTCGGCGAGAATCGGGTCTATTTCGCCCATTGCCCTTCCCGAAGCCTTCTCTATCGCATAATCCAGGGTCAGCATCCTCCTTATCGCTCCGAAGGCCATCTCGGTGGCGGACTTCCTCACTGAAGCGGGGGGCCTGCTCCTCATCGCAGCCGTCTCAAGTGCCCTGTGCGCGAACATTCCCTCGCGGTTGCAATAGTAAAGCACCTCCAAAGCCAAATCCCTGGAGGTGCCTTCCAACCTTTCGAACTGCGGCTTCCTATCCACGGCGCCTGTTCCTGAGGAGTATGAGCCTCAGAAGCTGCGTAAGCGCGACGGCAGTCGAGGCGACGTAAGTCAGCGCTGCCGCGTCGAGAACCTGCTTTGCGTGCGGCATCTCCTCTTCGGTCATGTAACCGCCCGCGGTCAGCATCTGCAGCGCCCTCTTGGATGCATCGAACTCCACCGGGAGAGTAATCACAGTGAATGCCACGGACCCCGCGAAAAGGAGGATGCCTATGTCCATAAGCAGCGTCCCGCCGGCGCCGAACAGCATGCCCAATATGAAAAGGGGCACGGCCAGGAACGACCCTATCTGGGCCACGGGTATTATGGCGTTCCTGAAGGCCAGGGGCGCGAAGCCGTCCTTGTGCTGAAGGGCGTGCCCGGTCTCGTGGGCGGCGACGGCAAGGGACGCCACAGAGCTTCCGGAATAGACCTCCCTTGAAAGCCCGAGCTTGTTGTTCCTGGGGTCGAAATGGTCGGTCAGCTGGCCTTCCACCATATCCAGCGTGATGTTGGAAGCGCCGCTTGCGTCCAGTATGCTCTTCGCCACCTCGTAACCTGTATAGCCCCTGCTGGCCCTCACCCTCAGATACCTCTGGAAAGTGCCGCTAACCTTCGACTGCGCGTACATTGCGAATATCATAGCGGGGATAACCAGGATCATCGTCCAGTCGAAACCGAAATACATGCTATCACCTCAATCAACGGGCCTTCATTCGACCCTCGTATTGCCAACCAGCCTCCTGCCCCTGGAGAAGGCCCTGCATTCCATCGTCCTTCCCCCGGCGGGCCTGACAGACACCAGCTCCACCCAGCCGTCTGCCGCAGCCACATATACTGAGCAGTCCTCCAGGGCAACCGCTGCCCCGGGATCCGGATCGGGGAGCCCCAGCCCTGCCGCCTCGGCCGCATCCACCTGCCTTGCCTTGCAGACCTTGATTTCGTTGCCGAAAAGGGTAAGCCGCGCTCCCGGCGAAGGCGAAAGGGCCCTTACGTGGTCGACCACCCTTTTGCTGCTCCAGCCCCAGTCGATGGATTCGTCCTTCCTTGTTATCTTCCTGGCAAGGCTAGCAAACCTGTGGTCCTGCGGCACCCTCGGGGCTTTCCCCATATCCAGTAAACGCAACATCTCGACTACTAGTTCTGCGCCTGCCGAAGAAACCTTGTCCAGCACCGAGCCTGCGTCGTCCTCTGGCAGTATGGGTATTCGGCGGACGAGCCCGATGTCACCTTCGTCCATGCCCTCGCTCATGTACATTATCGTCACGCCCGTCATGTCCCTGCCGTCCATTATCGCCCTCTGCACCGGGGCGGCGCCCCTGTATTCCGGCAGGACAGACGCGTGTATGTTTATGAAGCCGTGCTTGGGGACTGCCAGCATCCTCGAGGGGATCTTCTGTCCATAGGCCATCACGACGGCGACATCCGGCGAAAGGGCGCGCAGCTGCTCGAAGAATCCCTCATCAGATGCCTTCTCAGGCTGGATCACAAAAAGGCCCATCGCGAGGGCTGCCTCTTTCACCTCGCTGGCTGCCAATGCCCTGCCCCTGCCCTTTGGCCTGTCGGGCTGGCTGACCACGGCCACGACCTCATGCCCCGCGTCCTTTATGGCCTTCATCGGGGGGACGGCTATCGCCGGCGTGCCCATGTATACTATCCTCAACGGCTAGCCTCTTTCTCCTCTTTGGGCTTCGGGTCGACGAAGACCTTGTCCGCAAGGTCTGTGTAGAGCTTACCGTCGAGGTGGTCAAGCTCGTGCTGGATGCACCTGGCCAAAAAGCCGTCGCCCTCGACCTTCTTGAGCCTTCCGGCCCTGTCCAGGTATTTTACCTCTACATAGTCCGGCCTTGTGACATAGGCGTACTTGCCCGGGACCGAAAGGCACCTCTCCTCGCACCTGAGCTCGCCCTCCGACCTGGTTATGACCGGGTTTATCATGGTCACAGGCCCGTCTCCTACGTCGTATACGACAAGCCTTATGGATTCCCCCACCTGAGGTGCTGCAAGGCCCACCCCGTCGGCTTCGTACATGGCCTTTATCATCTCCGAGGCCAGGTCAAGCAGCTTGTCGTCGATCTTCTCGACGGGCTTTGCTACCTTCCTCAGGACAGGGTCGCCGTCTTTCCTGATTTCGAGCATCATCTTTTAACCTCCGTCAAAGGGTGCTCTGAGGGTTCAGATCCAGCCTGACCGACGCTCCCTCGGTGTCGTCCCTCCATGATGGAACGCTTTTGAGGGCGCTCCTCAACAAGGCAGGGTCTTTTCCCAACAATAGTATATGCCAACGGCTCTTTCCTTCAACCCTGGACAGCGGGGCGGGGGAAGGGCCAAGGACTTTCATCCCTGCATGCCCCTCCTTGAGGTCCTTCGCTATCTGCCTTGCCGTCTCCTCGGCCTGCTTCTCAGATGCCGACGTCACGAGGATCCTGGCCATCTCGGCGAAGGGCGGGTATCCCAGCGCCTCCCTTGACCTCGCCTCAATCTTGTAGAAGCTCTCGTAGTCTCCCTCGGCGGCCGCTTTCAGGCTGTAATGGTCTGGGTTGAACGTCTGGATTATCACCAGCCCCGGCTCGTCACCCCTGCCGGCCCTCCCCGCCACCTGGGTCACCAGCTGGTAGGTCCTTTCTGCCGCCCTGAAGTCAGGGAACTTGAGCGACATGTCGGCGGCGATTATCCCAACCAGGGTCACCTCCGGTATGTCGAGGCCCTTGGCTATCATCTGCGTCCCCACCAGTATGGGGGACTTCCCGGACCTGAAGTCCTGTAATATCCTCCTGTGCGAGCCCCTGCCCTTCGTGCTGTCGACGTCCATCCTCGCTATGCCAGTCCCCGGGAAGAGCTTCCCCAGCTCCTCTTCTACCTTCTGGGTGCCTACGCCGTAAAGCTTAAGCCTGGCTCCACCGCACGAAGGGCACTTCGCCGGGACCTTCTCCCCGTGGGAGCAGTAGTGGCACCTTGCGTCCCTCGTATCGGCGTGATAGACAAGGGATACGTCGCAGCCTGGGCACTTCATGGTATAGCCGCAGTCGCGGCACAGGACCAGAGGCGAATGGCCCCGCCGGTTCAAGAAGAGCATGACCCTTCCGCCCTTCGACAGGGCCGCGTCCATCTCGGATCTGAGCCTTCTGCTCAGGAAGGAGTAGTTGCCGGATTTAAGCTCTTCCCTTCTGTCTATGATCACCATCTGGGGCAACGGCTTTCCGTCCACCCTCTCCGGCAGGCGGCATAGCGCTATCGAGTTTGACTTCGCCCTGCTGTAGCTTTCAAGCGATGGCGTGGCAGATCCCAACACCAGGGCCGCTCCGGCAGAGCGCGCCCTTTGCTCCGCCACTTCCCTTGCGTGGTACCTCGGGCTGTCCTCCTGCTTGTAAGAGCTGTCATGCTCCTCGTCGATTATGATGATGCCCAGGTTCCCGAGCGGTGCGAACACTGCCGACCTTGCGCCCACTACGACGTCTACCTCGCCTTGCGCCGCCATGTACCAGTGATAGGCCCTCTCCGAGTCCGTAAGGCCGCTGTGAAGGACCGCCACCCTGTCGCCGAAGTTGGCCCTTACGATGTCCGAGACCTGCGGCGTCAGCGCTATGTCCGGCACAAGCAGGATGCCCTGCCTGCCGTCCGAGACCGCCTTCTTCAGCGCCCTCATGTAGACTTCCGTCTTGCCTGAACCGGTCACGCCGCTTAAAAGCACGGTCCCGCCGCGCCCCATGGCGCCCTCTATCGCTTCGAGGGCCGCAGACTGGCTGGGGTTCAGCACG
>Ga0116174_10004227_pt1 | contig 11446 bp, 7 predicted proteins | sample AD_UKC087_MetaG_FD_89801 | JGI IMG/M metagenome (GOLD analysis project Ga0116174, IMG submission 89801) | Active sludge microbial communities of municipal wastewater-treating anaerobic digesters from USA - AD_UKC087_MetaG | ecosystem: Engineered > Bioreactor > Anaerobic > Digestate | place: USA...
CTGTGCCTGACCGGGGCAAGCTGCGGGGATCTGTTCCGTCAGAAACTGCTGCAAATAGCCGCGCTGCAGGCGTTGGTAGATTTGGCTGCTCTAAGCTCAGGCGTAGCTTCCAAAATACTGCTGGGTCTTCCCCTGGCAATTGAAAATGAGATTTTTGAAGGTCTGGCGCTTCTTCGCGATGGGCAGGTGGAAACGCTGATGATTGCCCCCTGGCCAGACAGCCCGGCTTTGAGCCCCTCAGTCCGCCTTCCAGAGCATGCTCAGCTTGATTTGGGAAATAAACTGCTTCCTCTGACCGCGAAGCACCCATTCCGGTCTGGAAAAGTCGAAATACTGCCCGGCAATCAACCTCCAAGCTCAATGGAAGCGGATTTGCTGATCAGCCTGGTCAATCTGCCCGCCCTGGCGCCGGCTGAGGAATTCCGGCGGACAGCTTTTGACCCTTCCACCAGGCAGGGGATAACCGTGATCTGTTCTGCTGGTGCCAGTGAATCCACCACCGATCAGGTCTTTTCCGGCAGAGCTGAAATCTGGCAGGATGGTCACTGTCTGGCAAAAGCGCCGGAACTTAGTTTTGAAACCCAGATCATCCAGGCTGTCTGTGATCAAAAATCTAAAAAAATTGTACATTTACCAGAAATTGAGAAAATGGATGAGCTGCCAATTCGCCATCCTTTTATCAGCCGCACCGAGCCCGAAAAGCAATTCGCGCGGCTGCTGGATATCCAATCTGCAGGTTTGATGAAACGTCTGCTGCATACACACCAGCGCAAGGTAATTCTGGGACTGAGCGGCGGGGCAGACTCGAGCCACGCGCTTCTTGTCTGCTGCCGTGCCTTTGACCGCCTGGGACTGGATCGTGCGGATATCCTGGCAATCCAGATGCCTGGTCCTGGCAGTAGCAAATCATCGCAGGAACGCTCCACCGCGCTTACCGAGCTTGCGGGCGTGACGCAGCGAACCATCCCGATCGGTTCTGCCCTTTTGGTACATCTGAACAATATTGATCACCCGCGGGGGCTGCACGATGTGACTTTCGAGAACGCCCAGGCGCGCGAGCGCACTCAGATCCTGATGGACCTTGCCAATCAGCAAAACGCGTTGGCGGTGGGCACGGGAGACCTCTCTGAAATAGCTCTCGGCTGGAGCACTTTCAATGGTGACCACATGAGCATGTACAACGTCAACTGCGGTCTGCCAAAGACCCTGCTTCTGCGCTTGCTGGTTTGGGCAGGGGGCTTTCTTTTCGGACAGGCAGGCGAAACCATCGCCAGGCAGATCGCGCAGGCTCCCATATCACCGGAGCTGCTTCCGCTGGATGAATCAGGGGAAACCAGCCAGAAGACGGAAGAGGTAATTGGTCCTTACGAACTGCATGACTTCTTCCTCTATTACGCTATTGGCAGGCAAATGAAACCGGATGAGGTCTTCAACATTGCGGTGGAGTGCTTTGGTGATTATTACACACCGCCCCAAATTCTTAACACACTCAAAACCTTCTATCGGCGCTTCTTCAGCCAGCAGTTCAAACGTTCTGCCAGTCCGGATGGACCCCAACTGCTCGAAATCAGCCTCTCGCCGCGGTCTGGTTGGCGTATGCCCAGTGATGCCAGCAGCGCTCTCTGGCTGGAAGCGGTAGAAAAAATTCAATTCCCAGAGGATCAAGCATGAAACCAGACAAAAGACCGGTTCTGCTGGTATTCGGTACCTCCGCAGACCCCATCCATCAAGGGCATATCCTTCTGGTGGTGGAAGCAGTGCGCGCGCTTCAAGCCCGGGGTGAGCGGGTGGCAGAAGTGATGCTGATGCCGGTCTTCCGCCATCACAATTTGCAGGATATGGTCAAGCGATCCTTGCCGCTTACCTTCGAACATCGTTTTGACCTCTGCCAAATCGCAGCCGATCAAATGTCCAGAAAATTAAGTCTCCCTGAAATCAAAATCAGCGTCAGCCGGCTGGAAGAAGACCTGGCAAAGAAGTCCAACCGCCCCAACTTCACCTCCGAAACGCTGGCATCTCTGCGCCAGAAGGTTGATCCTGGTCTTAAGATAGCCTTTTTGATTGGGGTTGATAGCTTCAGCGGCGATGAACCCAGTTTTGGGCAGTGGTACCATTGGGAACGGCTGCTTGAGATTTCCATGCTGGTTATCAGTCCGCGGCAGGGTTTTGAACCAAACCTCAGTTACCTCCAGGAGTTGAAGATTCAGGGCGCTGACCTGGTGTATCTCGAAGACCTTTCCATCCCGGAGATATCCTCACGCGAGATTCGGGCGCGTCTTGAAGCAGGCGAAACCCCCGAAACCCTGGCAGAAGAGGCTCTGATCAGCCCTGAAGCAGCCGCCTATATCCGCTCGCACGAATTGATTCGAATCTGGAACACACTCGACAGTCAAAAGCCGTCATCTGTGGTGATGGAGGAAACCATGCAAATTGATGATCTCGAAACGCAGATCGGAAAACTGCTTTTCCAAAAGAAACTGACGCTTTCTCTCGCTGAAAGCTGCACCGGCGGGCTGATTGGTCACCGGCTGACGAACGTCCCGGGTTCTTCGGAATACTTCATGGGCGGCATCGTCTCCTACGCCTACTCAGCCAAGGTCAACCTGCTGGGAGTTAGCTGGGACACGCTGAAGCAGCACGGCGCGGTGAGCGCCGAGGTGGTGCGCGAGATGGCGCAAGGCGCGCGCAAGGCTTTCAACACGGATATTGGTCTCTCGGTCAGCTGCATAGCCGGCCCGGGCGGCGCCACGCCCGACAAACCAGTCGGCACGTGCTGGTGCGGCATCGCGCTTGGGGAAGTCGACCGGCAATATCACTTCCTGCTCGAAGGCAGCCGCCTGCAGGTCAAAGAGCAATTAACGCAGAAAGCGCTTGAAACTCTTTTGGACCTGTTGCAGGAGCTCGCCTGACGATGGCGGTCAGCAGCATAACACAGCCGCCGCCAAATAGCGCCGCTTCGCGAGGCACAGCAGCTAAGCAGCCCACCCTCAAAGACACTAAGGTCCACATTCCGGCTTTTATGCCTTTCTTCTGGCTGGGTCTGGCGGCGATCGCGGGCTCATTGCTTTCTGAATGGCTGCGCTTTGCTCGGGTTTACTGGTTGGTGGGAGCCGGAATATGTTTGATCTTACTTTTCGTCCTGCCGAGTGCAAAACCACTGCGCAAAGTGCCGGCGACCATGCTGATTCTGGTTTCCTGCCTGACCGGTTTGCTCTACCAACTTAGTCTCCCGGGTAACTCCCTTTCGGATATCCGCAGTTACGTTGGGGAGGGAATCATCCGTTTCAGAGGTACAGTCACGGAACCTCCTGAGGTTTCCGGTTCCTCAGTCCACTGCGTTGTCTCAGCAGAAATGGTGGAGGTGAAAGGCGTCAGCACTCAGATCGTCAGCGGAAAAGTGATGGTTTCACTACCGATGGGATACAACTATCAATATGGAGATCACCTGGAGGTAACGAGCGAGCTCATCACACCTCCTGCTGGTACAGGCGGATCCTGGCGCGACTATCTCGAACACCGGGGAATTTACGCCTATAGCCAGTTTGGTCAGGTGAAACTAATGGAAAGAGGCGGCGGCAATCCTCTGCTTGCGCTGCTTTATGGTTTGCGCGATAAAGGCGCGCGGGTGATCGATAAAATCTTTCCCGCTCCTGAAAACGCTTTGCTGCGCGGCATTTTGCTTGGAGATGAGAGCCAGATCTCCCCACAGGCTCGTGAGGCATATTCCATCACAGGCACCAGCCATATCATCGCGATTTCGGGCTTCAACATGGCAGTGCTGGCTGGCATCGTGGCGCATGTCTTCACGCGCCGCCTTGGAGCGCTAAAAGGCAGCCTGCTCACCATCGTTGTGTTGCTGTTCTACACCATTATGGTAGGAGCGGAAGCTTCTGTGATGCGCGCGGCCTTTATGGGATCGTTTACAGTCATTGCATCCTCCATCGCACGGAGGGGAAACAGCCTCAACAACCTGGGTATAAGTGTTTTGTTGATGATGCTGATCAACCCGCATCTTCCCTGGGATATTGGTTTTCAGCTTTCCGCGATGGCAACGCTTGGATTGGCGCTGCTAATGCCGCCTTTGCGTGCCAGGCTGACCCTCTGGATGAACGCGCGCTTCGGCGAGGAAATCAGTGCCCGCTTTGGCAACTGGATTGGTGATTATCTGCTGGTGACCCTGGTGGCGCAAGTATCAGTGCTGCCTCTTCTGATCTATCACTTTAAAAGCTTTTCATGGGTCTTTCTGATTGCCAACCCGCTTATCCTGCCTGTTCAACCCCTGGTTATGATCCTGGGCTTGCTGGCGATGACGATTGGCATAGTAAGCCTGCCTTTGGGCGCTGTGGCAGCCTGGGTTGCCTGGCCCTTTGCGGCATATACCAACAGGATGGTTTTTTTGCTCGCAAGCAGCTTTCCAAACACGCTGAAGGTTCCAGAGTTGGAATTTGTCTGGGTAATGCTGGCTTATTTGATCCTGGCAATTCTAATTCTGGGGTTGCCCTGGCGAAAATGGGTGGAGAACCTGATGAAACCCGCGTTTATCCTGGTCGCACTTGGCAGCCTGAGCCTGGCGTTATGGGCCAGCGTGGCTGCTCTGCCGGATGGAAAATTGCACATGACTGTTTTTGGGCAGTCTGCAACACCCATGCTGCTTGTGCGCAATTCATCCGGGCAATACCTGTTGGTGAATGGGGAATCAGAACCTGCTGTTTTGAGTGAACAGATTGAGTCCTTGCTGCCTCCGTTTGACCGCAAGCTCGAGGTGGTGATCATTCCTCATTGCCAGCAGGACCAGCTATCAGGCTTGTTTGGGTTGACCCGGCAGGTCGAGGTGGGGCAGGTATTATGGGGCTGCGACCCAGAAGATCGGCTGATTTCAAAGCGTCTCTGGAGCTCATTTGAAGCTGAGAGAATCGCGCAGATACGGCTGACAGGCGATGAACTGCTCGATTTCCAACCAGGAAGTCTTGGCTTCAGGATGGCAGATGGAAAGCTGCAGGCTTTGGTCCTTGAACTGGCGGATTTTTCTGGCTGGGTGGTTTTTGGAGACCCTGTGAAGCCAATTCAGGCAGCGTCGCTCCTGGTGCAACAGTGGCAGGAGGGGTTGGAAACACCTGAAGCTCAGGTGTGGGTGCTGACTGGGGAGGGTGAAGGCAGAAAGGCAGAGAACGCTCTCTGGGCAGAGGACTTTCGCTGGCTGAAGGTGGAAACAGATGGTCAGCAGCAGTGGCTTTCCAAAAATACGCCATAAAAGATAAAAAACATGCACCTTGTAGCTTTTGTTGTGATAAAATTCACAAACAGATGTTGAAGGAGGCTAAGTAATTCATGTCGCTGCAAATTACTAATCAAGCGGATTATGCTCTCAGGGCAATGCTCTATCTTGCCAGGCTGGGACCTGGCAAAAAAGCGCCATCCAATATTATTGCTGAAGAAATGAATATGTCTCGTATTTTCCTTTCGCGCATCAACACTCAATTGGTGAACGCACGTCTCATCACCACGTGGCGCGGCGCGCGCGGCGGTGTGGCGCTGAACAGGTTGCCCTCTGAAATTTCAGTCTATGATATCCTGACTGCGGTGGATGGTCCCATCCGGCTGGTTGGATGCCTTGAAGACCCCGGATGTTGTCAATTCTCGGGAAGTTGTCCGCTGCATAAATTTTGGGTCCAAACTGAAAAAGTCATGACCGAACAGCTCAAGAGTACCACCTTGCAGGATCTGATTTCTGACGAGAGTATCGAAGGCGCAGAAATCATCAGCGCGCTGCGCAGCGTACCTCAACAGACCAATTGATATACGTGAAAAAAGTAATAGCAATTAAATAATGACGGAGTTTGATCCAAGAACCGGGCTCCGTGATATAACTTCTTTAATTTCGGTCTTCCAATAAGAATCACCGGAATTTTGTACTTTCATTCGATCAACTCTACTCACTAGGAGACTAAATGACCAAAAAATTGTTACGTCTTTGTTTGTTGGGGTTTGTTGCGGTGCTTTTACTCACAACATTGATTCACTCAGAGGGTGTGTTAGCGAGTGATCCCTTGCCTGAAGACCAGGTTTTGATCCTGCATTATGAGGATCGCGATCAATTGGCTGACCTGGCAAATCGCTATGATGTGGTCGAAGTGGATCCTGAAACCCAAACGGTCAGGATCTTCAGCAACCAAATCACCCGCGATGCCCTGGCTGCCGAAGGTCTGACCTGGACCGTTGACCGCCCTTATACCAATGAGATCAACAAGGAAGTCAAGCAGCTTGCCGGTCAAACCACCGGCATTCCTGGCTACCCATGCTACCGTACGATTTCCGAGATCTATGCCGCTGCCGATACCCTGGCAGCAACCTATCCGAACCTGGTTCAGTTGATTGACATTGGCGATTCCTGGGAAAAGACCCAAAACCCAAGTGCCGGTTGGGATATGGAAGTGCTCTTGTTGAGCAATCGCAACAATCCTGCAGTGACAAAATCGGACGCGTTCTTCATGAGCGGCATCCACGCCCGCGAATGGGCGCCGCCGGAACTGAACCTGCGCTTTGCGGAATATCTGCTCGCGAACTATGCGACCAACGCGGATGTGAAATGGCTGCTGGATTACAACCGCATTCACCTGGTGCTTTTGACCAACCCGGATGGACGTACCAGAGATGAAGCCAACCAGAACGTTCTCTGGCGGAAGAACACCAATAATAACCACTGCGGTAATACAAATAACAGAGGTGTAGACCTCAACCGCAACTATCCTTATCAATGGGAATATAACTCATATTCATGTGATGAGACTTTCGCTGGCCCATCAGCGGGTTCTGAGCCTGAGACCGTGGCGATCACGAATTATGTTCAGGATATTTTCCCGGATCAGAAAGGTCCCAACCCCTCCGACCCGGTCAACGAGTTGAATGCCACCGGTATGTTCATAGACCTGCATAGCTATTCCCGGCTGGTGCTTTGGCCGTGGGGTTATACCTACGACCTTGCCCCAAACAATGCCAGCCTGAAGGTAATGAGCTACAAGTTTGCTTACTACAACGGACATGACCCGCAGAAATCAACTGAACTCTATCCAACCAACGGTTCTACAGACGACTGGTCCTATGGCGAGTTGGGTGTTCCTGGGTTCTGCTTTGAAGTTGGCGATACTTTCCACCAGTCCTGCAGCGTTTTTGAAAACGACATCAACCCCAACAATCAACAAGCTTTGCTGCGGGCTATCAAGATCGCACGCAAGCCTTACCGTCTTGCTTATGGACCTGAAGTGACTAATCTTTCACTGCAGAATGATTCTGTACCGCCTGGGGGGAATCTGGTGGTGAACTACACCGCCGATGATACGCTCTATAGCAGTTATAATGGCGGGATACCATCACAAACCATCGATTCAATCCGCTACTCGTTCGATAAACCCTCCTTTGCCCCCAATTCGGGAGCAAAGACGATCGTTTTACGTACCCAGGTTCCAAAATATACCTCTACATTTACTGCCTGCACCACGGGACTAACTCCAGGGCAGCACACGCTCTTTGTCGAGTCCCTGGATGGAGGTGGCAATTGGGGTCCTCCAACAGCGATATTCTTCACGATCTCAGGCCCAACCCCCACTGTTACAGCGACAGTCACTGCATCGCCAACCGTTACCCCATTTCCAACAAACACTCCGCAGCCATCGCCCACGCCTACTCATACGGCAACCCCAACAGCCACGCCTACTCATACAGTAACGCCAACAGCCACGCCTACTCATACGGCAACCCCAACAGCTACGTCTACTCATACAGCAACCCCAACAGCCACGGCAACCAGTGAGCCGCCGCTTGATTACAGTATTTACCTTCCACTGGTCCGGAGAGACTAAGACCCGAGAAACAAGCCAAAAAAGGCTGTCCCAAAAGTACGGTGACAGCCTTTTTTGTTGGATACCCCCTCTGAAGACGGGGTGCATGGTAGAGAGATTGACCCTTTTGGGTCAGCCTTGTATTTTGTCCAAGCGGAACTCTTGTAGGGAAGGGGCTAGTCCCCTTCCGTATTATGTCCAGGGCGAAGCTGTCCTAAAAGTCGTAGGGTGGGTTGGCGTCATAAAACATTTACCCTATAGACATCCGGCAATAGCCAACCCACCAAAAAGACAGGCAAATTGATTTAATCTGTTTTCCCGTTGTTCCCTTGGAATGGTGGGTTGACTTTCTCGATGCTGGCATAATCAAAAAACCTTTAACGTTAACCCACCCTGCATCAATGCCGATCCTCTGAGGAACAATAATAAAGGGTCATATTCGTAGGGTGGGTTGGCGTCATAAAACATTTACCCTATAGACATCCGGCAATAGCCAACCCACCAAAAAGACAGGCAAATTAGTCTGTTTTCCCGTTGACTCCATGGAATGGTGGGTTGACTTTCTCGATGCTGGCATAATCAAAAAACCTTTAACGTCAACCCACCAAAAAGACAGGCAAATTGATTTAATCTGTTTCCCCGTTGACTCCTTGGAATGGTGGGTTGACTTTCTCGATGCTGACATAATTTAAAAACCTTTAACGTCAACCCACCCTACATAAATGCCGATCCTCTGAGAAACACAAAAAAGAGGCTGACCCAAAAGTTCAACTTCATTTTTTACTCCCCCTCTTACAGGCATTTTTCGCTATAAAAATAAGGTTGCACCAATATTTTACGGTCTTGCCCCCACTTATAGAACCTATTTCTGAGATTTCGGACTTTTGGGTCAGCCCGATTCGATTCTCATGGCGTTATAAAAAAACCAGCGCAATCAAATGCTTCCCGTCATCACCCGGGACTGCTTATAATTAGCTCTGTCTCAGCGTGATATCTGAGCGTGAATCAGTATAAGAGGAGCATATCATGGACAAATTTATCGTCGTCGCGGGGAACATTGGTTCAGGCAAGACCACGCTTGTGGAAATCCTTAGTGACAGGCTGGGTTATGTGCCATTTTTTGAACCCCATGAAGAGAATCCTTATCTGGCTGATTTCTATGAGGATATGAAACGCTGGTCCTATCATTCTCAGGTGTATTTTCTTACCCGCCGACTCAAAATCCATAAAGAATTGCTGTTGGCTGAAGGGTCTGTAGTCCAGGACCGCAGCGTTTATGAGGATGCCGAGATTTTTGCGCGCAACCTCTACTTGCAGGGCGACCTGAGCCTCCGCGATTATTCCGTCTACCAGGATCTCTACCACATCCTTGCTGCTCTTTTGCCGCCACCGAACCTGATGGTCTATCTGCGTGCCTCGGTGGATACCTTGCAGCAGCGTATTGCCAGGCGCGGGCGCGAATATGAGGCTGGAATTTCCCGGGAGTACCTGACCCGCCTGAATGATCTCTATGAAGATTGGATGAACGCTTTCGACCAGTGCCCGGTGCTGATCATTAATACAGATAACCTGGACCTGGTCTCCAGCCCGCAGCATGTGGACCAGGTGGTTCGATGGGTTCAGAATAAGCTCACCGGTCGCACGGAAGTGAAGTTGTAAACGCTCTTTGGTATGAGAAAATCATACGGGACGGTACACATGCCGTCCCGTATTCATACCCGGAGGAACCTAATTATTTAGCAGATAAGCCAAAATCCAATTGGTGGTGTCCACCAGCGCGTCTGTATGCGTGCGCTCATAATGGTGGGAACTATCCACGCCCGGACCGATCAGCGCCACGGCGGCATGCCCACCGGCACGCCAATAAGCTTTGCCATCCGAACTGTAATGCACGTAAATATCCACCTTCACAGGAATATCATAAGCCGCAGCCAGATCGCGCAGCTTGTTTGAAAGCTCATGGTGATACGGTCCGCCGCCATCTTTGACACAAATACTGGCGTGGAACTCATCCGAAGCCTGCCCATCGCCAATGGCAGCCATGTCCACCGCTACCAGCTCTTCCAGGCTTGCGGGGAAGTCGCTGCTTCCGCCAATTCCGACCTCTTCAAAATTGCTGAACAGAAAACAGGTGCTTGCGCGAGGTTTCAGGTTGTGGTCGTGCAGAGCTTTGATGGCACACAGCAGGTTGGCAACAGCAGCTTTATCATCAAGGTGCCGCGACTTAACGAATCCGTTGACAACTTCCACCCGGGGGTCAAAAGAGACAAAATCACCCACTTCGATGCCGAGTTGCCGCGCCTCCGAGGCGCTCGCGACCTTCGCGTCGAGCCGTACTTCCATGGCGGCAGCGTCGCGTTTATCGTCACGCACGTTATCGTAAACGTGCACTGAGGCTTTATGGGGCAGGAGGCTGCCACGCACGGTGCCGTTTTCGCGGGTGTGGATCAGGCAGTTCTCTCCCTCCACGCTTCCCCAGGCGAAACCGCCCACGCTGGTCAGCTCCAGCCTGCCGCTGGCTTTGATCTCGCGCACCATCCCTCCGAGTGTATCCACATGGGCGGTCAACCCGCGCGTGGTGGGGGCATCGGAGCCATCTTCCCCCGGAAAGAATGCAAGCAGTGAGCCTTTAAGCGTCCGCTCAGTGCGAACTTCCGGGAAAGCAGCGAGCTCTTTCTCCACCAGCGCGATCGCCTGGCTCGAAAAGCCGGTTGGGCTTGGCGTGCTGAGCAGCCTGGTCAGAAAATCGATCATGTAGGGAATGTCAATGGTGGGCAAAGAAGGATTATGTTTCCGGCTCATGCGTTTAACTCCTGTTTTTGATAATAGGTGATCACTTGTGGTTTGGAATTACGTCAGGAATTCCTCGTTCTTTTCAAACACAGCCAGTTTCTGGCGCCAATCCTGTGGAACACGACGCGATTTGTTCTCAGCGTGGTTGAACGCGACCATCACCGCTTCCCCGCGGGCGAATATTGTCTCGCCATCGGCGCTTTCAACCTGGAACTGGAAACGCAGGCTTTTACCGCCGATATTGGCAGCGCGAACTCCAACCCGGACTGTATCATCAAACTGGATGGAAACCAGGTAGTCAATCTGGATCGAAGCCACGACCATGCCAAACCCGCCGGACACGGTGCCGTCCCAGATTCCGGTCGTGCGATAGTAGCCAGTGCGGGCAGTTTCGACGTATTCCATGATGGCGATGTTGTTCACGTGCAGCAGGGTATCCAGGTCGGCATAACGCACCTGGATCGGGTGATAATAGTTGAAGTCTTTAGGATAAGCGGGTGTGAGAGAGGTCATGGTTCGTACTCCTGGAAGGAAATTATAGTCAAAAACAGTCATTATGCCCAAACTAAACCTTGTTAGCATTTTTGGACCGTAACGTTAGCCAATTAAAAGAGAAAACCCTCTGAAACCGATGTTATGTTCACAGATTGACAGACTTTTTGAGCTTATGGGTTGAAGCATTAGTTGAGAATGTTTTCGATGAACCGACTCCCTTGCGGGTACAATAGAGACACCATGTCCGAAAATCCGCTTAAGCCCTGGATCGACACCATCATCGAAGGCAATTGCCTTGAAGTGCTGCCAACTCTGCCGGCAGA
>Ga0116174_10004229_pt1 | contig 11445 bp, 10 predicted proteins | sample AD_UKC087_MetaG_FD_89801 | JGI IMG/M metagenome (GOLD analysis project Ga0116174, IMG submission 89801) | Active sludge microbial communities of municipal wastewater-treating anaerobic digesters from USA - AD_UKC087_MetaG | ecosystem: Engineered > Bioreactor > Anaerobic > Digestate | place: USA...
GAAAGCCAGCGGTTTATCAACACTTGAGGATCTTAATGGGGCAGCCATTTGTATGGACAGCGGCACCACCACAGAAGCAAACATCGCAGACGCAATGACCGCGGCTGGATTGAGTTATGCCCCGGTTGTCTATGAGAACAATGATGACATGTTCGCAGCCTATGAACAAGGCCGATGTGACGCAGTCACTGGTGATCGGTCAGCTTTAATCTCTGGTAGAGCGAAACTAAAAGTCGGAGACGACCATGAGATTTTGGCAATTACTTTATCCAAAGAACCGTTTTCACCTGGTGTCCGCCAAGGTGACGACCAGTGGGCAGACATTATAAGATGGGCTTTTTATGTGCCTGTCATTGCTGAAGAACATGGAATTACATCTGCTAACGTAGATGAAATTAAAGTGTCAACTAAAGACCCTGAAGTGATGCGCTTGCTTGGGCTTGAAGGTGAATTGGGTGAAAAACTGGGTCTCAGCAATGATTTTGCCTACAATATCATCAAGTTGGTTGGAAACTATGGCGAAATTTATGAAAAGTCATTCGGTGAAGATACTTCGACAGCGATGACTCGTGGTTTAAATAGCTTGTGGACAGATGGTGGTTTGATTTACGCACCTCCTTACCGATAAAACATTTATTCACCGGCACAGAAATTGGGCGAGTCTGACCAACTCGCCCAATGAATTACGTACAAAAGGTAACTAAATGGAACTGAAATCAAGCGCACTCTTTTCAAAAATCAATAAAAAGCGTTTATCCACTTTATGGCGTGATGAAAGATTTATCACCGTAATGGTGCAATTTATTTTTGTTCTGTTGATCGTAATTTTATGTGCATTTATGCTGAAAAACCTGCAGCAAACTTGGAGAAAACAAGGGTCTTCTCTTGGTTTTCGTTTTTTGACACAGAATACTGGTTTTGAAGCTGCTCAAACAATAATTCCAATCACTCGTACTTCTCCAGTATATAAAACTTTGCTGGCTGGATTGGTAAATACAATATATGTCTCACTATTGGGGATTGTCTTTTCAACTGTTTTGGGCATTATCATTGGTATTGCCTATCTGTCAAAGAATTTCCTCATCAGAAAATTAGCCTGGTTATATATTGAAGTGTTTAGAAATTTGCCCTTATTGCTAATTATTATTGCAACGTATTACATGTTAATTTTCTCACTGCCTAAATTTGATTCACCAGTTATTTGGTTCGATTCAATATATCTTACGAATCGTGGGGTGCGTTTCCCGAGTTTGGTCTCCTCGAAGACGACAACCGCCTTTATCCTCTGCCTTGTTATTCTTATTGTCTTGATGATATGGATAGGTCGGGTTTTATCCAGAAAATTTGAATGGGACAGCTTTATTGTGTTCATGATCGGATTGGGAATTTTCATGGGAATGGCAATCTGCACATGGAATTTTTTCCCGATTCCGCCATATTCGGTAAGTATTCCGTTTCGGGAGGGATTTTCTTATGTTGGCGGAGAAGAACAAACGCCGGAATTTATTGCGCTCTTAGTTGGCTTGGTTGTTGGTACGGCGCCATTTATCGCGGACATTGTCAGATCGGGGATTGCAAACGTTCCTAAGGGACAAACTGAAGTCGCGCAGGCATTGGGCCTTAGCGGATATAAGACGATGCGTTTCATCGTTTTTCCTCAGGCATTAAGAACAATGATCCCACCTTTGGCCAGTAATTATTTGAGCTTGACGAAAAATACAACGCTGGCAGCAGGCGTTGCATTTACTGAATTGTTTGGTATTTCACGCATCCTGATCAATCACACGGGACGTGCTATTGAGATCATGGGATTATCAATGGTCGTGTACATGATTCTTAGTTTATTAACTGCGGGGCTGATGAATCTGTACAACAAAAAGACCCAAATAGCAGAAAGATAGCAATGACTATCACATCAAATACACCAACTGAAATAACGAATCCTCAAAGCAAGTTTTCTCTTCTTGCTTGGCTAAAAAAGAATCTGTTTTATAACGTTCTCAGCAGCCTGGTAACACTTGTATTTATTTATCTTATCGGATTGACCATAAAGAAGATCCTTGTTTGGGCGGCACAATCAGCCCAATGGGATGTCATCACGACTAATCTTCGGCTGTTGATGATAGGCACCTATCCTGTTGAACAAGTTTACAGAATTTGGATCTGTATTCTCATCATGGGTTTTTTGATTGGTCTATCCTGGGGAATTTGGATTAAAGGTCGAACTGTCAGTAACGTGATCATGTTTGCCTTTCCTTTTGCTCTGGCACTGACACAAATGCGCACTGATTTCTGGGGCTGGTTGGTTGGCGTCGGCGTGTTGGCGCTCACCGGTTTTTTTATCGGAAAAAGATTCCCAAAGTCTCTGGTTGTACCGGTACTTGTGCTTTGGATGTCGCTTATTCCTTTGACCGTTTATCTTGTCGGTGGTTCAGAAACAAGTCGGATATTGAGGAAAGTTACAACCGACAAATGGGGAGGAATGTTCCTAAATCTTCTTCTTACCTGGGTAGGTATCATCTTTTCAATTCCCCTGGGAATATTGTTGGCGATTGGTCGCCAATCAAGATATCCCGCAATAAAATCGATTTGTGTTTTTTATATAGAAATAATTCGCGCAGTTCCGCTGATCACGATCCTATTCATGGCGCAAGTGATGCTGCCGTTATTCCTGCCAGAAGGTTTTGCTTTTGATCGATTGGCAAGGGCGATGGTCGGCATCTCGCTTTTTTCCGCTGCGTATATGGCGGAGATTATTCGTGGGGGACTGCAAAGTATTCCACATTCTCAGTATGAAGCAGCTGAAGCTTTGGGGATGAATGAGGTGTTGATCATATCGAGAATTGTGCTGCCTCAAGCGCTGATCGCAGTCATACCCGTTATTGTTGATCAGTGCATCGGCATTTTTCGTGATACGACTCTCGTCTTGATTGTCGGCTTGTCGGACTTACTGAGTGTTTCACGTACTGTATTGGCAAACCCTTTATTTATGGGTACGCATATTGAAGTTTATGCCTTTATTGGTCTGTTTTTTTGGATTGTCAGCTATTTTCTGGCTTTTATAGGCCAAAAAATTGAGCATCTTGCTTGTGCATATCGAAGAAATTGATTTCTAACATCGCTTGGAGCTGGAAGTGTTATGAAAAATATTGATCAAGTTGATCCAATCATCATTACTCGAGATGTTCATAAATGGTTTGGTGATTTTCATGTTCTAAAAGGAATTAGTTTCGAGGTAAAGAAAGGTGAAGTATGTGTGATTTTTGGGCCCTCCGGGTCTGGGAAAAGCACCTTTATTCGGACGATTAATCGTCTTGAAGAACACCAACTTGGCCAAATTATTGTCGATGGGATCGAATTGACCCATGATGTCAGGAATATTGAAAAGATTCGTATGGAAGTAGGCATGGTGTTCCAGCAGTTTAATCTTTTTCCGCATCTTACCATACTTGATAACGTTATCCTCGCGCCTAATCTGGTTAGAAACATAAAGAAAAAAGACGCCATAGACTTGGCGATGGGCTTATTAGAAAGAGTCGGCATCGCTGAACAGGCAAAAAAATATCCAGGACAACTTTCAGGCGGACAGCAACAAAGAGTCGCGATTGCGCGCGCTCTGGCAATGGGGCCAAAAATTATGTTATTTGATGAGCCTACGTCTGCGTTGGATCCTGAAATGATCAAAGAGGTATTAGATGTTATGATTGAGTTGGCAGATAGCGGTATGACCATGGTAGTGGTTACTCACGAAATGGGTTTTGCTCGAGCAGTGGCCGACACATTGTATTTCTTTGATGCGGGTCAAATTGTTGAATCTGGTACTTCAGAACAAATATTTAAAAATAGCCAAGAAGAACGGACAAAGCTGTTCCTTTCACAAATATTGTCTCAATAGTTTTTGGTTGAAACAAATTTTCAGGTTATGGAATGACTTAATTAACAAGGGAAGAATTGGAGAATAATCGATGTCAGCTGGTCAGTTTACTTATTACGAAATAGAGAGTCAACCGGAAGTATGGGATTTAACGATAAAAAAGGTATTAAAAGAAAAAGAAGAATTAAAGAAAAAAATACTTCCTTTAAAAAATGATCCATTCGTTGTAATTGGTTGCGGGTCAACTCACTATTTGGCGATGCATACTGCGTCATTATTGCGGCTTCATGGTATTTCTGCGATTCATGCACCTTCTTCTGATCTGGTTTATTTTCCTTTAAATCAGTATCCAAAGGGGTTTAATTTGATTCCGATCTCGCGGTCAGGGACTACGACTGAGACTGTTTGGGCGATCGACCGCTATAAAAACGAATATGAAGGTGGGGCGATCATCAATATAACATGCGAAGAAGCCACTCCGATGACTCAGACAACAGGAATTAATTTAATCGCGAGTGATGCGGTAGAACGATCTATCGCTCAAACCCGTTCTTTTTCAAGTATGGTATTGCTTTCGCAGGTTCTTGCTGGTCTGTTATGTGATAAGGAAAGTGTGATCGAAAATCAATGCAAGCTGCCAGATATTCTCAATCAGCTGATTGAAAGATACAAGCCTCTGAGTGAGACCTTAGGCAGAGATTTAAGCATTGAAAGAATGTTTTATTTAGGTGATGGACCACTTTATGGTGTTGCATGTGAGGCTATGCTGAAAGCAAAAGAGATGTCTTGCTCTTGGGTGGAAACTTACCATGCCCTTGAGTTTCGTCACGGACCGATGTCCCTGGTCACTGACAAAACATTGGTCGTGGGATTGATTACTGATAGTGTCTGTGAGCCTGAGCTTATGGTTCTGAGAGAAATGAAAAGATTGGGGGCACGTACTCTTGCGATAATGGAATCTGCGAAGGGCATTGATCTAACTGGCATTGATGAAGTCATTGAACTGAATAGCGGCATCAATGAAACAGATCGTACAGCTTTATATTTGCCATTAATGCAGTGGCTGGCGTTTTATCGTTCGTTAGAAAAGGGGCTGGATCCGGATAATCCAGTAAATCTTTCTAAAGTTGTCTACTTGAACTGATGGTGTTTGTTTTGTCTAAAGAAAGGAGTTTGCAGAATCATGGATAGATTACAGCGGTTAGTTAATGGACAAAAGACCGGTAGACCTTTGGGTATGTATTCAGTTTGTTCTGCCAATCCTTATGTGTTGGAAGCTTGCATGCAAAATGCAAAAAGAAAAAACAGTACATTATTGATCGAGGCAACTTCAAATCAGGTTAATCAGTTTGGCGGATATACGGGGTTGACACCTGGAAAGTTCGCCATGTGGATTAAAACTATGTCTGAAAGGTGTGATCTAGATTGGGATAGGATCACTTTAGGAGGAGATCATTTAGGGCCTACTCCTTGGCAGGCAAAATCTTCCGACGTTGCGATGAAGTTATCAGAAGAATTGATCTATGGTTACGCTGCTGCAGGTTTCCAGAAGATTCATCTTGATGCAAGCATGAGATTGGGGGACGAAGTTGATTCATCCGGACTCGATAAGCGAATAGTAGCGAGCCGGACTGCCAGGTTGGCTTTGCAGGCTGAAAAAGCAATCAAAGATCATAATATCAAGAAAACCCCATACTATGTTATTGGCTCAGATGTTCCGATAGCCGGGGGCATGCTGGATCAAGAAGAACTTATCGCGATTAGTGATGTTGATGATGTTAAAGAGACGTTAGAAGAAACGCGAAAAGCTTTTTATGCTGTCGGATTAGTGGAAGCCTGGGAGAGAGTAATTGCATTGGTCGTTCGCACTGGGGTTGAATTTGGCGATCAATCTATATTTCGTTATCAATCCAAAAAAACAAAAGAGCTTTCATCATTTATTAAAGATCAACCAGGTATTATCTATGAAGCCCATTCAACAGATTACCAAACGGCTGATGACTTAAGGCAGATGGTTTGCGATCATTTCGCCATACTAAAGGTTGGACCGGCATTAACTTTCGCATTTCGAGAGGCGATATTTTCATTGGCTTTTATTGAAGATGAATTGTGTAACCTTAGAAAAGTTAAAAGTCGGTCAGATATTGTTGAAGTTTTAGACCGTGCGATGAAAGAAGATCCGAGTTTTTGGGAAAAATACTATAAGGGAGATGAGAGTCAACTACGGTTTGCGCGAAAATTTAGTTTAAGTGATCGTTCAAGATACTATTGGACAAAACCACAAGTCGCAGAAGCTTTGCAGTTATTACTGAATAATTTATCAGAACAAGATGATATACCCTGGTCATTGGTAGACCAATTTTTCCCATGTCGGGATTTATCTTTTAGATCTGGTAGGAAATATGACTTGCCTAAGTTGTTGATTTCGAAAAGTATCGATAAGGTAGTTAATGATTATTCATATGCTTGTGGGGAAGGAATGACCTTAAAATGAAAAAAAACTCTTCGGTGAGTATGTTGTCAGCTGAGCGCCACCGTTTGTTGATTGAATTCATTAATATACGGCAAAATGTCTCCATAGCTGATGTATGTGAATATTTTTCGATTAGCGAGGCAACGGCACGCCGTGATCTTGATTTGCTTGCCGAACGCGGCTTAATTGAAAGGGTGCATGGTGGCGCAGTGTCAAAGGAAACCAGGCAAGGCGAGCCCCCGGTTTTGTTGCGTGAAAAGGAACAGTATCAGGAGAAAAAACGTATTGCTATGGCAGCATCAAATTTGATCCAGGATGGCGAAACGGTTTTCTTAGGCAGTGGCACGACAGTCGTCGAAGTTGCCAAAAATTTGGTTAGTCGAAAAAATTTTACTGTTATCACAAACTCGCTGCTTGTCGCTAATATTTTAGCTGATCAGAATGATATTACCGTGGTTATGATAGGTGGTATCTTGCGGCACAGCGAGTTTTCTTTGATCGGACATTTGGCTAATGAAGCACTTTTGGGTCTGAGAGTTGACAAAGTAATAATAGGCATTCATTCCATTGATTCACAGTATGGACTGACGAATGAATATATGCCTGAGATCGAAACAGACCGTGCCATTTTGGGGATCGGGAAACAGATCATTGTTCTGGCTGACCACACCAAATGTGGACATGTTTCGGTCGCTTTTCTCGCTCCAGTCAATTCAATGGATATTCTTATTACTGATCAAGCGGTTTCTGATAAGTTTGAATCCGAAATGATCTCTATGGGCGTGAAGGTAATTAAGGCCTAAACACAAATGTTTTTTACATTGTTTAATTAGCTTAGTGGAGTTTTATGAATCTGGAAAAGAAGTTTGATTTGGTTGTTATTGGTGAGATTAATCCAGATTTGGTGCTAAATAGTACGAATCTGCCTGAATTCGGACAGGTTGAGAAGTATATTGAAGATTACAGTCTGACAATTGGAAGTTCATCAGTAATATTTGCCTGTGGCGCGGCACGGCTGGGTTTAAAAGTTGCCTTCATCGGAAAAGTTGGTGATGATTATTTTGGGCACTTCATGCTGGATAAAATGCAAGAATATCAGATTGATATCAGCAGTGTGCTGGTTTCGCCAACGGTAAAAACCGGTGTAAGCGTGATTTTAAATAATGAATCTGACAGAGCAATCCTCACCTATTTGGGCACCATCTGTGAGCTTAAACTTGAAGAGATTAACAAAGAGTTACTAAAAAAAGCGAGGCACTTACATCTTGGATCATACTTTTTACTTGACAAGCTCCGACCTGATATTTCCGAACTGTTTCAATACGCAAAACGTGAAGGATTGAGCACGTCATTAGACACGAATTTTGATCCTTTACAGGAATGGGGAGAGGGATTATTTGCAACTCTAGAGAATACCGATATATTCTTTCCTAATGAACATGAAGCCAAGTCAATTGTTGGATTAGAGGACTTGGATGAGGCTATTAAGGTTTTGTCATCTAAAGTATCCTGTCTCGCAGTCAAGCTTGGTTCTAATGGAGCGGTTGCTATGTCCGACAATAAAAAAGCTACTGCAGCTGCATTGAAAACTAAAGTAATCGATACAATCGGTGCGGGTGATTCATTTGATGCCGGCTTTTTATTCGGCTATTTAAATGGTTGGAATCTCGAGAAATGTTTGCGAGCCGCATGTATTAGCGGTTCCTTATCTACACGAGCCGTTGGTGGAACAACATCACAGGCGACATTAGAAGAGTTAATGGAATATCTATCAGTAGATGCAGTGTAGGTTAAGGCGGTGGAGAAGCGGGGCTCAGGTTGTGGCCCTCAGGATTCGCGAGAAGGGGAATCTGTGAGCCAGAGAGCTTGGTATGGTTCCAAGTGAATTGGAGAATTGAGCTGTTTATGGCTCGGGGATTGATGTTTCGGCTGGCGATATCTAATGAGGTGGCTAAGACCAGGGGACTGGCGCAAAAGCAGATGGCGGGAGAGGCAGCTGCTTTCGCCCGGGCGATTGGGGCGCTGAAGAAGGTTGGTTAGATTACCTCGTAAACCATGCCTCTGGAAAAGTATAATAATGACTGGAGAAACGGACAGCCAGGGCCGCAACAAAGAAATGGGAACTAAGACATTGTTTCTTTTTATGTGCTGTTGCAAAAAATAGAAGAACTGGTCTCCTCATTCTTTATCTATAATACCAGAGGTTGAAAGCAGATTTGTTGTAGGTTGAGGAAATAGTAATCTAATGCGATGTGTTCGCTAAATCATGATGAATATACAATTATCAAAAGTAAGGACGAGTTCAATGAAAACAATTTCTTTGGGAAAATTCCGTGGTCTGGCCCAAGCTTCTACCTCAAAATCTGTTTTTTCAATATTGGCGTTAGACCATCGCAATAATTTACGTCAGGCAATGAACCCTGCGGACCCTCAACAGGTTACCATCCGGGATATGGTTGCTTTTAAGTCCAATGTCGTAAAGTATGTTGGGCCTAAGTCTTCCGCGGTTTTGCTAGACCCGCAATGGGGCGCAGCCCAGTGCATTGAAAACAGCAGTCTTCCCGGGAATGTGGGTTTGATTTGCGCCGTTGAAGAAACAGGATACACCGGCGATCCTCAGGCCCGGAAAAGCCGGATATTGCCAGGTTGGAGCGTTGAAAAAGCCAAGAGGATGGGCGCATCCGCAGTAAAGCTGCTGGTTTATTTTCATCCGCACAGTGAAACGGCTAAGGCAATCGAAGAGTTGATCTGCATGGTCGCCGAGGACTGTGAAAAGGCAGAGATAGCGCTATTTCTTGAGCCATTGTCATACCCTTTAACTGACGGCAAAAAACTTGCGCCATCCGAAAAAAAACCGGTGGTGATTGAAACGGCTCGGCGCTTGAGCGTCTTGGGAGCTGACGTGATGAAGGTTGAATTTCCGTTGGATATCGGTTTTGAAGCGGATGAAAAATTGTGGGCGGAAGCCTGCAGTGAACTGAATCAGGTTTCAGCAGTCCCGTGGGTTTTATTATCAGCCTCTGTCGATTTTGAGACATATTGCAGACAGGTCAGGATCGCTTGCGATGCAGGCGCCAGCGGGGTAGCTGCCGGAAGAGCTGTATGGAAGGAGTCCGTCGGAAAGACTTTTGAAGAGAGTACAAAATTCCTAAACGAAACAGCCAGTTCAAGAATGCAGAGATTAACAGAAATATGTAATCAGACTGCTACGCCCTGGACAAAATACTTTAAGACTTTAGATATTGATGCTGATTGGTATTTGACTTATTAAAAATTCAACAGATAATCTGTAATGGTATTTGAAAAACCAGCGCAAGATAATCATCTGCGCTGTGGATGATGTCAATAATAGGTTGCATAACAAGTCGTTGACGGGCGCGTTGATTTTCTGGTGAATTCTGGCGATTACGTTTATACGCAATCTTTGTTGTTTTGAGACCATGCGTCTCAGTCAGTTTACAGTCTGTGAATTTGAAGTTTTAAAACAGGGGGAGAGCAGTTTGTTCTTTCATAGGCATTAACTTTTAAACTCACTATAAAAAGTCAGACTAGCACACTTATGATGATTGTTATGGACATAAAATGATTTATTATGAATTTTAATGACAACTGTTGACTTTTTGTTCGTTGTCACTATAATGTTAACTGATTCAATAAAAGTCCTGATAATGAATTGACTTATTTCGATTTCCGTCGCGGGAAAGGAGAGGAATGGAGTTTACTGGGCAATTATTCCCTACTGTATATGGCCGGAATCTGATTGGTGAATTAAAAAATTTTGTTCACCGCCCCTATCTTGTTGTAACGATGGAAGATCTTTGGCTGATGTTTGAATCATATTTTGATCAGAATCTGGCAGGAGTTTATTTTGTCGATTCTTTGGAATATGACGATTTGTGCAAAAACCAGGCAAAACTGCCCAAGCATAAATGTATTATTGGGCTTGGGGGCGGGCAGGCTATCGATGTGGCGAAGTTTTTTGTCTGGAATGGTGACAGGGTTCCTTTGTTTACAGTTCCGACCGTGATGAGCGTGAACGCGGGCTTTGGTCAGCGTACTGCTGTGAGGTTCGGTAGTCAGGTAAGGTATATTGGCTGGGCTGTACCGGAAGCTGTTTATGTAGATTTTGATGTCATTCAAAAAGCTCCAAAATACCTGAACTGGAGTGGTGTGGGTGATATTTTCTGCTATCACACAGGTATGTTTGACTGGAAATTCGCGAGCGAAAGAGGAAAGACAGAGCCGCAATGGCCGTATGACGCTTTTCTGGTGAGCCAAGCTAAACAGGTTCTAGACACTGTGCTCGCTGCCGTTGATGATATTCATGCCGTAAATGAAAATGGGATACGAACATTAATGAACGCCCATCGTTGGGGAGGCGGCGCATTTCATAACGCCGGGTGGAATTGCCGACATATTGAAGGTTATGACCATCTTTTCTTTTATTGTCTTGAATATTACACTCACCAGCACTTTATTCACGGCCAGCCTGTCTGTTTAGGGACTTTTATTGGCTCAGCGCTGCAAAAGAATGAACCAGAAAAGATTCTGGATGCAATTTGTCGAGTCGGAGTGGATATTCGGCCAGAATCAATGGGTGTTACCTGGGATGATGTTGCGAACGCCATTCGAAAAATGCCTGAGTATACCATGGAAGCAGGCTTGTTATACACCTCAGCTAATGAGATCCCGGCCACTGAAGAATTCATTGAAGAGTGTCGACAGAAAATATATAGCGCATATTAAATTGCTGCCTTATGAAGATACTGGAGAGAATAAAAATGGAGGTGAAAATCTAAACAATACAGTTGCCTAAGAAATTGAGGTTTGCGAATTTATTCATGCAGTAATCAAAAGAAAGGAAAGAAAAATGCACAAAAAAGTGGTTATAGTACTTGCTCTGATTTGTCTGTTGGCCGCATCATGTACGATGATTGAGACAGGAGCTCCCAGTGATAAGCAAGAATCGCAAACAGCTCCCGAGGTTGTAGAGAACGCCCCGAAAGAAGAAGCGGCTGATGATAAGGCTGGTTTTGGCGCAACCCTGAAAAGTGTTCTGTCCGCGGGTGAGGTTCGCTGTGGTACGCAGGATGTTTCA
>Ga0116174_10004235_pt1 | contig 11430 bp, 9 predicted proteins | sample AD_UKC087_MetaG_FD_89801 | JGI IMG/M metagenome (GOLD analysis project Ga0116174, IMG submission 89801) | Active sludge microbial communities of municipal wastewater-treating anaerobic digesters from USA - AD_UKC087_MetaG | ecosystem: Engineered > Bioreactor > Anaerobic > Digestate | place: USA...
CGCGCAGAGCCGCTCTCCCAGGGTGTCGGCGAGTTCGCGCCCGCGCGTGATGAGCTCGAGCGCGCCCTCGAGCACCCGTTCGTGGTCCTGGATCTCGGCGTAGACCCACACATCCCGGTGATTCCTTTCGATTGTGCCCGCGGCGTTCATGGACTTCCTCAGTAACGCAGTATGCCGTGTTTCTTCAGGCGTTGCACGATCGCCTCCGCCTTCTCGGCCGTGTCGCCTTCAATGGGATTTCGCGAACGCGTATGACTGAAAACGCGCGTGTCGACGACCACGGTCGGCGATCCGGCCAGGCCGTATTCGGCCGCGTCGCCGCCGATGTCGTCCATCGAGAGTTCCTCGACAACCGTGCCGGAACTCAGCGCGATGTCGGCCAGGCGCGGGAAGCGCACGCGGTTGTCATCGCGCCCCACGGCGAAGATGAGGGGGAGCGCGGCGCGGATCTTCTGGTACTCGTGGCCGTACAGGCGCTCGATCGTGGCGCGGCCGTTCTCAATGTGGAATCGGTGGATGCGCGTGACCAGCGGCAATCCCAGAAGTTCCGAGAGCTGATAACTCACATGGCCGGTATTCCCGTCGATGGCTTCGCGCCCGGTGACGATGAGGTCGAAGGGGCCGAGCTTCCGTATGGCGCGCGCGAGGGCCCGGCTGGTGGCAAGCGAGTCGGATCCGGCGAAGCGCGGATCGCACAGAAGCACGCACCTGTCAGCGCCGTACGCGGCGGCCTCGTACAGCGCCTCGCGCGCCCTGGGAGGGCCCATGCTGAGCGCCGTGACGCGCGCACCGCCGGCGTCCTTTATGGAGAGCGCCGTCTCGAGCGCGTGGAGGTCGTCCGGATTGACGATGTTGCCGGCGGACGCGCGGTCGATTACGCCGGTCTTCGCGTCGAATACGGCGCGTCCGGCGTCCGGAACCTGTTTTACGCACACCAGTATGGAGAGCATGCTCACATCCTCTCGAATTCCTTCATGATGGCGTTGCCGATGATGATGTTCATCACCTCGGAGGTCCCCTCGTATATTTCGGTGATCTTCGCGTCGCGGAAATAGCGCTCCACCGGCAGGTCCTTCACGTAGCCGTAGCCGCCGAAGACCTGCAGCGCCTCGCGGCAGACGTCCATGGCCACCGAGGACGCGTAGCGCTTGCACATGGCCGATTCGACGGAGTAGGGGAGCCCCCGGTCCTTGAGGTGCGCGGCCCGATAGATGAGGAAACGCGCCGCGTCCAGACCGGTCTTCATTTCGGCGAGCTTGAAGGCGACTCCCTGGAAACTTCCGATGGGACGCCCGAACTGGCGGCGTCCCGCCGCGTACCTCGCCGCGGCCTCGTAGGCCGCCATGCCGATGCCCAGTGCCTGCGCCGCGATGCCGATGCGCCCCATGTCGAGCGCCTGCATTGATATTTTGAAGCCATCCCCGGGGCGGCCCAGCACGTTCTCCTTGGGGACGCGCACGTTGTTGAAGTAGAGCTCGGAGACCATATTGCCGCGCATTCCCATCATGTCCTCGATCTTCCCGACTTCGAATCCGGGCATGCTTTTTTCCATGATGAAAACGGCGATGCCGCCGGCCTTTTTGCGCGGATCGAGCGTGGCGGCTACCAAAAACACCTCGCCGGTGCCGCCGTTGGTGACGAAGGTTTTCTGGCCGTTGACGAGGTAGCGGTCGCCGTCCGGCACGGCCGTGGTGCGGATGGACGCGGCGTCGGAGCCGGCCTGCGGCTCGGTGACGGTAAAGCCGCCGATCTTCCGCCCGCTTGCGAGGTCGCGCGCGTAACGTTCGAGCTGCCCGGCGGAACCGAATTTGAGGAGCGGCGCAAGGCACACGGAGTTGTGCACGGTGACGCCCAGGCCCACGGCGGCGCTCACGCGCGAGAGCTCCTCTATGGCGATCGCGTAGCTTATGGAGTCCAGGGCGGCGCCGCCGTATTCGGCGGGCGCCTGAATTCCCCACAGGTTGATGCGGCCCATCTCGGCCGTCACCTCGGGCGGCAGCGCTCGCGACTCGCGGTCGAGCGCGCCTGCCCACTCCTCGAGCGCCTCGCGCGCGAAGGCGCGTACCGCCTTCCGCACCATAAGCTGGGTGCCGTTAAGGGAAAGGTCCATGGAGTGAATAGAAGGGGGCGCGGCGCGGGGGTGTCAAGTATTCTTCAGCGGGCGTTTCAGTTGTGTCGTTGGAATATGCGTCCGACGGCGCATCCTTCGCAGGGTGTGGAAAATCGCGCGCCCGCTAGACCGGAAAGCGCACTATAATGCGGGTACCCCCGTTTCCGTCGTACTCGAGCTTTCCCCGTATCTGTGTAGCCAGGTTATTGAGAAGAAGCATCCCGAGCCCCCGGTGCCCGTTTCCGCTTATGCCTCCCGGAATGCCGACGCCGTTGTCGCGAACCTCCAGGACGGCCGTGCCTTTCTCGATCCCGAGGCCGAGAGTCAGCCTGCCGGGTCTGCCGGGCGGGAAAGCGTGCCGGTACGCGTTGGTGACGAGCTCGTTGACGAGCATGCCGACGGGGATGGCGACCTCAAGCCTCAGACACACGGCGGGATCCACATTGAACACGGTTTGCACCTTTTCCGAATCCCTCCATGCGTGGCCGGCCGCCGCCTTCTCGGTGATATTCCTGATGAATTCCCCGGCCGGTATATCCGAATAGTGCCTGGCGTTGTACATCACCTCGTGTACCGCCGCCATTGAGTAGATGCGGTTTTCGGTGTCTACAAGGATGCGATCGAGTGTTTCGTCGGTTTCTGCCTGTTTGCGCTGAAGGTTGAGGATGCTTATCACTATCTGGAGATTGTTCTTCACCCGGTGGTGGACTTCCATCAGAAGCTCGCTCCGCTCTCTGAGCATACGGTCAAGCTCGGCTTCGGTCTTTTTGCGCCGGTCGATATCGGCGTGGAGGCGAATCGAGTTGAGCAGCATAATGAAAAAGAGCGGAAAGAGCATCTCGGCGTAATCCTCGAAGAAGTCGAAAATGTTTGTTATCTGCAGTCGTTCGAGGATGTTCGATGTATTGACGAACATGAGAAGTGCGATAATGCACGAGAGGAAGGTGGCGGTGTCCGTGCGGAAGCGTTCGGGAGTTTTTTTTATCACCAGGAAAAGAGAAGCTGAAAATACGCACAGGCTTGCCGCGTTAAGGATTACGATCTGCATCTCCATCACGCGCGCCCTCGGGCGTACGCGATCACTCCGGCCAGGGTGCAGGCGGCGGCAGCCAGGTAGGCGGCGTGCTCGAGGAAATTGAAGAGCGTATAGAGAAAAAAGCCCTCGGCGACGGTAAAAACGTTGCTGGCGAAAATTATACAGTACGCGCTCACGAGATAGACGTTCCAAGGCACCAGGCCTTTTTTCAGGAAAGTGAGAAGCAGGACGAGGCCGATTACGCCGAATACCAGTGCCATTACCTCGTTTATCTCATACATGACGCCTCTCCATGCGGTATTTCGGGTGTGGTCCCGCGAACGATGTTGCGGGCGGTGTTTCCGGAGCGGCCCTGTTCCGGGCGCGTTACGGAATTGTCGCGGTTTCTGTCAGAATACACGATCAGGCGCCTTTGTCAAGTCGTGAAGAATTACACGGGCGGGGCAACATAATCGATCTACTGCATATGATTGTGCACTCGTGCCGGCCTTCACACCCTCTTCAACACGTGCGCGAACGGATGCGGCACGCGCGAGCTCGAGCCCTTCAGGCGCGCGGTGAGATATTCGACGAAGGTGACCACGGGATTTACCGGCACGTAGGTCGCCGGGTTGACCTTCATCAGGTGAAAGAGCGCCTCGGCGGTGGCGGACAGGTCGTTGCACTCGCCGCTCAGGTACACGTTCTTCCGGCCGAGCCTGCGGATGAGCCTTTCGGAGACTTCCTCGATCGCGCAGTGCCCGGCCACGAGCACGCGACCGTCGATCGAATCGACCGTCTTTGCGTCATGCCCTTTTCCCATCAAGAGAGTCCATCCCCCCCTGCCGGCGGTGTCCAGGTACATGGTCTGCATGGCGCAGAGCGGGTTGTTGACGCAGCCCTCGCGGCAGGCGAGCTTCGTTCCCTTCACGAGGCGCACGTCGTCCGGAAAGAGCGGATAGAGGTCCCAGGGGTAGTGCCCGGAGAGCGGCATGTCGCCGAGAAGGTCGATGTTCTTCAGGCTTTTAAGGTCGCCGCGAAGCTCGATATCACGCTCGCTTTTTACGCCCCCGGAAAGGCCGCGCCTGACGGCGAGATCGAGGTGAGGCACGTCCCTAATCCCGAGGCCGAAAACGCGCGCGCCGGCTATGTCGGCGGCGACAACATTGGCGCTCGCCAGCAGGACGCGGAAGGGTTTCACCTGTCGGTCGGCGAGCGCCGTGGCGAAATAGTGACCGTGGATGGTGCCCTCCACGCCCTCGATGAGCGTGACGTCGGGCCGGATGTGGCCGAGCACGTCGACGAGCTTATGGGGCAGGTTGTAATTGTGGTCGAATCCGCGGCTGCGCTGCATGGGGAAGCCCCACTGGTTTTTCACGCCGAGCGTAACCACCCCCATGGAATGAGTCTTGAGCTTGGGAACATTTATGTAGAGGTGACGATCGCGCTCGTTCATGAGTTTGAGCACCGTTTCGGGCATGATGAACGAGCTGAGGTCGTAGCCGTCCGGATGGGCGGCGGAGGCCGGCGCGCGGCCGGGGAAGGGGAGTGTGCCGCCTTTCTCCTCATCGAGGAAAACGGGGACGGCGCCTGTCTCGCGGCAGAGCCTGGTATAGCCCGCGGCGCGGTATACCAGGCGGGTGAAGTTCGCCTGGGTGGCGTTTTCGAAGAGAAAAATCCTCCTGGCACCGGCGCGCTTCCAGTAGTCGATTATCTCCCGAAGCACCTCGACCCTGGTGTGGCTGTAGGGCTTCGCGTCGACGGCGTTGGGCTTGATGTACACCTGGCCGCTCTCTTTAAGGAGGGAGGCGCCGCCGAGCTGGTCGAAGATATCGGCCACGGCGCGGCGCACGGCGCGTACCATGTCGGCCCCCAGCGGCAGGAAGCGCGTGAAGGGCTCGATCTGGTGCGGTGCGTCGAGTTTCTTGATGATGACGGTGGCTTTCATCGGAATCTCCAGTGCGGCCGGGTGTCATGCGTTCAGGCAGGCCAGTATAGTGCCACCCGGGCGGGGGATGCCAGAAAAAAACTTCCGCACACGGCCGACACCGCTGGAGAATCAGTGTGAATTCCATGACGGATCTCGTTCTCGACGAGTTCGTAAAACTGTAGTGGATTGCGGGATTTAGCTTGTAAATCGCCGAGCGCTGTCGTATACACTGTCCGTGAATTCCCGGGTTTTATTAACCGAGGTTAATGCGCGTTTTCGCCTGCCGTGCTATGGATAACACTTGATGGCGCGGCATATACGTGTGTCCTGAATGGTGCACGCGGCGAGGTGTGTCTGAATTTTCCCTGACGGACCTTGCCGATTTCGGGAGCGGAGGTCAGAATGAATACCGACCAGCTGTTCAATCGAGGGAAGGGAATTAAGGCCATTATCGTATTTTTTGCTTTTCAGCTTGTGTTTATCGGAGCAGTATTTACTGCCCACAGGGTCCAGACGGATTCCGGCGCCGTGGAGGTTTCCAATGTATATTTCCTGAATGAGGATGGGAACAGGATCCGCGGCAAACTCTTCAGGCCTGTTTCCGCGAATGAAAGTATGAGGCACCCCGGAGTACTCTTCATTCACGGTTACCAGAACAACCGCGAAAGCGGCGACTCCTATTGTATCGAACTCGGCCGAAGGGGCTTCGTTACGCTCAGTATCGATGCCATCGGCAGAGGCAATTCCGACCCGCCGCATGACATAGACGATCCGCGTTTCGATAAAACCTTCGGGGCGCGTTCCTCCGTGAAGTATCTCGCGTCGCTTCCATTCGTGGACTCGGGCCGCGTCGGCGTGATGGGACACAGCATGGGGGCCGAGTACTCGTACTGGATCGCGCTCGAGGATCCCTCCATACGCGCGGTCGCTATTATTGGCAACGCATACGACAAACGGGCAACCCGGAACATGCCGAAGAACATGATAATGATCATCGGCGAGTTCGACGAATTCCGCGACCGGTTTACCGGAACAACGAACATCATGGAACAGTGGATGAGAACCGAAACCACCCTGAACGCGTTCCCCGTCGGGGATCCGAAGTTCAACACCACCTATGGTGATTTCGCCAGCGGCACGGCCCGCCGTGTTTTCGTCACGAGGATATCCCATGTTCAGGAGTCGCACAGCAGGGCCTGTATCGCCGAGGCACTTGACTGGATGAGGCTTGCGCTTGGCCCCCCGGAACATCTCTGGAAAGACAAGGACGACCAGATTTGGCCCCTCAAAGAAGCGATGACTCTACTGGCTATGCTTGCCTGTTTTATTTCACTCATGCCGCTCGGGCTTATGGCGCTGAGAAGCCCTTTTTTCAGGCCGATCCGCCAGGGGCAGGTATTCAGTTATGTATGCCCGGACAGAGACTGGTGGAAATACGCAGCGATCAACGGGGCGCTCATGTGGCTGTATCTTCCACTCATCATGACGCTCTTCGCCATACACAAGTTCGTGGTCCGCGTCGATACGGTGTTTCCCATGCTGCTTGTCGACGCGATCGTATGGTGGTTCGTCATTATTAATACCATCGGCCTCTTCATGCTGCGGCGATGGTATCGAAAGGAATCCGCGGCGAAGGGGTTGAGCTGGTACGATCTTGGAATATCGCATTTCAGGGAGCGCTGGGGGGTCGATCCGGGCCGTATCGGCAGGACCGTCGTTCTCGGATTGCTGCTTTTCTCGTTTCTTTACTTCTGTGAATTCATGAGTGAAAAGCTGGTGCTCGTGGACTTCAGATTCATCTATCCGCTGCTGAGCGATCTGACTCCCTACAGGGTGCTCATGTTCGCTCTATATTTCCCGTTCATTCTGTTCGGGTTTCTGGTACTGACGTCGTTTGTGCACGGGCAGCTTCGACGTGCCGAAAAATCGAGCTGGTGGGCGACATATTTTTCATGGACGGGGAGGAACATACTGGCCCTTATCGCCCCTCTTTTCCTCTTCCTGCTGGTGCAGTACGTTCCGCTGCTGACAACGGGTTTCATCCCTTTCGAGGGTCCGGGGGGCGTCTTTGTGGTGTTCATCATCGAGCTCTTTTTTATAATGCTGACCCTTACCATTGTGATGATCCAGTCCACATGGTTCTACCAGATAACGGGAACTATCTATTTGAGCGCACTGATGAACGCGCTGGTCGTCACCTGGCTGTTCGCGTCCTCACAGGTGATCGCGCCGATTCCGTAGGGTGCCGATAACCCTGGAGCGGCGGGCGCTGGCCCGCTGTTCCAGAATCAGAATAGCGGTAGTCAACTGGTCCCGGAGACGGTCCGCCGTCCCCGGGACGAACGCGGGTCATATCCAGCGGGCCTTCTTTGCCGCGAAGGTCAGCTCGTCACGGAACTGCGGGTGAGCGATCGAGATGAGCTTTTTCACGCGCGTGCTGATGCAATCGAAATTGATGTCGACCACGCCGTATTCGGTGACCACGTACTCCACTTCGTTCCTCGGCGTTGTGACCACGGTCCCCTCGGGCAGGGTAGGCAGTATCTTGGAGCGGAGGTTTCCTTCCTTGTCGGTGTAGGTCGACTCGATGGCGAGTATACGCTTCCCCCCCTTCGACATCTTGGCGCCCTGGTTGAAGTTCACCTGGCCCCCGGTCCCGCTGTATTGCTTGGTGCCGATCGATTCCGAACCGGCCTGCCCGGTGAGGTCGATCATGAGAGAGGTGTTGATCGATATCATGTTGTCGTTCTTGGCGATGTTCGTGGGCTGGTTCACCCAGTGGACCTCCCTGAACTCGAACATCTCGTTGTGGTCGATGTCCTTGTAGAACTGATTGGTGCCGACGGCGAACCCGGTGACGATCTTGCCGGGCATGAAATTTTTTCTGGAACCGGTGACGACGCCGGCCTTCACGAGCTCCGTCACCGATGGAGTCACCACTTCGGTGTGCATGCCGAGTTCCTTCTTATTGTAGAGCATGTGGCCAATCGCGTTTCCGAGACCGCCGAAACCGAGCTGAATGGTCGATCCGTCGGGGATGAGGTCCACTATATAGGTCGCCATCCGGTTCTCGACGTCGGTGATGGGGATCTCGGGAAGCTCGAAGATCGGCGCGTCGTTCTCGATGAAATAATCGATCTCGGAAACGTGAACCTTGAAATCGTTCCCGCCGCACCAGGGCAGATGGCTGTTGATCTCGCAGATGACGATATCGGCCGGTTCCATACACTCCTTTCGCGGCAGGAAGGAGCCGAAGCACGACTTGTTGACGTAGCCGTCCGCGCCCGGAGGGGTCGCCGAGAATGCCACGATGTTCGGGGCGGCCTTAAGGGCCACCGCGCCGAGGTCCGAGAAGCTGTGCGGCTTGTATGAACCGACTCCCCACTCCATGCAGATGCGCTCGAGCGGGCCGACAAACATTGTCTCTATGTTGAAGCTGTCCTTCGTCTCGGGCTTCATGTATTCGTACAGGGCCATGGCGAAGCCCTGGTAAATGGTGACATTCGTAACATCCCCGGCCCGTTTGCCGAGCGCCGTCGAAAAAGCGGCCGGTATGTTGACACCGCCGCCGGTGAATATCCTGTCGTTCGATCGGACCATCGCCGCCGCCTCCTCGGCGGTTATCAGCTTGGCGCGATAGTCCTCGCGGAACGAGCCGGGAACTCGTGTTCTGTCTCTGGTGAACTGCGCGATGCTCATATATGCCCCCTGCGTGCTGTGTATACCGGCACATTCCCGGGCGGAAGGTGTCGCCGATCGGTATCGGAAACAACGGACGCCTCGATCAGCCGGCATTATGATATTATGAGCATTTCAGCATACTATATGTCAAGTAATTAAACTATACAATTTAGGGTAATGGCGTCATTTACGGCAATGGCATCGGGCCGATGTCGAGGGTTCACCCGAGTCCCTGCGCGCGGGGGCGGGAGTATTGAAATTAGAGGATGCTGCGAAGGCCATGAGCGTTCGAGCGCTCCCGGAGCTTAGCGCCACGGCTTCCTTCGAGGAAGAGGAGATCACGGAAATCCATGACGCGTGAGGAGAAAATCGTCCATCGGGTTTCAGCCTTCTGATAACGCGGGCATTATGGCCGCACCGGCGCCGGTTTTCGCACGATGAGCGAAAATAGTGCGTGGGTGAGGGTATGCGGTGATCAGGCCTGTGCGCCCTCCCGCGATTTACCATAGGCCTCGTCGATCTTCGCCGCCAGTATGAAATCGTTCTCGTGAAGTCCGTCGATCTTGTGCGTGAACAGGCGCACCGTCACCCTCCCCCACGAGAGCACAATGTCGGGATGGTGCCCCTCGCGCTCCGCGATTTCGCCGATACCGTTGACGAACCCCAGCGCCGTCCTGAAATCCCGGAACGAGTATTCTTTTTCGAGATGATGGTCCGCGACGATCGTCCAGCCGTGAATGTTCTGGCTGAAGATGTAAATCTCTCCCGGGGCCAGAGGAGGCGCGCCTGCCTTGCAGGGGGTGCAGTGTCTGGACTCGAGTTTCTCCATGGCCATACGTTCCTTGTTCCGTGATGTTTTCTATTTAATAAAGATATGAAGATTTTCGGCAAAAGCAAAGCGGTCGGCTCGGCGGGCGCAATTAAAATGCGCTCCAGTCCTCCTCGCCGGGAAGAAAGGCCGTCAGTCCGCGGCCACGGAAGGCCTCGATGCAGGATTCGGTTTCCTCCTGCGACGGCACATCGTACTCCGGTGCCGCGGGTGCGTTGAGCCACGCCCGCTTGTCGTTTCCCATCCGGTGATAGGGCACCACGGAAAGCGCGCGCACGCCGAGCCGGCGCAGGAAGGAGGCCCATGCGTCGATGTTCTCGCCGGTGGCCGTGACGCCGGGGATGAGGGGCATGCGCGGCCACAGTTTCGGTCCTTTCTTTTTCCGTCCGGCGAGCAGTGTGAGGTTTTTCTTGATTACGGTGTTTCCCGCGCCGCAGTAGCGCCGGTGCGCGTCGTCGGCGAAGAGCTTGATGTCGAAGAGCACCAGCTCGATCGCGTCGATCATGTGCCGCGCGGCTTCGATGCGGAACATGCCCGATGTTTCAAGAGCGACGGGGATCTTCGCCGCGCGCAGTTTGCGCGCAAGCGCCGCGCAGAAGTCGGGATACAGCGTCGGTTCGCCTCCCGAGAGGGTCACTCCTCCGCCGGATTCGCGTATAAGCTGAAATTCCGCCGACAGCTCGCCGAGGAGCTCGCCCACGCTTCGCGGGGAACCGAAGCGCACGAGCGCGCCCGAAGGGCAGGCGTCCACGCAGGAGAAACAGACGCGGCAGAGGGCCGCATCGCGGTACACCGGCCGCGCGTGCGTATCGACCGGGCAGGCTTCGGCGCACCTGCCGCACGAGATGCAGAGCCTCGCCTTGAAATCGATTTCCGGTTCGCCTTTCCACGATTCGGGGTTCTGGCACCAGGCGCACTGCAGAGGGCATCCTTTAAAAAATACCAGGCTGCGGATGCCGGGACCGTCGTGCAGGCAGAAGTGCTGTACGGAGAAAACCGGCGCCGTCTCAGGAGATGCCATGCGCGGTCCTTTCGATGATCTCGTCCTGCACCGCCGGCTGGAGATCGGTGAAATAGGCGCAGTACCCGGCCACGCGAACCACTATGCCGGGATGGGCGCGCGGGTCCCTCTTTGCCGCGCGCAGGGTGTCCGCGTCGAGGACATTGACCTGCACCTGCATGCCCCCGTTTTTCACGAAGGAGCCGAGCAGTCCCGAGAGAGCGCGGGCCCCGGCGTCGCCCCCGATGGTTCTTTTGTCGAATTTCAGGTTGAGCGCGTAGCAGTTGCCCCAGCGCGAGCTGTCGAGTGACGCGGCCGAGCGCAGTACGGCAGTGGGGCCCGCGCACTCCGTGCCGTCCACAGGGGCAAGGCCGTTCGAAAGCCGTTCGCCGGAGCGCCGCCCGTCCGGAAGCGCGCCGGTCCTCCTGCCGAAGCCGATGTGGCAGGTCATGGAGTAGAAACCGGGAATGTACGCGCCGCCGCGGCTGTTCCGGTGGGCGGACAGCGCGTCGGTAAAGGCGTCGGCCGCGGCCTGCGTCATGGCGTCAGCTTCCGCGATTCCGTTGCCGTAGCGCGGCATGCGGCATCGAAGCTCGGTGCGAAGGTCCTCGCGGCCGCGGTAGTTGTTTTTCAGGATGTCCACAAGCCCGGCGAGTCCCATCCTCCGCTCCTCGAAGACGAGGCGCTTTATCGCGTAGAGGGAGTCTCCGGCCGTCGCGAGGCCCGCCGCCTGTATGGAGGTGTAGTCGTACATGGCCGCGTCCCAGGTGACGTCGAGCCCTTTGTCCATGCATCCGGCGGTGAGCATGGAGTTTACCGGCGTTGTGCGCCATACCCGGTACACGCTTTCCAGGCGGGTAATGAC
>Ga0116174_10004238_pt1 | contig 11425 bp, 7 predicted proteins | sample AD_UKC087_MetaG_FD_89801 | JGI IMG/M metagenome (GOLD analysis project Ga0116174, IMG submission 89801) | Active sludge microbial communities of municipal wastewater-treating anaerobic digesters from USA - AD_UKC087_MetaG | ecosystem: Engineered > Bioreactor > Anaerobic > Digestate | place: USA...
AGTTTTCCAGCATCTCGCGCCGGGCGCCCGGTCGCGCGGCAGAGATGGCGTCCGCCGCCTGCACCAGCACCGCGATGACCGACTGCGGGTCCACATCGTTGTGGTGGGAGAGGATGGCGTGGATGACCTCGGGGTGCTCCTTGTACTTGCGGGCCAGCTCGGCGCCCAGCGCCGTGTGCGTGCCCTCCTGCTCGCGGTCCACCGCCTTGCCCAGGTCGTGCATCAGCCCGGCGCGCTTGGCCACCTGGGCGTCCAGGCCCAGTTCGGCAGCCATCAGGCCAGTCAGGTGGGCCACCTCAATGCTGTGCTTGAGCACGTTCTGGCCGTAGCTGGTGCGGTACTTCATGCGGCCGAGCACCTTGACCAGTTCCGGGTGCATGCCGTGCTGGCCGGTCTCAAAGATGGCCTGCTCGCCCGCTTCCTTGATGTGCTCGTCGATTTCCTTCTTGGCCTTCTCCACCATTTCCTCAATGCGGGCGGGGTGGATGCGGCCGTCCTGCAGCAGTTTTTCAATGGCGATGCGGGCGATTTCGCGGCGGATGGGGTCAAAGGCGGAAATGATGACCGCCTCGGGAGTGTCGTCAATGATGAGGTCCACGCCGGTTGCCTGCTCCAGCGCGCGGATGTTGCGGCCTTCGCGGCCGATGATGCGGCCCTTCATGTCGTCATTGGGCAGGTTGATGACGGAGACAGTGGTCTCCGCCACGTGGTCGGAGGCGCACTTCTGGATGGCCAGCGCGATGATGTTGCGCGCCTTCTTGTTGGCCTCCTCCTTGGCGTTCAGTTCGATGTCCCGCACCAGGGCGGCGGCGTCGTGGTAGGCTTCCTTCTCCACACGGGAGATGATGGCCTGGGTGGCCTCATCGGCGGTGAGGCCTGCGATGCGCTCCAGCTCGCCCGCCTGCCTGTCGCGCAATTCCTCGGCTTCCTGCAGGCGCTTGTTGATTTCGTCGGACTTCTGGTTCATGCGCTCCTCGCGCTTTTCCAGGTTGTCCAGCTTCTTGTCCATGGTTTCCTCGCGCTGGGCGACGCGGCGCTCGGCGCGCTGCTGCTCGGCACGGCGGTCGTTGATTTCACGGTCCAGCTCGCCCTTGAGGCGGAGCACCTCTTCCTTGGCCTCCAGGATGGTTTCCTTCTTTTTGTCCTCGGCCTTGCGGGTGGCGTCATCCAGCAGCTCTTTGGCATACTTGTCCGCGCGCCCGATTTTCTTTTCCAGGGTGTTCTTGCTGTAGCTGAACCCGCTGAACGCGCCCGCGGCCGCGGCCGCCAGGGCGATCAGGATCCAGGCATAGATCGGCATGTGGTCCTCCTTCTTCAGTACTCTCATACTTCAATTCATTCATGTGCGGCAACAAAACAGAGCCGCGGGCCCAAGTCCCCCGGCTCTGTCGCAGAATGATGACAAAAAGCTGCTCACCAGATGTTCGACAATCTGTATGCTCAAAGCGGGACAGAATCCCGCGGCGAAAGCCCCCTGTTTATCTTGACAGCGTCCCCGCCTGGGTAGGGGGGAAAGCCGGACAGGCACAGTGTAACAAAGGGGCAATAATTTTGTCAAGATGCACAAAAAAACCGCGAAAACCTTGGATATGGGTCGGAAGATATATAAAAACACAGGAAAAGACCCCGCGCGAATGGATACAGGATGCAGGAAAATATCCCGGCGCGAGAAAAAGCCGCCCGAAGGCGGCTCAGACTGTTAGAAACTAACTTTTGGGAGGTATCGGAGGGCGAAGCCCTTTGAAGGTCAGCCGCGCTTGCGCAGCACCAGGACGCCAAAGGGCGGCAGGCGGTGTGTGCCATCCGCTTTCTGGCCTTCCAAGTCAGCCCAGCCGCCCTTGACAGCGCAGGCTTGCTCCTGCTCTGAGTAGTTCAGCAGGAAGAGGAAGGACTCCTCCCCCTTCTTCCGGACGGCCACCTCCACTTCCGTGGGGCAGGTGATGTCCGGAGCATAGGGCGCGCGCACGCCCAGTTCCTTGAGCAGCAGGTCCGCCATCTCAAAGCTGAAGCCGCTGCCCAGGTAGCAGGCGGCGCCGCCGCCGGGGTAATCCTTCCTGGTCAGGGCCGGGCGCCCGCCGTACCAGCCGCTGTCAAACTCGGCCAGCACCCTGGCGCCCTTGCCGGGCACCAGCACATCATGGGAATCGGGCGCGGGCGCCAATTTGTCCCCCATGCGGATGTTCAGAACCGGCTCGTCAAAGCGCGCCAGGGTGTACTCCGCCACGGTCACATCGCAAATCTCTCCCGCCAGGCCGGGCATGGCCACCATCGGGCAGCGGCCGAACTCGTCCTTGTAGCCGGTGCGCGCGCCGAAGACCAGCTTGCCGCCGCGCTCCACATACTCCCTGAGCACACTTGCGGTGCGCTGGGTGAGGATGGTGGGGTGGGGGTAGAACAGCGCCTGATAAGGCAGCAGCTCTTCCACCGTGGTCTGGTGGGAGGAGGTTTCCCGCAGGTAGACCAGGTCGACGGGCGTGTGGCTGAGCTGGGCGGCGCGGAAGATGGCCTGGCGGGAATGGGCGTCCAGCGGGCCATGCCACTGGTCGCGCTCGCCGTCCCACTCGTTGAGGTAATCGGTGAGGATGCCCACTTTGGCTTCGTAGCGGCTGCCCGCGGCCAAACCTGCCGCCCGGAACAGCGCGGAGATGTCCTTTAATTCCTCCAGGCGGCGGTTGGGCAGGTTGCTGTAGTCGTTCAGGCCGTGCCAGTAAATCTCGGTGCCGATCCAGCAGGTGCGCCAGCGGAAGTAGCTGATGAAATCCGCGCCGTGGGCGACGGACTGCATTGTCCACAACTTCATCTGCCCGGGCTTGGGCATGGGCATCAGCATGCGGAAATCCCAGCCGCCGGGGCCGGATTGCTGCTCCATCACGCCGAAATTGGGGCTGATGGAGCGCGCGCGGGACAGGTTCATGCCCCAGGCGCGGTCCTTGAGGCTGCCGGTGTCCCCGGCGTTGATGCCGGCCTCCTGGCCAAAGGCGAAGCTGGGGTAGCTGTCATAGGTGAGGAAGTCCAGCCCTTCCTGGGTCATCTCATGGTTGTCCAGGTGGGAGAAGATGCCGTTGGTGGTGACAAAGCAGCCCTTCACATGCCGGTGCAGGATGTCCGCCTGCATTTTGACAAAGGCGCGCGCGCTGTGGGAGATGAAGCGCTTTTCCAGCAGCGCCAGGTGCGGGTTGGCGTGGTCGTGCAGGGTTTTCTTCTCAAGGCTCACCTGCTCCCAATCGGTGTAGGTCTGGTTCCAGAAGCTGGCGCCGATGGCCTCGTTGAGCTTGTCCAGCGTGCCAAAGCGCTGTTTGAGCCAGGCGCGGAAGGCATCGTGGTCGCCCTGCGAATAGAACACCGCGATTTCGCAGTTGATTTCGTTGTCAATCTGCCAGCCGATGACGGCCGGGTGGTCGCCGTAGCGCTCGGCCAGTTTGGTAACGATGCGGGCGCTGAGGCGGTTGTACTCCTTTGAGTTGTAGTTGTAGTGCCGCCGGTGGCCGTGGTGGTAGAGGTCCCCCTCGCGGGTGGCGTTGAGCGCCTCGGGGTACTTGTGGGTCAGCCACAGGGGCGGCGTGGCGGTGGGCGTGCACATGATGACCTGCATCTTCATTTTGTGCGCCAGGTCCAGGAAGCGGTCAAAGAGCGCGAAATCAAACACGCCCTCTTCCTTTTCCACCACCGTCCAGGCAAACTCGAAGACCCGCGCGACCGTGATGCCGTGCTCCAGCATGCGCCTGAGGTCATCTTCCCAGAGTTCTTCCTGCCAGTGCTCCGGGTAGTAGCAGACCCCCAAGGTCAGATGGTCCAGCTTGATGGATTTGTCCTTCAGCAAGGGGATGTCCTCCTTATTCCTTGATGGCTCCGGCCGTGAGGCCGCTCATGAAGTATTTGCTGGCGCTGAGGAAGGCGATAAGCAGCGGCAGCACGGTCAGGGTGCTGGCCAGCATCAGCGCGCCCACATTGGTGCCCCTGGTGGGGTCGCCGCGCATGTAGGAAAGCATGATGGGCAGCGTGCGCATGTTGGTGTCGCGCAGCACCAGCATGGGCACCATAAAATCGTTCCAGACGCCGACAAACTGCATGATGCCAAGGGCCGAGTAGGCGGGCAGCAGGATGGGCGCCACCACGCGGAAGAAGATGCTCCATTCCGGGCAGCCGTCAATCTTGGCCGCTTCCATCAGCGAGGTGGGCACATTGTTCTGGCAGTACTGGCGCATCCAGAAGATGCCAAAGGCGTTGGCCGCGCCCGGGATGATGAGGGCGAGGAAGTTGTTGATCCAACCCAGCTTGGTGATGAGGAAGAACCAGGGGATGATGCCGGCGATGCCCGGGATCATCATGGTGGCCAGCAAGATGGCGAACAGCGTTTTCTTACCTGGAAAATCATAGACCGAGAAGGCGTAGCCGCCCATCGAGCAAAACAGCAATACCAGCGCGGTGTGGGCGGAGGACACCAGCAGCGAGTTGAGGAAGCTGCGCCCCACGCTGACCGCCTCGTTCATCGCCTGGAAGTTGGCCATGAGGTTGCCGCCAAACCAGAAGGGCGGCGGGTTGGAGAAAATATCGGAGGTCAGGTGGGTGGAGAGGACGAACATCCAGAAGAAGGGCAGCACCATCACCAGCGCCAGCAGGCCCAGGAAGCCGTAGAGCAGCGTCTGGGACACCAGCCTGGAGCGCCTGGACAGGTAGACCAGGCCAAGCACCGCGAGGACAGCAATCAGCCAGGGAAGGTAATTCATACAATCCTCCCCGCGCGCCTGCGGCGCCTTGCTTCTTTTTCCAGGTGGCTGCGCTCATAAAAGGCGCGGTTGAGCAGCAGGGATATGATGATGACGATGATGGTGATGACATAGGCGGTGGCGCTGGCCAGGCCGTAGATGTTGTTGCCGCGCGGCGCCTTGTTGAGCAGGTACATCATGACCGTCAGGCCCATGTTGCGCGTGCCGCCCATCTGGTCAGTCAGGATGACCGGCTCGGTGTACAGGTTCATCATGCCGATGGTGGATTGGATGAGGGTGAACAGGATGATGGGCTTGAGCAGGGGCAGGGTGATGCGGAAGAACACCTGAGAAGGGCGCGCGCCGTCAATGGTGGCCGCCTCAAAGATGTCGTTGGAGATGCCCTGCATGCCCGCCAGGTAGATGACCATGTTCCAGCCAATCCACTTCCAGGAGAACATGATGATGATGGCCGGCTTGATGTGCGCGCCCACGCCGCCCAGCCAGTCTATCCGCTCAATGCCCAGCAGGCTGAGGAAGTAGTTGACCAGCCCGAAGTTGTAGCCGAACATCGAGGAGAAGACGATGGTGATGGCCACCGCGCTGGTGACCATGGGCAGGAAGTAGACGGTGCGGAACAGGTTCTGCCCCTTGACATAGGTGCCGTTGAGCAGGTGCGCCAGCACCAGCCCGCCGCCCAGGATGGGGATGTGGGCGATGAGCCCGATGATGAAGGTGTTGCCCAGCGCCTTGAGGAAGGTGGGGTCGGTGAACAGGCGGGTGTAGTTGTCAATGCCGCGCCAGCGCATGGGCCCCATGCCGTCCCAGCGGAAGAAGCTGATGTACAGCCCTGAGATGATGGGAAAGAGGCCGAAGATGATGAAGAGGATGAAAAAGGGAGAGATGTACGCGTAGGCCACCCTGTTGCGCTTGATTTCCTTCCACAGGGACTGGCGTTTCAGGGCGCTTCCGGGCTGCGCCGTCATGTTGCCTCACCGCCTTTGCTAAGGAAAAGCGGCCGCAGCCAGGCTGCGGCCGCTGGGTTAACCGGGTCTGGAGCGCGGGTGCCGGGGCTTATTTCAGCCCGGCGTCCTCCATCAGCTCCACCATGCGCTCATAGTCGTCCAGGGTCTCGTTGAGGATGCCCTTCTTCACGTTCTCGATGATTTCATCGGCGCTCAGGCCCTCATCCAGCCCGGAACGCACCGCGTTGCCCATGGCGGACTCGGCCGTGGTGTCCATCAGGGTTGAGAAGTTGGGGAAGGTGCTGTTGGCGATGTCCACCCACAGTTCGCGGGTCTTCTGGCCGCCGAAGTAGGGATCCTCATCGTGGTACATCGGGTCATCCCAGGCGGGGATGTAGCCGGGGAAGTAGTCCACCACCTCGAACATCGTGTTCTGGGCTTCGGCGGTGGCCATGGAGTACTTGATGAATTCCCAGGCCAGTTCCTTGTTTTTGGACTGGGAGGGGATGGCCAGGAAGGAGCCGCCCCAGTTGGAGGAGCCGATGCCGCCGGGCAGGCGGGCAACGCCCCACTTGCCGCCCAGGTCGGGCGCGATCCAGCTCTTCAGGAAGCCGCCGTACCAGCAGCCCGCCACGACCGTCGCCACCTGGCCGCCGCCGAAGGCCGCGTTGGCCTCGTTGGACCACATGTCGATGATCTTGGCGTCCCAGCCGTTCTGGCGCATCTTGATGGCCGCTTCCAGCGCTTCCTTGGCGACGGGCTTGTCCAGGGTGAGGTTGAGGTCCTTGTCAAAGAAGTCGCGGTTCATGTAGCACCAGGAGTAGAGCATGGCGGCGTTGGACACCAGCCAGCGCTCGCCGGGGATGTACACCTTCTCGGCCGCCTGCAGGAAGCCGTCCCAGGTGGAGAAGAGCGCGTCCACTTCCGCGGGGTCGGAGGGCAGGCCCACTTCCTCAAAGATGTCCCGGCGGTAGAACAGCGAGGCCGGGCCGATGTCCCAGACCAGGCCGATGACGCGCGAGCCGTCCAGGGAGGTGCCGTAATCCCACTTGTAGTTGACAAAATCCTGCTTCAGCTCGCCCGCGTTGTAGGGCGCGTCCAGCAGGTTTTCAAAGCCGGGGCCATCCTTGTAGCGGCCCACCCAGGCCTGCTCCAGCATGACGATGTCATCCGCGCCGCTGCCGGCCGCGATGGCGGTGGTCAGCTGCTGGTTGAAGTCCGTCGTGGACATGAAGTTCAATTCAATCTTGACGCCCGGATGGGATTCCAGGAACTTGGGGATGATGGCCTGGAAGGCTGTGTCGCCGGCCGGCCAGCCGCCGATGGTGAGCACAGTTTCCTCAGCCATCGCCGCGGGCAGGACGCCCAGGGCAAGGATAAGGGCCAGCAGGAGAAGAAGACACCGCTTGAACATGATTCGCACCGCCTTTTCTTCAGATATGGGATTGGATGGCACGAGTTTAGCAAGGCCAACCACCGCTGTCAAGGCAAAAACAAGCGAAAACCCTTGCGGCGCTTAGATAAACACGTAATCGTTTACCTGTCGGGCAAGCGGTTTGAGGCGGCGGCGGGCTCTGTCTGATAAAAAAAATACGCCCGTTTACCGGGCGCCGGGAATCATAAATTTACAGCAGGAAGATGCCCGCCTCCGCGCAGGCCTGGCGGGTGAGCCCATCCCAGTAGGAGGACTGCACCTCGCCGATGTGGGCTTTGCCCATCAGCAGCATGCACATGCGGCTCTGGCCGATGCCGCCGCCCATCGCGGGGGGTAGTTCACCAGCGAGCAGGGCGCGGTGGAAGGGCAGGGAGCGCCTGTCATCGCAGCCGGACAGGGACAGCTGCCGGTCCAGCGAGGCCGGGTCCACCCGGATGCCCATGCTGGACAGCTCCATCGCGCAGTGCAGGGTCTCATCCCAGAAGAGGATGTCGCCATTGAGCTGCCAGTCATCATAGTCCGGCGCGCGGCCGTCATGGGGTTGGCCGGATTTGAGCTTGCCGCCGATTTGCAGGATGCCGACCGAGCGGTGCTGTTTGGTGAAGCGGTCCTCCCGCTCCCTGGGGCTTAAATCGGGCCAGAGGTCTTCCAATTCCTGGGTGGTGGCGAAGGTCATGTCGTGCTTGAAGCGCAATTTGAGGCGCGGGTATTTCCACTTGAGCAGGTCGTAGGTGCAGATGATGGCGGTGGTGATGTTCTGCATCGCGTCCATCAGGGTGTCCAGGCTGCGCTCCTCTTTGGAGATGACCTTCTCCCAGTCCCACTGGTCCACGTAGATGGAGTGGAGGTTGTCCAGCTGCTCGTCCCTTCTGATGGCGTTCATGTCGGTATACAGGCCCTCGCCCACAGGGAAGTTGTACTGTTTGAGCGCCTGGCGCTTCCATTTGGCCAGGGAATGCACCACCTGCACCTGGGCGCCGCTGTCGCGCACCTCAAAGCTGACAGGCCGCTCCACGCCGCTCAGGTCGTCGTTGAGCCCGCTGGCCGCCTCCACAAACAAGGGGGCGGACACGCGCTTCAGATTGAGCGCTTTGGAGAGAAAATCGGTGAAGGTGGACTTGATCAGCGCGATGCCTTCCTGGGTTTCATACAGGTTGAGCAAGGGCTTGTAGTTGTGGGGGACGCGCAGGCTGTGCATAGCTACCTCGTCAATCAAAGATAAAGCCAGTCTATGCCAAGCGCGCCGGGCGGGCAAAGCAAAGGCTGTTCTTTTTTTGTACGCGGGGTGGTGAGAAGAAAAGAGAGCCGCCTTGGCAGGCAGCCCTCTTTGGAGGGTGGATTCCCCGGGCTGATCAGGACATCAGCCGCTTTTCGCCTTCAATCAGCTTCAGCGGGGCGATGTTCTGCGTGGTTTCCAGCACGCCCAGGTACTCGCCCTTTTTGCCGCGCACCGCGAAATAGCGGATGTGCACCAGCTGTTCGCCCAGTTGGATCCAGAAATCCTCGTTGTCCTTGCGCCCGGCGCGCAGGTCCTCCACGATTTTTTCAACGATGTGCACGCTGGCCGGCGGGTGGCAGTTGCTGACGTCCCGCCCCAGGACGGACACGGTGCGCGGGAAGGCGCGCTCCTTGCCCTGGGAGAAGAAGCGCACCTTGTTGTCCTTGTCCACAAAGGTCATGTCCAGCGGCAGCGTGTTGAGCACGGCGGCCAGTTCCACCGCGGTGAAGCTGCCCGTGGGCAGGGTGACGCCGTCGCCCGGGGCCGCAGCGTTCACCGGGGAGGGCGCGCGGCCGGACAGCGGGAAGGCGGGCGGAGCGCCCAGCAGGAAGAAGCCGAACTCGTGCGCGTCCTGCGCGATCTGCTTCCACTCATCCTCGTGCAGGTTCTCCACCAGGATGGGTAAAAGGATGTTGTCCTCCTTGAAGGCCATGTCCTCCACCCGGGTCAGGGCCTTTTCCAGCTCCCCCGTTTCGCCCTTTGCCAATTGCGCCGCGGCGGACTTGAGCTCCGCGCGGATTTCGTCATCCACGCCCCACATGACCTTGGGCGGCGCGGTCACGCCGTACTTCTCCATGTAGGGGAAGAAGAGGTTCTCCTTGATTTTGTAGTGGCTGTCAATGCCCAGCAGCCGCTGCGTCTTTTGCCTGAGGGCGATGCGGCTGACCTCGTCCGAAAGGGGCAGCAGCGCGCGCATTTCCGCCAGCAGCTTGCGCAGCGCGCGGTTGGTGGCCTTGAGGGTGTGCGCCGGGTGGCCGGGTACCTCCAGGGGGAGGGAGCTGTGGATGTCCTCAATGGAGCCTTCAAAGATGGAGGCGTGCACATCGCACAGGCGCTGCACCTCCTCCACCGGCATGCCCTCGTTGATCAGGGACTGCTCCGCATGGGAGATTTCCTCAGCGCTGACCTGGCCGAACACCTCCTGGAACTCGCCCCTGACCTGGTCCACGGTGTGGCCGGCGTGCAGCTTTTTGATGATGTCCTCCAGCCGGCCCTTCCTGTATTCCCTGTTGTTGATTTCGCCTGACATAACATATCCTTTCCCGCGGTTTAACGCGGCATGAAATCCGGCTATACGGCAAAAGCGCATCGCAAAACCCGCGCGATGCCGCCCGGCCGCTTCTTATTCATACCCGCCCGGGGCGGGTTTATACTAAACTCAATCAAAAACGCTTCAATGGGATGGCCTTTTTGCGTCTTCGCGTTGCCTCATTCAGTCGGTGTAGGCTTCAGCTACGCCGAGTTCTTTCGGCTTAGCGGAGCCATCAAAAATTCTCATCCCCTCAGTGCGTTTACTCATTCGTTTCGTATGAATCATGCGCACGGAAAACCGGCAAACGAAGGGAAAGGGGTCGCGAAGCGTGTTACAGGAACAGCATCCCCACGCCCAGCAGGGTTAGCAGCGCGCCCAGGGCTTCCCGGGCGCGGACGCGTTTTTTGAGCAGGAAATGCTCAATGGGCAGAATCATCACCGGCATCAGGCTCATCAAGATGGAAGCGACGGCCACCTGGGTGAGCTTGAGGGCGGTCATGGACAGCACCATGCCCACCAGCGTGCCCAGGATGGCGCTCAGCGCGATGAGCAGCAGGCCCCGGCGCTCCATCAGCGGCGCCTTCAGCCCCTTCCACTGGCGCAGCAGGCTGAGCAGGATACCCATGCCCAGCACACCGCCCACCAGGCGGATCTGCGCGGCCGGCACCGGGTCCAGGTTGGCAAGGCCGGCCTTGCTCAGCAGCGCGCCCGCCGCCTGGCCCAGGGTGGCCAGCACCGCGAACAGCAGGCCCTGCCAGGTGATGGCCGGCCTGTCCGGCGCGGGCTCGCGCGCGGCCTGTTGCTCGCCCAGGTCGGCCTGGATGACCCACATGATGCCCAATACCGCCAGCAGGATGCCGGCGATGTGGAGGGCGGCCAGCCTTTCGCCCAGGAAAGCCCAGCCAAAGAGCGCGGCCAGGATGGGGTTGGCGGAAAAGATGAGCAAAGTGCGCTTGGCGCCCAGGGACTGGAAGGCGGCGAACAGGAAGCCGTCGCCAAAGGAAAAGCCCAGGAATCCGGAGAGCAGCAGCAGCGCCCACTGGCCGGCGTCCGCCCGGGGCAGCAGCTGACCGCGCGTGAAAAAGGCCAGCAGGCTGACAGCCGCCAGGCCGCCCAGCTTGGTGAAGGTGTTCAGGCTCCAGGGCGAGTAGCCCTTGCCAAAGCGCTCCAGCGACAGGCTGTTGATGGTCCAGGACAGGGCGGCGCCCAGGGCGGCCAGTTCACCCAGGAAGGGCAGGGCGCTCATGCGGGCGGCTCCGCCCGCTTAGTAAGCAGGGCGCGCAGCTGATGACGGTTCAGGAAGCAGGGCAGCGCGTCCCAAGGGTCAAGGCACAGCCCGGCGGCCGATTCATCGCGCAGAATGTGCCGGATGGCCGCCCCAAGCTCCATCCTGATGAGCAGGTGGCGGTCCAGTTCCTGATGGGGCGTAATCGCCAGGGCATAATACTCCTCCCCGCGCGGGCCCGGCACAATCAGGGGCGGCAGGCCTGCCGCCGGGGCTCCCGGCCCGGGCGTTTCCATCACCATCACAATGCTGCCGCCCGCGGCCAGCAGGGCGCGCAGCGCGCCCATCAGGCTGTCCAGGCTGTTCTCACTTTGCTCCAAGGCGTAAGCCCGCGCCGCGGCCGCCAAATCCTTTGTGCTGATAGCTTGACCCTCCCTGTTGAAACAGCCCGAGGTGCGCTTTGATATGCACCCCCAAAGTTGGACGAAAGCCAACAGAGGGGGTGCATTATTTTGGCGAAGTACAGCAATGAACAACGAATAGAGGCAATCCAACAGCTTTTG
>Ga0116174_10004241_pt1 | contig 11417 bp, 8 predicted proteins | sample AD_UKC087_MetaG_FD_89801 | JGI IMG/M metagenome (GOLD analysis project Ga0116174, IMG submission 89801) | Active sludge microbial communities of municipal wastewater-treating anaerobic digesters from USA - AD_UKC087_MetaG | ecosystem: Engineered > Bioreactor > Anaerobic > Digestate | place: USA...
AGTACCGTACGCTCTTTTCCTGTCGAAAGGGACGGGTACACCCGCTTGACGCTTACAAGGATGAAATAAAGTCATGGCGGGACGATGGGGAATCCTTCGTCGTGATTGGGCGGAATTGAAGCTCTCATTTTAAAAGAGCCCGGTTTTTAAATGATTCTTATACCGGTTTTCATAATCTCTTTCGCGAAGGGATTCTCTTCATTGAAGTCTTCAGCGGCAAATGGGATAACTTCAATCATCGATGAGACGGAGAGTGTATATTTGCGGATTTTGTCCCTGTCTTTTATCCTGTTGCCGGTAAATTCCTTTGAGATAAGAGCAATATCTATATCGCTCCATTTATCAGCGGTCCCTCTGGAGTAACTGCCGAATAGAAAAGCGCCATCAAGCCGGACACCGCTCTTACTAAGAGCTGTCATATACTTTTCAATTATCGATTTTATATTGTCCGGGATTTTATCCATGCGAATAACTCTTTTGCTTTATTGAAATATTCCGTAGCAAAGTCTTCTGTGCAGAGTTTATAAAAAGAAAATTTATAATCAGGATAACGCGCTTCAAGATTAAAATCATTGATGCGATCCAGCAGATCAATCTGTTCGTCCGTTAATTCAAGGCGGGATAGTTGAGCTAACCTTACAAGATTATGAATTTTAGGAGGTGTATCATTATTATTGGATAAAACAAAGATTGCTTTAATTGCTTTTTCAATGACGATATGGATCAGAAAAAGACACCAGACATACTTAGCTGAAGCATACAGGATTTCTGCACTTTCAAGATCATGTTCCGCGCTGTCAATCCAGTATTTGCTGTGTTCTTTTATATCCATACCTGAGAATATCGGATATACTATTAGACATGTCAACTTATTTGTAATCGTCACCCTCTCCATACTCTTTCCGCACGGCTTAACAGAACTCGTTTAAACGGCGGGATTATCTTCCGGGTTCACAAAACACGGAAATGGCGACTTCAACTCATCCCTTTCCCTACATGTCAACATAGTTGTCCCCTGAATAAAAAAAGAGAGGACAATGAGGCATGGCAGACGAATGAAGGAATCGGTATTAAGAAAGCTATTGCCTTCAGAGAGTAGGAGCGTATCGGACGTATCCAGGTGAATGGGCGCTTAGGAAAAATTCACAGCGGGAAGCGCCAGGTAAAAAAATGTATGCTGGCATTGAAAGGTACAGGCAGTCACAGCGACGCTGTACAATTGGAGATCTAATTATAATTCGCGAGAATCTTGATATTTATCTTTAGATATCCCCTTATTATTCGTACATCCCCTACGAGAGCACCTTGTACACGCCCTTAAGCCAGTTTTCCATGTCCTTCATATACCAGCGCGAAAAGCGCCTGTCGGAGCTTCCCCCTGCGATGTTCGTGTGGAGCGACTGCTCGGCCAGGTCCGCTATCATGCGGTAGGAGGGGCTGAAGGTAGTAACGCGCCCGGCGCTTTTGAATATCTGGCCCTGTGGGACCGTGGCCCTGCCTCCGGGAAGCCGGATGGGCCCGTAATCGAAGCCCAAAAATGGCGGTAGCTTTCCGCCAACTAGCAGGTGCGAGAGGGTCACCATGCGCGTTTTGCCGTAGGCTTCCGGCTCGGCCGAAAGCCCTTCTTCAATTGCCTGTTTAAAGAGCACGTCGCGGGGCCTTCCCTCGAACCAGGCAGAGCGCGAGTCCATAAGTATCTCGTCGAAGTTTCCATAGTAGTCGTTGAAAAGCCCCGTCTCGTTCATCACCCATTCCACCACTTCCCGCCCCATTCCGTTGTCGCCAAAGACGGTCTTCAAGATAGCCAGATAGACCGACTCGAAGAGGGTCGCGCCGCGTGAATCCGGTGTATAGAAACATTCCCATTCGCGCAGTATGCGGCCGTTGTCCGTGTCGGGAAGTAGCGGCCGAAGCACCCGCATAAAGCGCTCGGCCTGAAGCGAATACAGATCGAAGTGGATGCGCTTCATGTCCTCGACCGTGAGCTTTTTCTTTTTTTTAAGGAGTTTCGCGATGCGGTCGGCTCGGTACGGCGCCATGGGAAGATTGATGGGCTTCGCCTTACCGAGGCGGTTCAGGTCCTGGTTTGCCGTAACGATAAACCCCTCGGGAGGATTGAGCGATGACGGCAGGTGCGCGGGATTGATGAACCCGCGCGGAGTGTACTTCTTCTCCCATCCCGGAAGCGGAACGAGGCCGCTTACTCCCCCTGGCCTATTGAATAGCCTTCCGCTCATCTGATAGCCGATGTCGCCGGAGGAGTCGGCCATCACCCAGTTAAACGAAAGAGCCTCGAGCTTCCTGAAACAGGCCATCGCCTCCTTCACGCTTCTCGCTTGCGGAAGCGCCAGGAGGCCGTTAAACTCGCCGGCGCCGCAAGCCCGCGCGGCCGACCAGCTCATTACGAGATAATGGCCTTCCTGAAACGGGTCGCCCTCCAGCACGCCGTGTTCGTTCTCGTAGACCTTTTCCACAACCGGTTCGCCCTTCTTGACCTTTATGACCTCCTCTCGTACGGCGAAGGGCTTCCACTGCTTCCCCCGGCGGTATCGCCCATCGCGACATTCCTCTATCCTGTAATCTATCATGTCCATAAAGGAGTAGGTCGCTCCCCAGGACAGGTTCTTCGTCCTGCCTATCGCAATACCCGGAACCCCGGGCAGGCTTGCGCCCATCACGACATTGTCTGGCAGGCGCAGGACCATCTCCTGCCATATTGAGGGAATTCGGTTCACCTCGAGATGCGGGTCGTTGCAGCAAATGGGTTTCCCCGAGGCTGTCAGCATACCCGAGACCGCCCAGTTGTTGCTTGCGGTCATTTTGGGAAGCTTCGCCGTCCATTTGACGGCCTCAGGGACGAGGGGAGGCATGAGTTTTATTTTTTTCATCATGCCGTAATCGATGCGCTCGGTCAGGTAGGGGAAGAGCTCGCGCAGCTTCTTCTCTTCCAGGCCGTTTTGGACCATCTGCACGATGAATTTCTCCATGGCGCCCTGGGCGTCGGCAAGCCCCATGAAGGCCATTATCTTTCCGAGTATTAGGGAATCCTTTATGCTCCATGGCTCGGGTTTGTAGCGAAGCAGGCGAAACTCCAATATGACGCCGTGCGTTTTTAGATAGCGGTTAAATCCCCGGGCGTAGGATTCCAGATAACGAAGGACCGAGGGCTCCAGCTTTTTTATCTCGTCCTCAGGATCCGGCAGAAAACGCATGCGCCGCATATATCGGTCGACCTCGACAAGAGCCGGTTCGCCGGAGAGGGTCTCCGCCGCGCGCCCCTCCAGAAGGAGCCTGGTGAGCAGCGTCTGGAGCTGGCGGTCGTGGGCGTGTACCCATCCCATGCCGTAGTAGGCGTCTTCGTATCTTTTTGCGCTTATCTCCGGGATGCCGTGGCCGTTTCTGAGGATCGTCGTTTTTCCGCCCTTCGTGTCGAGGGTAACGGGGCTGCCTGAGAGATTCATGAAGGACCCCCTGGAAAGAGTTGGTTTTCGATCAATTGCATAAAAAGAGGAATATGTCAACAGTATTTGCCGGGCATGTCGTTTTATTCTTTGAATCGAAGTCATTCTGCCCCGCGATTTTTTACTATACAGGGGCCGTGTAAAAAGCCTTTGTCGAGGCGGGTCCATTGTCCCTGGCAATTTACCTTTAAGGCGCCTTGTGATGTATTTTAATTGACAGAGGTGGCGCCCGCATAGGCCTATGAAACGGCATAATACGAAGCCCGGGGGCGACTGTATGGAAAAACCGAAATTGGAAAACCGCCTCCTCCCGCAAGGCCGTGCCGGGCGGCACCCGAATTCCGCCGGCATGACGTCTGGGGATGATGGGGCTTGCATCACTCCGGCTATTTCGGCCTTTCGCGCGACCTATGGCGCGAGCGATGGGAGGGGATGATATGGCGCTGCCGCAGTACGTCAATGTCTCGGCGCGGCTTTGCGCCGGCCCGAAGATGCTTCCGATCGAGGTTCCGGTAAGCGCGGAATACGAATTCACCCTTTCGGTCAACGGGGACCCATTCGCCCCGATTATCTGCTCCGGAAGCGATCTCCGGCTGCTGGCGCTGGGACAACTGGCGGCGGAGGGGATGATTCGCTCGGCGGACGAGGTGCTGTCTATAACGGTCGACGAGGCCTCGTTCTCTATCGACGTGCGCATAGCGGAAAGCGAAGACGCGCACGGGCGCATCTTCCGGGCACGCCCCTTTGCCCGCGGCGTCCGGCCGTCCCCAGCGCGGGAAGAGGAACGGACCGCGCGCCGCGCGGAGGTTCCCCGCGTGCGGGCATCCGTCGTAAAGACGGGAATGAATGAATTCCTCAATCTGTCGAAGCTCCACAGTCTAACTCACGGCGTGCACAGCGCGGCGCTCTACAGCGTGGAGGGGGAGCGCCTGTGCTTTTTCGACGAGATAGGGCGGCACAACGCCATCGACAAGGCCCTCGGCTTTGCGCTCGAGAACGGCATTGGGCTCGATCGGGTAATGATTTTTTCCACCGGCAGGATGGCGGGTGAGATAGTGCAGAAGGCGGTTGCCCTCTCGGCGCCGGTGCTGGTCTCCCGGGCGGCCCCTACAACGCGCGGCGTTGAACTCGCGCGCCGGGCCGGGATGCTATTGATATGCGGAGTTCGCGCCTCGGGATTCCACGTTTTCAGCGGTGAAGGTTTTGTCGAATGCTGACGTTCCAGGAGCCAAGGCTCTCGGACGAGGCGCCGTGCCCATATCTTTCCGGCCGGAGGGCGCGCTTCGAATACTTTTTCGCGGCGGGCCTGGACGCTGGCGAACTCGACGGGCTAATCTCGGCAGGGTGGAGAAAATTCGGCATATACTATTTCAGGCCATCCTGCCCCGGCTGCGAGAGCTGCGTTCCGCTGAGAGTCCCGGTCGCGGGGTTCAGGCCCTCCAAGGGGCAGCGCCGCGTAATCCGGAAAAATATACGCACCGAGGCGCGCTTCGGGCCGCTAAGCTACAGGCCCGAGGTCTATTCCATTTATCGCGAACACAGCCTGGCCCGCTTCGGCAGGGGGGAGGATCTGGAGGATTTCCTTTCGAACTTCTACAGGGAGTCCTGCCCCGCCCTGCAGTCGGAGTACTACGAGGGCGGGAGGCTTATGGCCGTCGGCTTTCTGGACCGGTCGAGCGGGGGGCTTTCCAGCGTTTATTTCGTGTTCCGTACCGAATTTGCGCGCAACAGCCCGGGCATCTACAGCGTCATCAGGGAAATTGAGCTTGCCGCTTCGCTCGGTCTTCCGTATTATTATCTGGGGTACTGCGTGGAGGGGTGCCCGCGAATGGAGTACAAGGCCGAATTCCGACCATTCGAGCGGTATTCGTGGAGGGAGTCGCGCTGGCTGGGCCCCGAGGGCTGAAACGGCCCGCGCCCGGAGCGGCGAATGGTCTAGGCGATATGCGCCCAGACCGGGAGATAATACTACAATAATAAAGGACCAGGACTCATGCCTGACAATCACGACCGGGACGGCCTCTTCGACGGCGGCCTGAAGGTCGACCGAGAGATAGAGATCCGCGAGCCTAAGATGTACCGGGTCATCCTGCACAACGACCACTACACCACCATGGATTTCGTGGTCGAGGTGCTTATATCCGTGTTTCACAAACCGGCCGCGGAGGCGACCAAAATAATGTTGGACGTGCATAGGCGGGGAAAGGGGATGTGCGGGGTCTACACCTACGATATCGCCTCGACGAAGGTGTCCCAGGTGCACTCCTTGGCGCGGGCGCGGGAGTTTCCGCTAAAGTGCAGCATTGAAGACGCATAAGGACAGGGGTATGCAGATAAACGACGAACTGAACCAGATCATCATGGCGGCATTCAACGAGGCGAAGTCGCGCAGACACGAGTACCTGACGCCGGAACATCTGCTCTACGCCGCCCTCTTTTTCGGCGAGGGGAGGGCGATAGTGGAGGGGTGCGGCGGAGACGTCGATCGCCTGAGGGGGAACCTCAAGGCGCACCTGGAGGAGAGGGTCCCCGGCCTGGACGATAGCGCTGGCGAAGCCGAACCCATTCAGTCGCTCGGCTTTCAGAACGTCATGGAGCGGGCCATCTGGCACACGGCCTCGGCCCAGAAGGACGTGCTGGACCTTGGAGACGTGCTGGTTTCGCTCTTCGACGAAAAGGAGTCCTTTGCCGCCTTCTACCTGGGCCGGGAGGGCGTTACGCGCTACGACCTGGTAAACTACATATCGCACGGAGGCTACCGTGAACCCGACACCGACGATGGGAAAACGGGTATCGATGATGCGGACGCCGATGAGGAACCGGGCGCCGCGAAGAAGGACCGCGATAAAATACTGCGAGCCTTCACCATAGAACTCACCGAGCGCGCGCGTAAGGGCGAACTCGAACCTCTCATCGGGCGCGAGGACGTCCTGGAGCGCACGGTCCAGGTGCTGTGCCGCCGTTTTAAAAACAATCCAGTCCATGTGGGAGACCCCGGCGTCGGCAAGACCGCCATCACCGAGGGACTCGCCCAGCTCATCGCAGAGGGCAGGGTGCCGAAGGCGCTTCGCGATTCAAAAATCTACTCCCTCGACATGGGGGCCATTATAGCCGGCACGCGCTATAGGGGCGATTTCGAGGAGCGCATGAAGAGAGTGCTCTCGGAGCTCGAGAAGCGCAAAAACGTAATTCTCTTCATAGACGAGATCCACACCATAGTGGGGGCCGGGGCGGTTTCCGGCGGCTCCATGGACGCCTCGAACATACTTAAGCCGGCGCTCGCCTCGGGCAAGCTCCGCTGCGTCGGCTCCACCACCTACGACGAGTACCGAAAATACTTCGAGAAGGACGGCGCGCTATCGCGGCGCTTCCAGAAGGTCGAGGTGAGCGAACCTACGGTTGAGGATACGGTGCTCATCCTCGAGGGACTTAAAACGCGCTACGAGGAATATCACGAGGTGGAATACAGGGAGGAGGCGCTCCGCGCGGCGGCGGAGCTCTCGGCAAAATATGTAAACGACCGTCATCTGCCCGACAAGGCGATAGACGTAATCGACGAGGCAGGGGCCTACGCGCGCATGAACGCCTCGGACGACGCGACCATATCCATAGCCACGGCGGAGATAGAGCGCGTGGTGGCGAAGATGGCGAAGGTCCCCGAGAAGAACGTCTCCTCGTCGGAGGTCGAGAAGCTGCGCGAGCTCGAGGCGGAATTAAAGAACAGGATATTCGGCCAGAACACGGCGGTGGAGATGGTGGTGGAGGCCATAAAGCGCTCGCGTGCGGGGTTCCGCGAGCCGAACAAGCCCGTGGCCTCCTTCCTGTTCGTCGGGCCTACGGGCGTGGGGAAGACCGAGCTCGCGCGCCAGCTTGCCTCGGTGATGGGCGTTTCGCTGCATCGCTTCGACATGAGCGAGTACCAGGAGAAGCACACTGTCGCCCGGCTCATCGGCGCGCCCCCGGGCTATGTGGGCTACGAGGAGGGCGGGCTCCTCACCGAGGCCATACGGAAAAACCCGTACGCCGTGCTGCTTCTCGACGAGATCGAGAAGGCGCATCCCGACATCTTCAACACCCTGCTCCAGATGATGGATTACGCCACTCTGACCGACAACACCGGCCGCAAGGCCGATTTCCGAAACGTCGTCATCATCATGACCTCGAACGCCGGGGCCCGCGAGCTCGCCCGCTCTAAGATAGGTTTCGGCGGCGAGACCGGAAATCCCGGCGCGGTAGATAGCGCGGTGGAGCGCATCTTCGCACCGGAGTTTCGTAATCGCCTCGACTCGGTCATCACCTTCTCAGGTCTTAACGAGGAGGTCGTGGAGAGCATTGTGAGGAAGGCGATCGCGGAGTTCGCCGTTCAGCTCGCCGAGAAGAACGTGGAGCTTGCGGTAAGCGACGAGTGCGTCCGCTGGCTGGCCCGAAAGGGCTACTCGCCCGAGTTCGGGGCGCGCGAGGTGGCCCGCATGGTGCAGGACCGCATAAAGCGCTTCTTCGTCGACGAGGTGCTCTTCGGACGCCTCGCCGGAGGCGGAAAGGCGCTGGCGGAGGTTGAAAACGACGAGGTGGTTATCCGCGTCCTCGGGGGCTCACCCCCCGCCTGAGCAGGGCCCCATGCCGATATACCGCCTGTGCGAGGAAATCATCTTCCCCCCGCCCGAGCTTGCCTCGGCTAACGGCGTGCTGGCCGTAGGGGGCGACCTCTCCGCACAGCGCCTTGTCGAGGCCTATCGCAACGGGATATTCCCCTGGTATTCCGAAGGGGAGCCAATCATCTGGTGGTCGCCCGACCCGCGCTATGTGCTGTTTCCGGACGAGCTAAGGGTTTCCCGCAGCATGAGGCAGGTCATGCGGCGGGGGATTTTCGAGATCAGCTTCGACAGGGATTTCCGCGCCGTAATGGAGGCCTGCCGTACCAATCGCCGCCGCGAGCAGGGCACATGGATAACCGACGACATGCTCGAGGCCTATACCGGGCTTAACGAACTGGGCCTTGCCCATTCGGTCGAGGCGTGGAGGGACGGAGCGCTCGCTGGAGGCCTATACGGCGTCTCGCTGGGCGGATGCTTTTTCGGCGAGTCGATGTTCGCGGCGGTGTCTAACGCCTCGAAGGCGGCCCTCATCGCGCTGGTTGAGCGGCTAAGCGCGCGGGGCTTTGCGCTAATAGACTGCCAGGTTTACACGGCCCATCTGGAGAGCCTGGGGGCGAGGGGCATACCGCGCTCCGAGTTTATGCGTCTGCTTTCCGACGCGCTGACCATGCCTACGCTTCGAGGGAGCTGGGACGGCCTGCTTTAAGGCTTAAGATCCGGCCTGGGCGGCGCGCTCAGCGCGCAACGGACTCGAACACCGCGTCCAGATGCGCCTTAAACACCGTATAACGGTCGCGCGGCGCTGTCCCGCTTATCACGATAGCCCCGTCCCCGCTTTCGAGCACGTAAAGCTCCATGACGGCCCTGCCGGGACTCCGCGCAAGGCTCCAGAAGAAGTCCGCGTTCTCCCTCCTCCCCCAGCGCTGTTTGACGACGCCCGCACCGCGCTCCCTCGCCCAGCCTGCGCCGATCTCGTTAAGCATCCTTCCGCCGGAGGGCACGCGGGCTATCGTTATGCTGGCGGTTTGGTCCGGGCTCGAAAAACGTTTAATGACGCCTCCGGAGGCCTCGTCGCCGTCCGGTTCGCTTTCTATCCAGCCGGCGGGAAGCAGGGGGGCCTTCTTGCCCACGGGCCTGCCGGCGACCGGGGGAAGGGTCGCCCCGTCTGCGCGGCCGGAATTGTCGGAGCGCCAGAGCGCTCGATGGTACATGGAGGCGAGCCTGTAAGCGGCCTTGCGGTCCACCTCCTCCATGTTCGCGCCGTTCATCGTCCACGACGCGATCATCACCGAGGGCAAACCGGCAAGCGCGGCCTTTCTGTCCGAAAGATCCCGCTCGGATGGGGCTCCGCGCGGCTCGATGCCTTCGCGCCGGTATGCGCCGAGGAGCGTAGAAACGCGCGCGAGCTCGGCGCCGATCTCGCGGCGCAGATACGAGGCGGTGGATATCTCGACCCGCACTGCGGCGGGATCGAAGCCCTCCACTCGCTTAAGGATGGATTTTTCGGAGATGATTTCGTCGAGCCCTTCGGGCTTTTCGCCTCTTTCGATCGAGGACTCGAGTTCGGTATACAGCCTTGCGTAACGTCCGAGCATGTTCGCGGTCTTATTTTGCCCGGCATGCAGAGCAAAGTATTCGTCTATCCTTCTCATCATGCTCTCGATCTCGAAAGCCGCCGTTTCGGCGTCGGGCGCGGCTTCGCCCCTGGAGCGTTCGGCGCTCTCCCGGGCCACGCTTTTGGAGAAGGCCGTAAGGGCCTCGCCGCTCTCGCCGCGTGATTTTTTAAGGAACTCGTTTAGATCGTTTCGAACCGCGCGCGCCTCGGCGTGCATGGCGGGGGAGAGAAAGCGGACGATATTCCTGTCGAGGCTCATGGAATTCGCGGTCGCGCGGCGCAGCCCTTCGATGTTTCGCCAGGCCTGGGCGAAGCGCTTCTGTATGCGGGGCAGGCGGATGTCGGCGAGGGGCAGGCCGTCACGGGCGAGCTCATCGGCAAAGGCGATGCAGGTGCGGCCGGCGGACGCGCGGTCTTTTAACGATGCTATGACGGCCGCGCCGTCCATGCTTCGAGATGAGGAGAGCCAGCGCAGGTAGCGTATGGAACGCAGCGCATATCCCCGAACCAGGGACATGCGGTCGGCGTACACGGCCCTGGCCTGCCGGAACTCGGCCTCGTTGGCGGCTTCGCCCGCCATTCCGTCGTCCCTCATCCTCTGCAGGCGCTCCTCCCCGACCATAAAGCCCGCGCTGGTCTCGGCAGTGTAGCGCTCGACGACCGCCGAAAGGGCCCCCTCCACGGCCTTAAAAAAGGCGGCGTCCTCGGCGCCTCTCACCCTGCCCGCGGCCTCGCGGCGGGCCATGTCCATGTCGCGGAAGAGGAGGGCGCCGTCCACGTTTTTCGGTATTTCGAGGGCGTAGCCGGACGTCGACGAACGCGCGCCGGCCCCAACGTCGATGTTGCGCCTGTCGAAATAGCGCCGCGCGGCGCGCGAGAAGACGAGCCTCTCGGTTGCGGCGGAGTCGACAAGCAGCTCGCGAAGGCGGGAGGGCGCGAGCGATTCGCCCCCGGTGTCCGCCATCTCCTTAAGCTCCAGCATGAGGGAGAGCCTGGACGCTATTCCGGCTCGCACAGACCTCCACGAAGGCGATGCGGCCAGATCGGAGGGCGTTATGGCGATCGACGATGGCGTGAGGTCCGCCGAGCACGCGGAAAGCGTCTTTTCGGCGGCGAGCCGGACTGCGTCGTTATGCGAGATACCAGTCGCGGCCTCCCGCCTCATGTCTTCGAGCGCGGAGGCCGTAAGGCGCGAGCGGAGGCGGCCGCTCTCCCTCATCGCCGCCGAGTAGAAGGCCTCGAGCGTACAATACTGCAATTCGACCCTCGGGATGTCTTCGGTCATAATGACGCTTAAGAGCTCGTCGTCGTCCATGCCGAAAGAGCCCCGTATCATCATCCGTATCCCGGCGCTTGCGGCATCGTGGACGGCGCGATAGTTGTCGCGGTGCCCGGCCGAGGAGGTGAGGTACTCTAGAAGGCAGGCGGAAAAAACGGCGCCCGCTATGGTTTCAGGGGTGATGGCCGCGTCGCGGCTTCCAGGCGCCGCCGCGCCTTTGGCGGCGGCGCGATCGAACATGGCGATGACCTCCACAGCGCGTTCTATGTCCGCGCGGAGAAGAGCGGACACCGCCGGGTCGATTGTCGGGTTCTTTTCAAGCCGGGCGAGTTCGGCGCGAACTGTCCGCTCGCGCAGCTTCCACCAGTCGCGCCGCTGTACACTGGACCATGCCGAAAGCTCGGCGGCCATGCCGAGGATGATAATTGCGCTTAGCAGATGGCGTGGTTTCATCACGTTCACTCCGG
>Ga0116174_10004248_pt1 | contig 11405 bp, 12 predicted proteins | sample AD_UKC087_MetaG_FD_89801 | JGI IMG/M metagenome (GOLD analysis project Ga0116174, IMG submission 89801) | Active sludge microbial communities of municipal wastewater-treating anaerobic digesters from USA - AD_UKC087_MetaG | ecosystem: Engineered > Bioreactor > Anaerobic > Digestate | place: USA...
ACGGCCCCTTCGCCTCGGCCTCCGCCATGCACGAGGTGATGCGCCTGATCAAGCACATGTTCCCGCTTCGGAGCTGCGAGCTCGACATCAGGCCCGGAGGCGCGCCCAGGAGGCCCTGCCTGAACTACCAGATGGGCCGCTGCGCGGCCCCGTGCGCCGGCTTCATAACGCAGTCGGACTACAGGGCGATCGTAGACCAGGCCATGCTGCTGCTGGAGGGCCGCGTCGACAGGCTGGTGAGGGAGCTTACTGCCGACATGAAGAAGGCGTCCGAGGAGATGCTGTTCGAAAAGGCGGCCATCATCAGGGACAGGATAAGATCGGTGGAGCTTGTGGGGGCGATGCAGAAGATAGTCATGGAGCCGGGCGACGACGCCGATGCCATCGGCATCGCCGGCGCGCTGTCCGACGTCTGCGTGGCCGTCATCACCGTACGCGACGGGAGGGTCGTCGGCAAGGCGCACTTCTTCCTCGAGGGCGCGTCCGGCAGCGCCAAGGGCGAAGCCCTCTCGGCTTTCATAAAGCAGTATTATGCGTCGTCATCCGCGGCGCCCCCTTCCATAGCGCTGCCCGAGCAACCGGAAGGGGCAAAGGAGCTGGAAGATTGGTTAAGCTCCAGGGAGGGGAGGAAGGTCAGGATCGCCGTCCCCAAGAGGGGGGTTCGGCGCGACATAGTGCTCATGGCAGAGGAGAACGCGGAAGAGATGCTGAGGCTGCGCCTGGCCGAAGAGGAGCGCATGAGGGCGAGGACCCAGGGCGCGGTGCAGGCCCTGGCGGATGCCATATCGCTGCCCGCCCCCCCGTACAGGATAGAATGCTTCGACATATCCAACATCCAGGGGACCGACACTGTCGCCTCGATGGTGGTCTTCGAGGACGGCCTTCCAGCCAGGAAGGAGTACCGGAGGTTCAGGATCAGGTCGGTCGAGGGCCCTGACGACTTCGCCAGCATGGCGGAGGCAGTAGGCAGGCGCTTCAGGAAGGCGAAGGAGGAGGACCCCAAGTTCTCCAGGCTGCCCGGCCTGCTTCTCATTGACGGGGGCAAGGGCCAGCTGGCGGCGGCGCTTAACGCGATGCGGAAGGAAGGCTTCGACCTGCCTGCGGCGGGGCTTGCCAAGCGCGAGGAGGAGATATTCCTCCCAGACCGGCAGGACCCGGTGTCGCTCGCGAAGGACGACTACGCGCTGCACCTCCTGCAGCGGGTCAGGGACGAGGCCCACAGGTTCGCCGTAACCTATCACAGGAGCATAAGGGGAAAGAAGAGCATCAAATCGGAGCTTTCGGAGCTGCCCGGCATTGGCAGGGCAAGGCTAGTGGCGCTCATGAAGGCTTTCGGCTCCCTTGCCGGGCTCGCAAAAGCGGACGTGGAGGCGATAAGGGCGGTCAAGGGCATGGACACAAGGTCGGCGAAGGCTGTATGGTCGCATCTTCATGAAGGAAAGGAAGTGGCAGCTTACGATGGCGGCGACGGTAAGGAGAAAGGTTGAGGGCTTCGGCGAGCTCGTGGTGGAAAGCTCTGAGAGGGGCCTGACCATGGTAACGATAGAGGGTTTCAGACCTAAGGGCGGTTCGGCAGGGCTGAAATCCGCATCGACGGTGGAGGATGCAGGGCTTAGGATCAGGGAGGTCAAATCCGGCGAGCTTACCCGTATTCTAAATGGGAAGGGGCCGCAGGGGCCCGGCAGCCGGCTTGACCCGAAGCAAGCGGCCTTGGAAGCGGCGGACATGATCGCCGCGGCGCTGGGAGGGGATAAGGATTCCTGGGACAGGCTGGGGTCCCTCCCGGTGGACCCGGACGCCCTCGGCAAGGGGTTCAACGCCAAGGTCCTCGGCATCCTAAGGGCGGTCCCGGCCGGATGCTACATCACCTACGGCGAGTTGGCTGAGGCGGCGGGGAGCCCGGGCGCCGCAAGGGCAGTCGGGGCTGCGATGGCGTCGAACAGGCTGCTCATCGTGGTGCCGTGCCACCGGGTGTACGGGGCGGGGGGAAGGTTCACGGGCTTCGGAGGGGGCCTCGGGATGAAGGCCGCCCTGGCTGCGGCAGAACAACAAAATTAAGATAAATATTAAAATTATTAATATAACTATTGACAACATCAACACCCATATTTATAATCCGAATTGAAGAAGTGAGATTCTTTACGGAGGTGGGTTAGATGTTTACATGGGACCTCAGGGACGTGATGATGATGCGCGTCAACGCTCCATGCGAGGACAGGGAATGCATGAAGGACGCCTTCCAAAGGGAAGTCTGGAACGCAAGGGACATGGAGCTTGAGTGGGGCACCGACAGGAGGGTGTTGAACTCGGTGATGGCATACGTAAGGACGTCGGTGGCCGACGAGGCAGTCTTCGAAGTGGTCCTGTAGGGAAGGTGGAGCCAATGGCAGCGAGAGAGGCGATAGGAAAGTGCCCTATCTGCGGCGGGCAGCTGGAGATAACGAGGTTGTCCTGCACATCGTGCAACACGAACATAGAGGGGAACTTCACGCTCAGCAAGTTCGACCAGCTGTCCCCCGAGCTCAAGGTCTTCGCAGAGGTGTTCCTCAAGAACCGCGGGAACATCAAGGACGTGGAGAAGGAGCTCGGAATCTCCTATCCGGCAGTCAGGTCGAGGCTCGACCAGACCATCGTAGCCCTAGGCTACAGCGTGGAGCAGGAGCCCATGAAGAAGTCCGAGGCCACCGCCGCAAAGAAGAAGGAAGTACTCGAAGCCCTGAAGAAGGGCGAGATCTCCGCAGAGGAAGCCATCAAGCGGCTCAAGTTGAGATAGCGGGAGGAATGGGCATGTCTGAGGAACGCAAGCTGATTTTAAACCTTCTGGCAGAGGGCAAGATCACCTCCGAAGAGGCGGAAGAGCTGCTTGACGCCATAGAACAGGACGAGACCGCATCCACCGGGGAAGGGCCGGCAGCTTACGAGGAGGGCGAAAGGGTCCGGGGCGAGGCGGGAGAGGGGCCCGCTCCGGGGGCGAAGGCAGAGGGGCCCAGGAGGCCCAGGATAAACATAGACATAAGCCCCGACCTCGAAGACAGGGTGCAGGACGTGGCGGGCGAGATCGAGGAGCTGGTGCAGGACATACCGGAGAAGGTACAGAAGGCGCTGGAGAGCGTCCAGATCAAAAGGGGAGGGAAGAAATCCACCCTCGCCGAGATGCTCTCTTCATGGGGCCTGGGGGAGTTCGGCGGCACTACGGCGAACCCGAAGTTCAAGATAGGCACGGCCGAGGTGTCAGGGAGGCTGCCCGTGTCGGTGGCGCTTGTGAGCGGCACCGTAGTAGTCAAGGAGAATGGGGAGGACACGAACATAAGGGTGCTGTCCAGGGTGAACGTCAATAACGCTAACGGAGCCGACGTCCAGAAGATAGCGGCTCAGCACATCGAGGTGTACTTCGACCCGAAGAAGGGGCTCAAGGTCAAGTCGGCGGACTCAAGGGACGTCTCGGTTCTCGGAGTCGAGGTGCTGCTCCCTTCGAACCTCACGTACGACATAACGGCAAGCTCGGTGAACGGCTCGGTCAGATGCTACGGAGCCTCGGCGAGCTCTGCGACCCTCAGGACGACCAACGGCAGCATCCTGGTGGAGGGATGCAGGTTCGACAGGCTGGACGCCCAGACGGTCAACGGCAGCGTGCGGCTGAACGGCGACTTCCGCGACATCAGCGGCGGGACCGTCAACGGCAGCATCAGGGGCGAGATGGCTCTGCTCGGCGGGAACGTGAGGCTCACCAGCAGCAACGGTTCCATCAAGATAGGCCTGGACAGGGGAAGGTCGGCCCCGCTGCAGATAGCGGCGTCGAGCAGGCACGGCTCCGTCAGGATGGACGAGCCGGAGCGCTACGAGGTCCTCGAGGATCCGTCTTCGGGATCCCTTCACAAGTCGGGCCTCTGGAGGACCGTGGGTTACCAGGGAGCGGCGGTCAAGGCGGACGTCGAGCTGGAGACGAGGAACGGTTCGGTGATCGTAACCGAGGCCTAGGCGCATCTGCCAAGGCATGGCCAGGGCCGGGCCACAGGCGGCCCGGCCGGTTCTTTCGCTGATGGGGCGGAATATGGAACACGGTGGGAAAATGAGGTAAAATATAACTTGTTCCATTCTGCGCTTGGGGGGATTTGAGTTGGGCCCAGCCGAACAGAGGGCGCTTACCACATCGGCGACCGCGAGGCTCGCCGCGAAGGCTGCGATGGAAGAAGGAATCCGCCACATAGTCATCGCGAGCAACACGGGCGCCACCGCCCTTGCGCTGCTCGAGGCGTTGAAGGCCGAGTTCCCCGGGGGAGGGGGCCCCAAGGTCGTATGCGTGACGCACATGGTGGGCTTCTCCGAGGACGGGGCGGACGAGATGTCAGCCGACATGAGAAAGAGGCTCGCGGACGAGGGGGTGTCGGTCCTCACAACGACGCATCTGTTCGGAGGCGTGGAAAGGTCGATGTCCAACCAGTGGAAGGGCATATACCCCCTGAGCATGGTGGCCAACTCCTTGAAGCTGTTCGGGCAGGGGACCAAGGTGGCCGTGGAGATTGCCGTGATGGCGCTCGATTCCGGGCTCATACCGTTCGGCCACGACGTTATATCTATAGGGGGTACGGGAAGAGGCGCTGACACCGCGCTGATGATAAGGCCGGCCCACTCGCTCAAGTTCTTCGACACTTCGATAGTCAGGGTTATCACGATGCCGGAGAGGCGGTCCTGAAGAAGGGCCCATCAGGAGGCAGGCGTACCATTTCAGCATAAGGAAGGGATTGATCTCGATGGACTCCAAGAGGCTAACCAGGGATATGGGCAACAAGATGCTCGGCGGCGTCTGCTCGGGCGTCGCGAACTACTTCGGCGTAGACCCCACGCTGGTAAGGATAATCTGGGCGATACTTGCCCTCGGCTACGGAGCGGGCATCCTCGCGTACGTAATCTGCTGGGTCATCATTCCTCCCAACAGGTAAGAGAGAAGGGGATTGCGGATGTACAAGAAACTCACCAGGAACCCGGACAACAAGATGCTGGCCGGAGTATGCTCAGGGATAGCTGAATACGTCGGCGCGGACCCGACCGTCATAAGGGTGCTCTTCGCGCTGGCCACTGTCTTCACCGCAGGATGGGGCTTCTTAGCCTACCTCGCCTGCTGGCTCATAATGCCCCCCAGGGCCTAGCCACCATTACCGGCCCGGCGCGCAGGAAGGCGCCGGGCACGACGATCTGCCGGAGGACCCATGCTTATCGCGCTCATCGCCCACGACGCCAAGAAGGCCGACATGGTGGCCTTCTGTCAGGTGCACATGGACCTGCTGTCAAAGTGCGGGCTGGTCGCCACGGGGACGACCGGGAAGGTCATCTCCGAGCACACAGGCCTTAAGGTCGAAAGGAAGCTGTCGGGCCCCCACGGGGGGGACCTGCAGATAGGCGCCATGATAGCGAACGGCGAAGTTGACGCCGTCATATTCCTCAGGGACCCGCTGACCGCCCAGCCGCATGAACCAGACATCTCGGCGCTCCTGAGGGTATGCGACGTGCATAACGTCCCGGTCGCCACCAACCAGGCAACCGGGGCGCTCGTGCTCTCGACATTGGCCAGGAGGCTGAGGGAGGCCGAAGGCACGCAATAGCGGCAGTTACCATCACTTGACTGGAGGAATATGGATTGGGCAGGCATTTCGGCACCGACGGCATAAGAGGGGTCGCTGGAGTCGACCTTACGCCGCAGCTGGCTACGGCGGCCGCTTCCGCGGCAGCCAGGGTCATAGGCAAAGGGCGCGGGCACGTGGTTGTCGGCGCGGACACGAGGATTTCGTCTGACATGATCTCATACGCCGCGGCGGCCGGGCTTGCGGCCCAGGGCCTGGACGCCTGGATGGCAGGCGTCATACCGACCCCCGCGGTCGCGATGCTCGCTCCGAGGACGGGCGCTGAGTTCGGCATAGTCGTCTCGGCCTCCCACAACCCATATGAGTACAACGGCATCAAGCTCTTCGGCCCGGACGGCTACAAGCTGCCGGACAGCTCCGAGGACGCAGTCGAGGCCGTCCTTGAGGGCATGCTGGCCGGCACCGAACCCATCTGCGCGGGCAGGGACCGCATCGGCAAGGTCGTGGACTACTCCGAGGGGCAGGCAGTCTACTCGGACTTTGCGGCATCTTCGGTCAAAGGCTCGCTCAAAGGGCTCAAAGTGGTCCTCGACTGCGCAAACGGCGCCGCGTCATACATAGCCCCCGGGGCTTTCAGAAGGCTTGGCGCCGAGGTGGTCGCGATAAACGACAGGCCGGACGGCCTCAACATCAACTCACGATGCGGGGCGACGTCCCCGGAAGGCCTTGCAGAGGCGGTGAAGAAGCTGGGCTGCGACGTAGGCTTCGCCTTCGACGGCGACGCCGACCGGTGCATAATGGCGGACGAATCCGGCAACGTGCTCGACGGCGACTTCGAGATGGCGATGCTGGCAAGGCACATGAAAGAGGAAGGAAGGCTCGGCGGCGACGCGGTAGTCGCCACGCCTTACAGCAACCTGGGCTTCGCCGAGGCCCTGGAAAAGCTCGGCCTGAGGCAGCTGACCGCCGGCAACGGCGACAGGTACGTCCTCGAGATGATGAGGCAGCAGGGCCTGAACCTCGGGGGCGAGCAGTCCGGCCACATTCTCATGCTGGACCTTTCGACCACAGGAGACGGCCTGCTCACCGCCTTGAGGCTGGCGGCCATGGTGAGGTCCGGCGGCAGGCGCGCGTCCGAGATGGCGTCCCTGATGAGGAAGTACCCGCAGGGGCAGAGGGCCGTGAAGGTGGCACACAAGGACAGGCTGTCCGGAAACGCCGCCATAGCGGAGGCGATCAGGGAAGCGGAACTGGGGCTCATGGGAAAAGGGAGGGTGTTCGTCAGGGCATCCGGCACGGAACCGGTAGTGCGCATCATGGTAGAGGCAGCGGACGGAAGGTCGGTTGACGCGATACTCGAAAGGCTCGCGGAATTGGTAGGAGAGCAACTATCATGAAGTCGACGGAGGTTTTTATCGAATGTGCGGAATAGTCGGTTACGTAGGGGAAAAGCAGGCGGCGCCAATAATACTCGACGGGCTCAAGAGGCTGGAGTACAGAGGGTACGATTCGGCAGGCATCGCCATCAACGACGGCAGCACCACCACCTTGAGGAAGAGCATGGGAAGGCTAGTGAAGCTCGAGGAAGCAGTAAGGCACGAGATGCCGGCGGGCAGCTGCGGCATGGGCCATACCAGGTGGGCGACGCACGGCAAGCCGTCGGACCTCAATGCGCACCCGCACTCGGACTGCACCGGCGACATCACAATGGTCCACAACGGCATATTCGAGAACTACAGCGAGGTCAAGGCCGAGCTTCAGGCGGAAGGGCACGTCATGGTCTCCGAGACCGACACCGAGGTGCTCGCCCACCTCATCGAATCGAATTACACCGACAGCCTGGCGGACGCCGTCAGGGAATCGCTGAAGATAGTGCGCGGCTCTTACGCCATAGTCGTAATGAGCAAAAGGGAACCGGGCAAGCTCGTCGCCGCAAGGAAGGATTCCCCCCTCATCGCAGGCCTGGGAGACGGCGAGAACTTCCTCGCCTCTGACATACCGGCCCTTCTCCCGTACACCAGGCAGATGTTCGTCATCAACGACGGCGAGGTAGTGGAGCTGGACGAGAAGGAGATCAAGTTCACCCGCATCGACGGGGCGCGGGTAGACAAGAAGCCCATGACCGTCACCTGGGACCTGGAAGCCGCCGAGAAGGGCGGCTACAAGCACTTCATGCTGAAGGAGATCCACGAGCAGCCCAGGGCCATAAAGGAGACCCTCTCGGGCAGGATTGCCCCGGACGGCAAGTACGTGAACGTCCAGGAGCTGGCCCTGTCGGACGAATACCTCAGGCAGGTGAGGCGCGTCCAGCTGCTCGCGTGCGGCACCGCCTCGTACGCCTGCCAGGTAGGCAGGTTCTACTTCGAGAGGTTCGCGGGCCTTCCCGCAAACGTCGAAGTCGGGTCCGAGTTCCGCTACAGCCAGCCTCTCATCGGCCCGGAGACCCTGGTAATCGCAGTGAGCCAGTCGGGCGAGACGGCCGACACGCTGGCCGCCATGCGCGAGGCGAAGGCCCACGGCTGCAAGGTGGTCGCCATAACGAACGTGGTAGGCAGCTCCGTTTCGAGGGAAGCAGACATAGTCATGTACACCTACGCAGGCCCCGAGATCGCAGTGGCCTCCACCAAGGCATACCTCACCCAGCTGGAGGCGCTGTGCCTCTTGGCGTTGGACCTGGGTCAGAGGAGGGGCACGGTAGACAGGGAGAAGGTGGCCGCGATAGCCGGCGGCTTGAGGGAGCTGTCGGCGAAGGTCGATTCCACCTTCAAGCGCAACGAGGAGTGGATAGCCGGGTTCGCCGAGAGGAACAAGGGCCTCGAGGACGCATACTTCATAGGCCGCGGGCTGGACTACGCGACGTCGCTCGAGGGGGCCCTGAAACTGAAGGAGATCTCCTACGTACACGCGGAGGCGTACGCGGCAGGCGAGCTGAAGCACGGGACCCTCGCCCTCGTCACTGAGGGGACGCTGGTCGTGGCGCTGGTCACCCAGCCGTCCTTGAGGGAGAAGATGCTGTCCAACATACAGGAAGTCAAGGCGAGGAGCGCCAAGGTGCTCGCCCTCGCGGTTGAAGGCGACGCCGAGATAGCCAAACACGTCGACGACGTCATCTACGTCCCCAGGAGCGCCCCGGAGCTGATGCCGATACTCACAGTCGTGCCGCTGCAGCTTTTCGCCTACTACATGGCGGTGGTGCGCGGAAACGACGTAGACAAGCCGAGGAACCTCGCCAAGAGCGTGACGGTGGAGTAGAGATGCCTCATGCGCTGCTGACGGGAATAGGGATAGACATAACGGACATGGGCCGCTTCGCGTCGCACGCGGCGGCCCTTCCTGACGGCCCGGCCGCAAGGTACCTGACCGCGTACGAGATGGACGAAGCCCAGAAGAAGGGCCGAGGGGCCGTCGAATACCTCGCATCAAGGTTCGCCGCCAAGGAGGCGGTGATGAAATGCCTCGGCTCCGGCATGGACGAGGTGCCGTTCAAGGACATCGAGGTCTACGCGGCGGAAGGAGGGGCCCCGGCGGTAAGGCTGACCGGCAAAGCCCTGGAGAAGCTGTCTGGCCTCGGGGCCGACTTCGTGGTCATATCTCTATCACACGGGAGGGAGCAGGCTGTGGCGGTGGCCGCGGCCGTGCGGGGACATGCCTTATCGGATCGCTGACAGGAAAGAGGCGCGGGACGTCGACCGCATAGCATATGAATTCTATTCCCTTACCGAGCTGGAGCTCATGGAGAACGCGGGGCGCGCGTCGGCCCACCTTGCACAGCAGATGGCGCCTTCCGGCGCCGTACTCATACTGTGCGGCACGGGCAACAACGGTGGGGACGGCTTCGTCGCTGCCAGGTACCTTGCCATGGATGGCCGCGAGGTCCATGTGGCAGCGCTCGACATGAGGGCGACCGGCAAGCCGAGGAGCAAAGACGCGGAGGCCAACCTCCGCATGCTGGAAGGCATCGGCGGCGGGCGCCTTGCGGTGACCGAGGTGTCGGATCCAAAAGGCCTTGAGGACGCGTTCGCCAAGGCCGGAGAGCCCGCCCTCGTCATTGACGCCCTAGTCGGGACGGGTTTCCACGGTGAGCCGCAGGGCCTTGTCAAAGAGGCGATAGACGCGATAAACAGGGCGGGCCGCCCTGTGCTCGCAATAGACATGCCGTCCGGCTGCCCCGCCGACGGAGGGCCTGTGCCGGGCTCCGCCGTCAGGGCGGACGCGACGATAACCTTCGCGTCTCCAAAGGCGGGCAACTTCTCGGAGCCGGGGGCGGGCCTCACCGGCAGGCTGTACGTCGCGCCCATAGGGGTCCCCGACGGCGCCCTCGAGCATATAACAGGGGAGCTCATAGACATCGGCCTTGCGGGCAGCTACCTTCCCAGGCGGGGGAGGGACGCCCACAAGGGCGACCTGGGAAGGGTGGGCATCGTAGCAGGGAGCATCACCATGCCGGGGGCCGCCGTGCTCTCCGCCAAGGGGGCGTTAAGGGGCGGGTCGGGGACGGTCGAGCTGTTCGTCCCCGAGGAGGCATACCTTCCCATACTCGGCTGGGGTCTTCTTCCAGAATGCATGATAAGGCCGCTTCCCTCCAGCGGGGGCTCGTTTGCGGGCCAGCTGCCCGACGACGCCGCAGAGGCCCTGCTTTCGAAGGACGCGGTCGCCTTCGGCCCCGGCATAGGAAGGGGCCCGGGGGCGGGCGCCATGTTCGAGGCCGTCATGAAACTCGGCCTCAAGAAGCTTGTGCTGGATGCCGACGCCCTCTGGTTTGCGGCCGGACGGCCGGATTTGCTCCAAGCCCGCCGGGGCGGGACGATGCTAACCCCCCATGAGGGAGAGATGGCGAGGCTCATGCCGGCGCCGCAGGGCGCATCGAGGGTGGCCAGGGCCAAGGAATGCGCGGCGGCTTTCGACTCGGTAGTCGCCTTGAAGGGCCCCGGCACCGTCGTCGCCCGGCCTGGGGGCCGCTACGGGATAGTCAACGCCGGCAACCCCCTGATGGCGACGCCTGGATCAGGCGATGTGCTCACGGGCCTTGCCGTATCGGTCTGGGGTAGGTCGGAAAGCGCCTACGAGGCCCTCGCCGCGGCGGCTTTCCTGCATTCGCTCGCAGGCGACATCGCGGCGGCGACGGGGGCAGCCAGCATTCTTGCCGGCGAGATCGCGGACAGGATACCTGAGGCGATGGCGATGGCCCTGAGGGCGGGCGAGACCGGCGCCAGGCCGGAGGATGCGGAATACTATGAGATAAGGCGCGCTGTCTGATTGGAGGAGAGCTTATGTCCGAGCTGATGGTCGAGCTCACAAGGGGCGGCTATGTCGAGAGCGTCCATACGGGAGACGTTGCGGTAGTATCGGCAAAGCAGGGCCTTGTCGCGTCATACGGGGATGCCGGGAAGAAGACGTTCTGGAGGTCCGCGGCGAAGCCGATACAGGCCCTCATACCTATAATCACCGGGGCTGTTGACGAGTACGGTATCACCGATGACGAGCTGGCCTTGATCTGCGCGTCGCACTTCGGCGAGGAGGTGCACACCGACGCCGTACGCTCGATACTTTCCAAGGCGGACGTGCCGGAGGCGGCTTTGAGCTGCGGGACCCATTACCCGTTCGCCAGGTCTGCCTCGAACCGCCTCATCATGGAAGGCAGCAAGCCCTCCCAGGTGCACCACAACTGCTCCGGCAAGCACGCCGGCATGCTCATTACCTGCGCGAAGATGGGCTGGCCCACGGAGGGCTATTTCCGCCCGGACCATCCGGTCCAGCAGGCGGCGCTCGACATCATCGCCGAGGTGGCGGAGGTGCTGCGCGACAACATCGGGGTGGGCGTCGACG
>Ga0116174_10004255_pt1 | contig 11392 bp, 7 predicted proteins | sample AD_UKC087_MetaG_FD_89801 | JGI IMG/M metagenome (GOLD analysis project Ga0116174, IMG submission 89801) | Active sludge microbial communities of municipal wastewater-treating anaerobic digesters from USA - AD_UKC087_MetaG | ecosystem: Engineered > Bioreactor > Anaerobic > Digestate | place: USA...
CTCGCCCGGCCCCCCCTTGACAATCTGCAAATCCTCAGGAGCAAAAATGATTGCGTGAAACAATCCCATCATATCCGAAAGGCGTGTAACCTCCAGATCGTTGTAACAGATCGTGCGCGAGGGTGTGCCGTTCCGGTTTGAACTGGGACGGTACTCAAGCGAAACGGACTCCTCAAGATTTCTGTCTGTTAAGAAGCGAACGCTGACCCGATAGAAGTCAGAGCCATGTCTGACAAGCTCTTCATCCCGCCCGGTACGGTGTGACCGCGCGCATGTACATAAATAAATCGCCTCCAGAAGGTTCGTTTTTCCCTGGGCATTGGCGCCGTACAGCACATGTGTACCGTCCGGAAAAACGAGCTGGAGGTGATCATAATTTCTGAAGTTCGTTAATTCGACAGAACAGAGGCGCATATGAGGCGGCTACACCCTATCTTCTCAGTGGGAGAATAAGATAGAAGAATTTGTCTCCTTCCTCAGGTTTGATCGAGCACGGGCCGAGACTGCCGCTGAACGTCAGCATCACCTGCTCCAGACCAATCTGCCTGAGCACTTCAATGAAAAACCGCGGGTTGAAGTCAATTTCCACTTTATCACCGGATAGCGCAATCGGAATCTCTTCCTTCGCCGCCCCGATATCAGTCTTCGACTCGATCACCATCGTGTCGGAATCGGGTGTATTGAGCGTCACAGGGAAACGCCTGTCATCCGACTCAATCATGATCGACGCGCGTTCAATTGAGGCGAGCAGAACGTCCGGCGCGATGAACAGGCTTGTGTCCGCTTCACGGGGAATGATGCTCTTATAATTGAGAAATTCACCTTTTATGAGACGCGTGACGAGTTTGACTTCGCCCTTATTGAAAATAATATAGTTGTGGGAGGGCGAAATGATCACTTCATCGTCACTGTCAGACATAATCCGGGCAATTTCACCCATCGCTTTTGCCGGAACGATAATATTGACATTCGTATCCAGCCCGGAAATATGTTCGTGCCTGACGGCGAGACGGAATCCGTCGAGCGCGACAAGGGTCAGCGTCTCGTGTTCGCAAATCATATTCAGACCCATCAGAATAGGGCGGCTCTGATCCGAGCTGACAGCAAAGATTGTCTGATTAATCATCTCTTTGAGCGTGCTCTGTTTCACAACAATTCTCGTCTCATCTTCAACAAAGCGGATTTCGGGATATCTGTCCGCCGAATAACCGCGAAGGTGGAACAGGCTGCTGCCGCTTTTGATGATCAGAATATGATCATCCTGAACTTCCAGATAAACCTGGTTGTCTGGGAGTTTTCGCACCACTTCCGACAGATATTTGGCGGGAACAACAATGCTGCCTTTATTTGAAATATCAGCTTCCATTTTGAATTCTATTCCCGTTTCACTGTCATAGCCGGTGAGAACGAGCTCCTGCTCTGCGACGAGCAGGATGCCGTCCAGTACAGGATCAGATGACCGCGTCGCTACTACTCGCTGAACGGTAGGGATAGCTTCCATCAGATGATTTCTTGTGCATGTGAGTTTCATGTTGCGCCTCCTGTCTTTCCTTGCCGCCGTCCGTCTATGATAATTCATCTATCTTCTTCTTAAGGGTGTCAATTCTGTTGATAACCGGTTGACACTGCGTTGGATGTAGCGTTACGCGGTGTTACTAGTTTGTTAGGTGTCTGTGATCATTTTGTTAAAAAAGAGCTTTTATCAACGTCCGTTAATTATTCACTTTTTATTAACACGCCTTTCACAGCGAATTATTCACAAATGATCATATCTATGTTCATTACTGTAACCGTGATTCAATGTGACTGATCGTTTCAGCCAGCTTAGCATTCTGTTCCAACCCTTCTGTAATTTTATCACAGGCATGGAGTACCGTAGCGTGGTTCTTACCGCCAAAAGCATTTCCGATCTCTTTAAACGTTTTATCTAGTTTTTTTCGGCAGAGGTACATGGCAATCTGCCTTGGTTCAACAATGTCCTGACTGCGCTGGCGTGATTTCAGGTCTTCAACTGTGACACCGTAGTAATGAGCGACAATTTCCATAATAAGAGGAAAATCCAGTTCTTTGACAACCCCGGGTTGAATAACGTTCTGAAGCGCCTGTTTTGCCAGAGGGAGTGTCACGTCGGCGCCGATTAACTGAAGAGCACAGATTGTCTTGAATGCTCCTTCAATTTCACGTACATTCGATGTGATATTTTCGGCAATGTATTCAATGATATCCTGATCGATTTCTACACCCTGTGTACGGGAGAGATTCTTCAGAATAGCCAGGCGCGTTTCGTAGTCAGGCGGGGTGATATCGATGGTAAGCCCGCTGATAAAGCGCGTCCTTAACCGGTCCACGAGCGATGTCAGGTTTTGTGGCGGCCTGTCGCATGTAAAAACGAGGTTTTTTCCTGACTCGAATAGGGCGTTGAATGTATAGAAAAATTCTACCTGCATCCGTTCTTTTGTTTCGATGAACTGAATGTCATCGATTAGGAGCATATCAGCCAGGCGGTAGTGATTCCGAAATTCGTCGAATTCATTTTTCTGTATGCACGTAATAAATTCGTTCACAAACTGTTCCGTTTGCACATAAACAACGCGCTTTTCCGGGAATTCCTGACGAACCTGATTGCCGATGGCGTGTAGAAGGTGTGTCTTTCCGAGACCGGATCCGCCGTAAAGAAACAGAGGATTGTAGTTGCGCGGGCTTTCCATTGAGGCGACAGCGACAGAGGCAGCATGGGCAAAGCTGTTGCCGGGACCGACAATAAATGAAGAGAAATTATAGTTCGGGTTAAGCTGTCCCGCTTTAAAAGTGCCGTTGTCATTGACGTCAGCCTGCTCCGGCATTCTCTCTTCTCTGGAAGGGACGGAGCCGTCAGGGCGCACGGCGATCTCAAGCGTGTACTGAACGCGAGTCGAATCTTTGAGCGCGTTCTCAATCAAAGGCCGATGCTGTTCAATATATTCTTTCGCGAAATCATTGAGTACGGCAAGGCCGAACACGCGTTCTCCGGAGAAATAAGGCTTCGCGCTGATAAACCAGGTATTGTATGTCAGCGGGCTCACTTCCTTGCTCAGCGTCTTACTGCAAACGGAATTCCAGATCGATTCAGCGTTGTTTTGCACTCTTGCTGTTTGCACTTTCGCCTCCTCTAAATAAAAAAACCTCTTCTGTTTCCCGCAGGGCGGGTACTGATTATCCTATCAGAAAAATCGCTCCGCGAAAAGGAAAAAATACCGAAAATACGGGCCTTTTAGAGGTTTTCACTACTTTTAAACATCAACAGTTTGTGACTTGCAGCGTGTGAATTGTTAATAATTTTGTTAATAAATCACACAGCGGGAACGGTGTCCCGCTATCCTGCCGTTTCGGCATTTTTTTTCTTCGCTTTCTTTAGGCCGTGCCTGCCCGTTTTTTAACAAATACTGTTGATAACTTGTGAATTATTCATTTTCTACGTGTTGATAACTTTTTTTCACTTTGTGATTATTTCAGCCGGATGACATGAACATGTCATCCACACGTTAGGTCAATCGGATTGCCCGCCGCGCCTGTCACGCAAACGGACATGCCCGGCCGCGCGGCGACGTTCCGGATCGGACAGGGCAGCTGTCAGCCCCTGGAGATAACGGTCTCCAGGGCTTCAAGCGTGGTGTCGATTTCTTTTTCTGTATTCATTGATCCGAATGAGAAGCGGACAGTTCCGGCGGGGAATGTCCCGAGGCTCTGGTGAGCCATAGGCGCACAGTGCAGACCGACGCGCGTCATGATGTTCCACCCGTGCTCCAGCTCAAAGGCGACTTCCGCGTTGTCCCGGTCAACAGCTGTTATTGATACAACACTTGTTCTTCCCCCGACGCCGGGTAGGCCGACGGTGTTTAGTCCCTTTATGCCGGCGAGACCGTCAAGAAAACGTTTTGTCAGAGCCATTTTCTTTTCGTGCAGCTTCTGAATTCCCTGTTCTTCCAGAAATATGAGGGCGGCGCGCAGGCCGATAATTCCTGGTATATTCATCGTCCCGCTCTCGTATTTATCGGGCAGAAATACCGGCTGTTCCAGGCTGTTTGAACGGCTCCCCGTACCGCCGGTGATGAGAGGATCTAGCCTGCCGGCAAGATCTTTCGTAATCACGAAACCGCCGATACCCTGAGGCCCGAGCAGCCCTTTATGGCCTGTAAAAGCGAGAAAACCGATGTTCATCTCTTCGATATCGATGGGAAGGCTCCCGGCTGTCTGCGCGGAGTCGAGAACAAAGATAAGCCCTCTCTCCCTGCACAGGCGGCCGATCGCTTCCACCGGAAGGATCGTCCCGGACACGTTGGAAGCATGGAGGGTAATGAGAGCTTTTGTATCGGGTTCCAGGACTTTTTCAAAGGCTTCGACCGGTACTTCACCGCGTTCATTCGCCCGGGCGGCGGTGTAGCGGATTCCCTTTGTCTTTGTCAGGCGTGTCAGCGGACGCATGACAGCGTTATGTTCCATGCCGCTTACCACGACGTGGTCGCCCGGCTGTAAAAAACCGTCAAAAAAAGTATTGAGCGAATAGGTGACGCTTGGGGTAAATATGACACGGCGGGGGTCACGCGCGCCAAAGAGTTCCGCGAGGCGCTCGCGCGTATCGAGAACATCGCTTTCAACGGAGTACGCCTCCTGATAATTTCCGCGACCGATATTGACACCGTGGTTTTCGAGCAGATCCTTCATCGCGGAGCCGACACCGGGAGCTTTCGGGAACGACGTGCTGCTTTGATCAAGGTAAATTAACTCTCTCATATCCATTGTTCTCCTCCAATACAATCAGGCAAAAGAACCGGCGGTGCGCAAACAGAATATCACAGCGCTAATAGTTCTCCGTATGGCGGGAAAGCTCATCCAGCCACAGATCAGGCCGGGCGTCACCCGGCATTCTCCACGCGCTCTGCGGCGTCAGACGCCAGGGGAAAGCGGCGACACCTTCCGGAGCGGCAGAACGTTTGAACTGGCTACGGAAGAAACGAAGGATAAATCCGCGGAGCCATTGCGCGATAAGCGGGGGACGGTAAATGCCGCCGAAGACCTCTGCCGCCAGGTCGTATACGGCGGAAGGTTTCTTGTGTCCGAACACCATATGCCAGAGGAAAAAATCGATCAGTTCGTAAGGACCGATGACATCCTCTGTAATCTGCCGGAGGCTGTCGTCCTCATGGGGAGGCAGCAGCTCAGGGGAAACGGGCCGGCTGAGAATCCGGCGAAGCGCAGAAGCCGCTTCTGCCGCGTCACGCGGCGACAAACCCATATCCGCTTTCCCTTCCTCGAGGCGTTCGGCGGCGGTGCCCACCAGATACCGGACGGCGGTTTTGGGGATGGAAGAGTTGACGGCATACATCGACATCTGATCGCCGTTGTAAGTGCACCAGCCGAGAGCGAGTTCGGATAGATCGCCTGTTCCGACGACAAGACCGTGCCCAAGATTCGCGAGGTCCATCAGGATCTGCGTCCTTTCCCGCGCCTGTGCGTTTTCGAAAGTCACATCGTGCGCCGTGCCATTGTGCCCGATCGCGCAGAGGTGCCGTGACACCGCGTCTTCTATGCTTATTTCGCGGAAGCCGACGTGCGTCGCTTCGCCGAGCTGTCGCGTGAGAGAGCGCGATTGCCGCGATGTCCCCGGCCCCGGCATTGAGACGGCGAGGATCTCCCTGTGAGAGAAACCGTTTATTCTCGCGGCTTCCATACAGATGAGGAGCGCCAGCGACGAATCCAGGCCGCCTGATAACCCCAGAACCGGGCGCGCGCCGATCGCGGCGAGTCTCGCCGCCAGCCCTCTGCCCAGAATTTCCATTGTTTCCCGATAGAACGTAACGGCGTCGAGTTCTTTTTTCATCAGGAAAGGGAAGCGCCTGTTCTCTTCCACGGATTTTTCTTTCAGGTGCAGCGCTTCGCTGCCGGAAAAATCCCATACTGTTGAGCTGCTGCTGAGGATATGCCCGATATCCTCCGGCTGGATGACGGCTGTCGTCAGTCCCGTCGAAAAGGCGGGGCTTTCGGCTAGGATGCGGCCATCACAGAGTATGAGGCGGTGGCCTGCGAACACGCCTTCGCTTGCGGATTCACCTTCACCGGCGCCTGCATACAGAAAAAGCGAATGGCGGCATAGTGAACCACGGATGAGCGCGCTCCTGAGACGGCGGTAATCACCCGTCCACTCGTGCCTTGCGTCAGCTGCCACCTCGAGAACAGGCCATGCGCTGCCTTGCGGATCAACAGGCGAGATATCCGGATATTCTTCATGTCCGTTGAAGCCGCCGATGTTTGCCGGATCGACCGGCGCGAGCTGAATAGCGAGCGCGGGGATAGCCGGGCTGCGATCCATAACAGGGAACGGCAGGGTAGATGTCCGGAGGGTATCGCGGCAGCATTGTCCGTGGGGCGAAAGCCATCTGGCCGGTATAACCCCCTCAACGGCACCACGCGCCATCACGGCCGTCACCTTCATTAACCCCCGGTCTGAACGCAGGGGAACGGAAAGCAGCACGCGGATCGATGAAGCAGCGGTGGCGCGCGCTATACGTCCGAGACTCTCCGGACAGGCGCTCAGCAGCGCGTCCTGCCGCAACAGATCGCCGCAGGTGCTGCCCGTCAATGCCATGTCGGAGAAGAGCAGCACATCGACACCGGAACCGACAGCCTCGGCAATCAGCGAAACAATCGCTTTTTCATTCGCCGCGATATCTCCCACGCGGATCGCGGGAGTCGCGGCCGCGAGCGTGAGTCCCCGAAACGGCCGGTGCAGGTTATGCGCGGGATCTTCCACGATCAGCGGATCGCAGAGAGAGGGGCGGATCTTTAAAGTGCTCTGCATAATCATCGTCTGGTCTGGCGGCTGGGAGGTCGTTTTCAGCCGATCGGGAACGGCTCCGTCTCCCTCAGCAGAAAGTCACGTTCGTCCCCTTCGAAGTAGGGCAGAAGTTCTTCACGGACAGACGCGTGGTAAGCGTTTAACCATTCGGTTTCTTCTGTTGTGAGCAATTCGGGGAGAATAGCGTCCCGGTCGAACGGAACAAAGGTCAGCGTCTGAAATTTCAGGAATATATCGCCGACTTCGTTCAGTTCTTCAGAAACCTCTATCATTCTGATCTCACCGTCATAGGTCGCGAGGATTTTGTTTGAGCGGAGAGCGACATAGTCGTTTTCGAGACGGATACCATGCTTGTCCTGGCGGTACACACCCGGCTCGATCGTAATCACGATATTTTCACGGAAGCCGAAATCGCCGTAGTGCGGGTTGTTTGTCAGGCGCTGAGGGCCTTCGTGGACACCGGACAGATAGCCGATACCATGTCCCGTGCCGCATTTGTAATCCAATCCGCTGCGCCACATCACCGAGCGGGCGATGGCATCCAGCGACGTGCCGCATGTGCCGTCAAGGAAAGGAAGTGACGCGAGCGCGATATGCGATTTCAGTGTCAGCGTGTAATCTTCTTTCTCCTCGCGCGTCAGAGGACCGAGTGAGCAAGTCCTCGTGATATCGGTTGTGCCGTCATTTGTCTGCGCTCCGCAGTCGACAAGGTAGAACCCCCGCTGCTGAAGCTTGCCGTAGTGTTCCGGTGTCGCCTGGTAATGCATCATCGCGGCATTGGGGCCGTACGCCGAAATTGTCGGGAAGCTCTCCACAATATAGTCATCAGACGCCTCCCGCAGTTCCCGAAGCTTCTCCGTGACTTCGATTTCATTCAGCCCGCGCGGCGCCGCTTCGTTTTTAATGTAATACAAATATTTTGTGACGGCGATGCTGTCGCGGATGCCGGCGCGGAACTGGCAGAACAGCTCCGTTTCGTTGAGGACGGCTTTCATAAGGAAAGGATAATCGCGCTTTTTCAGGATTCTGACATTTTTCGGAACAGTTCTCAGAAGCGCGCGGCTGACGCGCGACGGGTCTGCGGCGAGAACGCCGGCAGGCAGGGCGCGGAGCGCTTCTTCCACCTTATCGTAACCGCGCAATTCGATTCCCTGGCTGGTAAAGATGTTCCACATCTTGTCATCCACTTTGTTCTGATCGATGAAAAGAAACGCTTTGTCTGCCGTGATCAGGGCGAAGGCGAGCGTCATGCAGTGTTTGGGGACATCGCTTCCGCGGAAATTCATGAGCCACGCGATATCGTCCAGGCCGACGTAGAGTGCATAGTCCGCCCCGTCGGACTTCATTTTCTCACGGACTTTCCCAATCTTCCCACTCGCCGGGATTCCGGTGTACTCAATCCCGTGTTCGAAAATTTTCCCGGACGGGAGCGGGGGGCGGTCCTCCCAGATCCCGCTGACGAGATCGAGATCAGTAACAAGTGTTATGCCTTTTGCCGCGAGTTTCTCTTCGAGCGAATTCGCTGTCGCGTCCGGTACAAGCGTGCCGTCGATCGCCACGCGCGAACCTCGCGCGAGGTTGTCTCTGAGCCATTCATCCGGCTGAGGGACGCCGGGGCTTCCCTGCTTCATCAGCATAAAAGGCGTTCCCTCGAGGTCGCCGGCTGCCTGAATATGGTAGCGGCCGTCTGTCCAGAGCAGTGCGTCGGAGGCCGTGACAACCGCCGTGCCGGCAGAACCCTTAAAACCTGTCGGCCATGCCCTCGTCTGAAAGTGAGCCGCGATGTATTCGGAATTATGTGGATCGGCCGTCCCGATGTAACAGGCGTCAATCCCGTGTTTTTTCATGTTTGCGCGCAAGCGCTCGAGTTTAATTGCAGTATCCATACCGGTAATCTCCTATCGGCATTATTGTATCATTGTAAGAGGGTGAAACCGCATGTCCGGACGCGCGAAGCGCATTTATTGATACAGATCGGGAGGATTCAGGATGGCCAGGCAGAAAACGGCATTAGTCACGGGAGGCGCGCGGGGCATTGGGCGCGCGATATCGACAGTGTTAGCGAGAGAAGGCTACCACGTGTTTATCAACTACTTTCATTCAGAGGATGACGCGCGCGTACTCGCCGAGATGCTTGAGCGGGACGCCTGTTCGGCGACGCTCCTGCGGGCTGATGTCGCAAGTCCCTCAGATGTCCGAGGTATGGTAGCGGCCGCTCTGCTCGATTGTGGGAGAATCGATGTTCTCGTCAACAATGCGGGTATCAGCACGTGGGGGCTTTTGACGGAGACATCCGAGGAGACATGGGACAGGGTTCTGAATACGAACCTGAAGTCAAGCTACCTGCTGTCGAAAGCAGTCCTTCCCAATATGATCCGGGCGGGTTCCGGCAGTATTGTCAATGTGTCGTCCATGTGGGGCGTGATCGGCGCGTCATGCGAAGCAGCTTATTCCGCGAGCAAATCGGGGTTGATTGGTCTGACAAGGGCGCTCGCGCGCGAGGTCGCGCCGGCGGGCGTCCGCGTGAACGCTGTCTCACCGGGAGTGATCGGAACGAGCATGCTCGACCATTTGACGGAAGAGGAACGCCAGGCGCTGGTCGAGCAGACGCCGCTCAACCGGATCGGCACGCCTGAGGAAGTAGCGGAGGCCGTCGCCTTCCTGGCGTCTGACAAAGCGTCTTTTATCACCGGTCAGGTCCTCGGCGTTGACGGCGGTTTTATCTGATTTACCGATCTTCACGGAAATACGATTTCCCTAGCCATGCAGGTGCCTGGTTTTCTCTCTTCTTTGAAAGAGTGGTGAGAACGAGGATTACAATAGTTAACAGATAGGGCAGCATATCAATAATCTGAGAAGTTATGGATATGTCATTATTGCCGATCCTAAAAGAGATGTTCTGGTACTTAATGCTCAGCGCCCGAAGGAGGCCAAATAAGTACGACCCGAAAATCGCTTTGATCGGATTCCACGTTGAGAAGATAACAAGCGCGACAGCGATCCAACCCATGCCGGCGACAATATTGTCTTGCCATCTCGGTACAAATACGAGCGAAAGAAATGCGCCGCCCAAACCGCACAATAGTCCCCCCAACGCGATATGTATATACTTGTATGATGTCGTGTTGATACCGCTTGTATCGGCAGCCGCAGGGTTTTCGCCAACCATTCTCATGATTAGTCCGTAATTTGTTTTCTTCAAATAGAAATACAAGCCAAATGCCAGCCATAAACTTAAATGAAACAGATAACTCTGCGAAAAGAGTACAGTGCCCAGAATCGGAATATTAATAAGGACGGGAATAATCTGTATTCCCATTATCCTGATAAAAGAGGGAGACAGCGTGAGACCTGAGAGACTTTCCCCTGAAAAGTTAGCTATACCTGTGCCGAGAATAGTGATAGCGAAACCTGTTACTGTCTGGTTACCTTTAAAAGTCACGGTAACAAGGGCGTATAAGAGAGATAAAAGGAGCGACGCAACGCCCGCTGTTACGATGGATAGCAGTGGGGAGCTTGTGTGGTAAGCGACACCAAAACCTGCGCAGGCACCAACCATCATCATCCCCTCGATACCGAGGTTTAAATTACCAACCTTATCATTCAAGATGCCGCCAAGTGTGGCGAACAGCAGAGGCGTTCCCAATTGAACAGCTAACTGCAGGAATAAAACTAAGTCATTCATGTACTATCACCATCGTTTCGATTCAGAGCGGTACTGCATTAAACTAATAAGAGCAGGTTTTGTGTGATGAACAAATATCGGCTTTTTTTCTGGTTGACACCCTGTATTCTGTGAAGAATTCACTGCTCAAAATGCTCAGCAAAATCATACCCTGCAATATCTCGGCGATGTCAGATGAGATTCGCATTGAACTTTGGATATATTCTCCGCCTTGGAGCAGTACTGCAAATAAAAAAGATCCAACCATCAGCGCAAGAGGGTTAAGCCTCGACATATAGGCGACGATTATAGCCGTATAACCCATCCCACTGGAGATTTGATCATTCATCGTCTTCTCAATACCAGAGGCTTGGATCATACCGGCAAGACCACAAAGACCACCGCCGATGAGTGCAGCGGAAAAAAGGATTTTGGTTGTTTTCATTCCTGCGTATCGCGCCGTCTCAAAATTGTCTCCCATGACCGATATTTCGTATCCAAGCTTTGATCGAAAAAGGAGAATATAGATAATAATGACAAAACTGATGGCAATAATCCAACCGATGTGTATGCCAAATACCTTTGGTAACAGTGCCTCATCCGGATAATTTGCAATTTTGGGGAACCCATACGCCTTTGGATCTTTCCATGCAGAATACTGCAAATACGACACCAGTTTGAGAGCAATGTAGTTCATCATCAAAGTAACTAAAGTTTCACTTACACCGTAGAAACGCTTTAGAAAAGCAGGTAAAAGGCACCAGAGTCCGCCAAAAACGACGGCGAACAACATCATAACAGGGATTGTCATTGCACCGAGACTCGTACCGGATAGTCGTATCAGGTACGTCGCTCCAATAACGCCCATACAGAACTGTCCTTCCGCGCCGATGTTC
>Ga0116174_10004260_pt1 | contig 11387 bp, 16 predicted proteins | sample AD_UKC087_MetaG_FD_89801 | JGI IMG/M metagenome (GOLD analysis project Ga0116174, IMG submission 89801) | Active sludge microbial communities of municipal wastewater-treating anaerobic digesters from USA - AD_UKC087_MetaG | ecosystem: Engineered > Bioreactor > Anaerobic > Digestate | place: USA...
ATAAAAACTTCTTATGGTAGGACAAGTTTTTGGTTTTAAATAACTTTTAATTCTTTCTTCATCTGATTCATCCTCAAAATTTTGTAATCCTAAAAAACTAGGATGATTAATTACAAATGTTGGCGTTTCTTCTTCCATGGTGTTTCCTCCGAAATATCTTTCATATTATGAATTGGAATTATTCTGTCTAAAATTATTGCTGTTGGTTCAATAGCTTTTTCAATAATTTTTGAATCTTTATATGCATCTGGGGATTCATCTATTGTTCCATTACAAACTGATGTTGAGAATATTCCTTTCATATCATATTCAAATTTTTCTAAACTTAAATCAGATTTTGCTTTAGACCTGGAATAAACTCTTCCTGCACCATGAGGAGCAGAATAATTCCATTCAGGATTTGATTTCCCTTCACAAATAAGAATACCATCTCTCATGTTAAAAGGTATAATCATTCTTTCTCCAACATAAGAACTAATTGCTCCTTTTCTAATTATGTTATCTCTGAAATCAATATAGTTGTGAACAGTTTCAATTTGATCATGAATTTCTTGAATATTCAAAATGTCTATAATATCTAATTGCATAGTTTGTCTATTTAATTTTGCATATTCTTGACATAAAACCATATCATCCAAATATCCTTTTATGTCTGATGGTTTATCAAGAAAATCTAATTCAGATTTCTTTACATTTTTAATTGTTTGTTTATAATCCTTATATCTTTTATTCCATTCGGATTTATCATAATTTTTTTTGATTTCTTCAAAATAAATTCTTGGATCAATAAAATCTTTTTTAGAAGCGATATCCTGCCAATATTCACAAACTTTCTTCCCAAGATTTCTGGAACCCGAATGAATGGTTATCCATGTATCACCATTATTTTGAGAAACACCTATCTCCAAAAAGTGATTCCCTGACCCAAGTGACCCGATCGAATGAACAGCATAATCAAAATCTATTCCAACCCTATTACATAAACTTTGATATTTCTGATTTAATCTTGTCTTTCCTTTTTTATTTACATTAATACCAAAAGGAATTTTTTCTCTTATTTTGTCATCAAAATCCTGATGGTTAATTTTAATTTTTCCAACATTGAAACTTAACATACCGCAGCTGATGTCAACCCCAATAATATTGGCAATTAGTTTATTTCCAACTCCCATTGTGAATCCAATTACTGATCCTTTTCCAGAGTGACAATCCGGCATAATTGCAACTGGATTTGTAAATGCTTCATGATTGATCATTTGAATTATTTGACTCATGCAATTTTCATCAACATGATCAATCATGATTTTAGCATTAGTATATTTTCCATTTAGCTCAATCATATTCAAATTTTTTCTCCCCAATTAAATTTAAAAGTTTTCTGGTATTATCAATAACTTTCCCATTTTTTGACCGTTTATTTTTTCCAAAATTATTGTCGAAAATATACCAAGAAATATTTTCTCCCTCATCGCCGCAAAGTTTTTCAACTAGACTAATATAGCCAGTTAAAATCTCATCTCCAACATTGATTTCAACTTCAGAATGAAATAATCTTCTGAGACCGTTTTCTAATTCAAAATGTTTATTAAGATGTCTTTTAACCACATTTAAATACTTATCCAATTGTTTTCTTGTCATAGTAATAATCTCCTTTGTTGATAAATTTTTTATTTCAATAATTAATATATGTAGTAATTTGATTATAAACTAAAATTTTTGAACAAATATATAGGAGGAATATTATGATTATATTAATTGTTTTAAGAGTAATAGTAATTCTTTCATTAGCATTATTGTTATTTATGATTATAAAAAGAGGCACATAAATATATAATATAGGATTATAAATAATCCTTTCAAATTCAAAAAACAAAAATTTGAACAAAAAGGGGTGGTTATGTGCCTAACACACATACCACTCAAAAATTCAATAAGGTTAGGTCTTACTTGTTTTTCTCAAAAATTAATATATGTAGTAGTTTGTTTTTAAACTGATTTTCTATAAAGTTTAGAACAAATATATGATGGATTATACCATCAAAAATCCAACTGACTTTAAAAATAAATTATGAGTTTAGTCAGTACTCAGTAAAAAGGAGGTAGTGAAAATGATGTACAATGCAGGGTTAGTATGTGTAGTAAAAAGTAATGGTAAGATTTTAAGAGAAGATAAAGATGTTTGTTTCCTTCCATTTAATTCAGAGTATTCCCTTCTAATTAAAAATTTAGAAACTAGAAACGTACTAGTAAAAATTTCTATTGATGGACAAGATGTTTTGGATGGTAATTCATTAATTATTCATCCAAATACTGAAATTGAATTAGAAGGATTTATGAAAGGAAGTATTGCTAAAAACAAATTTAAATTTATCAAGAAAACTAAAGAAATTTCAGATTATCGCGGCGATAGAATTGATGATGGTATTATAAGAATTGAATATCAGTTTGAAAAAATAATACCTATTGTAAGTTCAGATTATTATCACTATCATTATTACTATTATCCATATCCTTGGACCATCGGAACAGTAACAATTAATGATACAAGTTTACTAAATTCATCTGTAACATATACTTCCTCTAATTGTTCTGTTAATAATTGTTGTACTAGTATGCCTCAAATCGATGACGGAATAACAGTTAAAGGGTCAGAGGTTAATCAATCATTTACTTATGGAAATATTGGTGCTTTAGAAGATACAAAAAGAGTAATTATACTAAGATTAATTGGAACAAAAGAATCTGGAAAAATTGTCGAAAAACCATTAACAATTCAATCAAGAAAATTATGTAAAACTTGTGGAAAGAAATCTAAATCCCATTTAAAATTTTGTTCTAATTGCGGAACTTTTTTAGAATAAGTTTGTTTCTTATCTAAATTATTTTTCTGATCCATTCAATTATAATGAACAAACAATAAATTTAGTCTACCATACAATATAAAAAAGGATATTATAAAAACATGAACGATAAAGATTTAATGGTTAAAATTACAGATTCACTAAGTGATTGTTTAACCGATAGTTCAAATATTAAAATTAAAAGAAACCCTGATAGACCAAAAGGGTTTGTTGAAATTTATGAATTAAATAATGATGAAGATAAAAAATTAATTGGAAAATCAAATCTTGTAGTTTACCTTGGTAGAGAATGGTTAATTTCAAGAGCTTTTAATGAAATTAATGCAAATATTATTCCTCAACCAACAGAATATATTACATGGTTTGGTGTAGGAAATGGTGGATGTCCAGTTGGTGATCCTTTGAATCCAACATCCCCAACGAATTTAGATACTGATTTAGATAATCCAGTTATGATTAATGCTACCGATGCAATAACATGTGCAGATTATAGATTAGTCCCTGATGTTGGTTATTATAAGCATAAATTTGATACAGCAATTGATTTTGAGCAAGATGGAGATAATTATAACTATTGGTTGATTTCAAGAGTATCAACAACATTGGGTGCAGATGATGCTAATGGGTTTAATCTTAGTGAAGCTGGACTGTATACTGCAGCTAGTAATGCTGGGGGATATGGTGGACCGTTTAATCTGTATGCCCGCGTAACTTTCCCAAGCATCGTGAAAACGTCTGCTAGACAATTACTTTTTATATGGTATATTTACTTTTAAATACTTAGAATTGTAGGAAAGGTTAAAACTTAATAGAAAACAAAAAAATAAAAATTAGAAATAGGAATAAAATCAAATGGCTAACGTGAGTCCTGGCGTATATTCTAAAATTATAGACCTTTCATCCTACGTTGCCCAAGTCCCGTCAACAATTGGGTGTTTAATGGCATTAACGAAGAAAGGAAAAGACAACCAATTTACTTTTGTTGGATCTAGAGCAGAATTAATATCTGGATGGGGAGAACCAGATATTAGAGATTACGGAAAGAACTATGGACAAGGATTATACGAAGCGTATAATTTCCTTGGGGAATCAGGAGCTCTTTATTTTATGAGATGTCTTCCTGACGATGCAACTTTTGCGTGCATCAAAATTAATGCTAATTTAGCACCTGCGGATGCCACTGCATCTATTACCGTTACTTACGTTGATAGTTTAAACACTATTGATGAGATTAAAACTAATTTAGCAACTACTGGAACTGTTTATCCAATTTGTATGTTATATCCAATAGGAAGAGGAGAATATTACAATGCTATTTCTATTAGATTAACAGAACATTCAAACCCAATGGTTAGTGGTGTTTATGTTTTGGATGTTTATGAAAAACAATCTGACGGGGATGATGTAATAATTGAATCATTTGAAGTTTCATTTGATCCAAAGGCGGTTGACAGATCTGGAGATTCTATTTTTATCACTTACATTTTAGAAACATATTCTTCTGTTTTAAGATGTGAAATGACTCTTGCGAATGGAGATTATACCGGCGGGTATGATATTGTTGGAAGAATCTTTGATAAAGATATTGGAACAGTCGCAGTAGTAGAAACTGCAGCAACCGCAGAAATTAGTGATAACAAACAGGTATTTACAGATTGGGAAACAACTCCAGAAGCTGGAAATGCTGACTACATGGTTATTGCTAAAGACGGAAAAGGAAATATTTTATATGGTTGGTTAGGCGCAGCAACTGGGACTGACTATGATCATGTAAATGTTTTTGATGGAAGAGATTTATCTACTGCTTCTAGAGGTTGGGTTGGAGATTTATCAGCTTTTGATAATTCTAGCACAATTACTTATGAAATCAAAAAGTCAAATACTTCTATTGCTGATGCATTTATTTCTTCAACTCCAGTTCCCTTTAAGAAAGGTTCTGATGGAACATTATTAGATTCTTCTGGAGATTTAGATACCGCAGTTGCTACTCAGGTTTTATCAGAAGGTTATGCTGGAACATTAGTTAATCCAGTAACCGGAGTAACTGAAGATTTAATTACAGATACAGAAAATGTTTACTTTACTATGGTATTTGATGCTGGATATCCTTCTGGTGTTAAAACACAAATCTCCACTTTAGTTCAGACTAGACGAGATTGTGTTGCAATTCTAGATAACGGAGATAATGCATCTTATAACTTAGCCATTGCTGCACGGGATAATACCAATACATATAATAATTATTATACTGCTCTTTATGAGTGTTATAATAAAGTGTATGATATTTTCACCGGACAAGATATCTGGGTAAGTCCAATCTATCATATGTCTTATATTCTTCCCAGAAATGATAATGTTGCAGAATTGTGGTATGCAGCAGCTGGTTATAATCGAGCGGCAATTGATTCAATTAAAGAATTAAGATATAATCCAAAACTTGGACAGAGAGATGGTTTCTATTTAAAACAGATTAATGATATAGTTAAATTTAGTTCTGGTTATGTTGTTTGGTCTCAGTTAACTTCTCAAGCTAAACCATCCGCATTGCAAGATTTGAATATTGTTAGATTAGTATTATATTGTAAGAAGAGTATTGAAAATTTTGCAAGATTCTTTATTTTTGAAATGAACGACGCAATTACTTGGAGCAAGTTCAATAATGAAGTAGTGATGTTTCTTGAACAGATTAAAAAGAAGAGAGGGTTGTACTCTTATAGTGTTGAAACCTCGGCTTCTGAGTATGAAAGAAAAACAAAGACTTTCCACTGCAACATTACATTAGAGCCTAATCGTACTATTGAGAAAATTGAACTGAATTTCTTTATTAAATAAATTATAACTTATAGTAACTTTTTAAAAGAAACAAAAAATTGGAGTTAAGTTTATATAAAACTTAACTCCAATTTTTCCGTTAAACTTTTTGATCTTCTAACAAAATTTTCTTACCATTATTTCCAACTGGAAGATCAATCGAAATTCCAGTTCCATTATATTTTTTAGTTATTGAGTCCATTTTTCTTGTTGCTTCTCTAAACTCTTTTGCATCATCTTTCGCAGCTGCCAATTTTTCAATTAACATATTAACTTGCCCATCTGACAAACTAAAACTTTCTGCCCCGATAGAAATAATAATTTTTCCATCAGAATCTATACTTACTCTAACTAATCCGATTCCCATTTTAGAAACTTCCTCTCTTGTCATAATATTTTTTAACCATCCCTCCAGCATTCTTCAATATATTCCAGTTTATCAACTTTAATTCCCAGTTCCGACAATTCCTTAATAATCTGATCTTTAAATTCTTTAAGAGTTTGTTCATCCTTCATACTACCTGATGGTCCAATAATAAAATAAGAATCTCCACAAGGGCCTGATGAAAATTTTAAGATTTCATTATCATCTTTTGATAAATAATAAGTGGCCTCCTTTGGTTCAGATTTAAACTCTTCGAATGTCATACTTTGATTTGCATATGATCTTGTTTTATAATTCTCAAAACATTTTTTTAAAAACTTATCATTTTCAATATCTTCTTTTGATAAATAAACACCCCATCCTACATAACTAACTGATGAGGAATTTGTAATAAAATCTAATTTTCTTTTCATACTAAATCTCTCCTTTTTTAAGAATCTTCATCAACCTCTAATTTAATACTTTTAATTCCAAATTCAAGAAGTCTATCATCTTTCATATGATCTAACAAAATAAGATATGTCATCCAACTTGGTAGATCTTCAAAAAGATTATTTAACATCGTTACTGAATGAACTACTGAAAATGTATTTTCAGAAATATGATTACAACTCATTTCTCCAAGTAACATTTTCATGATATCATGATCAGATAAATTATTATCTGTTTTAACATGGGAATAAAATACATTATAAAATTTTTCTTGTTGAGGAAGAGCCTCACCATTTTTAATTTTTTCTTCTAATTCTTTCTTTTCTTTATTTAATTTTTTGAGGGATTTTCTATATTTTTTAACTCTTTCTTGAAGAGAATATGAATTAATATTAATAAAATGTTCAACAAAATCATTCCATTTTGTAGTAAAATCTTTTAGATTATTTTCTGTTGATGTTACATACAAAATAAAAGAAGCACTTGAACTATTTGTGATAAAATCTAATTTAACTTTCATTTTTTAAATACCTTTTTTTAAATTCTTCATTTATAATATCTAAAAGGTTTTTCTTTGTATCTTTAACACCTGATTCAATATTTACAAAAATTTGTTTATTTCTTTTTTTCTCCTCATTTTCATTATAGTCATCAGGGCTAAAATGTTCAACAATATTCATCGATCTTTCCCAATCATGATTATTACAAGTATCTACAAATATTCTACCATCCTCCATTCTAAAAATAAATGTTTCATAATTACAACTGAATGGAATCATGATATTTTCATCTTTATTTAATTTTTTAATGTTGTCATAAATTTGTTTTGAATACTCTTCATTTGGTTTATTATCAAATTCTTTCCATTCTTTAAAGATGATATCAACCATTTGTTTTGCAACATCTTTTGTATCTTTTATAGAAGCAGGAAGAATAAAACTAGAAGAGCTCGAATTAGTTATAAAATCAATTTTCTTTTTCACTAATAACCTCCTTCTCCATAAATTACTTGAATATTCTTGTTTTTAAATTTTACAAATTTTAAACCATTATCTAAAAGATATTTTTCTAATAATTTTCCGGTAGATTCCAATTCCATTACAATAATTTCTCCACCATTTTTAATTATTTTTTTCATTTTTTCAAAATCAGAAGGTTCATATCCATCATAGTAATCTAAAATCTCTTCTTCTGTTCTAAAAACCTCGTACCTATCAACAGAATTTAAAAGGTCAACAAAATCAACTTCTAATTCAATTTTCACTTTACCAAAACATAATTTTTTATCTTTATTAGCTACAATGAATGATGTACTAGAAGAATTAGTAACAAAATCAATTTTCTTTTTCATTTTTTAAAGACCAATAATACTATCAATTTTTTTCTTTGTTAATCTAGGAACATTTTTCCAAATAAAACCTTCCTTATTTTTATAAAGCTTATGAACAAAGCCAATTTTCATCTTATTATTTTTAACAGTTAATCTTAAATTATAATCTCCATCTTTGAGTTTTAACATTTATCTATTTCCTTTCTTTTAGATGCAGTAATAATTATATTTTTATTTGATTTACATTGATAGTCCACAGAAGCATTTCCTTTTGATAAATTACAAAGATCTAAACACCATAGTTCATATGTAGATAATTTATTTCTTAAAAATGTTGGATATTCAAAAACATTTTTACCTTCACAACATGGCATTAAAAATAAATAATCTACTTTTGAATTTTTATAAATATCTACAATTGTATGAGCTAATTCTGCGCATGGATGAACACTAACAATTATTGATGGAGAATGCATCTGTATAAAATCAATAATTGAGTTTTTTTCTAAAACAAAGTCCTTTTTTAAATAGGTAAAATTTTTTATTTTATTAAAATTTGGTCTATCTCTTTCTTCTTTATCAATTGCAAAAACATGAACTATTTTAAATAAATGTGCAATTAAAGAACTTGTTAAACAATTACCTGCGCAAAAATCAAAAATAGTATATTTATTTGGATTTGTAATTAATGTCTTTTTTAATTTTTTAACTATAGCCATTGTTTCTGTTATTTCTTTTTCAGGATTTAGAAAAGGATGAACAGAATTTAAAACATCCCCTGCACATTTTAATTCGAGAAAATAGTTTAGTACACTCATAGCATCCCTTTAATCTTATTAATTATGTGAAACAACCATTTAAAATTCCACAGATCTTGAAGAATACAAAAAGGTTTAATTAAAAATGATGGAATCCATTCCGGAATTATATTAACCATTTCATATACTTCTAATCCATCATCTAAATAATCTTGTATATGATCTGGGTTTAGATATGAATTAAAACTCCAAGAATGATATTTTCCTTTTACTATTATCGAATAAAGTTTCATTTTTAAACCCTTTAAAGTTCATACGGACAAGACATGGGATTTTTTTCTAGAACTTCTCTAAACATTTTAAACTGCCAACCTTGTTTCCATATATCTTGGATTGAGTTTTGTCTACTAATTGGTGTTCCGTATTTTAATTTGTTTCCAAAAGAACAAGGCATAAATCTCATATCTGGAGAAATATAACAACTCATTCTTGATCCTTCGCATGTATCAACGCATATTTGTTCATTATCAGTAAGTTTTCTTGCTTGACTTACCTTATTAATCATACAAGAATCACAACCAACTTTAAATTTACATTTTGGATCTAAAAGATTATCTGCAAATATTTTAATTTGTTCTTTACTTAAACAAAGATATTTTTTATCAGCGCCATTTCCTTGGGGTTTGAAAAGAAGAAAAACTACAGCATTTAATTTTTCAATAGGAAATTTTCCTTCCCAAATATCTTCACCCTTTAGAATTCTAATAGCATTATCAAAAGTTTCAGTTGAAATTACAAAATGAATATTGGTTTTAATTCCTTCATCCAAAAATTTATTTAACGCTAAGTATGTGAAATCTTTGTCATAATTTGACACGGCAGCAGCTCCGCAAAGTTTGCTAACTTCTACTTCTAAATTTGTGAGTCCGTTTCCTGAGGTGGTATAATTAGGAATTACGTTATTTTTTCTACAATATTCAAGAATTTCTTTAAAATTTTCATGTTTGTTAGGATCACCTTTTCCTCCAAGAGCAACCTGGTTGATATGATCTTTACATTGATCAATAATGATTTTAAAATTATCCAAAGTCATATTTGGTTCATTAATATCACCTTGATAGCAAATTTTACAATTATTAGAACAATGTCCCATAACTCCAATATCAATCATACTTGGGGATTCCAGAACAAAAGGATCCGGATTCCCATTAATACCTGATAAAATTTCTGTTCCATTTATTCCATTAAATAAAATAATATATTTTTCATTTTCAATCTTTTTTGTGAAAAACATTTAATTCTCCTTATCCATCATATCCAAGTCTAATTACAATAAGATTATTATTTTCATTACTTTCAAGATTTTCAGAAATTACACTCCCAACAGTATCATGATTTGAAAAAACTAATTCAGCTGTTGTTTCAAACCCTTTTTTCTTTTTATATTTTAATGTTTCAATTACTTTTTCTAATTTTTGAATTTCTCGTTCTTCATATTCTAAATTACACTTTGGATTGTTTTTTACGAATTCTTTAATACTTTTTACTTCTTTTTCTATTTCTATAATTTTATCTTCTATTGGAATTGCTGTTCTATCATGAGATTCCTCATAATAGATCATATCATAAACATTAACTTTTCTATCATCATATCCGTGTTCAAACCATCTCCAATTATCTTTCATAGCTTTGTATAAATTGTGCAAAGTACTTCCCCTAAAGACACAAAGAAATGATGTTGAACTTGAGTTAGTTACAAAATCATGTTTAATTTTCATGTTCTAAACCTTTCTTCTTTTAGCATGCGCTCCATTAATTGTACTTGTAAAAAACATTTTTTGCTAAACTCAAAAATAAATTTTGTATCAATCTTATTTAATATCTCATCAATTTTTTTATCTTTTTTAAAATCTTCTTTTTTATTTTTCATTATTCCTCCGGATCAGGATGAAAGAAGAAATCTTTTTACTATTCTTCTGCATAATTCATCAATTTTAGGTTTATCTGGAGAATGAGGTAATGTCGATTTTTCATATAAATCATTAAATTTTTCATCGAATGATTCTAGATAATCTGACAATTCATCATATGTGTATAACCCATTCTTAATTTCTAACAAAAATTTAGCATCAGGTCTTGGAAATGTTATATTACCAGTTAATAATAATTCCTCACATTCCGTGATTAGACGGATAAGGTGCATTGCATGCTTCACATCTAGTCCAAATTTCTCTTCTAACTTTGCTCTTACTGGATTTCTATTTTTCTTCCAATTTTCATATTGGTTATAATGTCTTTCAGCTTGAGCATAAGCATTTTCTTTTTGAAGAATATCAATAAACTGATCTGAAATTGGAACAATTGTTTGAATTGCATCTTTATCAACTTGTGTAAATTGTTTACAAAGAGCTTTAAAATCATAAGTTTCCTCCATTTGTTCTAGTTGTTCTTTTAATGGATGAAACTCTTTTATATTTTCTAATTTCAATGCTACTAAAACATTTAAAGCTCCAATTTGATCTTTGGTTAAATCAGATCTATGAGGAGATAGCCCATATTCTTCTCTAGTTGGTTTCTTTTTAGGAGGATTCATCAACCAATTTCTATGTAATTTAATTCTGTTAAATTGTGAATGTGCATAACCAGAAAATGTATACTTAGCTTTTTTAGAAACAAATAAATTTCGATTTTTATAAATCTCTAACCAATCAACTGAATTACTTATCCACTTTTCTTTTGGGATAAAAATCAATTCGATTATATTGGGATTATTATCCATTGCTAATTGCATAAATTTTCTAATTTCAAAA
>Ga0116174_10004262_pt1 | contig 11382 bp, 8 predicted proteins | sample AD_UKC087_MetaG_FD_89801 | JGI IMG/M metagenome (GOLD analysis project Ga0116174, IMG submission 89801) | Active sludge microbial communities of municipal wastewater-treating anaerobic digesters from USA - AD_UKC087_MetaG | ecosystem: Engineered > Bioreactor > Anaerobic > Digestate | place: USA...
CCTGTTCATCCCGCTGTACAACATGACGCCGTTCCACCTGATCGGACGCTTTTCCCCGAAGACCGTAAGCGCCGCCATCAACGCCGGGGCCACCATTATGGCCGGAGTCCCGGCCATGTTTACACTGCTGGCCGCGTCCTTCACCGAAGGCGGGCGTTTTCCGGGAATGCGGACATGGATATCCGGCGGGGAGGCGCTCTCCACGGGAACGCAGGAAATGATGATGGAGCGTTTCGGAATCGATATCCGTCAGGGCTATGGACTCACAGAGGCCTCCCCGATAGTGACGTGGAACACTCCCGGGCGCCCGAACCGCCGCGGATCGATCGGAATCCCCATGCCATACAATCGTGTAAGAATAGTCAAAGGTGACACCGACTGCCCGCCTCAAACGGAGGGAGAAATTATCGTAAACGGCGCTAACGTCGTCCCTGGATATTTCGAGCGGCCGGATGCCACCGCGCGGCATATCGTCGACGGCTGGCTCCACACTGGCGATACGGGGCATTGCGACGAAGATGGTTATTTCTATATTACCGGCCGATTAAAGAATATGATTATCCGAAAAGGTTTCAATGTTTACCCGGCCGAGGTTGAAAAAATCCTGCTTAACCACCCCTCGATAGAAAGTGTCCGGATAAACGGACACCTTGTTCGTAACACCGATAATTCATTCTCCGAAGAGCTCAAGGCCGAAATCTGGCCGAAAAACAGCCATGGTATCACCTCCGAAGCGCTCCGCTCCTGGTGCCGGGAAAACATGTCCTCCTATAAAATTCCGGATACATTTTTGATCCATTCCTGACTTTCGCGGCTCCATTATCCGCCAGAGCGCAAAAAAAACGTCCATATAAAAAAAGAGAGGTATTCGTGGAGAATACCTCGCGCAAATTTAGCGGAATATTTGGAAGGAAATTAAAGTGTACCAGGATTATCCCAGCTCACTGCCTATTAATAAGCATATTCCATGCCAGAACAGAAATTACACTATACAATCACCATATTACTGCAAAAAAATTGCCTTAAAAATTTTTTTAATAATCAATAGTTGGAGAATGTGCACTTGAAAATTGGCGATTGTACCTATCTCTTGTGGAAGAAATGAATTAACGCTGGAAAGAGACAAGAAAATGGAAGGAATTAGTCCTGTATTCAGTACACGTGTACTGAATACAGGACATATTTTACTTTTTAAAGAATTTCTCAGCCGTTACAGCATTCAGCTTCTTGACAGTTTCAATCACAAACGGATCCTGGGAATCCTTACAGTATACCCAAATCGTAATAATCGGGCTGACTCGAACCTGGCCAACATTATTATATTTAACCTCGAATGCCAGATCCGAACCGTGAACGCCGTTATCGGAGAAGAAGTAATTCACCCTCTCCAGCCCAACCACATCGGGATCGTATCCGGAAACACGGAAGCCATTGCGCATTTTAAGGATGTTGGACGGCTTCTCTATAAGAGCTCGCAAATAGCCTGCACCCTCTGGATTCGGGCTTACCAGACCGCTCTTTCCGTTGACTATATCATCCTTCATCTGGCGGAATTGAGCCTCCGTGTATACGGTGTCGGGTTTCGGCGTGATGTCGATAATGCCGCTGTCCACATTCCAGACGCAGGCAAAATCCACCTTCCCGTCCGCGTCGTTATCGGTAACGAGGACAACCTGGCGCGCCCCGGCCTTGAATTTTCCGATGATTACATTGCTTGCCCTGCCGATCGACTGAAAAATCGCGTAATCCTCATTGGTGGCCGGAATAGGCAGCTGCTTTATGTTCGACATGGTTACAAGGTCGTTGTGGATATATTTGCCGCTGGCGATGTTGTGCTGGAGCGGCTTCCTGCCGCTCTGGGCCTGCGCGTCGACGAGCGCCGCAACGCTTACCACGAGTGCCAGCAGAAGGACCGTAAAGTTATTCTTCGCCTTCAAAACTTCCCCCCTCTTTCCGTGCGATCCCGGTGGATTACCGGCAGGAACGGCGACAGGCCCGCCGGAGCACCATGGAGAATCGTATACGCATTGTAGGATGTTGGATTGAGTAATATCCAAAATTACAACGTAATAGGCTATAAAATACAATATTAATTGGCAACAATAATATCTCGATTAAAATATAATTTTTCAATTTAAACCATCTCAAGCGATGGACACACGAAAAGGGCGCGGCAATCAGGCCCGCGCCCTCCCATGGTGAATATACCGTATACTATTCCTGCCCCGTATCGAGATCGAGCGACTTTGCTCCCGAGCGCGCATGCACGATAAGCCTGTCCCCCTGGATCTCCAGTTTTCCGTCGTTTTCGATATTCTTCCGCCACAGAACGGGACCCTCAGCCGATGCGCAATAGACATAATCGCCGGAAGCTATGTAGATGCGGTCGTCCCTGCGTATCGGGGGGTTTACGACCTTTCCTTCCCACAGCACACTCCCGTTCTTGATAAAGTATATTTCGTATCTGGTTACGAGGAGCCTCCCGTCGGGCTTGGGCTTCTCCTTCTCCATCTTGACGATCGCCGCTATCTGCCTGATCACCTCCCTGGGACGCTCCTCGACCGCGATCAGCTCGCTCTTTTCATCCTTGAAGTCCTCGACCTTAAAGGCCTGAACCTCTTTCCGAGAAACGACCACGTCGCCCTTTACCTGTTCGATGATCTTTACAACGGCGACCTCGACGCCGGCCCCTCCCTCTTTCGCGAGGACGTCCTCCACTCTTTTCTCGGCTTTTTTAACATCGTTCTCCGTTATGACGACCTTTTCCTTCTCTTCGACGGCCGCGGCCTCTTCCATTATCTTCTCGAAGGAACCTTCCAGCTTGTCCACCCTCTTTATGACCTTCACCTTTCCGTCATAGACTTTGATCCGGGTGGTCTTTTGGGTGTCGGCCTCAACGGTGAACTTGGTGCCCCGCACACCGGCGACCGCGGTCGGCGTCTTGACGAGAAAGCTCTCGTCCTTCATGAGCTTTTTCGGCTTGCACAGCATCTTGCCCACATCGAGGCCGAGCGCGGTTTTCTCCGTCGCCCCCTTTCTCATGAGCTGCGAGATGAGCACGGTCGAGTTTTCCTTTATCCGTATTATCGACTCACCGATTTTCAGGTCGCACGAGGACTGCGCTGCCGTGACCAGGCGGTCATTTTCCTTTATCATCTCACCGATCTCTATCGACGCGTTATTTTTCGTAACGCTGCCTATGAAAAACATAACGGTCGCGTATTCATCCTCGACTTTCGCGCACCCCGCCCACAGCGAGGCGGTAATTATACAACAGGCTATTATTGTTCTTTTCATGGGAATCCCCCTTTTTAAAACCGCTCGGGCATGTCGTTTCCTGAACATGGAATAATACTACGGGTTTTTGGAAAAATGCAACTAAGAAAGCGCACGGCACCCACTATCCGTGCGATTTAAGGGTGAACTTTGCATCACTTTTTTTCGCCCTTCATATTGACATGCCCATAAAAAAACGCGAGGATGCCGTGATACCGAACGCACGGCCATTATGCACTATCAGGACAGAAAAAAGGGGATCATTATCGGGGCGACGATCGGGGAAGCGCTCTGCGGCCCGCTGGAGGGATTCGGTCCGGGACACATCCGGTCGATCTTCGGGCGGATAACGGATTATACGGATCCTTCCCCCGCACTCAAGGGCAAACCGGAGCGCTGGAGGAAGCCGGGGCTCTATTCATCGATCTCGCAGATGATCATGCTCATGCTCCTGAGCGCGGGAAGAGGACGGGGGATTGACATGCGCTCTTTCGTCCGGGAGCTTGAAAACAACCCGCCGGTGGAGGGCCACCCGTTCGGCGCGTTCCGTCACCCGGGGGTCGTCGAGCGAGGACTTATTGAAAGGCCTTCGCGAGGCCCTGAAACGGTGCCGTCGATCAGTTGCGCGCGAACGGCGGCCATCGTGGCGGCCGCATCCACCGTGACGAAAACGGACAACTCGTCGCTGCCCGGAGGTCTGGAGGAAGCGCGCGCGTTCACCCGCGACTACCATTCCGTTGCCGCGGCCCTGGTATTCGGCGCGCTTCTCGACGCGCTCGTCACCGGGCCCGGCCTCCCGCCGCATCCGGGACTTTTCGAACTGGCATCGGCTTCCGCCGACCAGGTCGCTCGGACCATCGACAAGCGCTCCGGACAGGTATTCGCCGCCGGAATCAACCCCGAAACGCTTTTGCGCGCGGTTATGGATTTTAGTGAGCTCTTCACCCGCCTCGCGCCTCTTTCGGGCCACGAGGAGGCGGTCCGCGCCATTTGTACGACGGTCAACCGGCACGTGGCGAGCCCCATAACCAGGGCGACCGTCAACCATCCCCTTGCCCTGCCGCCGTACGCGCTCGTGTTGTGCGCAATGCATCGCGACTCCCCGGGCGAAGCGCTGTATTCGGCCGCGAGCGCCGGAGGATCGAGCGGCCCGCTCGGCTCCCTGTGCGGAATGCTCGCTGGGGCCGCCGCGGGCCCCGGCTGGATTCCGCCGGGGCTTCTCGCGGGGCTGGTCAACCGGCGCAGGGTGCTGGCCATTGCGGAAGCGGCGACGTGCGGAGCGCACCCCGGTGACGCCGGGGAGTTTCTCGCGGGCGAAGCCCTGCTCACCGGCAAGGAGATCGAGGAATTCACGGCACGTAACCGTCACAGGACAAGCACGGCGGGCAAAAAGCGGGAACGAAGGGACCCCGAACGGGAACTTACCCGCCATGTGGTCGAGAGCTGGACGAAGATCGACAAGGCCAGATACAAGAAAGAAAGGCGGCGCGGGGACGGCGGCGACTGAATTTCAGGATTTGAGTTTGCGATGCACCTCGGAGATGAGCGAAAGCGCTTCGGGAACGATATAGCCGAGCATCTTCTCTTTGTACTCCGGGTCAGTCAGCCAGCGTCCCGTGGCGGTTACGATCGGGACGTACCGGCTGCCGCGCACCGCGAAGACGCCGCCGCCGCACGAGACGATTTTTCTTCTGTGCTTTCCCTTCACACCCGAACAGAACCCGACTGAAAATATCCGGTCGTCGAGAAATATCGGGCCGGCGAAATGCACCGAAAGGTCCACGGTGACCCCCCCCTGCCATACCGTGAGGAATCCCGCCCATGCGAGCGTTTCGTCTATGATGGCAATTATGGAGCCGGGATGCACACGGCTCGGCGATATGGTATTCATCTCGGTGCACTGCATCGATCCGCTTTCGCCTTCGTGAAGGCACTCCGTGTATATGCGACCGGCCTTCGTTTCCCTGAACTCGAACACCCGCCGTGTATGACGCGACTGAAAACGCTCCCTGAATATTATCTTGTCGGAGAATACGGGAATGGTAAAAGAACTCTCGGTTTTGACCGGTTCCGAGAGCAGCCCCTCCATCATCCCTCGTTCAGACTCGGCAATCCCCCCCGTGTCCCTGCGAACCGAAGCGCGCAGGTAGGGATGACCGCCCCCCTGGCGGTACATGGAGCCCTCCCATGTGCCGTCGGCCCCGAGTATCTCGACCGTCACATCATCACCGACACCAAGACGATCGCCGCCGAACCGGAACTCGGCCCGCCATTCCTGATCGAAGAGCGACGGATCGGCGAGATCGGCGAGCTCTATGATCGAGGTCATACCGACACCGCCATGGGGTATGTCCGGCCATCCCTCGTGCCGTCGCTCGATTTTCATCCGTGCCCGCACCCCGGTATCGGTAAGCTTCCAGTCGGAAAAAAGGTAGCCACCGGGACCGCAGAAATAGCAATCCGCGTGCCGTTTTCCCGCACCGCCGGTCACAGACTTTTCCTCCTGGCGCCGGTACGGGGATTCTTTTTTATGCCGACGGAAAAACCGGGATTCTTCGGGCGGCCGCAGATATCCCGCTCTGTAACTCCGGAGACCGCGCGGAACCGTATCTCTCGCCTGGTTTCGGTTCTTTCCGCCACTCCTTTTGACTCCAGAAACCGGAGGGTCAGCGCGACCCACCCGCGTGCCATCTCGTGTTTGAAACGTCCCTCGCCCGCGTAGAGCGCCCGTATGACCTGGTCGATGTTCGCGCCGTCGCGGCGGGCGCGAAGCACCTCGTATACCTGAAGGGTACGCCTTCTTCTGAAATCGATGATTTCGCGGATCCGTTCCCGCGGGTTCGTAATCGGACTGCCGTGCGCGGGAAGAACCACCTCGAGCTTCGGGAGATCGAGCATGCGCTCGAGCGAATCGATATAGGCCTCCAGATCGGAATTGGGCGGACCGAGCCAGGTTGTGACCGATCTGAGCACGTTGTCACCCGAGAACAGCACACCCCTCCGGGGACTGTAGAGCGAGATGTGATCTGACGCGTGCCCGGGGGAGGGGAAAACGCGCCACAGCTCACCGTTGACGGTGAGCTCGGCGGTATCGGGGAGGACCTCGTCGGGATCGGGGACGAAATGGAGCCCGTAGAGCCGCCGGTAAAAATGATGGAAGAGCACCCTCCGAATGGCGCCGTGTATCCTTCCCGCGGGCCCCTTTCGCGCGAGAAAGTCGGCTTCATCGTCCGCGTCGAAGGATCCGTAAAAATCTTCCACGGACCTGATCGCACCGGCGGCGCGGGCGGACAGGAGGATCCGAAGGCCGAGCTCGGCGCGGAGCGGGACTAGCCCGGGGAAATGATCGGGATGAGCGTGGCTGATGAGAACCCGACGCACCGAGAACGGCCTTCCCTCGGAGCGGAACCGCTGCCCGATGGCCCCCAGCTCGCGCACAAGGTGGCGAACCGCGCCCCTGTTTCCGTAGCCCGCGTCGAAAACCAGGCCGTCGGGACCGGCCAGTACGTAGATATTGATTTCCGGCTTGAAAGCGCCGAAGGCCCCCCTTTCCTTTACGACGTATATGTCCGGCAAGAGCTCGTTCATGGCAACCCGTTCCGCCGCTCGTGGCGGAGCCAAATTCCAACCGGCCTATACCGAAACCGGCGTATTGGCAAGTAATATTGGAACAAAAATTGACGACATCGTCCCTTCGCGGGTATAATAATAATGAAAAATGTTGACAATTTTCGCGCATTAGGCATTTACCGGTACTGTGTTAAAAGAAATACAGCCTGACGGGAACACCCCCGCACTGACCTACAGAGGAATTTGATGAAATTCGCAGAATTCAATCTTCACCCCCACGTATTGCGCGGGATCGACGAAGCCGCGTTCACCGACTGCACACCGGTCCAGGAAAAGACCCTCGATAAGACCCTCAAGGGCATTGATGTATACGTCCAGTCCCAGACGGGGACCGGGAAAACGGCGGCCTTCCTCATCACCATCTTCCACCTGTTCCTCACCAGCGACCGCTACAGGAACAAGAAGGCGCTCATCATCGTACCGACACGGGAACTCGCCGTACAGGTCGAAAAGGAGGCCAAGCTCCTGGGCAAGCACTGCCGCTTCAAGGTCGGCAGTTTTTTCGGCGGTATCGGTTATGACAAGCAGGAAAAGCTTCTTCAAGACAATCTCAATGTCTACGTCGGCACTCCGGGACGCCTGATCGATTTCTACAAATCAGGAAAACTCGATCTCAAGGCGTTCGACATACTGGTGATCGACGAGGCGGACCGCATGTTCGACATGGGCTTCATCCCCGACATCCGGTACATGGCCAAAAAGATGCCCCCTCCCACCGAACGCCTCACCATGCTGTATTCGGCGACGCTCAGCCAGCGCGTCAAGCAGCTCGCGTGGGAATACATGAACGATCCGGCGGAAATCGAAATCCAGCCCGAACACGTGACAGTGGACACAATTTCCCAGAAGCTCTATCACGTCGCCCGCGACGAAAAATTCAGCCTTCTCCTGGGGCTCATGAGGCGCGAGGAGCCGAAAAGCGTGCTCATCTTCACCAACACCAAGAAAATGGCCGAAATCGTCTCGCGAAGGCTCGCCGTAAACGGCTACCCTAACGAGTATATCAGCGGAGACCTCCCGCAGAAGAAACGGCTCAAAATAATCGAGAACATCAAGTCCGGACGGACGACCCTTCTGGTCGCCACAGACGTGGCGGCGAGAGGGCTTCATATCGAGGACCTCGACATGGTGGTGAATTACGACCTTCCCGACGACTGCGAAAATTATGTGCACCGCATCGGCAGAACGGCCCGGGCGGGAAAATCCGGCAAGGCCATCTCGCTCGCCTGCGAAACCTTCGTGTTCAATCTCGAGGCGATAGAGAAATTTATCGGGATGAAGATCCCCACGGAATGGGAGTTCGAAGATCTCCTTGTAAGGGACATCAAGGACGCGGGACCGCCGCCGCGAGACGCGGATGGTGGACGTCGCGAAAGGGGCGAGCGCGGCGGCAGGGGCAGAGGGTCACGCGACGGCAGAAGAGACGACCGCAGGGAAAAGAAGGAGCGCAGACCCGCCGCTTCCTCGGAGCGGAAGCAGGCCGCCGCGGAGAAACCGCGCCACGACCGGCAGGAACGCCCCGCTCCGACCGAGCAACGCCCCAGGCAGGAACGAAGACCCGCGTCGGCGGCTTCAGGGCGGGACCAGCGGAAGCAGGAAAAGCGCAAAGACGGCGACAGGCGTCAGCGCGACAAACGCGACAAACGCCGGACCGGCGGCGGCCCTCAGGCACTGCCCGGGCGCCTTCCCGCCAGCGCCACTCCCGAGGAGCGGCTGGCGTACTACAGTCAGAAATACGGAGAGGACTTCATGCTCGGCGATTCCGCGGCGAAAAAGCAGGCGAAGAAGAAGGGATTCTCGGGCGCGATCAGGAAACTGGTGGATCTGTTCAAGATCAAGGACTGAGTCCCGTATCGGAATGCAACGCCGCGCGAAAGCGCGGCGTTTTACTTTTCAAGCTGTTTTATAAACTCTCCGTATCCCTCCTTTTCAAGGTCTTCCCGGGGAATAAACCTGAGCGCGGCCGAATTCATGCAATACCGCAGGCCCGTCGGGGCGGGTCCGTCGTCGAATACATGACCCAGATGCGAATCACCGTTCCTGCTTCGCACTTCCGTCCTGGTCATAAACAGGGACCTGTCCACGCGCTCTACGATGTTGTCCGTCACCATCGGCTTCGTAAAACTCGGCCATCCGGTCCCGGAATCGTACTTGTCGCGCGAGCTGAAGAGGGGCTCTCCGCTCACGATGTCCACGTAAATACCTTCCCTCTTTTCGTCCCAGTACTCGTTCTGGAACGGACGCTCGGTGCCGTTCTTCTGCGTGACGTTGTACTGGATGGGGGTGAGTCTGCTCCTGATCTCATCATCGGAGGGTCTGGCATACCTCTTCGCGGTCCCGGCCGTCATGTTTTTCCCGGCTTCTCCCCATGTTTTACCGAGAAAGAGGTCCCTGCCCGAGAAATGCCGGTAATACTTGTAGCGCTGGGCGTTCTTCTTGTAATAATCCTGGTGATAGTCCTCCGCCGGATAGAACCGCGCGGCGGGAAGAATCTCGGTTACGATCGGCCGGTCGAACCTACCGGACCGTGCGAGCTCCTCCCTCGAGCGCTCCGCAAGGCGCTTCTGCGTTTCATTCTGGTAGAAGATCGCCGTCCTGTACTGCGTGCCACGGTCGACAAACTGCCCTCCGGCATCTGTGGGATCAATCTGCTTCCAGAAAATTTCCAGCAGTTTTTCATACGATATTTTCGAAGGATCGAAGCGGATAGAGACGGCCTCCAGGTGTCCGCTTGTCCCAGAAGTCACGTCTTCATAACTCGGGTTCTCCAGCGTACCTCCAGTGTAGCCCGACACAACCTCCCTTACGCCTTCCATGCGATCGAACGGCGTCACCATGCACCAGAAACAGCCGCCGGCGAATACCGCGACCTCGTCCTCCTGACGCGAGGCAATACTCACCGCCGCGACGAGAACGACGAGCGCCAGAATTCCGTATTTCATCCAAACTGGATCCATTGCTTTTCTCCTGTAATCCGATTCAGGCTGACCCACAACAATTAGAATTTTATAATATACTAAAAGACAGGAGGGCGATCAAGCCGTAAATTTACTGACCATCGTTCCTTGCCTGTCCGTTGAGCGGTGCGTATAATGATGGGGCTCTCACGCCCTTTTGATCACCTCTTTCCCGAGCGTGGATAACGGATACAGTTGCCGTGGGCTGAACCTGCCGACCACCTTTTCTTGCGTGGGCCATGGAAGAGCCCCATGGAAGCTTACACTCAGTTTCCTGTCTCACCGCTTATTTCTTTCGTCACGCGCGAACTCACTGCGCGGAGGAATAAAAAAGACACGGGCCGACGGCGCGGCAGGCCCCTCGCGCGTCTACCGGGTCAGCTTCTCCGCTATCCGGGCCACGTGGCGTCCCTGGAAGCGCGCTCCGGCGAGCTCGTTTTCACTTGGCATTCGCTCGCCCCTGCCGCCGGCTATGGTCGACGCGCCATAGGGCGAACCGCCCGACATTTCATCTATTCTGGTGAGCCCCTCGAAGGCGTATGGCAGCCCGACGATTACCATTCCGTGGTGCAGCAGGGTCGTGTGGAAACTTAAAATTGTCGATTCCTGGCCGCCATGCTGCGTCGCCGTGCTCGTAAATACACTGCCGATCTTGCCCACGAGCGCACCCTTAGACCACAACGGACCGGTCGAGTCCAGGAACGCGCGCATCTGGGCACACATATTCCCAAAGCGGGTGGGCGTCCCGAAAATGACCGCGTCGGCCTTTTCGAGGTCCTCGAGCGTCGCGAAAGGAATATGAGAGAACGCCTTCTGGGCCGCCGCAATTCCCGTACTCTCGAGCACCTCGGCCGGAAGCGTCTCGGGGACCCTCAGGAGGACGGGTTCGGCGCCATTTACCTCCCGCACGCCCTCGGCGAGGGCGCCGGCGAGCCGGTAGATATGTCCGTACGCTGAATAGAAAACAATCGGTATTCTCATGGGTTTTGCCCCCTTTTTTCATTGATTATTCGGCAATTATCATGATACGGTGCCCCCGGGTGAAACATGTTACAGGCGCCCGGTCCGAGTGACGTACGTTGACCAAATATTGAAAACCCGTGTATGCACGATATATTGGTAACAATATGCCGGATGGAAAGAAGCGTTTACCCGTGCTCAGATAAACAGGGGATTCTCCTTCACCGTTTCACCGGCAGGCTTTTTCATCAGATTAGCCGACTTCGAACATGAAGTCAACGACGCAAGCGCCGGCCTGTGGCCACGACAAAACCCCCCAGCTCACATAACAGAGGTACGCTATGAACAACGGTATCGACTCCGGCAGGCTGTCTCGCAGGGGATTTCTGACTTTCATGGGCGCGATCGCGGCCTCTTTCGCCGCTTCGGGATTTTTAAGCCGGCTATTGGGCGGCCGGGCGTATGCCAAGGGAAAAACGGTCAAAAACACAACCGATGATATAAAAACCACGGTAAAGGACAACGGGAAAAGGATCCTGCTTAAAAACGGATTCATAGC
>Ga0116174_10004271_pt1 | contig 11363 bp, 6 predicted proteins | sample AD_UKC087_MetaG_FD_89801 | JGI IMG/M metagenome (GOLD analysis project Ga0116174, IMG submission 89801) | Active sludge microbial communities of municipal wastewater-treating anaerobic digesters from USA - AD_UKC087_MetaG | ecosystem: Engineered > Bioreactor > Anaerobic > Digestate | place: USA...
CAATTTACCGTTAGCATATCTCTCGATAATCTCAAAACTCCCGTCCTTATCGGCATCTTTCAATTTTTCATAGATTACGCCGTTTTTATAAAATTCTTTCTCTTCTATCGCGCCGTCGTAATCCAAATCTATATCTCTCCGGTTAATTTGACCGTCGGTATATCTCGATATCGAATAAAAATCGCCAAAAGTCTCCTTTTTATCTATATAGTTGCGATAAATTTTTTCGTCGATATTTTTGAGAATATCGACGTTCAGATAGAGAGCAGACTTGACCGCGGTAATTTTCTCGGTTAATTTGCCCGAATTGTATATATCGATCGTTACGACCGACGAATCGTAAGGATTAAAACGCGCTTCTTTATAATCGGAGTTTCTTCCTTCGTAAACGGTAAACGTCTCAATTTTTCCGTCCTCAAAATAGGTATATTTGTACTCGTACGCTCCGTCCTGATTTTTATCGACAACGCGGGATCTTACGTCGCCCGACGTTATAACGTATAACTCCTCCCAATTTCCGTCGTTATCGGCGTCTTCTATCCTTTCTCCGCTATATTTTAAGATATTTTCGCTTAAAGCGGCGTTTTTGGATATTATCGAATATAAATTTCTGTTTTTGAGAATATCAAAAGTTTCGGCATAACGTTGCCCGTTTATCTCGCTCCATTCCTGAAGGGCGGACAAAACGTCGGGCGTTTTCAAACTCGAAGATTTCATTATTAGGTTATATAGTATCTCTCTTTGATAATATCCGTCTAACGACTTAGAGGCTTTCAAGGAAAAGTAGTCGTCCAAACATTTTTTTATACCGTTTGCCGGAGAGCGCAAAACCGATAACAGAAGAATTTTGCTTTTTGAATACCCGTTAGCGTTTAGGACCGAAATTTTTCTCTGAAATTCGTTAGAATCGATTTTATTCAAAATAATTTTTGATTTTAGGTCAAAATATTCAAATTCTATCGAATTATATCGATTACGGGCTTCTTTTAGAATATTCTCTATATCCGAAAGATCTTTTGATAAAAAAACGGTCTCAATATAGCCGATATAGTCGTTTAGCAGATCAATATTAGGAATAGAGAGTATTTCTTTATAAACTTTTTTTGCATAGTCGTAATCTCGAGTTTTCAAAGAGATATCTTTGACGTGATTTAGAATTTCGTATGCCGATAGGAAATAGTTATTTTTTATATTTTTAATAATATTTCGCGAATTCTCCATTTTTATGTAGAGAACGTCTCTTGAGTCGCCTAAAAGCTCGTTTTTCAGATAAAAATATTCGGGGATATTTAGCGCAAATTCATTCGCGCCCTTCAAAACATCTTCAGCCAAAGCGTTTTTGCCGGCTCTATAACTGTCGTAAGCTCTACGTATCTTCAGTTTGGCTATATCTATTTCCGAGGAGAATAAATTAACGGCAAATAAAAATAAAATTAATCCTAACGCTCTCTTCATTTAAAACCGCATAAAACGCTAATTTCCCTTATCAACTCTTCGGCGGAATTCCCGTCTTCCGCCTCGACAAATACCCTTGCGATCGGCTCCGTGTTGCTAAGTCTGATCAACGCCCAACTACTCTTAAAATCAATCCTGATACCGTCCTGCGTATCAAAAATTCCTTCTTTGTATCTGGCTCGAAGTTTCTCTTCAAGGGCTTTGATATCCACGCCGCTCGCCGAATATTTTTCCTTTACAAAAGTATATTTCGGTATTTCCGACGCTAAATCTTTAATTCCCTTATTCTCCATGGACAACGCTTCGAGAATCAGCGCGATACCTACCGAGGCGTCCCGGCATTTATTGACTTCCGGGAATATTACTCCGCCGTTGCCCTCGCCGCCTATCTTCGAGCCGATCTCCTCCATCTTCTCCGTTACGTTTATCTCGCCGGTCGGGACTCTAAACGTCCGTCCTCCGTATTTTTTAACGACCTCCTCGACCATTCTTGATGTGCTGGTATTTATAACTACGTCGGTTTTTCCCCCGCGTTTAAAATATTGAGATACCGCTAACGCCAGCGTGTACTCTTCGGAAAGTATCGTCCCGTCGGAATCGGCTAAAACCAGCCTGTCGCCGTCGGGATCGAGCGCGAACCCTATATCGACGCTCTTCGTCTTAATAAAATCGGTAAAGGCGACAAGATTTGCCGGCGTCGGTTCGGGCGGATGCGAAAAGTATCCGGTCGGCTCGATATTAATCGCCTCTATTTGACATCCAAATTCCTTAAGAAGTTTTATCGTATGCTCGCCGCCGGCTCCGTTTACCGTATCCAGAGCGACTCTCAACCTCTTCTTTTTTACCTTTTCTTTGTCTATCATATTGGAAACTTTTTTTATATGAATATTAGGAATATCGGCGCCCGCCCGACGCTTTCCAATTTTATCGTAACCGGCGTATTTAAACTCTTTTTTATTATATAGCTCGGATAATTTGGCAAACTCCGCCGGCGATATAAACTTACCTTTACTATTTACGAGTTTTAGAGCGTTCCACTCTAAAGGATTGTGGCTTGCCGTAACTACTATGCCGCCGGCGTAATTATTATCGGCTACGCCAAAAAGAACTACCGGAGTAGGAACTATCCCGATATCGACGACGTCTCTGCCGCAAAAATTCATAACGCCGCAAACTATATCGGTAATCATATCGCCCGTTACTCTCGAATCCCGTCCGATCAGTATCGCCCCTTCCGGCAATATCATAGAAAAAGCCGATAGATAGTCGGTCAGTATTTGCGGAGTCAACGAATCCCCTACAATCCCTCTTATACCGGATATTGACGCTTTTAACGACATAGGCGAGCTCCATTATATTTAGACTTAACTCAAATTATATGCAACTAATCTTCTTTACCGTTTTCTACGTTTTCTTTTAACTCATCGGCTTTTTCGTTATCATCTTCTTCATCTTTGGAAGATTTAGCGCCGTCAGAGCCGTTTTTATCCAAAATCGTGGTAGAATTTATATTATGCTTGGGAGTTATACCCAAAAAGCTGTAAATCTCTTCGGCGTCGAGCGTCTCTTTTTCAAACAACTTCTCGGCAAGTTTGATAAGATTATCTTTATTTTGATTAAGAATATCTTTAGCCCTGTTATACTGTTCGGTAATAATAAGTTTTATCTCGGAGTCGATAATCTCGGCGGTCTTTTCGGAATAATCTTTATGCGTCGCTATCTCCTTGCCGATAAATATCGGCTCGTCTTTCTGTCCGTAAGATATAGGTCCCAACTTATCGTTCATACCCCATTGAGTTACCATCTTTCTGGCTAATTCCGACGCCCGGCTAATATCGTTCATCGCTCCGGTGCAGATATCTCCGATAATTATCTCTTCGGCTACTCTCCCCCCCATTAATATACAGATGTTATCCAATATTTTGAGTTTGGAAAGATGAAACTCGTCGCTATCTGGAAGCATCGACGTAACCCCCAACGCCATACCTCTGGGTATAATAGAAACTTTATGTATAGGATCCGCGTTGTCGACAAACATTCCTACAATAGTATGCCCCGCTTCGTGATAACTTGTTATCCTTTTATCTTTCGGCGGGATAAGTTTGGACTTTCTGGCTACCCCCATCAACGCTTTATCTCTGGATTCTTCAAACTCCTCCATGGACACTTTGCTTTTTCCCAACCTCGCGGCGAGTAGAGCCGCCTCGTTTACCATGTTAGCTATGTCCGCTCCGGAAAATCCGGGAGTAGACCGCGCTAATCTCTTCAAATCGACTTTCTTTGACAACGCGACCTTTTTGGTGTGAATCTTAAATATCTCCTCGCGCCCTTTGACGTCAGGATTGTCGACGACTACCTGTCTGTCAAACCTCCCCGGTCTCAGCAACGCCGGGTCTAAAACGTCAGGTCTATTGGTCGCCGCTACAAGTATGACCCCAATCGTCGGATCAAATCCGTCCATCTCGACGAGAAGTTGATTGAGAGTTTGTTCCCTTTCGTCGTGCCCGCCGCCGTATCCGGCTCCTCTGGTTCTTCCGACGGCGTCAAGCTCGTCGATAAACAGTATGCACGGCGCGTTCTTTCGCCCTTGATCAAACAGATCGCGGACTCTCGAAGCTCCGACGCCGACAAACATCTCAAGGAAGTCCGAACCGCTCATATAAAAAAACGGAACTCCCGCTTCTCCGGCGACGGCTCGAGCCAACAAAGTTTTTCCCGTCCCGGGAGGACCTACGAGCAAAACTCCTTTTGGTATCTTTGCGCCGATTCTGGTAAATCTATGCGGATCTTTCAAAAACTCTATTACTTCGGCCAGCTCCATTTTCGCCTCGTCCACTCCGGTGACGTCGTTAAACGTATATTTCTCTTTAGAATCGTACTTCTTAGCTTTGGATTTGCCGAAAGAAAAAGCCCTATTGCCCTGCCCCTGAAATTGACGAAACATCATCCATATAACAAACACTAAAACAATTATAGGAAGGATATTGAACAAAAACATAGTAAAAAAAGGATTCTGGTCGGATTCGGTCTTAAATATAATATTATTTTCATTAAGAAGCCTGTAAAGTTCGCCGTTATCCCAAATAGGCGGTATCATAGTGGTGAATTCTATATCCGCCGAAGCCCCTTTTCTATATACTCCTGATATTTTACCGTTTTCCATGATAAGCAGAGGCTTTCCTATATCCGAAATAATCCTGCCGTCTTCCTCTTTTATTAAAGATATAAATTCGTTATATGTTATGGTATTTGTAGTTTGATACTGAGTGTAAAAAAAATACATTAAAATAATAGCCGCCAAAGCGATGCCGACCAAAGCCATTCTGCCCGGTCCCCCCTGAGGTTGCCGATCTTGCGGTAATTTTGGATCTATCTTTTTCTTATCGTTGCCGTCGCTCAATTTGTTCTCCTGATATATACCGATTATCTATTAATCGTTTTTTATAGATTATATGAAATTAACCTTTTTTGATAAAAAAGACAACTAATTTACAAAATAATTAGTATCCCGCTCAAATATCTTTTTGATAATCGTCATATCTTTTCTGAAGTCGTTCAGCTCTTTTGTAGAATTCTTTCTCGCTTCGTTTGTAATCTTGCTGTTTTTGGGGATTATCGACGCGATTTTATCGAGCGGATAACTTCCCTCTCCGTAATGAAGATGACTATCGTAATAACTTTTAAAGTCTCCGTCGGTAAGATGATACATAGTCGGCGACAACGCTATAAATTCTTTGAGGTATTCCAGATAGTCTCTCTTTTGATAATTTGCCGAACATATAGCGTGCCCTATATCGAGACAAAAGCCGACGCCGCAGTTTTTCATTATCATATCTATCTCCTCTACGGTTTTACCGACGCAAACCATATCGTTTAAAAGCCCTAAATACGGCTTGTTTTCTATTATCATTCTGCTATCGTAATTCTCCTTGATTTGACGAATGGTTTCGTTAACGTCCCCCTCTACGCCGGGGTGTATTATGATAAAGTCCGCGTCTAAGGCGTCGGCGCACCTTTTGGACTCGTCCAATATTTTTCTATTTGAAACGCTCGACTCCTTTTTTGACAGATTAAGCCCGTTCCCGAAATGCGGGGCGTGAATAGTAAAAGGAATATCGAGTCTCTTCCAATGATTAACAATAGTCTCATATGTGTCATTTAGAGCGTACAACTCTATATAATCGCAATACTTCTCGCGATGCAACTCTACAGCTTCCTTTATCAATCCTTTATTTGTAGACCAAAGTTTCAATCCGTAACTATTCACGATTCCTCCGGTATGTTTGGTTTGAATTATTCCCACCCAAAAGTAGCCGGCGGTTTGTTAGTCGCGTCGTAATAAACCGCGTCGATAAAATCAATTTTTCTAAGTTCGTCGACAATCGCGCTCAAAAGTTTTTGGTCTAACCGAGCGAACTTCGCCGTCATAACGTCCTCGGATACTACGGGTCTCAATACGACGCTACAATTGTCGCGCTTTGTCGCATAGGGAAGATTGATCGTTAGATGTTGAAATATTTTATTATACCACCCGTATTTCTTAAGAGCGCTTAATACTATCTCGTCGGCGATTCTCGTCATATCAAGCCGCTTTTTATCGCAATAACCCTCTATCAACGACAACCCCTGTTTTTCATATATTTTTAAGATAGTTCTATTAACTTCTTTTACTTTATTTGTAATAAAAAAAGAAATTTTTTCGATTTCGTCCCAATCTATCGCTTTTTTATAAAACTCCCCCATATCTAGCGCGGCGGGATAGGCGTACGTCCTAATATCTCCATGAACTCCTACGGATTTGATAGGAATAGCGTATATATCTTTAATTTCTTTAGATATAGAAGCAATATTGAGTTCTTTTAGAAATTTATTTGTTTTTTCATAAAGTTCGACCTCTTTTATGACGCCGTCGGAACAGAGGACGTTTATAGACAGTCCCGGTCCCGGAAAAGGGTGTCGGCCGACAAGTTCCTCGGATAACCCCAAAGCCCTTCCGACCGCTCTGACTTCGTCTTTATACAGATCTTTCAACGGTTCGATAACGAGTCCGGCGTCGATCAGTTTCTGGATACCGTCGACTCTATTGTGATGAGTCTTTATAGTTTTGGAATGTTTTGTTCCTCCGGACTCAATGATGTCGGGATAGAGCGTCCCTTGCGCCAATAACCAATCGTCAAACGGCAGTTTTAGTCTATCGACGACTCTGTTTCTGACGTTAATATAAGTTTCCCCGACCCTTTTCCGTTTTTCTTGAGGATCGGTAATATTTTTAACCGCCTTCAAAAATTCTTCGCTAGCGTCCTCTATGATATAATTAGTAAATCCGAATTTCTTATACCTTTCGTCGATAGCCGCGCTTTCATTCATTCGCATAAACCCGTTGTCGATATGAAGCCCCAATACTCTGTCCTTACCAAGCGCGGCGTTTAGCAGAGCAAAAGCGACTGTAGAATCGACTCCGCCGGATAAAAACAGCAACGCCTTTTTGTCGCCGGCGTCTCTCTTTATATCTTCGAGAATAATCTCCTTAATTTTAGCGGTATCCCAATTTTTTTTCATTCCGCAAAATTTTATAAAATTACCGAGAATTTTATCTCCTTCAAGAGTATCCCTTACTTCCGCGTGAAATTGTATCCCAAATCTCTTTTTCTCTAAGTTCTGTATCGCGGCGATACGGCAATTCTTTGTCGAGCCGATTATCTCAAATCCCGGCGGAAGTTCCGTTACTTCGTCGTTGTTGCTCGTCCATACCTGCGTCGGAAACGTTACCCCATCGAACAACGGCGACTCAGCGACATTTGTCAACTCGACGACGCCAAATTCTCCAACGGCCGCCCTCCGGACAACTCCGCGGTATTCTTTGGACAAAAGCTGATGCCCGTAACAAAGCCCCAATATCGGAACGTCGAGATTCAATATATCGGAGTTAAATTCGGGAATATCCTTATCGTAAACCGACGAAGGACCTCCCGATAAAACGACCCCCGCGACGTCCTTCATCTTCGGGTCGTTTTTTGATATTGAAGGCAAAGCTATCTCAGAATAATACCCCAAATAGCGAGCTCTTTTTGCTATAAGATGCGAATATTGACCGCCAAAATCTAACACGACAATTTTTTCCATACCATATCCTGTTGAAAAACTAGAATACCGCATTATATCAAATATTTTATTATTACAAAAATATATTTACAAATTTAAGGTAACCCGTCAGTTTTTTTGGGAGAGAAAATGACACATATGACGTTAAGAATAAAATTGACACATATGAAACAGATATTTTTTATTCCCCAAAAAACTGACAGGGTATCGATAATATTGATAATAATGTAAAAATATTAATTTTGTTCATAAAAATCCCCTTTTGAATTTTATCAATACTATTTATTTTATAGGACTAAATTTAAATAATGATGAATCTGACAAAAAATTACAATTATTACGACTTTTTAATTCATTTTTAATCTTAAAAAAGTTATTATATCTATCTACATCCTCCTTAGAATCGATTTTGTAAATACGATATCTTCTATTTTTATTTAAATAATTTATTGGGACAGTATTATTTAATAAATTAATATTTTTACTTTTAGATCCAAAACATAAAGGATTAATTAAGAAAACATCTTTTAGATTTCTATTATCAGATTTATTATTTACTAAAATTGACCAAAACCAATCTTTATAGCAATCATCGCTTGGTTTCAGAGACATATAAAAAGCTTTTATTTCTACAATAAAATTATTCGATAGATCAACATTATCTTTTAAACACTGAATTGCCTCATCTTTTGATAAATACCATATTATATCATTTTCAAGAAAATTGGTTTCTTTTCTAACATTTCCAGTATAAGCATCATACTCCCCGGATGCAACTATTGAATTAGATTTTAGCGATTTAATAAACAGAATATAGATATAATCCGGCGAAATAGTTGACATAGAGATATATTCTAAAAGTATTATACTATCAAAGGAATAATCGCCTTCGCAAGCTAATCTTTTAAAATATTCTATTTGCTTATTATTTCTTGCAATTTTAATCCATTTTGAAACAATCTCCCATTCGCTTAAAACGCCGCTAACGATAGGAATATTATTTACTTTTCTTTTTATACTTTCTAAATCTTCTGAGAACAACAAATTACTTATAATCAGAAATAAAAAAATTAACATTATCTTATTCATTATAATTAATCGCTCGCGCGGATGCGAGCGAAACAATTTGTTAAAAGTTTTACGGGCAATTTCAACTAACCGATCGGAGACGTAAGAATATTTTATAAAATAGACGAAGATAAAGTTATTACCTTTATATCGGTTTAATCTACGTCGTAAACAAAGTCCCATTCTTCGTCGGGAGGAGTTGCGATAAAATTCTTGCATCTTTCAAAATATATTTTACTCGGAACGTCCGTCGATTTAATCTTTAAACATTGTCTGAAATAGGCGGAAGCCGCCTCAAACTTGCCGGATTCAAATAATTTTAGTCCGGCGTGAAAATAATCGTATAAATCGCCGCTATTATCGACTTGATTCTGATCGAGCAGTTCGAAAATCCTAATAGTCGATTCGACGTTATTAATTCTGATTCTGTCCAACATTCTGACGGGTATCTCAAAATTAGCCAGTTTAAAGCTGTTTTCCGAAATAACTATAGCCGCGTCAAACTTTTTAGCTATTTTATCCATAGCTCTCAAAATTTTAAAAGAATTGCCAATATGAACCCACGACTTCTTGCCGCCATTTTTGATAAATTTGAACCATTCGTATTTTGTTAAAACGGCGGTAGTAACCTTATTTTCTTTTGAATTATCCTTATCCGCAGGTATCTCTGAGATTTTATAAGCAGAGTTTATGAAGTTTTTATACGAATAACTTTTAGTTTCCGGCGCGCCGAAATATCCGACTATAAGCGAATTATTCGAACAACTAACGACTCCGTAGTTAGACTTTATTATATTCTCTATTTGCAAAATTTTATCTTCAATCTCGTCGATCTGTTCGTCGTCGGAATCTTTAGCAATAAACGGAGCGACGTCGACGGACAAGAAAGTAGCCAAATACGGTTTTGATTCAAACGTCCAATTTTTATTCCTTTCCATACCGGCGATTTGTTTCAACAATTTACCGGAAGCGGCTCCTCTATAGATAGACTCGAGCTCTCTATTTTTCAAAACTCCTTTCAAAGTAAATAGTCCGCCCGAATACGCCAAGCAAAATAACAATAACGCCAATATCGACTCTACGGGAAAATCATACGCTAAATATTTTCTTAATATGTAAAAAACCGCTAATGAAAAGATAAATAACGGGATAAAAACTAAAATAACCGGTATAAAATTCCTCACTTTTAACGATATAAGCGTAAATAACGCTAAAACAGCAAGATTTATCAACAAAATAAACTCAAGCGGGATTCTTTTTAAATTTTTTCCCCGATCTATTACTCTCAGTTGATAATCCAAATTTATAGCGGTATTCAGATTTTTTTTATCGACTACTATCAATCCTTTCGCCTCGCTGATAGAACGAGCCGACGCTTTGTAACTTTTCCATTTCATAGCGACCTCTTTTACAACCGCTATCTTTGCGTTTAATTCGGCGTTTTTCTGATCGGGCGCTTGATATACAAAATCTATAATCTTCTCTTCTTCTCCGTAATCTCCGCCGGTCTGCGTCTCAGCGTCGGAAAATTTAAGCTCTTCTAATTCAAGGTCTTTTATCAGATTAAGACACTCCTTTCTCGCCAAGAAAGCGTCGTCGACGTTTGAAAAGTTTTCGATAAAAATATTCTTATTCGGCTTCATTTTATGCGCAAAAGTCGCTCTTCCTTTCTGATCGTAACCGACTATAACTTTGCCGTCGTAAGTAGCGGCGGTAAAACCAAATTCTATCCTGTCCATAGGAATATTTGCGGATTGATTCCGTAATAAAAATGGAGCCGACAATAGATATTTGTTTTCGAGCCGAACTAACGCATCAAAATTTTCAAGATTATAACCGCTAAAATTATTGTTTGACGCAAAACCGATTCTATCGGCAATTATATCTAATTTGTTGCTAAAAACGGCAAACTCGCTCGCTCCGGCAAAAAGAAAATCGGCGTCCGTCTTTATGTATCTAAAAAACTTAAGCGCTTCGTTATTGACGCCGCTCCTATTTAACAAACTTTTTTTCGCCTCGATATTTAAGACGCCGTATATCTTATTATCTTTTCGGATAAACTCTTTAAGTTTATCTATTTCGGTAATATCCGAGAAATTATCGATATCCATATCCAGAGCGATAAAATCGGCGGAACAGTCCGAGAGAAATTTCAAAAATTGCAAAAAAGTATCCGCCGAAATCGACGCGTCCAGACTTACTATAACGTTAAATCTATGAACGTCGTCCTTCTCCGATATAACCGTATCGCCGCCGGGCGCTTTTAAAAAAAACGAAAAATCGTATATCTCAAAGAAAAATAAAGATATAAAAATACTCGCCAAAATAAAAACGACAAAAGCGCTTAAATAAAATTTAACTCTGGACGCCAATTGTCTCATCTCCGAAATAAACAACGTTATAAATATTCTCGATATTTTATCTCTTAAACTATAATAGTATATTATTTTTTAAATTCCAATAAATAATTATTTTATTTAGAAAAAAGGAGTTTGTAACCCGTCGATTTTTTGTGGAATGGTAATAATCTTACGTAGAGCAGACGTACTTGGGATAATTTTCGATTACGAGCGCGTATAATAGCCGTTTTCGAGCGGTTATATTTAACAGTTGTGTCATTTTATCCAAAAAGTCGTTTTTCAATTTATCGATTCTTAATTTCTTACCAACAATCTCAAGAAATCCTTCCAACCCGTATTTCATAACGCCGTTATAGAAAAACAAGATAATATCGCGAA
>Ga0116174_10004277_pt1 | contig 11356 bp, 7 predicted proteins | sample AD_UKC087_MetaG_FD_89801 | JGI IMG/M metagenome (GOLD analysis project Ga0116174, IMG submission 89801) | Active sludge microbial communities of municipal wastewater-treating anaerobic digesters from USA - AD_UKC087_MetaG | ecosystem: Engineered > Bioreactor > Anaerobic > Digestate | place: USA...
CAAGGTATGGTCGATTCCCCCCCCCCGGATTGTTGACGACCAGCGCTCTTATACGCACGGCATCTCCGTTGGAAAGCCCCTGCACGTCATTTTCGGAATAGACATCCGCTATCCCCGTAAAGGTATTGGCGGCGCCCTTCCCCGTCATCAAATTGAACATGAGCTTTCCGTCCTTTCTTTTCACGTTGGCCGCCGTTCCTTTCCATTCCACGGCGAACCCACCGTACAGATACGGCTTTCCGGCAACCGTATCGAAGGCAACGGTCTCATACGCGCGTTCCTCTATGGAAAGGGTGTATTTTTTCAGAAAATCCGCCCGTTCTTTAACCGAAAACCCCGCGTTGCTGTTCAGTATTTTATTGATAAGCACCAGGGCCTCGTTATGACGCTCCTTCTTGAGCAGGGCGCGCGCGTCGTTGAAATCCGCAACGACCTCTTCGTTGGAGTAATAAAATACGGGTGTGCTTTCCCTTCGTATCTTATCGATAAGATCGTGCCTGCTCCCGTCGATCACCGCCATGTCGATCCGTTCGAAATCCGTGGAAGCTGACTTTGTTTCCGTCCGAACCAGCTCTACCAGGAGATCTCCGTATCGCGCACCGACAAACGCGAGAACGCAAACGGTGATGATGAGAAAGACGACCCGCATCATACCCCCTGAGACGCGTCCTCGCCATGCTGTTCGCCTGGCCGACATCACTCTCGCGCGTCTTCCTGTCGGCCTGTCGAGCGGGACGTAATCGCTCAGACGCGCGGAACGCTGGAATTCCCGGAAATCGTGAGCCCTTCGGATCGCCGACACCGCCCGTATGATATGCCTGTCGTTGGGAAAGCGCTGTATCGCCTCGATATATCGGGCGAGCGCGGTCGCCGCGTTTTCGGCTCCTTTCAGATGCAGGTAGAGCTCGAGCCGGACCATCGGCTGGTAGTTCTGATCGATTGCCCGCACTTTTTTCAGGACAGGCTCGATTCTGCCTATGTCGCCGGACTGAAGGTATTCCACGGCGAGAAGAAAAAGGGCGTATGGATCGGGATGCTGGACTGCCGTCAATCTTTCCAGGACGATCACTGCATCGTCGTGCCGTTTCAGGCGGGCCAGGCGTAACGCCTCTTTAAGCAGGGGATTATTCGTATTCACTCGATGCCAACGGGTACTCGAAATTCTGCGACGACCACGCGGTCCGTTACGGACGCGACCTATCGCTTCCCGCGGAACAGCTCGTTTATCTCTTCGACTATTGAAAGGTTATCGTCCCTGCTCTTTCCGATTATATATCCTATCAGGACGAATATCAGAATCAGAATCGTCTTCAGCACCCCGATCGTAAAGAGAAGAACACCGAAAAGGAAACCCGCGAACGCGCCCGCGGCCCTCCCGGGATTACGGCTTATCCATTCCCCCGCGCTCCCGAGGAAGCTCATCACTGTTTTACCCTTTCCACGTAATCTCCTGTGCGGGTGTCTATCTTTATAACGTCGGATTCGTTGACAAAAAGCGGGACCTGTATCATCGCGCCCGTCTCGACTTTGACGGGTTTTGTTACGTTGGTCGCCGTGTCCCCCTTCACTCCGGGTTCCGCGTAAATAACTTTAAGGCTGACGAATGTCGGGGGATCGATGCTTATCGGCTTTCCTTCGTAAATGGATATGTCTACCGTATCCCCTTCCTTGATGTAGTCGAGTATGTTCCCCACATAGCTTTTCGCGACCGATTCCTGCTCGTAGCTTTCCGTGTCCATGAAGACCAGCGCGTCGCCCTCGTCGTAGAGATACTGCATCTTCTTTGTTTCGATACGTACATCCTCTACCTTTTCGCCGCCCCTGAAGGTCTTGTCGACAATCGAACCCTTCATTATTGAGCGCAGTTTCGTACGGACAAACGCCGCGCCGCGTGCCGGCTTCACATGCTGGTATTCGACCACGGAATACAGGTTTCCATCGACTTTTATGACCATTCCCCTCTTGAAATCATTGCTCGTTATCATGGAGTACTCCTCACACTATATGAATATCTTTTGATGATTTCGTCAGTATTTCGGAGCCTCCGTCGGTGACCAGCACCACGTCCTCTATCCGAACACCGCCCCTGCCCGGTATGTAAATCCCCGGTTCCACCGTTATCACCGTATTCTTCCTCAGCCTCGAACGCCCGCCGGTTTTAACAGCGGGTAGTTCATGGACTTCCATACCGACACCATGTCCCAGTGAATGTCCGAAGAACGCTGAAAATCCCGCCTCTCCGATCACGCCCCGCGCTACGGAATCGAGTTCACCGCAGCGAATTCCGGGACGGACGGATTCTATTGCGCGTTCCTGCGCCGATCGAACAATTCCGTATATCCTGCGTAAATCGTCATCAATGCTATTGACGAAGATTGTTCTTGTCAAGTCTGAATTGTAGCCCCTAAACTCGCACCCCATATCGATGAGAAGCGCGTCCCCTTTTTCGATCCTCCGAGTCATGGAGGTAATGTAGTGCGGCATTGATGAGCCGGGGCCGGAGGCGACAATTGAGTCGAAGGATGTTTTCCTGCAACCATTTTTCCGGTAAAAATACTCTATCTCGACCGAAATGTCCCATTCCGTCAAACCGGGCTTGATTATTGAAAGAACATGGGAAAAACACCGGTCCGCCAGGTCTACCGCCGTGCGTATCACCTCGATCTCTTCCGGCTCTTTCTCCATTCTCATCTCGTTGACGGGACTCCCGCCTTCGCGCAGGGAGGCCGGCGAGATGGTTTTTCCGAGGAGGGATGCCTGGGAGAGCGTAGCGCTGTGGTCCTCGACGAACAGCCGTTGAAACCGTTTGCGCTTCAGTATTTTCGCGACGGTCCTGTCGGCCGGGCCCTTCATCAGGACAAATTCCATTCCCGGTGGCATTATAGATCTCGCATACTCTTCATACCTCGAATCGGATATGAAATAGTCACGTTCCTCGGTCACGATGAGCAAGGCCGAGGACCCCTCAAATCCGGTAAGGTATCGTATATTCACCAGATCCAGGATCAGGAACGGCAACCGGTCCTCACGCAAGAGCCGTTTTTTCAGAGTGTCGATTCTCATCCCGCTTCCGTAACCCCTTTCAGTGCGTCAAGCAGACCGAGCAGACCGGCGATGTATGAATACGGTCCGAATCCGCATACCTGGCCCACGCACACCGGCGCGATCATGGAGTGTCGCCTGAACTCCTCCCGGGAGTGGACGTTTGAAAGATGCACCTCCACCGTCGGAAGATTAACGGCCGCTATCGCGTCACGTAGCGCTATCGAGGTATGCGTGTACGCGCCCGGATTAATGATCATCCCATCGTAGTTCCTGACACTGTGTATATAGTCTATAAGTTCACCCTCTCCGTTGGATTGAAAGAACACGACCTCCGCTCCGGCGGCCGACGCGGCGGCTTCGACCGACGCGTTGATCTCTTCGAGCGTCATCCTGCCATATACGCCAACCTCTCTTTCTCCAAGAAGGTTCAGATTCGGGCCGCTTACCACCGCGATTTTTTTCTTTCTCATAGCATCCCTCCTTTTACCCTGTAAACAGATCCCGTATCGCACCTGTTCCGGTCGGTCGCGCCACAACGGGGCCGCACATGGCGACTACTTCGTTAAATTATAGTGCTCGATGAGGTTTTCCGCCTGTACTTTTATAACCACATTTTCCGGACCGGATTCAATCTCCCTCAACAATTCCTCCGCCTTTACCGAATTGGCGCTCTCGTTCATCAACATCGCCAGATTGATCCTCGCCTTCATCGCGAAAGGATTGTCCGGCTCGGCCGTATCGATCAGACGCTGGAAATGGCCGGCCGCTATGCGCGCGTTTTTCTGGTGATGGAGGCTTATGATTCCCAGAAAGTACAACGCCTCTTCCCTGTAGTCGTTCTCTCCCGCGGCGAGTTTTCCGAAAAAATGGCTCGACTGCGTGTACTGCTGCTGCTCGAAATAAATTTTTCCGGACAGGTAGTTCAGAAGCGGATCGTTGCCCGAGTACCTCGTTAAATGTGATGAGTAAAGGGCGAAATTCCTCAAGTCACCCTTGAGGTAATAATAGAACAGCGCCTCCTTAACGACCGTTTCCCCGGCCGGATATCGCAGTATCGTCCGTATACCGGAATTCGTCATTTCGATCGCTTTCTCAATCTTGCCCGTGCGGAACAGGGCCGTGATTCGAAGTATCATAACCCTGTCGGCGTGTTTTGGCGTCCGTATCTTGTCCAGTATCGCGAGCGCTTCACCGTACCTGCGGTCGTTCCCGTAAATCTCCGCCATTTCGATCCTTGCATCGTCGATTATCTGGGAGGCGGGGCATTCAACGATCAGCTTGGAAAAATAATCGAACGCGACCTCTTCCCTGCCTTCAGCGAAGTAATGCATCCCGAGTACATAGAGCGCTTCCGCATAGGCCTCGGATCCTGCCGGAAGCAGTGCGGGTATGGCCTGTGCCGTCCATATATCACCGACCTTCAGCGCGCCCCTGGCCAGGATCAGCCTGTCACCGTCTTCCAGCGTCTGGACCGGTACTGCCGCAAGCGTGCGGTACGCCATCTCCGGGTTCCTGTCCATGAAGTAAGCGCGACCGAGATGGATCGCCATAATCCTCGAACGTCTTTCGTCAAGCTCGGGTTTCGACTCGTCCGTACCGAGCGCGATGATCTCGCGGAACCGCTTCAAACGGAACAGGCACTCAACGCGGCTCAGAAGTGCGTCCGCGGCCATTTCGCGTCCCGGCACCGAGAGATACTGACGGTAAAACTGCTCCGCGCGGATGAAATCACCCGCCTTGAAACTCTCGCCCGCCCATGAGAAAAGAATCCGGCCGGCGCTTTCGGAACGGGGATAATTGCCGACAATAAACTGGAGATAGCGCGTATTGTTTCCCCCCCTCCGGCCGAGCTCCAGCGCAAAATTGTACAACACGACTTCGACCCCGGCCTGCCGCGTGTACGCGGACTGCAGCGTCTGCGCGGTTCTTTCGGCACTCTTTACATCCGAGGCGCCGATATACAGCTCGAGCAGACGGACCAGGGCGTCGTATCTTTTCTCAACACCCGGCGAGGAAGCGTACCGGTTCAGGAGTTCGACCGCCTGAATATACTCGTTTTTCATCGCGTGCGCGATTCCGAGGTAATATACGGCCTCTCGGAGATATGGCGATGACGGGTTGATCGCCCGTATTTTATTGAATCCGTTGATGGCGGCATCGGGATCGTTTCGTTCCAGCGCGACCCTCGCTATGAGGAACTGGACCTGGTCGTTTCCCTCATTCTCGGGGTAAGTGTTTATGAGAAGCGAAAGGATCCGCTCGGCGTCCTCATACCGTTTGACATCGACGTACACCCTGGCGAGAAGAGAGAGGGCGCCGCGCTGTTCCTCCTGATCGGGGAGCGAAACCGCGTCCTCGAGGTACGGTATCGCCTCGGCCGGGTCCCGCTTCAGGTATATCCTGCTCAGGATGAGCGCCGCGCGGCTGCGAAGGGCCATTACACGCGTTGAATTGCGCACTTCCTCGAGCAGCTCGATGCCCTCTTTTTCGTTGTTCTGCCTGATGAGAATATCACCGAGCTGGTATTTGCCATGATAGTACCATTCCGATGATTTGCCGATGAGAAGAAAGGACTCCAGAAAGGACTTTGCTGAGTACGTGTCCCCGAGGGCGATTGAAGATATCGCCTTGAAATACTGCGCGTCACAGTACGGTGATTCCCTAAGCATCGCCTCGGGAATACCGTAAAACGCCTTCAGCGCGTCGCGGTGCCGCCCCTTTATCTGGTAGATTCTGCCGATTATCATGCGGGCCTGGGCGTCGCCGGTTCGGTCGATTCTCGAACTTACGAGCGATTCGAGCAGCTCGAGGGCCTGGTCGTAGTCCTCGTTGAGAAAGAGGGCGCGCCCTATCCATACGACTCTCTGGCTGTTCTGCGCAACATTCGTATTGCGGTTTATGGCCTCCTTCCATTCTATGACCGCCTCGTCGTATCGCGCCTGTTGAAAGTATATCTCTCCTATCCGGTCGAGAGCCGCCACCGTCAGCATCTCGTTACGGCTCTGCGCGATGAAACGCTTGAATTCCTCGATGGCGCGTATATAATTTTTCAGGAAATAATTCGACTCAGCGATCCAGTACCGGGATTCATGGCACAGGTCCTGGGCGGTGCAGATGAGCAGAAACCTGTTGAACTCGAATATGGCGTCTTTATATTTCTTCTGGTTGAATATGGACAGGGCGAGGTAATACCATGCGCGGTCCCGATACTCGACGCCATCGCCTGAATCGATTATCTTCCGGAACAGCAGCTCGGAGGAACCGTAGTTGCCGGCCCTGAACGCTTCGGTGCCCTGCTCATAGAGGGCCTGCGTTCCCCTGGCGTACGCGCCAGGCGCCCACGCCGTGAGAAGTACCAGCATTATTAGTATTAAAACGCGAAACGATTTCATTTCATTGCACGTATGAATATCCGGATTCCATCCAGCACGTACTGGGAGGAGAAAGCGCGCACCCTTTCCCGATCGCCCGGTATGATCCTGGTAAATGTTCGGTACGCGGTACCGCCGGCGATCGCGAAGCATACGGTACCCACCGGCTTGGTCGGGGTTCCGCCCCCGGGTCCCGCTATTCCTGTCACCGCCGCGGCCACGTCCGCGCCCAGGAGCCCGAGCACTCCTTGAGCCATCGCCAGCGCCGTCTGTTCGCTCACGGCTCCGTAACTATCCAGCACTTCCCGCGAAACATCAAGCACATTCCTTTTTACATCATTTGAATAGGCCACAATACCGCCCCTGAAAACCAGGGAAGCACCGGGTACGTCGGTGACCCTTTTCGCCACAAGACCCCCGGTGCAGGACTCGGCCAGCGCGAGCGAGAGACCCTGCTTTTCGAGGATGCGCACGGTCTCTTCCTCGAGACTGCCGTATGCTGGATCGAGCATCCGGTCTCCGAAGCGCAGTTCGGCCTGTTCCATTATCGATGCAACCGGCAGAGGTTTTGCTCCACGACCCACGAAATGTACGGTGTTCATACCCGGTGTCGCGGTTATACCCCAGTCGATTGAATCGAAGGGAATGCTCATAGCCGCCACGATATCGTTGACCTCCGCCTCGCGCATCAGCACCACCCGGAGAGTCAGGGAATCCCTGCCCTCGCCGGGGAACAGGGACAGCAGGTACGGCATAACACCCTTTTCGAACATGGGCCTCAGCTCCCGTGGCACGCCCGGAAGGGATATAAGAACCTTAGCCCGCATTTCCACGGCGAATCCGGGAGCGAGCCCCGTTTCGTTTGCAAACACGCGTGAGCCGCCGGGTACCGATACCATTTTCGCATCACCCGCAAGCATTTCGCGTCCCATCGCGCCGAAGAACGCGCTTGCCCGCTCGAAGGACGCCCGGTCGATTTCGTGCCCGCGCCCGGACAGCTCACAGATCACCTCCATCGTGCGATCGTCGTCAGTCGGCCCGAGCCCGCCCGACACTATAACGATGTCCGCCTCGTTCAGAGCGATGAGGATCATACGTCTGAGGTCGTCGGGGACATCCCCCACGGCATGGTGCGCGACCACGGTGAATGCCGTGGGGAACAGGCAGTCGCTTATGAACGACGCGTTGGTATCCGGTACGCGACCGTGGACGAGTTCGCTCCCGGTTGATACGACCGAAACGCGTTTCACCGCACCACCCTACATCTTTTCAGGGGCCGAAACCCCCAGGAGCCCCAGCCCGTTTTTCATCACGATTCGCACACAGTCGCACAGCGCCAGGTTCGAATTCGCCTCGACCGGATCGTCCGCGAGCACGCGGTGCTCCGTATAGAACCTGTGATAGGACTGGGCGAGCTTCATAAGGAAAGAGGCGATACGGTGCGGTTCGAACGACGCCGCCGCGTCGGCGATTTCCTCCGGAAAACGCGCGAGCAGCTTGAGGAGTACGAGCGCCTCGGGGTTTCGCAGGCGGGCGGAGTCCCTTGTACTCGGATCGTAGGCAAACCCGCGCTTTTCAGCCTCCCTGAATATGGAGCATATCCGTGCGTGGGCGTACTGCAGATAGAAGACCGGGTTTTCCGAGCTCTGCCGCTTGGCCAGCGCGAGGTCGAAATCGAGATGGCTATCCGTCGACCGCATCGTGAAAAAATATCGGGCCACGTCGACACCTATCTCGTCGAGGAGCTCGCTCATCGTCGAGAATTTTCCTAGCCGCTTGGACATCTTCACCATCTCGCCTTCCATAACAAGATTGACCTGTTGCGCGATAAGCACACGGAAGGCGCTTTCGGGACATCCCATGGCCTTCATCGCTCCTGCCAGCCGGGCGATATAGCCGTGATGGTCGGGCCCCCAGATGTCTATTATCATGTCGTACCCGCGTTCCTTTTTATTGCGGTGATAGGCGATATCGGCAAGCAGATATGTCGGTCTGCCGTCGTCGCGCACCACGACACGGTCTTTGTCGTCCCCGAAATCCGTGGAGCGGAACACCTTTTTGCCTTCTTCCTCGTAAATGACGCCCAGATCCTCGAGCGCCCGCAAGGTTTCATCCACGCTTCCGTCCGAGTGCAGCCCGCTTTCGAGAAACCAGCGCTTGAAAGAGACATTGAAGCGCTCGAGGTCCCGTTTCTGCCCGCTCACGTTGTGCTCCACCGCCTTGCGGGCCATAAAATCCACGAGCGTCTCCTCGTCAGCGGCCGCGCTGACATCATTCGCGAAGTTGTCACGGATATACGCCGCGATGTCCCGGACGTACTCACCGTGATAACCCTCTTCGGGAAACTCCACGCTCAGCCCTTCGAGCTCGCGATACCGGCACAGCACCGAACGCCCCAGCAGAAGGACCTGGTTGCCGTGGTCGTTGACGTAAAATTCCCGCTCCACACTGTCGCCGCAGGCCTCGAGCAGGTTGGCGATGGTGTCCCCGACGGCGGCGGCGCGCGCCGATACGATATTGAGCGGTCCCGTCGGATTCGCCGATACGAACTCGATATTGATGAGCCGCGGCCGTTTCTTCACCTGTCTTCCGTAGCCGTCACCCTCGCCGAGTATATCTTCCATCCGTCTGAAAAGGAAATCATGATCGAGAAATATATTGATAAATCCCGGCTTTACCACCTCGACGGCACCGGCCAGCTCGCTTCGCTCGATGTACGACTTGAGCACGGACCCTATTTCGAGCGGCGACTTTTTAAGTATGCGGGCGGACTCCATGGCGACGGGAGTAGCGTAGTCACCGTGTTTTTCCTCCCGGGGATATTCAATTTTCGGCATGGGGAGATCCGCCGAGCCCAGGGCCCCATCGGCCACGGCCTGACGCAGCGCGGATTCGACCACCTCGGCGATCCTGTCTTTAACGTTCAAGCATGCACCTCGCAGACTTTTGGTAGGGTAAAATCTCCCCGTCGGTTAAATATTTTGTCAAGACTTTAATAAATTACTTGAAAAACCCTGTCGTACCGGCGACCCTATGGAGCGTCGCTTCTTCATTCCCACTTTGAGACAAGGGGCATCGTATGAACAGCAGGTTCATCCGTGAACACAAAAACCATTTTATCGCCTTCATCATTTCAGTATCAGTATTCCTGGTTCTCTCCTTCTTCTATACCCAGACACGCATTCTGGATGGCCTCGAAAACGGGGCGGTCAATTTCCGGTTTTTTCTGAGAGACCCTTCGGAAAAGGCAAAAAAGCTCCAGGAAGGCGTCCGCATCACGAAGAAAAACCCGCGCTCTCGCGACGACATCATAATCCTCGGCATTGACGAAAACACGATCCGCGAATTCACCAGCCAGAAGATCCACTGGCCGTTCCCCTGGGACATCCACGCCAAGTTCACGCGTTACGTCGCGACTGGCAATCCCAAGGCGATATTTTTCGATATAATGTTTCTCGACCACAAGAAAAACGAGGATGAATTCGCGGATGCGATACGCGAGGCCGGCTGTGTTTTTCTCGACTTTCCGTTCGAAACCGAGGAGGTCGATGTCAAATACGCCGACACCGAAGACCGCATGTCGATCCTCAACCGCCTTCGGTTTCCGGTCGATCCCGAAGACACAAGCTATGAATGGGGCGAGGAAGCCGTCCCGCCCACGCCGAAACTGGCCGGAGCGGCAAAGGGCATAGGATACGCCAACATACGTCCCGACCCCGACAGCATCAACCGCAAACTCCCCGTGATCATAAAGCACAAGGGCTTTTACTATCCTTCTATAGACCTCGTGCTGACCATGCATTATTTCGGAATCGGAGCGAAGGACGTCGAGATAAAAATGGGACGATACGTCCGGCTCATGAATCTGCCCGTGGAAAAAATGAAGAAGCCAAACCCGCGGCGGGAGCTTCGAATCCCGATCGATAAAGAAGGATTCATGGACATCAATTTCATCGGTGGGCCTGGAAGCTTCCAGAACTATCCTTACTATTATTTTTACAACGATGGAAGGATCACCAACAAGTCCCTGGAGAACAAAATAATCTTCGTCGCGGCGTATTCGGTGACGGGTATATCCACCGACATACACAAGTCCCCGTACGGCGACCTGTTCGGAATCGAACATCACGCGAACGCGCTGAATACCATCCTCAACCAGGATTTTATAATCAAGCTCACCGAGTGGGAGAATATCATCATCCTGCTCCTTATCGCGGTCGTGATGGGGCTTTTCGTTCCGAAGTTTTCCATCCTCATGTCAATCCTCTTCTCCACGGGCCTCGGCCTCGCGTATATAGTGGCCGCCTACCTTTTGTTCGACACAATGAACATCCTGTACATTTTCGCGACGCCGATCATACAGATCGGCGGGACATTCACCCTGATAACCGTGTACAGGGTTATGACCGAACAGCGCGAGAAGAAATACATCCGGCAGACCTTCTCGAAATTCGTATCGAAATCGGTCGTGGACGAGCTCCTCAAAGACCCGGACAAGCTGAAACTCGGCGGGGAAAAGAAGATCCTGACCGTTCTCTTTTCGGATATACGCGGCTTTACGACCATATCCGAACGCCTTACACCGGAGGCCCTGGTCGAGCACCTCAACGAGTATCTCCAGGCGATGACCGACATCGTTTTCAAATATTACGGCACGCTCGACAAATACGTCGGCGACGAGATCATGGCTTTCTGGGGGGCGCCGATTCCGCAGGATGACCACGCGGTGCTCGCGGCCCGGGCGTCCGTCGAAATGATGCGGGTGCTGGGCGAGCTGAACAGGAAATGGGTCTCCGAGGGCAAGCCGGAGCTGCATATAGGCATCGGCCTCAACACCGGCGACATGGTCGTCGGCAATATGGGCTCATCGTCGCGCATGGACTACACGCTGATGGGCGACAACGTCAACCTGGGCGCCCGGCTGGAGGGGACGAACAAGG
>Ga0116174_10004278_pt1 | contig 11355 bp, 10 predicted proteins | sample AD_UKC087_MetaG_FD_89801 | JGI IMG/M metagenome (GOLD analysis project Ga0116174, IMG submission 89801) | Active sludge microbial communities of municipal wastewater-treating anaerobic digesters from USA - AD_UKC087_MetaG | ecosystem: Engineered > Bioreactor > Anaerobic > Digestate | place: USA...
CGGAGGATATAGGTTTAGAAGACCCTAATGCTCTTAATTTGGCTGTTTCGGCTTTTAAGGCTTGTGAAGTTATCGGAATGCCGGAATGTGAATTGGCTTTAGCAGAAGCTGTTTCTTATATGGCTAAAGCTCCAAAATCTAATCAGCTTTATATTGCTTATGGAAAAGTAAAAGAAGATGTTGAAAAATACGGGAATCTTCCTGTCCCATTGGAGATCAGAAACGCTCCTACAAAATTTATGAAGGAAATTGGTTACGGTAAAGATTATAAATATGAACACAGCAAAGAAGCTAGAAAAACAGATCAGGAATACATGCCAGAAAAATTAAAAGGCAGAAAATATTTATAAATCCTTGAAACGTTCTTTGACGGAAACAAGAAGATTTTCGTAATTTTCAAATTCAATAATATCCTTGGAAAAGTAAGTGAATGGTTTTGGGTTTACCCCTTTTTTTATAGCCAGGATTATCTTTTTTCCCAATATTTTTGCGCAAAAAGATTCAAAAAGAAGTCCTGAGCTTTTGTTTCCGCATTCTATAATTGCCAGAAACACATCATTTTTGTGCATATTGCTCAGAATTGGTTTAATACTTTTTGAAGGACTTGTGTGGTGCTTCCATTGGAATAAATCTCTTCCCAGAACAAATGTTTTGTGTTCCAAAGATGTAAGTTCGTCTGATATCCTACCTAAAAGGACTTTTAATTCTTCTTTGTCTTTAAAATTTCTATATTTATAGCCTATGTAGACTCGCATTCTGTTTATTCTACCACTTTTAGAGCAGTTAGATAAAGTTTGCGGGCATTCCAATCCTAACGTGTAATTAAATCCTCCAACTCCCTAACTCCGCCAAAAGATATTCTGTCTTTTACTAAATCTTTTGTATTTATCATCATCGCGGGAGTGATAACAAAATCTCCCCATTTTTCTGATATATCGTCTAAAGCATCGGTAAGAAGTTTTTTCTTTTGAATGTCATCAAAAAAATCAAGTTGATTGTTTTTTATTTTTGACAAATTAAAGCAAGATACAGCAATTGTATGTACGGGAAGTTTGTAGGGAGAGTGGAGAAGTATTTTATAAGCAATTTTATAAATATCTCCGTTTGAAAATAAATCTTCCTTTACACTTTTTCCCTGATGCCAAAAAGATCTGTTTTTATATAAAAGAGATAGATGAACCCCATGAGCCGAATATCCTGCCTTTCTCATCCTTCCTGACATTTTTTGGACTAGTTTCATTAAAATGGGTGAAAGTTCTTCGGGTTTTTCATATTTTCCCTGTAAGGCTACTGAATTTCCAAAACTCTGTCTGTTAGAAATAACGTCGTCGGGTTCCCATCCGTGTAATCTCATATACCAGTAGTATCCGACGATAGAGTTAAATGCCGTTTTTAGTTTCTTTGCAGAAGCGTTATAAAAATCCAAAACCGAAAAAATGTCCGCTTTGTTTAATCTCACGATGTTGTTTGTTTTTATTCCGCATAATTCGTTAAGTTCCAATTTTGAAAATACTTCCAAATGATTGGTTGAACCTATGGTATCCAGTCCATCAGGTTTTGTTAATCCTGCGGCTGTTTTTGCTAAAAATCTGTTGGGGGCTATCCCTATGGAAACCGTAATATAGTCCCCGACTTCTTTTTTAATTCTTTCTTTTATTTCCAGGGCCACAGTATTTACACCTTTTTTCATTGAAGGAAAACCTTCTAAATCAATCACAAACTCGTCAATCGATTTCGGGGTTATTTTATTTGTATATGTCGATAAAATATTTTTTATTTCAATATGAACATTTCTATACTTCCAAGGGTCCGGTTCAAGAACAATAAGCCCGGGGTATATCATTTTTCCTTCTTTTACTCTCATTCCAACCTTTATCCCCAGCTTTTTTGCCTCTATCGAAGGCGCAATTATGCACCCGTTATCTGTTTTGTAAGCTGCTACCGCAATAGGTTTATTTCTGAACATTTTGTTTGCTTGTTGTTCTACGGTAGCAAAACAAGAATTCATATCTATGTGCATTATTGTCGGGCTTTTTGGATTAAAGGGCAGGTCTTTAAGATATTCCATCTGATATTTGTTCAACCGTCCAAAATAAATTATCGGTGTTTAAAACCAATTTAAAAGACATTGTTTTGGTTGAAACAGAAAAGACGTGAAATAGGGTAGTGCCGGATCTGTAGGTATGATGCAGATTTATCGATTCTATTTTGTATCCCCTTCCGTCCCATTTTAAAAAATACGGAAAAGCCTTGTTTTTCTTGTGGTTAAAGGCTGTATAGACTGTTATTGGTGCTTTTATATCTTGAATCATAATACGAAGAAAACCCGAATATATATTTTATACTCTATGTTTGTAGTGGTTTCAAGTGGTATATTTAGCCAATGATAGTCACCAAAAACCTATGTAAAGACTATTCCGGAAAGGATGTTCTTATTAACGTCATAGGTATTTTATGGAAGGGATTGTGGTTAATAAAGTCTTAAATCTCGAAGGCGGGACTCTAACATCTAATTAGTTTTTTATTTTATAACTTTTAACTTTATTTAGTCGTAAAATTAATAACAAAAACTGTTAAGTATGTTTCCATATAATAATGTGGAAAACTAATTAATTGAGGCGCTTTTATTTGATATTATTTGTTTAAAATGAAAAAAAATACAAATTGCAGTAAGTTATTGGTCTTTTTGTTTCCGGTTATACTTTACGTAATATTTTTCTTACCTGTTATGAATTTCGATAAGATAATCGGAGGGCCAGATGCTGTCAGATATTCGTTTCCAGCAAGACATTATCTTTGGGAATCGATTAAGGAGGGGAGGTATCCTTTTTGGACAGAAAGAATATTTGGAGGTTATCCAATCTATACCGATTCAGAGCATGCATACACCAGTGTTATCAATATCTTGTCGATTATAATCTTCGGACCTTTTAATTCTTATAAATTACTTCACTTTGCATTTTATTATGCTGGATCTTTAGGCTTAATTTTTTTGTTAAAAAGAAAGAATATCGATTTAATATCGTCCCTGTCAGCGGTAGTGGTTTATTATTTTTCCTTTTTTCTTTTATACCATCAGCAGCATTTTTCAATGACACTGACAGCCTATCTCCTACCATTAAGTATTTATATTACCGACAGGATGATTAATGAAAAAAATATTTACTTTTCTTTTGTTTTAGCTTTTCTAACAGGTGTAGCGATTTCATTTGGATCCTATCAGATGGTATTTCTACTTATACTTACAATATGTCTGTATTCAATCACTCAAATAGATTTGAGGAATATGCGAAAGTATCTACCTATTATACTTGTATATATCGCTGCTACTTTTCTCATCTCATTACCGAGACTTCTACCTACTTATCAATCATATCTGAGAGGGAACAGGTATAACAACGGAATTACTTACACAGATGGTTCTTATAACCCTCTAATGGTTGTAAATTTAATTTACCCCTATATTTTTGGATATGGTAAGGATTATAAATGGAACACTGTTAGCAGTGATTATCAGATTCATGAAACTTATATTTATGTCGGTGTTACTTCCGCAATTGTGGGGCTTTTTGGGTATTTTTTAATTAAGGATCCTAAATTAAAAAAGTTTATTAATTTATGTGTTCTAGCTTTTTTAATTTTAGGATTTATAAACTATCTTCCTTTTATTAATAATTTAAACATACCTGTTGTAAGTTCATTCAGATTTTGGGGCAGGTCTGTGATTCTTCTCGTATTTTCTTTATCTATCTCTGTGGCTTACTTTATGAACAATCCGAATATTACAAAAAATACAAGAGCACCCAAAAATTTTTCAATTATATTAGTCCCGCTAATTTACTTGGTTCAACTAACGTATTCTTTTTTCAGGGACAAAAAGTCATCGATAATAATTCAACAGGTAAAAAACAGAGCTATACAATTTGATAATCAGTTCTATATATGGTTAATCCTGCTATTTTTAACATTATTTGCCGTATTGCTGGTCTTATTTATTAAGAAAGGAGCTGGTTTATTAATAAAATATTTTTTATTTATAGTAATTACCTTCGACCTTTTTTATTTTGGACATAACATTGTCAAAAAATATGATGAAAACATAGATAGTTTATACAATAAGAATGTTGTAGAGGTATCGAAGGAATATGAAAACAGACGAATAGCTATTTTTTCCAAAGATACAGAATATAACTTAGGTCTGTACCTCAAAAGTTGGGGTGTCCTGGGATATAGCCAATATAACCCTACAGTAAGAACTAAACTAACAAAGACCATGGGTTTCAAAGAAACTTCGAAGCAGTGGAATTCCGAAATAGATTTAACTCAACTTGATAAATTAGGTCTAGTCGGTGTAATAGGTAGCGATGGGGTTATAAAAAAAGAATTTGATGTACACTCCTCTTTGCAAAACTATGACGGCACTACCTTAAAAGAAGAGGCTTTAGAAGGAAAGTATTATTTTAAAATAAAATCTAACTCACCTCAACGAATAAATACATTTATAAATAATCATCCGGGATGGGTCATTAAAATAAACGGAAGTGTGTATAAAAATGAAGATACCGAAAATACCTTTTTGGCATTTGACGTGCCTTCAGGAGACGTTGATGTTGTAATAAAATTTGTACCAAAAATATTCTATTTCAGTATATTAGCGTCTTTTATAGGAATGGTTTTTTTGTGTCTCTTTGTAAAAAAGAGATATCGAATCAGTCACTAACTTTTTGATAAATATAAATGTTAGATAACCCCATTAAATCTAATTTAGTTGTTTCAAAGCTTTTTAATAACAAGAAATTTTGCGTGTTATCGATTTCCTTTTCAAAGTTTATCCATGAATTCGTGTAGTCAGGATATTTTTCTGATACGTACGAATTTTTATAATTATCTTCCATATCTGAGTAGGTAATGACAAGATCATAATCATTAGGGTTTTTAGGTCTGAAATTTTCAGCATCTCCTGACTCATACACATGGAACATCTGCACGTCGCAATTCTTAATATTTGCAAAAGGATCTCTACCCTTATTCGTATATACTAAGATTTTTAATTCTTTATTTTGGGATTGGTTTAAGTAATTGATAGTCCAGTTGTATGCAGATAGTCTTGTATCACCGATATTTAATTGTTTAAAGAACATTAGCATATAAATAGCGTAGAAGGAAAAGGATATTAAAAGTAATGAAATTTTAAGAATGTTTTGTGTGTGTTTAGAGGTAACTAACTTTTCAAGAGAGTAAATGCCATATGCGGAGTAAATGATAAAAATCGGGGTGATAGGTAACACCCATCTTTCTACTAATCTTTTATTCAAGCTAAAAAAAAGTATGTAAATAAAAATATTACCAATTAAAAAAATGTGGGTTATTTCTTCTGTTTCTAATTTTTTCAATTCTTTATTTTTTAAAAATCTGATTGATAGAAAAATTATGGTAATTAAACCCAACATAAAAACAGGCGGTGTCATTATGTTGCTTAATCCGTAGAAATATTTTAGTGGGTTTAGATTTACCGAGCTAAATACTGCACCTGCTTCTCTTGTTTTCATTGCTATAACCCTGGATATGAAGGATTGAAAATTAATAATTGAAAATGGATTTGAGATCGAGAAAGATAAAATTACCCCAATTATAAATGGTAAAACATCTTTTGTTCTTTTTCTCATTATAATTACACCAATAATCATCGGAGCTGAAAGTAGGGCGGTAATCTTGGTGCCGGTAGCAAATCCTAAAGCAACGGAAGATAAAATCAGATACGTTATTTTAACCCTCGTTTTATCGGATTTTAAATATTTAATGAACAAAAATAACGACATTGTTACGAGAGATGTTAGGTAGATATCTTGATTTAGATATCTGGAATACACTATCAACTTCCAATTAAACAAAACTAAAAGAATCGCTAATAATGAACCTTTACTTCTTTCAAAAATTTCTTTGTAAATAAGATAAGAAAATATTGGAATAGAAAGAGAAAATAAAGCTGTAATTAATCTTAGATAGATATGGTAGAAGTGAAAGTCTATGTGGAAACTAAATACCGATGCAGTTTTATTCAAGATCATTGTGCATATTGTCAGGAAATATGTAGGGAACATACCGTATACATACGTAGGAGGTGCAAAATCATTGATACTTCCGTCTCTTAAAATAAATTTGTAATTTAGGGAAAATTTTATTACTTCGTCGTATATATCAGTTTCGTCAGCAATAAATATGAGCGGAAGTCCAAAGTCAATTTTATATATTCTGATAAACAAACCTAACAACATTGCTGTTGTAATAAGAATAGTAGTTAGGTGTTTTTTAACAAAACCCATAAAATTATTATAGCAATTATTTTTTGTCATTTTTTACTTATGACATATTTTATGTAAAATAGATTTACAAGGGGGATACACTATGCAAACACAAAATCAAAAATACATAAAATGGATTCCTAAAAAAGATACTTACGTTCAAAAGGTTTTTAAGAAGAACAAGGAGGACGAAGTTTTTATTCCAAAGGAAGCGAAGAAGAAGTTCGAAATAATTGAAGAAGCTAAAGAAAATAAGAATGATAAGATTGTGGAAGAAGAAAAGAAGTAAATTTTGTTGGTGACCCTACGGGAGAATGGATCTACTTAAACAACTATATTACCTATGTAGGTATGGAATTATCCTTAACAGGATCTTCTAACTTATATGTTTCGATTTGTACTGGTTTGCAAATTCTTTGAACTTCACACGCATACTATCGATATCAAATATACCCAAGTCCCAAGAATCAAGTCCCTTCGCATACACTACATACCCGGGATACTTTGTATTGAATTTAATAACACCTGCCATTGGGTCAATGCCAAACCACTCCTTATCTATAAAGCACTCAGCAAATACGTGCCCCCTAACTCTGTTTAGATCGGTATCTTCAAAATAATCTTTAGAGATTACTTCAACATATTTAGTGGGTATATGCTTTGCTCTTGCGATTGCTATAAAAACAATAGCATAATCAGAGCAGCCCGTTGCATGACCATCTTCTATGATTTGAGTAGCGGTTCTCTTTCTGAAAATATCGTTTTTCTCTATGTTCGCTGGTTGCGGATACTTTATATTTTTATTTATCCACTTCAACAGCTGAAGTATGAAATAAAAACTTTCTCCATCAATGGCGTTAGCCAAATCAATAATTGATTTAGACAATGGACATTGTTCACTTGATTCTAAAAAATGTTTCACGGCTCAATTATATAGGCATCTTTGTATGTTCACAACCCATTTTGTGGCAAAATTTAGGAAAATCTACAGAAAGAAAGAACTATGACCGAATAGTCTGTTGTTGCCAAGTGCAACTGTTGAATTGGAAAAACAAATCCGGATGAGTTACTACTATTACAAGCATCCCGATTCCAAGGATTCATACTTTAACGACGATTGTGATAGCAGTGAATCTGACACTCTTATATTCGATTCCCCTTATAAATAATAAACAAAAACATGTGCCAATCCTACGGACTGACACATGCTTTCGTTGGTGACCCTACGGGGAATCGAACCCCGATTGCCAGGATGAAAACCTGGTGTCCTAGCCGTTAGACGATAGGGCCGTAAAATCCACGGAATAATAAATCAAACTTTTAATTAAAAATCTTAGGTATTTTACCAATAAAATCCGTAATTTAGCAAATTATAGCAATTTTTGATAGAATTTATCCTGAAATGAACATAATTAGAAGTATTTTTTTCTACCTACAATCGCTGTTGCTTGCTATATTGCCGACTCCTGCTTATGTAGAAGGAGTTGTAGGGCAGCCTCAGTCTTTTGTTCCTAATCAAGCCGATACCTATATTGAAAGAACTGTGTCAGACCTCATTTACCGCGGTGTTTTCAAATATGATATATACGGTGCGATCGTACCGGATCTTGCCGATACTTGGACGGTATCCGAGGATGGTTTAATTTACACAATAAAATTAAAGGATAATCAATACTGGAGTAATGGTAAAAAAATTACCTCCGACGATTTAATATATACATCTTTCAAGTCCCCGGAGCTTTCCTACGTGTCAACAGATAAGATTGATGACCTAACGGTACGTTTCACTTTACCAAATAAATACGCTCCGTTTTTAAGTTTGTTGGTTATCGGAGTTATGCCTGTAGATGCGGAAGAAAAAGGTAATCCTTTAATGCCGGTTTCCAGCGATGATTTTAGAGTAGCGCATGTTGAAAAGTCAGGTTCTTTTATTAACCGCGTTACCTTGGTGACATCGAGCAACGATTATCAGATTAAAAAAATAATTTTTAATTTTTACCCCAACGATGAGGAGTTGAAAATAGGTGCAAAATTAGGTGAGATAGATGGATTTATTTCGGAGACTGCTTGTTGTGATGATTTACAAAATTTTGAAGATTATAAATATCCTGTACAGGGAGTGTATTACGCCCTTTATTTTAATTTAAGAAAAGAAAAATTAGATGATATAGAGCTTAGAAGAAAAATGTTAAAAGTTCTTCCGATTGAAGATTTAGTGTATGAATATGGCATTACGGTGCAAGGTCCCATTAGTAGAAGTACATTTACCGATAAAACTTTACCTTTTGATATGTATGATGAGAATTTTGAGGATGATTTAGAAAAGTTGGAAATAGAAATTAAAGTTCCGGATGAAAAAAAACACGTGAGATTAGCCGAAAATATTTTAAAAATGTGGGAAGATAAATTGAATATTGAGGTTACAATTGTAAAAGTGGATCCTAAAAATTTCGTCAGCGACGTAATAGAGACAAGAGATTTTGAGGTTTTACTGTATGGTCAGGAGGTAGGAAGAGATCCCGATAGATACGTTTTATGGCATTCAGCTCAAAAAGATCCCCCAAACCTTAATTTATCCGGATTTGAACAGATAAGGGCGGATAGAGCTTTGGAGGAGGGTAGAAACGAGTTAGACAACGATAAGAGGGTTGTGCACTATAATGAGTTTCAAAAAGTTTTAAATGAGCAGGTGCCGGCGATATTTCTTTATCACCCCTATATACATCATTATGTGTCAAAATATATCGAAGAGATTGGACAAAAATACACTTTTACATATTGGGATAGATTTCTTGACCTGAAAAATTGGAAGAAAATTTCAACCAATTAACTTTTCTTTCATTTTTTGAAGAAGGCTAAGTTACTTATAAAAACAATAATTGTACGAATTAAAATGTGGTAAGCCTGAATTTTCTCTACTAACCTATCTCTAATACTATTATGTTTTGGTTGCTTATGTAAGTATTTCGAAACCGTCTTTTGTAACCAAAACAGTATGTTCAAAAATGCAAAAATCCTTGCCGTCTGCCATTTCAGTTTCCCACTCACTTGTGTTAATTACCCGGTCATCTCCTTCAGATATTAAAGATTCTATACAAATGGTCATACCTTCTTTAAGTTTCGGACCGTCGTGTTTGTTTCCATAACAAGGGATTTCAGGATATTCATGCATAGAGTAACCAATACCGTGTCCTTCATAATCTTTTAATACATTAAAACCTTCCTTTTCTACGTATTTTTGAAGTGTGTGGGAAATTAAACCTATCCTGGAATTATTCTTCACCTTAGATATAGCTGAATAAAGTGCGTTTTTTGATGTGTTCAATAGTTTTAACCTTGTATCTGTTGTTTTGCCTACGGGGTAGCAATGGGCACTATCTACGTGAAGACCGTTTGATGAAATTACCGTATCTATGTTTACGATATCTCCATCTTTGAGGATAACACCTTTTTTCGGAAAACAGTGTACTGATTGTTTATTAATACTTAAACAAAGGCCTGTCGGAAAGGGAGGAAGAGAACCTTCTTTGTAACCTTTGCATGCAGGTACAACCTTCTCTTTTTTGCATAAGTCAATAAACTTTTCCTCCAAGTCATATGAGTCTACTCCGGGAATTATAATTTTTTCCAGTTCATCAAAAATGGAGGATAGAGTTTTTCCTAATTTCCTCATAAATACAATCTCTTCCTCAGTTTTTATAAGTCCTTTTTGCATAGGTTTGATTATACTCTATACTAATTTTTACTTGTGCTAATATATATGTATGAAAGAAAATAATTCCCCTACAATGAAAAATAAAAAACTTAATATTGTCTATATAATTTTAGGTGTCTTATTATTGGGAGCCTTAGGTTACGGAATTTATTCTTATAAATTTGTATCAAAAAGAACTATAACGGTTTCCGGTACATCTAAGGGTGATTACGCAAATCAAATCGCTACCTTTTACATCAATCTTGAATATCACAACAAAGAAAAAGATAAAGCAGTAGAGGAGTTAAATGAAAAGTCAACAGAGGCGGTTGAGAAAATTAAGGAATTTGGTATCGATCCAAAAGATATCAAAACTCAAAATTTAAATGTTTACCAGAGAGAGGATCCTTATTATGAAGACGGAATTACAAAGTACAAACCTAACGAGTGGTATGCAAGCTATTCAATTGAAATAACTTTAAGGGACTTAACAAAATCCACTGATTTTACTGAATTTTTAACCTCTATAGAAAGTTCTAGTATGTGGGGACCGAATTTATCTATAGATTCAACAAAAACAGATTCGGATGAGCTGCTAATATCGGCAATTGAGGATGCAAAACAAAAGGCTGAAAGAATGGCCGAAAGTATGGGTGCAAGATTGGGTAAAGTTATAAAAGTTGAAGAGGGCGGTTCAGGATCTCCCATATTATATGGTGCAACAGGAGAAAAGTCGCTTATGATAGGCGGGGGCGGGGCTCCTATTGAACCCGGTTCTACCGAAATATCAAAAACCGTAACTGTTACTTTTGAACTTAAATAAACCTAATTAAAGCAAAAAAACGGTGATTTTGTGAAAAAAGCTGATCATTAGCCAGTTTCAGCAAAAGCACCGTCACCCACCGTTTTTAATTTTATCTATGAACATAATATTGTTTCTCGTGTATTTCTTTTTAAATACATCCTAACGGCGGCGGGTCCGTTCAATTATTTTCCTGTACATTCACGAGAAACTCTGACGACTCGAGGATATATAGCTCGAGTATTTTCAGGCCGATTAGTGGCCTATGTCAGTGATGAATACCCTATAATATTTTGATAAATTTGTCAAGTTTGATAGTCAGTAAGAAGAAAATAAAAAACCGATGAAGAAAATCCCAAAACTCTTGCGCTTTGAGTCTTGTTCTTCATCGGTTTTAACCGCCTTGCTAGAGTTATTCAGGAAAACGTATCAGCTGCCTAGAATAGGCGGAAACACTCTCGAGCCCGAACTGAGTGTTTAAAAATCTAAGTACCAACACGCTTCTTAGCACGATGATGTATTCGTTTTAAGTAAGGGTCCCGTGCCGTTGTTTCAAA
>Ga0116174_10004283_pt1 | contig 11352 bp, 6 predicted proteins | sample AD_UKC087_MetaG_FD_89801 | JGI IMG/M metagenome (GOLD analysis project Ga0116174, IMG submission 89801) | Active sludge microbial communities of municipal wastewater-treating anaerobic digesters from USA - AD_UKC087_MetaG | ecosystem: Engineered > Bioreactor > Anaerobic > Digestate | place: USA...
AAGGGAGCGGAGCATTCTTCCGAGCGACAGATACTGAGGATCGCCAGGCGATTTAACGATTTCACAATCATCGAAGTGTAATTTAATCTTAGCCGCAAAATCGGCTATTCGCCCGGTGCGCCACAGACGTACCGCAAGCCTTCCAGCGTTGGGAGCAAGACCCAGCACGTAAAAGCGGTTGTCCGCATCCATCGAGTATTTCCCTGAGAGTGGCGATTCATAGAGCGCCTTTACCGCCCTTACGTTTAAGTCGGGATCGTCTTTGGACTCCTCGAAAAACCAGGCGAAATTATCTTCCAGGCGATAAAGATTGTCGTCCCCCGCCGACCAGAAAAGGACAATGGCATCGCCCAGCGATGTTTTGTTTTTTCCTGAGGAAAGCAGGTGGTTTAGCGCCTTCCCATATCCCGCGGCGGCCTTTTTGCTCACCGGAGCATTGTAGCTCTGGGTTTTGCCATACGAACAGAATGAGCGCTGGTTAAATGAGACCAGGTATGCTCCCGAGCTTTGTGCTCCGGGAACGCCCTTGGACGCGAGATGGTTTCGTTCGATCTCCTGTCCGGATTCTCCTGTCACAAGGCACACTCCGCGTCGTTCGCTTCGATTCCCATAGCCCTGAACGGCGCTTGCAACATGATTCATGTGTATAATCGGCTCTTTCTCATGGAGTAGCCTGAAAGTGACGAGAGGGCGTCCCGTTTGCAATTCCTCTCCAAATTCCGGGTGATTTAGTACATCGAGGAATAGATCCTTTTCTTTTTGCTCTTTTTTCAGAAATGATAAAACAACGCTGACGTCATCCGGCGGATCGGGGTAATAGCGCTCTATGGTTTCGATGAACGATGCGAGCTTCACCCCTCCTTTGACGCCCAAACCAAAAACAAAACCGGCGTTATCCCATAATAAATTGGCGTCGTTCCCTGCATTTGTGTGTTTTTCGACCTGTTTCCCTATTGCCGGGACACGACAGGACAATCCAAATCTCCTCTTTCCCTCTTGTGTCTGTACACATTCGATATCCACATATTTTCCGCTTCGATCTAAAACGAGAAAAAAGTCGATTGCCTTATGAGAAAAGCCCTCCGGTTCAATTTCACCACTGGTTGATTTCCTGTCATAATAATCGTAAAGCGCCTGTAAAATCACCGTCGCACCTCCTCGCTTTCCCAAGGTGGGACAGTAATGACTCCCATTTCCATACGAGCACGAAAAAAAGCAGGGGATGGGTCGAAAGGATCGCTGTAATCAAGATCATAAAGCATGAAACCCAAATCGCGCGTTTCATCAATCGGATCGCACTCTCCAGCGGGCAGCTTTCCATCTTCAGCCAGATCGATCAGTTTGAATGAACAGCTGAATTCCCTACACCCTAAATAAGGTTGGTTGAAACACTGACCTTTCTGTGCCCGCCTTTGAAATATTCCGTAGTATTTCCCCGGATTCTCATCCCTCGCCATGTCTTCTCGTTCCTCGCTCACAAGCAAGTCTTCCGGTGTCCGCCACACGGTCAGTGTTCTCCTGCCCGGAGGGGTGAAGACACACTCGGCGTGGAGGCGGTAACGAACGTCCCGTAAAAAGTAACCGGCTCGCTGCTGTCGGTCATCTTCAACAAAGATACCATCCGAGCGATCGCTCATAACCGAACCAACCTCATTTCTTCGCACTGAAATCCATTGTATCGGATTAAGCACCTCGACCTTCTTTACCCGCCACACAATGGCCGGCTTCCAGAATATCGCCTCAAAAATCGCCCTTGCGGCCGACGGAGTGATCACATCATAGCTCACGCGCTCGGCTTTCATTTCGGGCCTGGTGAAGCAGGCAAAATCTCCCCACACTTCGAGGCAGAAAGACCTGTTATAAAACTCCCGAGTCACCATACACCTCCTTCTTTTCAGAATACGAGTGTGGATGAATCCCACTCGGCATTGTATAGAAGCCCCAGACCCGCACGGTAAAGCTCGGGCCTGATCTGCACCGCGTACCCGTGTGTTTCATCTTCCCCGATAAATCCTTTTTCAACGAGCATGTTCAAATAATAAACCGGAACCGTAACGGTAAATCTTTGAAGCCGCCTAAGAATATCGACTTTCGGGCCCTCTTTTTTCAATTTCTCTATCAACTCGCGGCTGTCGGCAGACATTCCCTGGTACCAGATCACCACACCTCTTTGTTCAAAATCATCGATCAAATGGAAACGACTCGAAAAACTTCTGAACTGAAATTTGAACTCACCGGAACCTTCCACCAGACGCTCATAAAATTTTGGCTTGTCGAAATCGCCTACCATTGAATAAAACCGCTCGAAATAATCGGTGAAAACCGCAGGGGTTAGCTCAAGTTCCTTATGGAGTCTAAGAACGGACTTTGCCGCATCCTCCCCTTTCCTCAGAAGTCCCCTTGGTGAAGGGTTCGGCGGATTGAACACGACCACCTTGCCGAGTTTACCATCTCTATTAAGTTTCATCTCCCGGTTGCAGCGACCCGCCGCCTGCGCAATCGAATCCAGTCCCGCCATCGCGCGGTAAACAACGGGAAAATCAATATCCACTCCCGCCTCCACCAACTGAGTACTCACCACGCGAACATTCTCCCCTCTCAACAGCGTGGACTTTATTCTATCAATCATCTCTCCGCGCTCCTCGGGGCACATAAGTGCGGAGAGATGTACTGTTTCAGGAGGCATCATCGAATGAAGAGCACGGCAGTCAGCGCGGGAATTGACGATACAGAGAACCTGTGGATACTGTAAAAGTTCTTTTGAGACGTCTTCCCATGAGGAACGAATATCATAATCCAAGGGAACGGATATGCTGACTCGTGAAAATGATCGCGCGAGATCGTCTGCGTCATCGATTATCGGCAGTACATGATCCACTCCTTCGAACGATGCGGCGACGGAACCGATACTCCCCTGAAAGGCGGGTTGTGTGGCAGTACAGAATACCACCGTAACGCCGAAATGATCAACCAGTGTTTTTAAGACGGAAATAACCGGCTGGAGGAATTCCGGCGGAAGCATTTGGGCCTCATCGAGTATTATTACGCTCTGTGCGATATTATGAAGCCTGCGGCAACGAGAACTACGACTTGCAAAAAGCGATTCAAACAATTGCACGTTTGTGGTGACTATAATGGGCGCGTCCCAGTTCTCCGCCGCCAGAAGGCTTTCCGCGGTTTCTTTATCCGGATCAATTGCACTATGGTGTGCTAATACAGCCATTTCGCCAAAAAGCTCTTCATCCACTGACATTGATTTAATTTTTTCCACATCATCAGTACCGTATCTATACACACTTACCGTTTGTTCAATAATACTCGTATAGGGAATTGCCACAATAATACGACGTTTCCCGTATTTAAGTGCATGTTCAAGTGCGAATGCCATTGACGAAAGAGTTTTGCCCCCTCCGGTAGGAACGTTCAGCGAAAAAAAACCGGGAGGAAGCGATGCTTTCTTCCGGCATAAATCCAGCACCCGTTTTCTTTCAATATTCAGCGGGCTGTTTTGTACTCCCTGTATCTTTCGATTCATAAAGGAGTCATACTTCAGCTTCAATTCATCCAGAGAAGGATACCTTCCTCTTAATACTGCCTGTTCAGGTTTCATGAATTTTTCAGTATCGAGATAATCCCCATCGACAAGACATGAAAAAAGCATCCGTATCCAAAGATGAAAAGCCTCGTTCCTCTCCCTGCCTTTCTCCATGCCAACGGGTGGCGTCCTCGGAAGATCAGCCCGAATAAACTGGTGGGACTCCTCAATCGCCTGTATAGCCGCTAGTTGCTCAGTATCGATTTGATCACCTTTAAAGATCCTGCTTGAAAGGTCTCCTCCGGCCTCATCCGGGCTCCAGTCCGGAAGTCCTGCATGATGGCCGCTGACACAATAAGCGAGTATTCTTGCTACGGACCTCGCCGCCGTTTTATCCTTAATGAACTCGGCGAAGCGGATAAACGCACAAACGGCACCCGCCGTGCTGTGGTTCGGACGCCCTTTTTGCGTTTCGACATGCGCGTCTCCATCACATCCGTGCACACTCATTATATAACGCTGCCAGGCAGGGAGATACTTCCCCAAATCATGCCAGAAACCTGCAAGGGCCGCCCATTCCGCACCGCCGAAAAAAGCGGCGAACTCGGATGCCTTGTTTGCGGTCGATTTAAGATGGTCCATCAATAGATGTTGCCGCAACTGCCCATTATCCCCTAATACTAGATGCGCAATTATCGCATTATTAGCTTTTCCACTTTCCACCATCTGGTCTCCCATGGGGAAATTATACTTTTCAAACGCCCATTTTTATAGACGAAACAACGCCAGGAATTATCGGAACTTTGAGTAAATACGACCGGTTAATTTGCTATCATTTTGCTAAAATCTTTGAACTGATACAATTAATCATGATTGGTTATGAGCTCATACCTGAGTGCTCCCGGTTCCACCATCCTGCCATCCCCGCCCCGCGCAACCTACACCTTCATGGTCTACCTTCCGCGTACTGATTCGGAATCGGCGGGCAATGGCGGACATCTGTCTTTCTGTATGGCATAACGCAAATCGGCCCCGAGCATAACGCCCGGGGCCGGCAATTCGCAACAACTATTTCGTGCATCCCCGTCACGCGGGGAATCCTCGAAATCCATTAGTCATCTGTAGGGGAAACACTTACAAAACCACCGCCCGCACCGGGCAGACAACGACAGGGGGCACCTGAGGGCGCCGGGCACCGATCATGATGGCCGTCCCGCAGATCTACCATCCCATCACCCCCCCGCCGTACAATACCAGTAGGCGAGCACCGCGATTCCCAGCGCGATCCGGTAATAGCCGAACGGCCGGAAGTTCCGCGTACTGATGAAGCGCATGAAGCCCGCGACCACCGCGAGCGCGACGGCGAAGGAAACGGCGAAACCGACGGCCAGCGCCAAGGCCTCGCCGTTCGAGAGCACGAAGCCATGCCGCGCGAGCGCATAGGCCGAGGCCGCGACCATGGTGGGAACGGCCAGGAAGAACGAAAACTCGGCCGCTGCCACGCGCGAGGCGCCGAGCGCCATCGCTCCTATGATCGTGGCGGCCGAGCGCGAGACGCCCGGCACCATGGCCACGCACTGGATGAGGCCGACGAGGAAGGCCGTGCCGTAACCGATCCCGCCGACCGAGCGGATGCGCGAACCGCCGTTGCCCCTCCGGTCGACGGCGACCAGGACCGCGCCGCCGGCGACGAGCGCGACAGCCACCACGATATGATTGAAAAGCCTGGCCTCCACGTACTCCCCGGCGAGGGTGCCTATCACGATCGCCGGCACCAGGGCCACCGCCGTTTTCATCCATATATCCCACGCCGCGTTTTTCTCCGCCGACGACGCGGAAGCGCCGAAGGGGAACAGGCGGCGGCGGAAATACACCACCACCGCGAGGACCGCGCCGAGCTGGATGAGGATCTTGAACGAGTTCGCGAAGTCGCCGCCGAATCCGATGAAATCGTTCACTATGATGAGATGCCCGGTCGAGCTTATCGGCAGGAACTCCGTTACGCCCTCCACAACGCCGAGCACGGCCGCCTTGAGTAGATCGTTCATGGTTCAGTGTCCTTTCAGTCCGCAGGGCGATCAGGCGTTCTCGAGCGCACGGAACGCGTCGATGAGCTCGTCGACCAGCCGTTCGAAATGGCGGATGGCGTTTTCTATCGGCCCGGGATTTCGCATGTCGACCCCCGCCTGGATGAGCTCGTCGATGGGGAACATGGTCCCGCCGAGCGACAGAAAGCGCAGGTAGCGCTCGCGAGCCCGCGCGTCGCCGGAGAGCACCTTCTCAGCGAGCGCGAGCGCCGCCGAAATGCCCGTGGCGTACTTGTAGACGTAGAAGGCCGAATAGAAGTGCGGGATGCGCAGGCACTCCAGCGAGAGAGCGTCGTCGATGACGATCGAGTCGCCGAAGTAATCCTCAAGGAGGCCGCGGTACACGCCGCGCACCGTTTCGAGCGTGAGCGGGTCGTTCTTCTCGACCAGCTCGTGCGAAAGCTTTTCGAACTCGGCGAACATGGTCTGGCGGAAGAGCGTTCCGCGGATGTCGTCGATCTCGCGGTTGAGGATGTAGGCGCGCATGCGCGCGTCGCCGGAGTATTTTTCGAGCAGGTAGGCGCTCAAAAGCGCCTCGTTGAATGTGGAGGCCACCTCGGCCACGAAGATGGTGTATTCGTGATAGTGATAGGGCTGCGCCTTCGCCGAGTAGTGAGAGTGCATGGAGTGCCCGGCCTCGTGGATGAGGGTATAGAGGCTGTTGATGGTGTCGTCGCGGTAGTTTATGAGGATATACGGCGGCGAGTCGTAACAGCCCGAGGAGTAGGCGCCGCTGCGCTTTCCGCGGTTTTCGTAGCGGTCCACCCATCCGCCCAGAAGCCCCGCCCGGAGCGTCTTCGTATAGTCCTCGCCGAGCGGCGCGAGCGCGGCCACGCAGGTCTCCACCGCCTCCTCGTAGCTCATGGAGAAGGGAACGTCCGATACGATGGGCACGTAGGTGTCGTAGAAGTGCAGGTCGGGAAGCCCGAGGGCCTCTTTCCGGAATGCGAGGTACTTGAAAAGCGGCGCACTGTTATTCCGCACGGTCGAAACCAGGTTGTCGTAGACCCCGCCGGGCACGTTGTCCCCGAACAGGGCCGCGTCGCGGCAGCTTTCGAATCTGCGCGCGCGCGCGTAGAAGCGGTCCTTCTTCACGGAATAGGCGAAGGCCGCGGCGATGCTGTGGCGATGCGCCTCGTACACGCGGTAATACCGCTCGAAGGCGTTCCTGCGCACCTCGCGCGAGGGACTCATCAGGAAGGAGACGAAGTTGCCGTGGCTCAGCTCCACCTCGCGGCCCGCGTCGTCGGTGACGGTTCCGAAGCTCAGATCGGCGTTATCGAGCTGGCTGAAGAACTGCGACGGCGCCTGCGCGAGCTCCCCGCCCATGGCGAGCAGCTCCTCCATCTCCGCGGAGAGGGTGTGCGGTTTGTATCGGAATATCTTTTCGAGCATGAACCGGTAGTCTTTCATGGACGCGTCGTCCATGCAGGCGCGCGCCGTGTCGTCGGGGAGAGCCTGGATCTCCGGCGTCATGAAGCTCGAAAGCTCGGAGGCGCGGTTGTAGAGGTTCATGGCGCGCCCGTAGAGCCCCATGTAGCGCTGGTTGGTCTTGTCCTCGTCGCTTTTCAGATGTGCGTAGGTGTAGAGCCGCTCCAGCTCGCGCGAGAGCGCGAGGTCGAACTCGAGCGCCTCTTTGAACACGGCCAGCGACTCGCCGAGACGGCCGCGAAAGGCGGTGTATCCCTCTATCCTTTTTTCGAGCTCGCCGAAAAGGCGCTCCCATTCATCGTCATTGTCGAAGAGAGGAGCCAGGTCCCATCTGTGCGCCTCGGGGATCTCGCTTCGCTCGGGTATTCGTATCTCGTCAGGCATTGTCCTTCCTCGCTCTCGATTGTATCGGCCTTCGGGCCGCGGTTCGACAGCCTACGCGCGGTCGCCCGTTTACGCAATAAAAAAGCGCTTAGGGCGCCCGTTTGATGACGGCCGCCACCCGGATGCCCCCGTTCATAAAGACGATCTTGCGGTCCCGGGGGAGGGAGAGCGCCTTTTCGATCTCGATGCCCGGCACAATTATACAGTACGCGCACGAAGCGTAGCGCGTGCGGATGATCTCGCCGATACGGCGATAAAAGGAGGTGATGTTTTTGCGGGGGATGCGCCCTCCGTACGGCGGATTGAGCGCCACAAGCGTCCCCTCCCCGATCGGCACGTCCGGACCGGCCGCGAAGAAGTCGGCCTGCCGCGGGACGACGACCCCTTCCATGCCGGCGCGCAGCGCGTTTCCGGACGCGGTCTCCACCGCCGACGGATCGATGTCCGCGCAGAAAATGCTCTTCCCGGACACCGGCCGTGCCGCGGACGCGTCGGGGCCGAGCGTCTTCTTGAGGTGAGCGAACGCCGCGCTCCTGAAGGCCGGCCAGAGCTCGAAGGCGAAGGCGCGCTCCGCCCCCGGGCGGCGGCCGCTCCAGATATGGGCCGCCTCGATGGAGAAGGTCCCCGAACCGCACATGGGATCGATAAGCGTATCGCAGCGTTCGATTCCGGACGCGCGCAGCAGGGCCGCGGCGATGGTCTCGCGAAGGGGCGCCTGCGTGATATGGGTCTTGTAGCCGCGGCGGTACAGGGGCGCGCCGCTCGAATCCAGGCTCGTTTCGCACATATCGTTCTCGAAGCGCGCGTAGACCGTCTGGCGCGCCCGCGCATCATCCCCCCCGTCCGCCGGAAGCTCCACTCCGTAGTGCGCCAGCCGCTCGCCGATCGCCCCGCGCATCTCCTCCTCTATGCGGCCGGTGTGGTACAGGCGCGAATGCGAGCACGAAACGCTGAATGCCAGGGGCGCGGACCCGGAGAGATACAGCTCCCACGGAAAGGCCGCGGTCTTCGCGCGCAGGCGCTCGAAATGGGTCGCCGAAAAGCGGTCCAGGCGCATGAGCACGCGCGTGAGGACGCGCGAGCACAGGTTCGCGCGGTAACAGCCGTCCAGGCGCGCCTCGAATTCGATCCCTCCCTCGACGGGAGAAAACTCCTCCGCAACGCCGATGCCGCGAAGCTCTTCGAGCGCGAGCTCCTCGAAGCCCGGCTGCACCACCGCGAAGAAGCGGTGCGGTTTCCCAGCCGCGTGCTGACGTATCCGTCGCGCCAGGGCTTTTCCGCCGTGTGCGTCATCACTGTTCATAATGGCGTTGTATGAGCGCCCGGCCGCGCGGGCAAACAAAAAATCATCCGCGGACGAACCGAATGGTCCGGAATCCCCACGACCTTGAAAATGCGCCGCGGAGCGCTAAGCTTTATACGGAGGTCGCACCGTACGCGGCCGCGCTCTTTGCGGATCCGTCGCCCGGAGAGCGGCTCGGCCCGGACGGGCGGCCTGCGACAATTATTCTTGAATGTATCACTTTGTTATGCGACACTATCGCGCGATCGCCATGAAAATCGAAAACGCACATTCCCCGCGCCGCTCCGGACGGCGCATCCTCACGGCGGTCACGGCGCTCGTCCTCTGGTGCGCGCACGCCGACGCCCGCGGCGGGCCGCTCGTCGTTCGCGGCGACAACAACTATCCACCATACGAGTTTCAGGGTGAGCACGGCCCCGACGGCTTCAACGTGGAACTTTTCCGCGCCGTGGCGGCGGCCGTGGGGCTGGAATACGAACTGCGCCTCGGCGTGTGGGGCGAGGTAAGGGGCGAGCTCGAAAACCGCCGTATAGACGCCCTGACCGGCATGTACTACTCCAGGGACCGCGACCGGAAGGTCGACTTCACCGCTCCGCACAGCATCGTCACGCACTCCATTTTCGTCCGCGGAGGCTCGCCCGTACGGACGCTCGCCGACCTGCGCGGGAAGGCGATCATCGTCCAGCGCGGCGACATCATGCACGATTTCGTCCGCGATTTCGGATTCGTGGTGAACATCGTGCCGGTCGCCGACCAGCGCGAGGCGCTCACCCTGCTCGCCTCCGGGCGGCACGACGCCGCGCTCCTGTCCAAGCTCCAGGGGCTTTACCACGCGCGGAAGCTCCGGCTGGACAACATCACGACGGTGGGCGACCCCATCATGCCCCGCGACTACTGCTTCGCGGTACGCGAGGGGGATACGCGCCTCGCCGCCAGGCTGAACGAGGGGCTTCGGATAGTGCGGGAAACCGGCGAGTATCACCGGATACACCGCACATGGTTCGGCGGAGGGGCCGAAATCTCGACAGGCGATTTCGCGCGCTATGCGGCATACGCGGGGGGAATAACCCTCTTCGTGGTGCTGCTCATCCTGACCTGGTCCTGGAGCCTGAAAAGCCAGGTGCGCCAGAAAACCGTGGACCTCGAACGCGAGCTCGAGGAGCGGCGCAGGGTTGAGGCCGAACTGAGGACCAGCGAGGAGCGTCTGCGCGGCATCGTGCAGAACATGCCGGTGATGATGGACGCCTTCGACACGGAGGAGGTTCTCGCCGTATGGAACGCGGAATGCGAGCGCGTTACAGGGTACTCCGCCGGCGAGATGGTGGGGAACCCCGACGCGATGCGGCTTCTGTACCCCGAGCCCGGGCGGCTCGAGGAGATCATGGCGGAGTTCAGGCGAAGCGAAGGGCGGTTCCGCAACTGGCGCCTCGCGTTGCGCTGCAAGGACGGAAGCGAGCGGATCATCGAGTGGTCGAGCATTGCGAAGGAGTTCCCGATAATGGGATGGTCCGCCTGGAGCGTGGGCGTTGACGTCACCGACCGGGTGCGCGCCGACGAACAGGTCCGGCAGTCGCTCGCCGAGAAGGAGGTGCTCCTCAAGGAGATCCACCACCGGGTAAAGAACAATTTACAGATCATCCACAGCCTGCTGAACCTCCAGGCCGACCACAGCGGCGGCACGACCGCCGAGGTGTTCCGCGACGTACAGAGCCGCGTCATGGCGATGGCGCTCATTCACGAAAAACTGTATAAATCCGCGGACTTCATCCATATCGATTACGCCGCTTACCTCAAGGCGCTCCTTCGGGACCTCGTGCGCACCTATTCTCAACCCGCCCGGGCCGTTTCCATCCGGTCGGACATTGACGATATCGAGCTCACCATCGACCGGGCCATCCCCTGCGGGCTGGTGGTTACGGAAATCGTTTCGAACGCGCTGAAGCACGCCTTCCCGCCGGGGTGGGAAGGGGAACCCGTGCTCCGGCTCGCGCTTAAATCGGAGAATGGAAGCACGGTGCGGCTTGTGATCGAGGACAACGGGATCGGCCTCCCGCCGGGCATGAAGGAAGAGGGGACCGGATCGCTGGGCATGCTCCTCATCGGGAGGCTCGCCGAGGGACAGATGGGCGCACGCCTGGCGGTCGAATCGAACGGCGGGACGCGCTACGAGATCGTCTTCAGCCGGGAGTGACGACAGGTCGGCGCCGGACGAGAAGCGCGAGCGTCTCGATGTGCGGGGTCTGCGGGAACATGTCGAAGGCCTCGAAGCTCTCCACGCGGTAGTCCGCGAGCGCGGCGAGGTCGTCGCGGAAGGTGGACGGGTTGCACGACATGTAGACGATGCGCTCAGGCGCGAGCTTTGAAAGCAGCGCGGCCGCGGCGGGGTGCATGCCGCTTCGTGGCGGGTCGAGTATCACGGCGTCGAAGCGTTCATCGCATTCGCGCAGGTACTCGAGCACGTCGGCGTGGACGAAGCGCGCGTTTCCGGTTTCATTCAATTCGCGGTTGCGCTCGGCCATGGCGACGCCCTCCGGGTTCATCTCCACGCCGGTGACCGATTCGGCCGCGCCCGCCACGAAGAGCGAGATGCTTCCCACGCCCGAGTACAGGTC
>Ga0116174_10004291_pt1 | contig 11318 bp, 4 predicted proteins | sample AD_UKC087_MetaG_FD_89801 | JGI IMG/M metagenome (GOLD analysis project Ga0116174, IMG submission 89801) | Active sludge microbial communities of municipal wastewater-treating anaerobic digesters from USA - AD_UKC087_MetaG | ecosystem: Engineered > Bioreactor > Anaerobic > Digestate | place: USA...
GGCAGCCTGGCGCACGCCGACATGCTGGCTGCGCAGGGCATCATCTCTGCCTCCGACCACGCCTCCATCCAGCGCGGCATGGCCCAGATCACGGCCGAGATCGAATCGGGCGCCTTCGAGTGGAAGCTGGATCTGGAAGACGTGCACCTGAACATCGAGGCACGCCTGACGCAGCTGGTGGGCGACGCCGGCAAGCGCCTGCACACCGGCCGCAGCCGCAACGACCAGGTGGCCACCGATGTGCGCCTGTGGCTGCGTGGCGAGATTGACCTGATTGGCGACCTGCTCAAGGAGCTGCAGGTGTCGCTGGTCGATGTGGCGGCGCAGAACGTCGAGGTGATCCTGCCCGGCTTTACCCACCTGCAAGTCGCCCAGCCCGTGAGCTTTGGCCACCACATGCTGGCCTACGTGGAAATGTTCAAGCGCGATGCCGAGCGCATGGCCGATGTGCGCCGCCGCACCAATGTGCTGCCGCTGGGATCAGCGGCGCTCGCTGGCACCACCTATCCGCTGGACCGCGAGCGCGTGGCGCGCACGCTCGGCATGGTGGATGCCAACGGCTTGCCCGTGGTCTGCCAGAACAGCCTGGACGCCGTGAGCGACCGCGACTTCGCCATCGAATTCACCGCCGCTGCCAGCCTGTGCATGGTGCATGTGAGCCGCCTGTCGGAAGAACTCATCATCTGGATGAGCCAGAACTTCGGCTTCATCAAGATCGCCGACCGCTTCACCACGGGCAGTTCGATCATGCCGCAGAAAAAGAACCCCGACGTGCCCGAACTGGCGCGCGGCAAGACCGGCCGCGTGGTCGGCCACCTCATGGGCCTGATCACCTTGATGAAGGGCCAGCCCCTGGCCTACAACAAGGACAACCAGGAAGACAAGGAGCCGCTGTTCGACACCGTGGACACGCTCAAAGACACGCTGCGCATCTTTGCCGAGATGGTGGGCGGCCAGCTGAACCCCGCCACGGGCCAGAAGGAAGGCGGCATCACCGTCAACGCGCAGGCCATGGAGCAGGCTGCACTGCGCGGCTACGCCACCGCCACCGATTTGGCCGACTACCTGGTCAAGAAAGGCCTGCCGTTTCGCGATGCCCATGAAACCGTGGCCCACGCCGTGAAGGCCGCCACCACGCACGCGTGCGACCTGTCCGAGCTGCCTTTGGCCGTGCTGCAGGGCTTTCACCCACAGATCGAGAAAGATGTGTACGAAGCCTTGAGCCTGCGCGGCTCGCTCAACGCGCGCAACACGCTGGGCGGAACGGCCCCCGCGCAGGTGCGTGCGCAGATCGCGCGCCACCAGGCGCGTCTGGCGGGTTGATCAATTTTTGGATGAAATAGCGTGCTGGCGCTTTGATGTATTGCGCTGGATGCTCTTTGTTTAATAGCGTTTGAGTCTGCGTGCAGCCAGGCGGTACCGGTGTCGTGGTGCTTCTGGCGGCGGTCTCGCAGCGTGCTCTACCGGTTTTTCTCCTGAGGAGTTGGATATGTTGTCTTTGCGTCGCACCGTTGTTTCGCGCGCCCTGCGCGGTCTGGCCGCCCTGGCAGCCGGTTTGGCCCTGTCCACGGCCATGGCCCAGCCGGCCAAGCCCCTGCGCATCCTGGTGGGTTTTCCGCCGGGCGGCGGCACCGACGCCATTGCGCGCATGCTGTCCGAGCGGCTCAAGGACGCCCTGGACATGCCGGTGGTGGTGGACAACCGGCCCGGCGCTGGCGGGCAGATTGCCGCACAGGTGCTCAAGGCCTCGCCTGCCGACGGCACCACGGTGTTCCTCACGCATGACCACACCATCTCCATCCTGCCGCTGGTGGTGAAGAACCCGGGCTACCAGCCCGACCATGACTTCGTGCCCGTGGGTGGCTTTGCCACTTTTGTGAATGCGTTTGCCGTCTCTGGTGGCACACCCGCCCACACCTTTGGCGAATATCTGCAGTGGGTGCGCACGCAAGGCGGGGGCAAGGGGGCTGTGGGCATTCCGGCGCCTGCGTCCACCCCCGAGTTTCTGGTGAAGCTGGTGGGCCAGAAATTCCAGCTCGACCTGGTGTCGGCCCCCTACCGCGGTGCCGCGCCCATGATGGCCGACATGCTGGGCCAGCAGATCGCTGCGGGCGTCGGTTCGGTGCAGGACTTCATGGAAAACCACAAGGCCGGCAAGCTGCGCGTGGTGGCCGTTCTCGGCGCCAAGCGCCAGGCGGCCATGCCCCAGGTGCCCACGTTCGACGAGCTGGGCCTCAAGGGGTTTGACGACCTGCCGTATTACGGCTTCTATGCCCCGGCCGGCACCTCGCAAAAGTTCATCACCCAGTTTGCGGTGGCGCTGGCCAAGGTGGTGGCCGAGCCCGAGGTGCGCGAACACCTCACTGCCATGGGGCTCACGGTGGGCTTCATGACGCCGCAGCAACTGGCCACGCGCGAACATGCTTACACCGAGGCCTGGCGCCGCATCATCAAGACCAGCGGGTTTGTGCCGCAGTAAGCGCCCAGGGACGGGGCGCAGCGGCTCGACGGGCAGCCATCCCGTGGCCCCGCCGCGTAAGCGCTTGCAACATTCAACGTAAGGCTGATCGGTTTTGTTACGCTTGCAGCTCCTATAACGGGGGGAAGCATGAACGCCACAAAATGGCTGGTGGCCACCGGTCTGACGCTGATGGCCTTGGGCGTGCAGGCCCTGCAGATCAACCGCTTTTCGCCGCAGGGTGAAGTGGCGCGGGTGCGGCAGGTGGTGGCGCGCTTTGATGCGGCGGTGGTCCCTTTGGGCGACCCCAAGGCGCCCGCCCCGTTGAGCCTGAGCTGCAGCGATGCCCCCGCCACCCAGGGCCAGGGCCGCTGGACCAGCGAGCGTGAATGGGTCTTCGACTTCGACAACGACCTGCCGCCCGGTGTGCGCTGCACCGCGACGGCCAAGCCAGGCTTCAGATCGGCCTCTGGCGCATCATTGACGGGCACATTGAGCTATCCATTCAATAGTGGCGGCCCGTTTGTCCAAGACCTGCGGCCCGGCACTCGCCAGGAGATCGACGAAGAGCAGTTCTTTGTGCTGCAACTGAACGGCCCGACCACGCTGGCCAGCGTGCAGGCCCATATGTGGTGCGCCCTGGAGGGGGTGGGCGAGCGCGTGCCGGTGCGGCTGATCGACGGCGCGCAGCGCAGCGAGATGCTCAAGTCGCTGGGGCTGGAGCAGCGCGCGCTCAAGGACCCGCTGCGGTTCGTGTCGCTGGCCTGCAACCGGCGGCTGACCTCGGGCTCGCGCCTGCAGCTGGTGTATGGCAAGGGCGTGGCCACGCCCAGTGGCGTGCCCAATGCCGTGGAAAAGCGCTACGACTACAAGGTGCGCCAGCCCTTGGCCGCGGAGTTCAGTTGCGAACGCGAGAACGCCCGCACGGCCTGCCTTCCCTTGCGGCCGATGGTGCTGTCGTTCAATGCGCCGGTGCCGCGCGCGCTGGCCGCTGCCATCCGCCTGAAGTCGGCCAAGGAAACCCTCCAACCCGAGATCGAGGGCGGCGCCCAGGGCGCCCATGCTGAAGGGCTGGTGGGTAGCGTGCAGTTCAGCGCGCCGCTGTCCGAAAACACGGCCTTCACGCTGGAGCTGCCTAAGGACTTCAAGGACGCCTCGGGCCGCCCGCTGGGCAATGCCGACAGTTTTCCGCTGAAGGTCGCCACGGGGGGCATGCCGTCCCTGGCCAAGTTCGCCGCCGCGCCCTTTGGCATCGTGGAGCGTTTTGCCGAAGGCCCGGCCGCCGACCACCCGCCCGCGCTGCTGCCCGTGACGCTGCGCAATGTGGAGGCTGCCCTGCGCGTGCAAGGACTGCAGCCGGGCGCGCAGGCCGCCGGTGCGACCTCCGCAGGCCAGGTGAGCACGCTCAGCCCCCGCACCGACGCCGAGATCATTGCGTGGTTACGCAAGGTGCAGCGCTACGAAGACAACTACGTCATCGATCGCCAGCGGGCCCGGCGCGATGTGAAGGGGCCGCTGCCTGCCGTGCTCGACAAGGACCGCGACGATGTGCAGACGCGCATGCTGTCGCTGCTCGCGGGGCAGGGCGGCGTGCAGACGCTGGAGCTGCCCAAGTCCGTGGGAGGCGATCTGCGTCCGTTCGAGGTCGTGGGCATTCCGCTCCCCGTGGGCTTCCATGTGGTGGAGATCGCATCGTCGCGCCTGGGCGCATCGCTGCTGGACGAACGGCATGGCGCGGGCCGCACGATGTACGTGCGCACCTCGGCGCTGGTCACGAACCTGGGCGTGCATTTCAAGCTGAGCCGCGAGAATGCGCTGGCCTGGGTGACCACGCTCGACAAGGGCCAGCCCGTCGAAGGGGCGGTGGTGCGCGTCTCGCAGTGCGACGGCCAGGAACTCGCCAAGGCCACCACCGATGCGCAAGGCATCGCGCGCTTCGAGGGGCTCTCGCCCGATCCGCCGAGCTGTGGCGGCGAGGAGGGCGGCCGAGCCTACTTCGTGAGTGCGCGGGCCCAGTCCGAGGGCGCGCAGGACATGGCGTTCACCTGGAGCGACTGGCAGCGCGGCATCGAGCCCTGGCGCTTCAATGTGCCCACCCGCAGCGAAGCCGGCCCTGACGAACGTGCCCACACCCTCTTCGACCGTACGCTGCTGCGCGTGGGCGAAACGGTGTCAATGAAGCATCTGCTGCGCACGCAAACCCGCAAGGGCTTTGCCTTGCCCGAGACGCGGCCGGGCACCTTGGTCATCACCCATGTGGGCAGCGGCCAGCAGTTCACGCAGCCGCTGGCATGGCGCACTACCGCCACGGGCGGCCTGAGCGCGCAAAGCCGTTTTGCCGTGCCCCCCGCCGCCAAGCTGGGGGTGTACCAAGTGGAACTGCGCAACGACAAAGACAGCGAGCGCAGCCTGGACTCCGGCCAGTTCCGGGTCGAGGAGTTCCGCCTGCCGGTGCTCGAAGGGCGCATTGCCCCGGTCGAGAAAAAGGCGCTGGTGCGCGTGCGCTCGGTGCTCACCGAGGTGCAGATCAACTACGTGGCCGGCGGTGGCGCCGCCAACCTGCCGGTGCGCGTGTCGGCCCTGGTGCGCGGGAAGTCCCTGGAGTTCAGCGACTACGACACCTTCCGCTTCAGCCCGCCGCGCAAGCGCGAGCAGAGCAATGCCAACAGCGACGACGAAGAAGCCTCCGCCAGCCATGACGCGCGCGTGATTGCCGACAAGCTGCCCCTCACGCTGGACAAGAACGGTGCGGGCAAAGTCACCATCGACAACGTGCCCCAGGCCCGTCAGCCGCAGGAGCTGCTGCTGGAGGCCACCTATGCCGACCCCAATGGCGAGGTGCAGACCCTTCGCAGCACGCAGACGCTGTGGCCCGCCGGTGTGGTCGCGGGCATCAAGACCGAAGGCTGGGTGTCTGCGCGCCAGAAGATCCGCTTTCAGGCGCTGGCGTTGCAGCACAACGGCAAGCCGGCGGCCGACACCTCGCTGCAGGTGCAGGCCGTGGCGCGCATCACCACCACCACGCGCAAACGCATGGTGGGCGGCTTCTACAGCTACGACAACCAGACCGAAACCAAAGACCTGGGCACGCTGTGCAGCGGCAAGAGCGATGCGCGCGGCCTGTTGCTGTGCGAATCCAAGCTCGACGAACCCGGCGAGGTGGAGCTGGTGGTCACGGCCACCGACAAGGACGGCAACACCAGTGTGGCCGCGTCATCGGTGTGGGTCACGCGCCAGGGCGAGCTGTGGTTTGGCGGCGAAGACCACGACCGTATCGACCTGCTGCCCGAAAAGAAAAGCTACCAGCCCGGCGAGACCGCCCAATTCCAGGTGCGCATGCCGTTTCGCTTTGCCACGGCCCTGGTGGCTGTGGAGCGCGAGGGCATCATTGACACGCAGGTGGTGCAGCTCAATGGCCAGGACCCCACGGTGAGCCTGAAGGTGCAGCCCGACTGGGGCCCCAACGTGTACGTGAGCGTGCTGGCCTTGCGCGGCCGCCTGCGCGAGGTGCCGTGGTACAGCTTCTTCACCTGGGGCTTCAAGGCGCCGCGCGAGTGGTGGAACTCGTTCTGGTACGAAGGCAAGGAATACCAGGCGCCCACGGCGCTGGTGGATCTGTCCAAGCCCGCATACCGCCTTGGCGTGGCCGAAATCCGCGTGGGCACGCAGGCCCATCAGATTGATGTGAAGGTGCAGGCCGACAAGGAGAGCTATGCCGTGCGCGGCAAGGCGCAGGTCACCATCACCGCCACGCTGCCGGGCGGCAAGCCCGCAGCCAATGCCGAAGTGGCCCTGGCCGCTGTGGACCAGGCGCTGCTGGAGCTGATGCCCAACAACAGCTGGAACCTGCTGGAAGCCATGCTGCAGCGCCGCAGCTGGGGCGTGGAGACATCGACCGCGCAGATGGAAATCATCGGCCGGCGCCACTATGGCAAAAAGGCCGTGCCCGCCGGCGGCGGCGGGGGCAAGTCGCCCACGCGCGAACTGCTGGACACCCTGCTGCTGTGGGAGCCTGCACTCAAGCTCGACGCCAACGGCCAGGCCAAGGTGACCGTGCCGCTCAACGATGCGCTGACCACCTTCAAGATCGTGGCGGTGGCCGATGCGTCCACCGGGCTGTTTGGCACCGGCAGTACCAGCATCCGTGCCACGCAGGACCTGCAGATCATCAGCGGCCTGCCGCCGCTGGTGCGCGAGGACGACCAGTTCCGCGCGCAGATCACGCTGCGCAACACCACCAAGGCCGCCATGAAGGTCGAGGTGGCGCCGCGCGCCACGCTGCTGGAGCTGAAGCCACAGACCATCGACATCCCGGCCGGAGAGGCGCGTGAGGTGGCCTGGAGCGTGACGGCACCTGCGCAGCTGGCGCAGACCCGCGCCGAATCCATCCTGTGGGAGATCGAGGCCAAGGACCAGGTCAGCGGTGCCCGCGACGCCCTCAAGGCCCGCCAGCGCATCGTGCCGGCGGTGCCGCTCACGGTGCAGCAGGCCACGCTGGTGCAGGTGGACGGTAGCTACAACCTCGATGTGAACCCGCCCGCCGATGCCTTGCCTGGCCGGGGCGGCCTCAAGATGTCGCTGCAGCCCAAATTGGCGGAAGGCCTGCCCGGCGTGCGTGACTGGTGGGCGCGCTACCCGTTTGCCTGCCTGGAGCAAAAGACCAGCAAGGCCGTGGGCCTGCGCGATGGCGCGCTGTGGCAGACCGTGGTGGCGCAGTTGCCCACGTACCTCGACAGCGACGGCCTGGCCAATTACTTCCCGCCGCGCGATGGCGACAGCAACCGGGGCAGCGACACCCTCACGGCCTATGTGCTGGCCGCCACGCACGAGGCCGCCAGCATCAACCCCGCGTTTGCGTTGCCTGACGATGTGCGTGCACCCATGGAGCGTGGCCTGATCGCGTTTGTGGAAGGCCGCATCCAGCGCAGCTTCTGGAGCCCGCGCAAGGATCTGGACATGCGCAAGATGGCTGCGCTGGAGGCGCTGTCGCGCTACGGCAAGGCCCAGGGCCGCATGGTGAGCAGCATCACCATCGCGCCCAACCAGTGGCCCACGCACACGGTGATCGACTGGGTCAATGTCTTGAAGCGCGTGGCCGATGTACCCGAGCGCGACAAGCGCCTGGCCGAGGCCCTGCAGATCCTGCGCGCGCGTCTGTCGTACCAGGGCACCAAGCCCATCTTCAGCACCGAGCAGGACGACTACTGGTGGTGGCTGATGCAGAACGGCGATGTGAACACCGCCCGCCTGATGCTCGCCGTGATGGACGAACCGGCCTGGAAGGACGACATGGGCCGCCTGGCCAACGGCTTCATCAGCCGCCAGCAGGCGGGCGCCTGGCACACCACCACGGCCAACCTGTGGGGCGGCCTGGCGCTGGAAAAATTCAGCGCCACGTTCGAGGCCACGCCGGTGTCGGGCACCACCAAGGCCAGCATGGGGGGCAGCACCGCCAGCGTGGACTGGAGCAAGGTTGAGCGCATCAAGCCCTCAGACGCTACGGGCGCCGCGCACCAGACCACCTGGTTCGGCGCACCCGCCGCGCCCGGCATGCTGCGTGGCAACGACATGTTCCTGCCCTGGTCCGAGGTGGGTGGCAAGGAGAGCCTGGCGGTGGCCCACCAAGGCTCGGGCAAGCCGTGGCTCACGCTGCAGTCGATAGCTGCGATCCAGCTCAAGGCGCCTTTTGCGGCAGGCTATGCGATCAAGAAGACCGTCACGCCCGTGGAGCAGGCCAACAAGTCGCTGCCCGCAGGCCAGTACACCCGTGGCGACGTGCTGCGCGTGACGCTCACGGTCAACGCCAGCGCCGACATGACCTGGGTGGCCATCACCGACCCCATTCCGGGCGGCGCCACCATCCTGGGCAGCGGCCTGGGGCGCGACTCCGAGATCGCCACGCAGGGCGAGAAAAAGAGCGGCAGCGGCTGGCCCGCGTTTGAAGAGCGCAGCTTCGAGTCCTTCCGCAGCTACTACGAGTACCTGCCCAAGGGCATGGTCAAGATGGAATACACCGTGCGCCTGAACAACGCGGGTGACTTTGCCCTGCCGCCCAGCCGCGTCGAGGCGATGTATGCGCCCGAGATCTTTGGCGAGGCGCCCAATGCGCGGGTGAAGGTGGAGACCCCGAAGTGATGTTTGCCATGCCTGTGCTGCATCGACACCCCGTGTTTACCCCGCCATGAGCTCCAGCGTTTTTGTCGAGCTTCGGTTCTGGCTGCTGGTGGTGTTTTCGTTCGTGCTGCCGGCGGGTATCTACGCGCTCCTGCTGGTCACCAGGTCCATCTCGCGCAGGGCAGTGTTGGGCTTTGGTATTGCGCTGGTGCTGATGGCGGGCGTGGACCTGTACCTGCTGCAAACCCTGGCCAGCGTGGCGAAGAACACGCCCTCACTGGCCGACGACAAGGTGTTTATCTCCGAACTGTCGATTGCGCTGTACATCCTGCCGGTGGTGTTTGGCGGCATTGGCGTCAATCTCATCTCGCATGTGTTGCTGCGCCACCTGACCGACGCGGAGAATCGGTTCGATCGGGAGCACCCGGATGGCTGAGGGCAGGTGGACCATGCGCCCCTGGGCGGCGGGTTGGACGACTGGTTTGGCGCTGTGGGCTGTCTGTACATCGGCCGCCTGGGCCATCCCGCCGTTCAGTGAGGTCCGCGCCTACTTCAGGCCGTCCGACACCCTGATCCTCTCGCGCGAGGGCGAGGTGCTGCAGCGCCTGCGCACCGATGCCACAGTGCGGCGCGGGCAATGGGTGCCGCTGGCCGAGGTCTCGCCCGCGCTGCGCCAGGCGCTGGTGCTCAGCGAGGACAAGCGCTTTTTTGAACACAGCGGCGTGGACTGGCGTGCCGCCTCGGCCGCAGCCTGGGGCAACCTGTGGAGTCAGCGCACCCGCGGTGCCAGCACCCTCACCATGCAGCTCGCGGGCCTGCTCGATGGGGACTGGCGCCAGGGGCCGGGCGGCCGCAGCGTGGTGCAAAAGCTCGGCCAGACCGTGGCCGCCCAGGTGCTGGAGCGGCGCTGGCGCAAAGACCAGATCCTGGAGGCCTACCTCAACCTCGTGCCGTTTCGCAGCGAGCTAGTGGGCATCGATGCACTTTCGCGCACGCTGTTTGGCAAGGCTGCCCATGGCCTCGACGAGCGCGAGGCGGCGGTGGCGGCGGCCCTGGTGCGCGCCCCCAATGCCCGGGCTACGCTGGTGGCGCAGCGCGCCTGCGGTGTGCTGCGCGACATGCGCCAGCGCCCCGGCAGCGCCCCGGTCCGCGTGGACTGCGATGCGCTGGACCTGTTCGCCACCGCCGCGCTGCAGCGCCGGGCCTTTGATGCGAGCGAAGGCGTGGCCCCGCACTTTGCGCGCTATCTGCTGCGCCAGCGTTTCCAGGACAGCGCTGCACCCGAAAGGGTGACCAGCACGCTGCGTGCCCCGCTGCAGCGCTTTGCCGTGCAAAGCCTGCAGCAGCAGCTGCGCGAGCTGCGCGGCCGCAATGTCGAAGATGGCGCGGTGCTGGTGCTCGACAACGCCACGGGCGCGGTGCTGGCCTGGGTGGGATCGTCGGGGGCACTGAGCCAGGCGGGCGAGGTCGATGGCGTGCTGGCGCTGCGCCAGCCTGGCTCCACGCTCAAACCCTTCTTGTACGCGCAGGCAATGGATCAAAGGCGGCTCACGGCGGCGTCGCTGGTCGAGGATTCGCCCGCACAGATCAGCACGGCCGGCGGCCTCTACATCCCGCAGAACTACGACCGCCAGTTCAAGGGCTGGGTCTCGGTGCGCACGGCGCTGGCCGCGTCGCTCAATGTGCCGGCGGTGCGCACGCTGGTCATGGTCACGCCCGACGCGTTCCACCGCCAGCTCGCTGCCGTGGGCCTGCCGTTGCGTGAAAGTGGCGGCTACTTTGGCTACAGCCTGGCGCTGGGCAGCCCCGAGGTGCCGCTGCTGCAGCTGACGAATGCGTTTCGTACGCTGGCCAACGGCGGGCGCATGGGGCCGGTGGCGCTCACGGCCGACGCCCAGCCGGCCCCCACCACCTGGGCGCTCAATGCCCATGCTGCATTCATCGTGGGTGACATCCTCGCGGACGGCAATGCGCGCGCGCGCAGCTTTGGCACCGACAGCGTGCTGACCACGCGTTTCTGGACGGCCGTGAAAACCGGCACCAGCAAGGACATGCGCGACAACTGGGCCCTGGGCTGGTCCGAGCGCTATACCGTGGGCGTGTGGGTGGGCAACGCCAGCGGCGCTGCCATGCACGATGTCAGCGGCACCAGCGGTGCAGCGCCCATCTGGGCGGCTGTGATGGGCTTTTTGCACGCCCGCGAGCCCAGCCGGGCGCCCGCGGCGCCTGCGGGCCTGGTGCGTGCGGCGGTGCGGTTTGGTCCGGCGCCACCGTTACCCGCAGGCAGCCCGGCACCGCTGGAGGCAGCACGCGACGAGTGGTTTGTGCCAGGCACGCAGCAGGCGCTTTTTGCTATGGATTCAGGAGCTGAAAGTGCAGATGAAAAAAGCACTAGAGGCCAAAAAATTTCAAAACCTGCCGCCCGCGCCGCGGCCGCATCCACTGCGGGTGCCGCTGCGCGCATCACCGCGCCGTCGCCGGGCACCATCCTGGCGCTGGACCCCGACATTCCTGCGCAACGCCAGCGCCTGCACCTGCGGGCCAGCGGGCAGGATCTTCACTGGCGCCTGGACGGCCAGCCGCTAGGGCGCGGGCCGCAGCTGGCCTGGCTGCCCTGGCCGGGGCGCCACCGGATACAACTGACCGATGCAGCGGGCACCGTGCTCGACGAGGTGCACATCGAGGTGCGGGGCGCTGGGGTGTCGGGCAGCCTGGCGCACTGGCGTTGAAGGTGCTGAGGGCGCCA
>Ga0116174_10004299_pt1 | contig 11301 bp, 8 predicted proteins | sample AD_UKC087_MetaG_FD_89801 | JGI IMG/M metagenome (GOLD analysis project Ga0116174, IMG submission 89801) | Active sludge microbial communities of municipal wastewater-treating anaerobic digesters from USA - AD_UKC087_MetaG | ecosystem: Engineered > Bioreactor > Anaerobic > Digestate | place: USA...
GGAGTAGGCAGCAGGATTGAGCCTTTGTTCTTCCATCGCATACCAAAGCCCAATATCGGAGGTTACTTAATTAAATCTGAGGTTTCATCATCTCTTGGTTGGGCTGTGAGTTTTGCTCATGAAGGTTTTCTCGTTTACACGCCTGGCGCTCAACAAGCGGCTTTCAATCATGGCTTCAGTTCAAGCAAACCGGTAAGAGTAGTCAAATCGCGGGTCTATCCTGGCATGACCGATCGTCAATCCGAAATCGCCCGTTTGGCAATTATTTTTTCAGTAGGGCGACGCGACCTTGCAGACGAATTGAAAATTTCTGATCAATGGAGTTATGGTGTGGTTAGCGAACTTTACGAGAAATTAGGTTTAAATGAACTCTCTCAGGACAAGGATGAAATTATTGCCTCCCTTGAAAATAATCCGATAATCAAGACCCATATTGATGATATTCTGGCAGAAATGGGTAATAGTAAGAAAGCCAAAGATTTGGAGACCCTGGCTTTTCATATTTTAACGTTGCCGGAATTTTCACAGAAAATTAATTCTGATTAATTGGCTACGCGCATTATTTAACATATAAAAGAACTTGTTATTTAAACAAATGGGAGATAGCTAATGCCAATGCGCCTGCTTCTTTTGTTCTTTTTAAATGCTAAACAAGGAAAACCATGGAAATACGCTGTTATCTGACCTTCAAATGCCATAATCCCTATTACGCTCCGCTTTAAATATAAAAAAGAACAGAACAATAACGATTGTGGCTACGCGCAGTGCTTGGTTATTTATGCTGTTCTAATAATACCGCGCGTACCGGGGCGCCTTCTCTGCCGCTTAGTTTCAATGGCAATGCTATCAACTGGTACTCGCCTTCCTCAACTTCTCTCAGGTTTAGTCCTTCCAAAACCAGGACCCCTGCTTCAAGAAGAGGGATATGACCTCCATCCGGATCATTAAAAATCGCGATGGACATGGCATCTATTCCAACCAGTCTACAGCCAGAATTCGCCAGAACCCGCGCGCCACTGGCATCCAATGCCACGAAGTCTTCTCTGAAGGTAAGGGTTGATTCGTTCAGAAGATCGCCATTCTCTGTTTTGAACAAGATTCTTTCCACTCCTCCAAGTTTCAGAGTTCTGAGAAAGTTATCGTTGATTACCTTTATCTCAGGGGGCACAACAACCACTTTGGCTTTGCCGATCAAAACACTTAAATCGAGAGCGTCCGTGGTCAGTCCATGATCCAGAAAGTGATTGGGCGTATCGATATGAGTCCCTGAGTGGGCGCACATTTGTATTTCGGTCAGGTTGACCGCTCCGCCCTTACTAATCTGTGAAAGCCAATTCAGCCTCACCTCCGGGTCACCAGGCCAAACCGGCATTCCGTTTTTTATCGTCCGTGAAATGTCATATATACGCATATTCCAAACCTTTCTGTTTGGATTATAGTCTTTCTGATAGGTTATGAGAGTCATAAGCGATAAAATAGACTTGATTGAGGTTTCAATGAGAAAAGTATACATCTCCGGACTTGGACAAGTTCCCGTAGCTGAAAACTGGGATAAATCATTAAAAGAACTCGCTGGAGACGCTGCTCTGCTCGCCATACAAGACGCAGATATCGGTTACCCGGAAGCTCTTTATGTTGGCAATATGATGGCAATCAGCGCTAACAGGCAAGCCCAGTTTGGTACGATGATGTCAGACTGGCTTGGCTTCCACCATAAACCAGGTTTGGCTGTCGAAGCTGCGTGTGGCTCCGGAGCCGCGGCATTTCGCGCCGCATTGTCCGCGATAGCTTCAGGGGAAATAGAATCTGCCCTGGTTGTTGGTGTCGAAAAAATGACTGATTCTCCTGGCGCTGAAATTACTTCAAGCCTCGTGACCGCTGCAGATACTGAGCTGGAAGGGGATTTTGGTTTATCTTTTGTCGCAATCAATGCTCTGATCATGCAGCGCTATATGTACGAATACGGCTGGCATCATGCGGACTTTGCTGATTTTTCGCTCAATGCCCATGCCAACGGTGCCCATAATCATTACGCACGTTTTCAAAAGGCAATTTCAAGAGAATCCTTCCTCGAGGCGCCAATGGTTGCTGATCCCATCAACCTGATGGATGCTTCACCGATTGGGGATGGTGCGGCTGCAATTGTCCTCACCAGCAAACCCCTGGCTCACAACTCCCCTCAGGTTTTTGTCGCTGGGTCTGCTTCATGCACCGATACGCTTTCAGTCCAAAACCGCAAGACCCCCACGTTCCTGACAGCCGCTGCCAACTCCGCCAGACAAGCGTACGCCCAGGCTGGAATATCCCCCGAGGACATTGGTGTGTTTGAATATCATGATGCGTTTTCCATTATGGCAGCTTTATCGCTCGAAGCTTGCGGCTTCGCCGAACCAGGCCATGGACCTCAGTTAGCCCTGGATGGAAAAATCAAATTTGATTCTGAGATTCCTGTCGCTACCATGGGCGGTCTAAAAGCACGGGGGCATCCAGTCGGAGCAACCGGTGTCTATCAACTTCTGGAAGTCACTCAACAGTTGCGAGGCGCGGCTGGCGCTACGCAGGTGAAACGCACGAAATACGGGATGGCACAAAACATTGGAGGATCTGGTTCCAATATCACCACACACATCCTGCAGCGTGAATGATAAAATCATAAGGTACAAGAACTTCATATACCTCAAGGAGACCATCCAATATGGAATTTCATATCACGCGTCTGGCCCGGGATAAGTACCAATTTGATGAGCTTCTTTTTTCCTTCAACGGCAACGTCATTTTCGCAAATTTCCAGGCTTCCCGAAACTTTGCCCACCTGATGAACCAGAAGCGTACAAACGTTTCGGATACAAGCGCCTATATCGCTCCCGGTCAGATAAACGCTCTCGGATTGATTGATGAGATTTTTCACCTGGTGATCAAACAGTATTATGAAGAAAATGGCGTGAATCTGCGCCACGCTCTTTACACTCATTTGGAGCAATCTCTCGGTAAATCCAGGCTGCTTGCGACATTGAAATCGTTCAACCACCATTTTCCTCCCGTTTTAGTTTATGCTGGCTCACAAACCGTTGACGAATACCTGAAGGAAAGTAACGATGGCGTGCCAAATACTGAAATCACGGTTGAAGAAATGCTCCTGACCTGGTTGACCAATGTCAATCCTGCGGCGAACCCATATCGTGAACTGTTTGATGATTCAGTCCTCCACAAAAACAGTGCTTATCTTCAGATTGTTGATGGGATCCAGATCTTCTTCAAAAATCAACCAGCATTTGGACCGGAAAACCAGGACCTGGTCACAATGTTGCGCACGCCAGCACTGGTTGTTCCATCTTCACTGACAGGTCAATTGGAGTATATCCGAAGCAATTGGTCTGAATTATTGGGATCGCTGCTTTATCGCTTGCTTGGCGGCATCGACCTGCTTACCGAGGAAGCCAGGGCATTAACGATTGGCGCTGGTGGCGGACCTGGACCAACGGTTGTCCCCGAGTATGGGAAGTTCGATCCCTGGGGCGAGAAACTCAGTGAAGAAGAGAACTTCAGCCCGGATAGCGATTGGATGCCCAAGGTAGTTATGATGGCCAAGAACAGTTTTGTTTGGCTCAACCAGCTTTCAAGACAATACGGCAGACCAATCGAAAGGTTGGATCAGATTCCGGATGAGACCCTTGACCAACTGGCAAGCTGGGGCTTCACCGGCCTTTGGCTGATCGGTCTTTGGGAACGCAGTGACGCTTCCCGCCAAATTAAGCAAATGTGCGGCAATCCGGATGCGGTTTCTTCCGCGTATTCATTAGCCAGATATCAGATAGCCGAACGTCTTGGAGGGGAGTTATCCTACCACAACCTCAGCCAGCGTTGTGGAGCCCGCGGAATTCGCCTTGCCAGCGACATGGTCCCCAACCATATGGGAATCGATTCAGACTGGGTTTACGAACATCCTGATTGGTTTATCCAATCTGATCAGAGCCCCTTCCCCGCCTATAGCTTCAACGGACCGGATCTTTCGACCAGACCCGGCACCAGCATCAACCTGGAAGATCATTACTACTCCCGCAGTGATGCTGCGGTCGTCTTTAAGCATTATGACCATGGAAACGGGAGAACCCGTTTCATCTACCATGGAAATGATGGCACAAGCATGCCCTGGAATGACACCGCTCAATTGGACTACCTCAACCCCGAAGTGCGGGAAGCGGTCATCCAAACCATACTTTCAGTCGCAAGGAAATTCCCGATCATACGCTTTGATGCCGCCATGACCCTTACCAAAAAGCACTACCAGCGCCTTTGGTTCCCCCAACCCGGCAGTGGTGGAGATATTCCCTCCAGGGCGGAACATGCCATGACCAAAGAAGCCTTCGATGCTGCCATGCCTGATGAATTTTGGCGCGAAGTCGTCCAACGAGTTGCTGATGAAGTTCCCGATACTCTGCTGCTTGCTGAGGCTTTCTGGTTGATGGAAGGTTACTTTGTGCGCACGCTTGGTATGCACCGGGTCTACAACAGCGCATTCATGAACATGCTGCGCAACGAAGAGAACGAAAAGTATCGCCAGTTAATCAAGAACACGCTTGTTTACGATCCTGAAATCCTTAAGCGCTACGTTAATTTCATGAACAACCCGGACGAGAAAACAGCAGTCGAACAATATGGCAAGGGCGACAAATACTTCGGCATTTGCACGCTTCTTTCCACGATGCCTGGCTTGCCAATGTTCGGTCACGGTCAGATTGAGGGGTATTCCGAAAAATATGGCATGGAATATTACCGTCCGTACTGGGACGAAACCCCTGATCAGGATCTGATCCGTCATCACCAGGCGGTCATCTTCCCGCTGCTTCACCGTAGAAAAGTGTTTGCGAACGTTGATCGCTTCAGATTGTACGATTTCCGTATGGACGGCGGTGCGGTTAATGAGGATGTATTTGCATATTCCAACAACCAGGATGGTCAGTCTGCCTTGGTGGTATACCACAATAAATTTGCCGAAACCTCAGGCTGGATAAAAACTTCAGCGCCTTACCTCGTAAAGCAAGGCAGTGATGGACATCTTGAGACCCAAAATCTTGCTGACGCGCTGGGTTTGACGGGAAATTATACCGACCTGATTTTATTCCAGGACCAAAACTCCAAACGTTATTACCTGCGGAGACTTCAGCAATTACGCGAGGAAGGTCTGTTTATCACGCTGCAATCATATTCCTGTCAGGTTTTCATGAATTTCAAAACCGTTTCAGGTCCTTACTACGAGCAAATGTTTGAGCGGTTAAATGGCCGTGGGGTCATTGATCTGGACCGGGCAATGGATGAACTTGTCCACGCGCCCTTGCTGTCTCCCCTGAGCCAGGCGTTGAGCTTTTCAAATCTTCGCGAACTTTCGGAGGTCGACTTACCCGGTGCAGATGCTCAAAACAAAGAGCTGCTTATCGATCGCAACCTTGCCTGGCTCAACCAGGCTGATTCAGCAGCCAGATCTATCGTTGGATACCCCGTTCACGACCGTGAAGCTGCGCAGCTTTCCTGGACCAAACAGCTTGATATCCTGACATCACTCGAGAAAACCATTCAAAAGCTTGGGCTTGCGGCGAGCAAAACGGGCAGCGACCTGAGCAGCATCCTGCTTGATGAGATCGAAAAGTATCCGCGTAAGCGCTTACTTTTACTTGTTTGGAATTTCCTCACCAATCTTGCTGGCTCGACCGAAAAAGATAATGTCGACGCTATCAATCGTCAAGTAGCGGATCGCAGACCAGTCAGTGAATTGTTAGCCTCAAAACTAAAGGAAATTGGTTTCAGCGATTATGAGGCGTATCGCAACAGCCAGGCAGTGCGCTGTTTACTCAACCATCTTCCACCTCTAAACGAAGAAACGACAAGCCATGAATTCATTGTTACGCTTTTGGAGGATCAGGTTATCAATGATTACCTCGAGGTAAACACCTACAACGGTATTCGTTGGTTCAACAAAGAGAAGTTCGCTGACCTTATCTGGTACCAACGTGCCGCCAGGTTTGTAAAATTGGCATCAACCGATCGGGAATCCAGCGAGGTGTTTGAGGTTATCCTCTCGCAGGAGCGGTTGCTAAAGGAAATCGAAAAAGCTGTTGAGGAATCAGCTTACCAACTTGATAAACTAATTGAATTGCTTGCTTAATCCGTTTTGCTCATTTTCTGCTCGTATCAAGGTCTGAGAGAGGACAGTATCTGCTCTCAGACCTGTTTTTTCACTACGAACGAGTGCCAGTTTTTCAATAATCTTCGGATCTATCTGCTCTCCGGCAGCTTTTTGGGTCAACCAGATCGCTTTCGCTGCATAAGCAATGTTGTTTTGCGGCTCAATTCGATGAAATTCATCGAAGAACCAGCCGCAGGAGGTGAACATACGCAAACTTTCGTACTGTGCCCTGAGTAATGTTCCAATCTTCTTCAGGCTGATACTGTCCAAATCAGGCGATCCGCATTCACCACATACCTCTTTTAGCCCTTTTTGTCCATACTTTATCTGTATTAATTGATCCCGCACTTCCCAAGGATCAGATACCAATTGACTCACGTGAGTTTCATATACCGAGTCAACCCACGAGGAGATCTCCCTCATGGCTTCGAAGAAAGGTTTTTTCCACCTGGCGCCTGGCGTGCAGGAACATTCCAGGCTCCAACGGTTGACACCATGCATACATGACCAGGAAGATGGTTCATTCAGAATCGCGTACGCTTCAGGTTGACGTTCTAAAAGCCATAATCCAGGCCAGGACCAGTCTATACCATGTTTTTGTCCGCCCTCATTCAGAATATAGCGCAAAAAGTGGTCACGAAATTTCTGATGGTGTCCATAAAGCTCCCCGTCAGTGGCAATCATGTTAAAACTTGCCAGGTCCAATCCCTCTCGGAAACGGATCGAGGACAAGAATTCATCTCCATTTTCAGTCGATTTGCGCAGAAAACTGACACTTGTACTCAGGTCTCGATGATAGGGAAAAACGATGAAAGCCTTCCTGTTTCCGGGCAGTTCAATGTAGTAAGGTCCCGGTTTGGTTTCCAAAGGTCGCACCTGCCACGGTGCCAGAATGGTAAACTCCAGTCCGCAATCCTGCAAAACGCAGAGGGTTTCCAGATCAACAGCAGCTTCAGGCAGCCAGAGCCCCTGTGGACGATGACCAAATCGGAATGTAAAATCTTCTATTCCCCACCTTACATTTGTTACTTTATCTCGATATGGGATCAAAGGCAGGATGCTATGGATATAACCCTGTGCCATGCCGTTCCCAATTCCGTATTTCAAGTAATTTGCCCGCTCCTGTTCAATTATTCTCTCGGCAACATCCGGAGCAAACTTCCACATCCAATCAAACAGCGTAGGTCCAATATTAAAACTTATCTTGCCAAAGTTTCCCATTCGGGCATTAGGTTCATAACATTCTGCCAGAATCCTTTCGTTCCAGTTGTGAAATGGTTCGGCTCCACTTTCATCCGGTATGTAGTTGGAAATTGGGTCTTCCCTGGGCGGTTGGTAAAAATGACCGTGAACGCAGAGTGGCATCGTTTTATCTCCTGAGAGTCGTGTTAAGGTAATCAATTTTATGTTTCATGCGGGCTGGATTTATACCAAAATTACGCGGCATGCTGTCCAGATGACAAGTTCTGTTCTCAGCCAGGTAATCCATCCAAAAAACTGTGGCTGGAAATCCTTTTATACGGTTCTCCAGCAACTGTATCAATAAACTTAGCTGAACAGGATTGAAGTCCACGTAACTACGCTTCAACTTCAATTGAGTACCGATCAACTTCATGACATCCATAAATGACAAGTGCTCTGGACCGCCGATCTCAATGACCGCATCTTCAGTTGCCGGCATGTCCAGCGCCCATATCAGGCTGGTTACCAGGTCTTCCACCCAGAGAGGCTGGACCAGCGTGCCGCCGTCGCCAGGTACCAGAACCAATCCGGGAGACATTTTAATCAACCTTGCGAGGTTTATTGTGAAATTATCTCCCTCTCCATAAACCAGGGAACTACGGATAATGGTATAAGTCAAACCGGATTTTCGGATAATGCTCTCGGCGATACCTTTTGCTTTCATCAAACCATAAGCCGAGGCTCTATCCGCTCCCAAATGACTCAGGTAAAAGAAGCGCCTGACGCCTGCTTTTCTGGCAAGGCTGGTCAATCGCTCAAGATGACTGACTTCTATCTCCATCAAGTCGGCTTTTACACCAGCGCTCTCCACCCCAACGAGGTGATAGATCGCATCCACTCCACGTAAAGCAGAACTAACTCCTCGTAAATCATCCAGTGAACTTAATGCGACGTTCAAATCAGTTTGCCTTGGTATGCCTGCCAAATCTATTCCGGGTTGTAAAAAAAGGCGATGAGGCTTTCCCAATTCAGCCAGATGACGGACTAAATGACTGCCTATGAAACCAGTTCCACCAGTAACCAAAATCATGGCGGCATTATAGCAGAAAATCCGTTTTGGCATATTACTTGCACATAAGATGTAAGGCAAAAAGCGATACGGATGGATTATATGGAAAAACGATTGGGCTTTCATTATTTTCAGGATTATGACCATTATCAGATGCGGGATCTTGAAATATGGATTCCTGAGCTTGCATCTCTCCAGGCTTCGTGGCTGGTCCTCAAAGCGGCAACAACCGCTGCCATTCCTGAAGAATTTATAACCGGCTTGATCCAGGCTGGCATTCAACCCATCCTGCACTTTGACTTCAAGGTGAACAGTGCGGTACGCCCGGATGATTTACGCGTTTTGCTCTCATCCTACTCACGCTGGGGTGTGAAGCATGTCATTTTCTTCGATCGTCCAAACACCAGGTCAGCATGGACTGATGGAAGTTGGTCTCAGGGAGACCTGGTTGAGAGGTTTCTTGATCGTTACCTGCCTTTTGTTCGCCTGGCAGAACAAAACAGCATCATTCCGGTCTTCCCTCCATTGGAACCAGGGGGCGATTATTGGGATCTGTCCTTCCTCAAAAAAGTCCTGCAGTTGGTTCAGCAACGCCGCTCCTTTGACTTCAGTTCAAACTTCCATATGGCTGTCAGTTCCCAGACTTTTGACCATCCCCTCGATTGGGGCGCGGGTGGTCAGGCACATTGGAAAACACCGCGTCCGTATAGTAAGGCAGATCTTGGTGAGGAAGACCATATTGGATTCAACACCTGGCAGTGGTATTCTGATCTGGTACAAGATGTTATTGGCACTAACCCCAAGTTCTTCCTCTTTTACTACGGCATGTCACGATTGTCTGGTGACAAGCTGGATACTAATAACAGCTTTGAACAAATGGTGGATATTGCCCTGGCTCTGTCTGGTGTGTCCGGAAATGCCAACGCTTTATCCAGTAACGTCTTAGGCTGCTGTTTCTGGATACTCAGTGCGTCAGACAATGATCCCCATGGGAAGACTTCTTACTTTGACGCGGCTGGTAAAGCGAAAGAGCCTGGTATCCCAGCCTACAAGCAAAAAATAGCGCAGAACACAAGACAAAAACAGGAATACGCTGTTTCCAACCGCCTTGCGGAGTGGATCTATCCGATCGACCATTATCTCCTTTTACCATCTTATGATTGGGGCGTTCCTGAAAACACACTGGATAGAATTCGGCCTATCATCCGTGATGCACGTCCAACAATTGGCTTTTCTGTTATTGAGGCTACTAACGCGCGAAAAGTGACCGTCTGGAATGAGAACGCGGCATTTTCCGAGCATGATATTCAATTATTACGTGAAGCTGGCTGCCTGGTTGAGGAACAACTTGTCAACAGCATCGGCATCACTGTTTAAATGAGGAGATCGATATGAACAATTATTCCACTTTTACCAGTCAGGTTCCGCTCAACACTGCATTACCCAAGATTGTTGTCCTCGGATTAGGAGGTGGCGGCTCAAACGCGATCAATCGTATGATTGAAAGCGGCATGCAAGGCGTGACATTTATTGCCGCCAACACGGATGCGCAGGCATTGGCAAACAACAGTGCCCCCAACAAGATACAACTCGGACCTAAATCCACTCGCGGATTGGGGGCTGGCGGTTTGCCCGTCGTGGGTGAAAACGCGGCTGAAGAGAGCGCGCAGGAACTGGCTTCTCTTCTGCGCGGAGCGGATATGGTTTTTCTGACCGCGGGCATGGGCGGCGGCACTGGCACAGGATCGATCCCGATCGCGGCAAAGGTAGCAAAAGCTTCTGGCGCTGTCACAATCGCGATTGTTACCAAACCGTTCTCCTTCGAACTCGGACGCCGCCAGCGAAACGCAGAAGAAGGTCTTGCCAAACTCAAAGAGTACACAGACACCCTGATCGTAATTCCGAATGACAAACTGATTGAGATCGCTCCGCGTGATCTTCCCCTTGAGATGGCTTTTACCCTCGCGGATGACGTCCTGCGGCAAGGTGTCCAGGGAATTTCAGAGTTGATCACAGAAACTGGTTTGATCAATGTTGATTTCTCTCATATTAAAAACATCATGACCCGCGGCGGCGGTGCGCTGATGGCCATCGGTACTGGCAGTGGTCCAAATAAAGTGCAGCAGGCGATCGAAAAAGCGCTTCACCACCCTCTCTTGGATGACATTGATCTCTACAGCGCCACTGGAATAATCGCTAACTTTACCGGCAGCGCAAACATGTCTTTCAAGGACGTTACTGACGCTCTCCATACTCTCCAACAAGCCACTGGTTCTCATGCTGATATCATTCCTGGCATTATCACTGATCCGCGCATGGAAGACCGCGTCCAGTTGATCCTTATTGTCACAGGTATAGGATTGAAACCCGAACAGAATGTAATCAATAATTTCGAAAGAACCTTTGATGACACGGAACATAAAAAACCTGTCTTCCAGGAAAACGATAGTCCTGTACAGGAAAATCTTAATGAGATTGGTTTATCTGGTTATGGTAACCAGCCCAATATCACTGATAATTTGTCTGTACCAGCCTTTCTCAGAAGAAGGCAAAATAACAAGTAGGTAGGAATGAAAGCAAGCTCCATACAAAAAGTTACCAACAAAGTAAGCGCCAGGTACCCCAAGCTGAGCGGAAAGCATCCGAAGGTCACGATTCAGGCTCCCGGATATTATTTGCTGATTTATGCCTTTTCTGACGAGTTGCCAGGTGGAAAATTGCTCCAGCAACAGTTACGTGTTGTAGCAGACACAGAAGGAAATATTTCCAAAATGTCCGTCTCAAGAGGATAACATGGAGCGTTCTGCACTTTCACCGCGTATGACATTTTTTATGAAGCCCAGGAAAGGTAGCCGGCAAGAAAAATATA
>Ga0116174_10004308_pt1 | contig 11291 bp, 10 predicted proteins | sample AD_UKC087_MetaG_FD_89801 | JGI IMG/M metagenome (GOLD analysis project Ga0116174, IMG submission 89801) | Active sludge microbial communities of municipal wastewater-treating anaerobic digesters from USA - AD_UKC087_MetaG | ecosystem: Engineered > Bioreactor > Anaerobic > Digestate | place: USA...
CAAACAAGAGACAGTGCTTGCTTTTGAAGTCACACTGCTTCTTTTTCGTGTGCTGGCCATCTTTGCAGGAGCAAGATTCAGCGATGATCCTGTTCTTGCTATTGCCTTGTTCGGATTGGTGGGGTTTACAGCAAACCTTTTTATGTGGAGGTTACTACTTAACGCCTGCAGAACAGTAAAGGACACCTTGATCTCATGAGTACAGGGAATCATGAAGTAAGAATCGGGTTCACCGGGGATATTAGCTTTACCGGTGTATTCAGGGAAAGGGTTTTAAATGAATATGAAATCACAAGATATATTGACACCAAGATAATAGAATGCTTGGCAAAGAATGATTGGAATGTTGGTAATATTGAAGGGCCTATTACTCTTGTTAACACCCCGAACAGTGCTGGGGTAGCCCTGAAAAGTCCACCTGAAGTAGCAAAAGTTCTCCGTCGACTGAAAATCAATTGTTATAATCTAGCCAATAATCACATCATGGATTATGGTGTTTTAGGTCTTCGGGATACTCTTGATTTTGCATACCAAAATGATGCGGTGCCTATGGGCGCTGGCGTTGATATATCCTACGCAAGTCGGCCTGTTGTTTTCGAAAAGTATGATATAAAGCTCGGACTTCTATCCATATCTCATAATGAAGGAATGCTTGCAACCGATAAGAAACCCGGGGTCTTCGCAGAAAGGAGTGATGAACTAATTCTAGAGCGCATTCGATGGCTTCGTTCATGCTGCGACTGGGTTATTATAAATTATCATGGAGGAGAAGAATATACATTCGTACCTTCTCCGCTGCGACGTCACAGATTGTTAAGGTATTTGAATTATGGTGCAGACATTATCATAGCTCATCATCCTCACGTTGTTCAAGGATATGAGCAGGTGGGAAACAAGCGTATTTTTTACTCCCTTGGTAACTTTATTTTTGATATCCCGGAGCATTCAGGGTGCAAAGGAACTGACCAATCTGTGATAATTTCCCTCATTTTTAAAAAAAAGAGTTTTGAGGTTGTTACACTTTATACAAAAAGTAATCTAAGTATCGGTCGTGTTGGTGCAGTTTCTATGAGCTTATATTATTCAGAGTTACTTCATGATGTTTATTTGCATAAATGGGAGCAAGAGGCCTTCCGGATCATTTCGGATCAATTCAGATCAACAGATTATGTATATAGATCACTTCTAGCACAAATGTTCTCGACCTATATGGTCTTGATGGTTCGGCGGGCTTTAGGGGTTATGAGAAGACTGAAGAATCCAATTTTTAGAAATATGATTTTAAGTGCCTGTAAATACCAATTGGCTAATTTATTTAGAAGATCATTCTTTATACTTTAAGAATGCTATGGAATTGGAAAGAGGCGTCTTATATGTATAATATTGCTTACGAATGTAAGGGTTTAAGTCTTAAGATATATATTAGAGATAGTAACCGATGGCAGTCTTCTAATGGGACAATGATTCGAGGGTGCGTGTTTAAGAATGGTTGCAAGCTTGATGAAGGGGCATTATGCGCCTTGTTAACAAACGTAAAAGGATTAGATCATTTTATTAAAAAGATTAAGCAACTAAATGGGTTTTTTTCTGTTATTTATTTAAGAGACAATATGATTTATATTGCGGTTGATCATTGTCGAAGTATTCCCTTATTTTATTCAGTTTGTAAAAATAGGATCTTAATAAGTGATGATGCATATTGGATAAAAGATGAGATAGGTGAAACACATAAGAACATAATAGCTGAGGAAGAGTTTATTCTCCTTGGTTATGTGACGGGCTCAGACACATTATATAGTGAAATTAGGCAAGTACAGGCGGGAGAAGTTATCTGTATTACCAATGAACAGGGATTATTGCATGTCAATGAAGTGAAATACACAAAGTATGTTCACAAGTACGACAATACTATAACAGCTGATAATATATTTGAAAGATTTGATAATGTTCTTGCGAATATGGTCCAACGCATGGTTAGCTTTGCGGGAGGCAGGCAAATACTGTTACCTTTGAGTGGAGGTCTGGATTCTAGATTGCTAGCACTACTTTTAAAAAAGTATAGATATGATAATGTGGCAACATTTAGTTATGGTAATATACGATCTGAAGAATCGATCATAAGTAGAACGATTGCTGAAGGGTTAAAATTCCCATGGTTTTTTGTTCCATATAGTATAGAATCTTGGAGGACATGGTTTAATACCCCAGAATTCCAAGAATATAAACGACTGGCATTTCAGTTTTCTTCATGTGTACATATTCAAGATTTTCCTGCGATTTGGGAACTCAAAAGGAAAAAAAATATCTCAAATGATGCTGTGATTATGCCTGGCATTTGTGCAGACCTTCAAGCAGGGAGTATGAGCAAAGATCGTAGAAGGGATCTATATAACTCCAATCAGATTGACCTCGAACATGTGATAGAGTCAATTATAGATCATCACTATGTCTTATTTGACTGGTCTGATCGAAGAAGTGGATTGTATCCATATATTAGAGATCGCATCGCATTATTTTTAGGTGATTTATCAGATTATCCAGACGCTGCAAGTGCTTTTGAATCGCAGTTTTGTGCGGAAAAAGTTGCAAAGTATCTTGTGAATTCTATGCGAGCATATGATTATTGGATTCATGACTGGTGGCTTCCATATTGGGATACAGAATTCATCAAGTTCTGGGAGACAATACCGCTAGTTTATCGAATAGATAAAATCTTTTATGATAATTATGTATATAATCTTCAAAATAAAATCATGGAGACATCTATTGGTGAAATTATTGGGCGGGATCATTCAGGTTGGTTTTGGGATTTGAGAAAATATATTCGACGAACATTTCTTGATAAAGCTGACAGAGTCATATCACCTTTGATGAAAAAAATATTTATTGGCCAGAATAACGAGTTTGGATGGTTTGGCATTATGAATAAACACCAATTCAAAAGTTGGTACACTGGAAGAGAATCAATTCAATCGGCTCTAGTCCTTGAATATGTGGGAAGGTTGACAATTGAACCATGATATAATCGGCACAGACTTAAGGATGAACTATCAGGTGTCAGACTGAAGCCGGCTTTTACATCAAAGTTATTTTAATATGAACTAGCTCCTAATTGTAAACTGTAACGATAATTTCACCTATAATGTGTTCCTTTATCAGTAATACTTTTAAAACCCCAACAGGGTCAAGGATTGTTCCTACTAAGAAATCTTCTGGGAGAATTCTAACAGTTTTTTCTGTTGTGTTCGGTGTTGTCTTTTGTGTGTCGCTTTTAAGCTACCCTGTTCAGTTGATCTTTCCTAGTGAATTATACGAATATGTTGAGGCCATTGTTGGGGGTCCAGTATTTATGGCAAGGGCTTATTTTGTCACTGCCCTATGTTTTCTGGTTTTAATCCTTCTATACCGTATTTTACCGACAAAGAAGTTTATGTTGGAGTTTCAGCATAAGCCATTTTTAAAACATTCACGAAGCCATTATGTGAATATATGGTATGTACTGTCAGCAGTGATTTTTTTTAATTGTATGGTCATGTTCTGGCAATCTGGAGGTGTTCTACCATTGTTTCAAGGAGCCACAATGGATCCTACATCATATTCAATATATCGTGCAGAGATCTCCAATACGATCAATATGAGCTTGGCTAACCTCACTTTACAGTTATTAGTTACTACAAGTATTTTTATATCATTTGTATGTATATGTAAGAGTGCTCTGCTCTACCGTTCAGGTTCTGTCTTATTATTGGCTTTTTCGGCTTGTTTCTCCCTTGCCCGTAGTTTTCTCCCGATAGCATTACTAATTTTGCTGTTTATGTATCTCCTATATAAACCCATCTCTTTGAATAAAGTGCCACGTTGGATGATACTTTCTATCCTAATAATATTATTATTGGTCTTAAGTCTTATAGTTTATTCAACCAAAGAGAACTCTATTAGAGTTGCAATGCATATTTTATCTGATCGTCTGATCCACGGGCAGTGGCTTGGTATGCCATTATATTTATACTATTATGAAAATTACCATATAACATCAATGACTTTCCTCCATCCCATTGTACGATCGGTTCTAGGGATTAATGTCCCATCAACTCCTGGGAGGGAATTGATGGAGTATTTCTTTCCATTAGGTGTTTCTGCAGGATCTGTTGGTAACATCCCAACATTCTTTGCTGGAGAGGCATATGCAGTAGCTGGGTGGTGGGGCGTTTGTCTTTCTGTATTATACATTTCTTTGATGTTGTGCTTACTAACGTTTGTTTTTAAACAAATGCGAAAGACGTATATTTCATGTTGTCTTTATGGATGGTTAGCCTACAAAGTCACCAGTGGTCTGACACTCGGAATATCTGCATTCCTGTTTTCTGGTTTTTCTGCAATGATTGGTTTCCTCCTAGTTTGGAATGCTTTACATAGTAAGTATTTTCGTGCATAAATCGGCTTGTAATGAGTAATGAATAGAATATCAAATCACCAGAAATAGGGATGCTTATAAGAGGTAATTTCATTCTAAGCGTTAATAATACCCATAGGGAATCAATGTATCTTAATTCCCGATAACTTCTTAGTAGTCAATAGGGGCTTCATTTGAATAAAGAAATCCATGTCTGTATACTCACTACTTCTCATCCTGTTGATGATAAGCGAGTAAACCATAAGTTTGCACATGCATTCAGGGCTGCGGGCTTTCGTGTATCTTGGGTCGGCCCTAGTAATGCCACATTTGACTCAGAAAACTATAATCAAGAAAATATACAGTTCATACTTTCAAAACCTATACGGACAAAATTTGACCGCTTGTTTGCCCGACATAGTATTAGTCTTGTAGCAAGACAACTCTCGAAAGTTGATGTTTATTATGCACCAGACCCTGATTCGGCTCAGCTCGCAATAAGTCTCGCGCGCAATAATAATGCAAAGGTCATTTTTGACATACATGAAATTTATCACGGGGCATTACTAGAGCGCTGGCTTTTAGGCCATCGTGTGCATATAATAAGTGAGTACATCCGGAGAAGTATATCCCGAATAGCTTCTCAGTGTGATCTCGTGATTGGTGTTAGCAATGCTGTGTTAAAGCAATATTTAAATAAAAGAATACCCCAAATGGTTATTCGCAGTTGTGCACCTTCGTGTTTTGCTAATGTTGCTCCATCTGATGTGTGCAGCCCACAAAGAAATTCCTTCAACATCATGCATGGAATAAGCGATCTTGGGCGAATGACAATGCAAGTAGTAGAGGCTGCAGCCATAGCTCATTCTCAGGCATGTGGATTACGTGTGATAATGTTCGAGGCATTTAGAAATAAGGATGATACTGCGACACGAGTTCTCCTTTCTAGGATCAAAGAACTTGGATTGACAGGTGTAATTGACCTGCGTCCGGGCATTCCCTTTCATGATATGCCTAGGATGCTACAGACCTGTGATGTGGGAATGATTGCTTACGGACCTGGCTTGGGTGTTGATAGTCTTCCCAATCGGCTATTCGAATACATGTCGATTGGACTCCCGATTATTGCTCCTATCTATTCAAGGGAGATCGCAAGTATTATCAACAGTGAGAAATGTGGTATACTGGTCGACTTTGAAGATCCAAAAAATATCGCCAAGGCCATTGTTCAACTTAAGAGGAATCAACAATTTTGCCGTGAAATGGGAAGACGCGCAAGGGAAGCATTTCAAATGCGGCATAATTGGGAAACAGAAGTCCAGCCATTGATAAAGCATATTAAAAGATGGCAAGAGGATTCATTATCATAAGCCAACGAATCAAGTATCGAAAAAACTATCCCAGTAGGTTTAAGAATTATAAGCTATGAATTAATGAATATTATTTGCTTAACCATACTCCCATGAATGGAATGATTGGCATCAACATAAGGTTGCTCTCATCCACTGACAGAAAAGCAATGATCTTTTATTATATAGTAACAATTCTGGATAAAACTAGTGAAAACTTTTAGTGTTGGAGTCCTGACAGCACATGAAGGTGCTGCAAATTGGATTAGGCTTATTCAAGAAATAAATAACAACAGCGATATTACTATTAATTCATTGCATGGATTTACTGATCAATACTATCGATCCCCCAAGAATATCTTGAAGCGATTCTTAATTAGGGTGTCAACATATATTTTATACCCACTTAAATGTACAGTACAACTTCTGTTATTCAATAAAAAATATGATGCATTTATTGTTGTAACCAGCCCATTCTTTCTTCCAAGCTTGTGTTCACTCATATCAGAGAATCCAATAATTTATCTCATGAATGATATTTATCCTGAGGCTTTAGTTTTAGCTGGAGTCATTCGACGTGGATCATTATTGGAAAAGATACTGAAAGAAGTTACCTGTTATGGAATCCAGCGATCATCAGCGATTGTGTACCTATCTGAAGGGCATCGACATGTCTCTGAAACCGAGTTCGGTGTACATGATAATGTCTATATAATACCACCAGGAGCTGTTGGTAATGGATTTACCAATATGTTGCCTAGAGAGCACTGTGCTCCCATCACATTTCTTTACTGTGGAACCATGGGACTGATGCATGATATCTCAACAATTCTGAACTTCCTTCGATCAAGAAATATACCTACAGGCTGCAGGTTAGAATTTCGGACCAGTGGTGCGGGAAAAGAGCAATTCGAGAAAGCAATAAAAAATGAGCTTTCTCCACTTCTTGATGATGGAACGGTTACTCTAGGTGATGCTATGACTGATAATGAATGGAAAAATAAGATGATATCATCACAGGTTGGAATGGTGTTTCAAGATATCGGTGCTGAGAATGTGATCTTTCCTAGCAAGGTATTCAGCGCTCTGGTGGCTGGGCAAGCTATCTTGGCCATCGTCTCAGAAGGATCTGAACTTGGAAGGCTCGTACTTGATAACGACTGTGGATGGATAGTTGCCCCTGGCGACATAGACGCCTTACACCATGCTTTCTCGGAGGCTCTCAACCCTGAATTGTTATATAGGAAAAGGAGTAATGCTTTCCGTTTAGGTCATGAAAGATTCACAATAGACAAGCTTGCCGGGAATTGGATTGAGGTAATCCACAAAACTGTATCCACTGAATGAAAGAGAGATCACTATACTCGATGGAATTGGATCATCTTTTTTATTTATTGGATACAGTTTCCTCAGAGATGAACCCTCCCTCTAAGCTTAATCTAGATTACTCTGTTTCAATCTGGAGACCAAGGAACTTAGCTTTCAGATTACCAGAGGTATCTACGAAGGACATCATTGTTTGGCAATTATTTCATTATGCCAGGATATTCAAAAATAATGAGTTTGCTGTTTTCATGATAAATAAAAATCACAACGTAGTGCATAGATCATTTATTTTCCCCAAATTCTTTAGATATCCATTCATGGAAAGGATAGATTTGCAAATTGGGAATATTTGGACCCACCCTGATCATCGCGGCAGGGGTCTTGCCGAATATGCGATAAAGGGAATTGTGAGGTCTTTTGGAAAACCCAAACGACGATTTTGGTACATTGTAGAAAAGCACAACACTCCCTCTATTCGAGTCATCGAGAAATGTAATTTCAGAAAAGTAGGAGAAGGTATACGTAGTAACTGGTTGAACTTGAAGTTGTTTGGTTCATTTATTATCAAACATTATGAAGAGGTCAACTGCTATCCTTCCTGATTTCTAATACTCCATGTTGAAAAGATTACTTGATATCCTTGTATCAACAATAGGGCTCGTCGCTTTGGGTCCAATTCTGATTTTTATTGCATGCCGTATTCGATGCGAAGATGGAGGCTCCATATTCTATCGCGGAGAGAGAATAGGCCTAAATGAAAAGCCCTTCCTTATTTTTAAGTTCCGGACCATGGTTGTCGATGCCGAAAACCTTGGTCCATCATCCACTTCTGAAGATGATCCACGGATTACTAAAATTGGCAGATTCCTTCGGAAATACAAACTTGATGAGTTGCCTCAATTGATCAATGTACTGGTTGGAGAAATGAGCCTTGTGGGTCCGAGGCCTCAAGTCAAGTGGGCGACTGATCTATATAGTGAAGAGGAAAAAGTCATTCTGACAGTGAAACCGGGAATAACAGACTATGCTTCCATACTTTTCCATAATGAAGAAGAGATACTCATGGGGAGCAGTGATCCAGACCAGGATTATCTTGATAAAATCCATCCGATAAAGACCCGGCTAGCAATGCGATATGTTCAGACGCATTCGTTAATAGTGGATATCAAGATAATATTGAAGACAATCACTTCTGTTCTCAATAAAGCGGGAGGTTGAACAGATAAATGAAAAAATTTCGTACGGACGCAGAGGAGCAAGTGGGGAAAAATATTGAGTCCATTTTTTTAAGATGCAAAGACTCTATAGAGATCAAACTTGAAAATTTTCCCAAATATGTCCGGCGTCAGCATCTTAAGCGATTCCTAGCCATGTATGAAATATTCAAGCTCGTTCTTCCTGTAAAAGGTTCAATTGTTGAGTGCGGTGTGTACAAGGGTTTTGGGACAATGACATGGGCCAAACTCAGTACCATGCTGGAGCCGGAGAATTTGACTCGAAGAATCTATGGATTCGATACATTCACCGGATTTCCAAGCGTCAGCAATAAGGATGACAACGCAGTTATTGAACATGAGTGCGGCGAACTGTCATCCGATTCCTATGAAGAGCTTTCAGAGCTTATTGTCGAATATGATCGGGATCGGTTTCTTGGTCATATCGAAAAAGTACGTCTCATAAAAGGTGATGTGGGGGAGACTATACCTAAATTCATCTCCGAGAATCCTCACCTGATCGTGAGTCTGCTCTTTCTGGACATGGATCTCTATGAACCTACAAAAACCGCACTTGATTGCTTCCTTCCACGTATGCCCAGAGGAGCGGTTCTGGCTTTTGATGAACTTGATAATCCAATGTGGCCGGGCGAGACGCTCGCCCTATTGGATCATTTCGGTATAAGGAATTCCAGGTTGCAGAAATTGGAGTGGGATCCCTATATAGCCTATACGATAATTGAGTAGTCTTACGGATATCACCTACAAAAGCATTACTATTCAGTGTGAATTCCATGACAATGATGCATGTCATCTCCATCAGCGTTCAAGGAGAGAAGCAGTGGATACCAAAAAACTAGCACTTCAGATCAGGAAACATGCAGTCATGATGACCTGTCAGGGAAAAAGCTCACATGTGGCCTCTGTTCTTTCGATGGCAGATATTGTTGCTGTCCTTTATGGGAAGATCATGAATTTTCGTCCCCACGAGCCAGATTGGCCTGACAGGGACCGATTTATTCTCAGCAAAGGCCATGCAGGCGCAGGGGTGTATGCAGCCCTGGCGGAAACTGGTTTTATCCCAGTCGAATGGCTGAAGCAGCACTGCAAGAATGGGAGTAAACTGTGCGGGCATGTCTCCCACATAGGTATTCCAGGGGTTGAATTCTCTACGGGTTCCCTTGGTCATGGCTTGCCTATCGGAGCCGGGATGGCCTATGCAGGCAGAAAGGCGGCTAAGAAGCATCGTGTTTTCGTGGTACTCAGTGATGGTGAATGCGATGAAGGCTCTAACTGGGAGGCCATCCTCTTCGCATCGCACCATCATTTATCGAACCTGACAGTCATTGTTGACTATAACAAGATACAAAGCTTGGCTAGCGTTGAAGAGACGCTCAGTCTAGAACCATTTGCTGATAAATGGAGGGCTTTTGGTTGGGCCGTCCATGAAGTTGATGGCCATGATCATGAATCGTTGATTCAAGTTCTTGAGTTCGACCCTCAGGATAACGGCTCACCTACCTGTATCGTTGCACATACGACCAAGGGTAAGGGTGTCTCTTTCATGGAAAATAGTGTTCTCTGGCATTACCGAAGTCCACAAGGGGAAGAATATCAGGCAGCAATGAAAGAATTGGAGAATAATAAAATTGCGTGAGACTTTCATAAAGGCACTTACAGAGATTGCTCGCAGAGACAGAGATGTCATACTTCTGACTGGTGACCTTGGGTTTGGTGTATTGACACAGTTCGCGAAGGAGTTGCCTGACCAATACCTCAACGTAGGTGTTGCTGAACAGAACATGATGGGTATAGCAACTGGTTTGGCTTTGGAAGGCAAAAAGGTGTTTGCCTATTCGATAGGGAATTTCTCGACATTGAGATGTCTTGAACAAATAAGAAATGATATTTGTTACCATAACGTCAGCGTGAAAATTGTGAGTGTCGGTGGTGGATTCTGCTATGGTCCACTTGGCATAAGTCACCACGCTACAGAAGACTTGGCTATCCTCCGATCTCTTCCCTATATAACTGTTGTGGCGCCAGGGGACACCTATGAAACAGAAAAGGCCACGTTCGCTGCTTATGAAAAGGAAGGCCCCTTTTATCTGCGTTTGGGTCGTGGGAATGAACCTCTTGTTCATGATACCAGGCCGGCTTTCTCTCTTGGTGTAGCGATTCCTCTGACTGAAGATAGAGAAATTACACTTATCTCTACCGGTGGGATCTTGGCAAATGTTATGAGAGCTCATGAAATTCTCAAGGACCAAGGAATTTATACATCCGTTTATAGCATGCACACCGTAAAGCCCATTGATGCTTCTCTGATCGTACAATTGGCACAGACTGCCAGGTTGATCATTACAGTTGAAGAGCACACCATACTAGGAGGTTTGGGTGGAGCTGTTGCCGAGGTTCTGTCAGGCTATGAAGGTTTTAAGCCTCGACTTGTACGGATAGGCTTACAGGATCAGTTTTCCAGTGAAGTCGGTGATCAGGATTACCTCAGAATGATATATGGTTTATCTCCAGAATCTATTGCAGCCTGCGTGCAAGCATCCATCCCTCAATGAAAGGATGAGCTGAATATATGGTGAGAAAGAATGAAATATAAGGTGAAGTTTGTTGAACCGGCGAAAATCTACCGGATGATCAAGAAAGAGCTCGATGACGTCTACTTTGAGATCATGGAAAGAGGTGACCTCATCGACCGGTCACAGCTGCGGAGATTCGAGGAGAACCTGGCGAAGTTCGTTGGTACAAAGTATGCCGTGGGGTTGAACAGCGGGTACGACGCCCTCCATCTGTCCCTGCGGGCCGCAGGCATCGGGCCCGGGGACGAGGTGATCGTGCCTGCCCACACCTTTGTGGCCACCTGCTCCGCTGTGGTGAATGCAGGAGCCACCCCGGTGCTTGTCGATGTGGGGAAGGACTTCAACATCGACTGCGACCTGATCGAGCAGGCCGTCACGCCCAGGACCAGGGGGATCATCCCCGTACACCTAAGCG
>Ga0116174_10004316_pt1 | contig 11283 bp, 11 predicted proteins | sample AD_UKC087_MetaG_FD_89801 | JGI IMG/M metagenome (GOLD analysis project Ga0116174, IMG submission 89801) | Active sludge microbial communities of municipal wastewater-treating anaerobic digesters from USA - AD_UKC087_MetaG | ecosystem: Engineered > Bioreactor > Anaerobic > Digestate | place: USA...
ATCTGTGCTGACTTTTTTTGTTGGATCGTGAGTATTTACTTGTCATGGAAAGAGCTTTTTCGGTATTTTTAAGATAATGCATATTTTCTTAAAAATACGGATGTACGTGTTTCTTTCCTATAAGTGAGTATCCGGCGATTTCAACGGACATCCACTCTTTCGATTGGTTATCAATAAAAACATTTTCTTGACTTTTCAACTCAATAAGTCCACAAAAAACAAGCATAAATAATGTATTGGCAATCAGCTAATAACAAAATCGAACCCTTTTCATAAGGGTGATGCCATGATGAAATTATTGAAACCCAGTTTCTCAAAAGAGTGAAGGGTTTTGTTTTTCATGTGATCTAATTGGCCAAAAAATCTAATATATCGAAGAGCAACACATCAGACAGTGAAGGAGTATGAATGAAGAAACTAAGGATAATCATTTTCTTATTCATAATCACATTGGGATACAGTATAATTTGTTCAGGCTATGAGGTAGCTCCAGGTTTTAAACAAAGGCCGATTAAAGGTAGTTATAGGGTTATTGAACACAACACGGAAAAAACATGCTGGAATATTTGTGACACTAAAAGTTTTAAAGAAACAAAAGAAGGCTATATCCTTTATCCACCGACATATTGTTATATTTATATAAACGGAAGCTGGGATGGCGAAAATTATTTCAAACCAATTGAAACCATTTATGTGAAGGAACTGACAACTATCATCTCAAATAAATCGGAAAATAAAACTACAACAAAAAAATCAAAAAAAGAAACATACCTTAAAGAAACATACCTTAAAGAATCTTGTTATCAGCTTGGCTTCAGATATGGAAGATGCGGAGCGATGGTCCTAAAAGGACATCAATGTGACCCTTCTGATGACATTATTATCCCAGTAGAATGCAGGGGACTATCTGAAACCGACAAGGGAACTCGCGATGGAGTTGCATCTGTTTGGTAATACATCAATAAACATAAACTTTGACTGGAGGGAGTATTATGGGAAACTGTCGTAAGTGTGGCAGTCCTGCCGGGATAGGGAAGAATATTTGTAATGCTTGCTGGAAAGAGGAAATGAAAGATCAGTCTGTTAATAATCTATGTAAAGAGTGTAATAGTCCACTAGGTCAAGGAGTAGATAGTTGCATCTCATGCAAAAATTATATTGTTGCCCAATTAACTAACGATATAAAAAAATACAGTGAGGAAAGATTAATAACAGAGTACCTGAATGGTAAAGAATCTGCTGGTGACATTAAATGGGAATTATTAAACAACGAATGCCATTCAAGACAATTAATGTGCGCGGACTGCAATAGCTTGCGAGGGCAAGGTGTAGAAAATTGTAGCTCGTGCAAAAGTTATTTTGTGGCTCAACTAAAAGAATACAACAATGAAAGAGTTGTAAAAGAATACCAAAAAGGAAAAGAATCTATTGGGGAGATAAAGTGGGGGTTGATAAATGATGAATTAAAGTTAAGGCAAGTAAAGATTAAACCGTGGACTGATCAGGATTATATATTACTAACAACGGCTCCATTTGTAGAGGGATATAAAGTAGTAAATACATTGGAAATATTGAGTGCGGAATCTGTGCAGGGTATGAATATATTTCGGGATTTATTTGCAGGTGTTAGCGATATAGTTGGAGGCAGAAGTGTGACCACCCAAAAAGCATTGAGGGAAGCACGCAAGGATTGCTTAAGAGAACTACGAGATGAGGCGGCATCAATTAACGCAGATGCCGTCATTGCAATTGATTTAGACTATAGCGAAATATCCGGACAGGGGAAATCGATGTTGTTTTTAGTTGCAAGCGGAACAGCAGTACAATTGGAAAAAATATAATGGTTGAATCAATCTAAATTAAAGCTTGACCATGATAATATGTCCGAAATGTGGGTTTAATGATTTTGAAAAATATTTTATATTGGCAAAAGCACTTTACGGAGTGTCCATTTTTACTTGACCAGATCAAAGCTTATTATTGTGTCGCTAAATGAAAGCTAAAACAAAATATTTTCACTGCGGAAAACAGCTTCAGGAAACTCTTGCTAGAGAAATCAATGAAATCGAATTGGCCGTCAGCAAGGTGCAATGGACTCCTTCATTCCGACATATTGAAACCGGCAGTACTTATGAACACCAAACAGCCTATAACAAAGCATTCGCTGTGCAGTTTATAGGTCTCGGTTGGGAGACCCATCCTCTGCTTCGAGAAGACCCCAAACTGATTGGTGATTTCCGTAAGGGACTCGTCTTTATTGAAATCCAGTTCGGGAATAGTTCCGCTCTTTACAGAGACTATTACAAATTCCAGTATGGCTTGGCTAATGGACTCCTTTCTTTGGCAGTGCTGATAGTTCCAACAAAGCCAAGCCTTTTCTTTCCAACGAGACCGACGAGCGTCCAGAATATGGCAGAATACGTTTTGGCGGATAATTATTTTACGGTGCTGCCCATCAATGTCCCTGTGATGCTGGTAGGATTATTACCTGAAAACTAAATGCCCAACCGGTAATAAGATGATATTAATACCCATACAGTATCACAAGAGAAAATATCCCGCTCACATAAGGCCAAATATTGACGAGATTGCGGGACACTTTGATGTTCAAGAAATATTTCCGAAACGGGACTTCTCTCTTCATACTGAATATTCATACGGGAAAAGAAGTCTTAATTCTGAGTTAATAAACAAATTTGCAACACTTCAAAATTCAAACAAAGACGGTGTGCCAAAACTATGGCATTCTGAACTATGGGCTTTAGAATTTGCCGAGTATGTCAAGGCACTGTGTAATGGGAAAGCACCATCAATCATTGAAATTCATCCCCCTTTCTCTGACTATATAGAATCGATTGAACAATTTTTAAGAATCTACAAAATATTTGAAGAATCAATACTGACATCTTTTCCTCAAGCCAGAATACTTATAGAAAACAGGTCAGGTAGCATCTACAAGGGAAGCAAGTTTCTCATATCAAAGGGACAACATCTCCGAAGTCTTTGTGAACATATTTCCGCAATGAATTTGAAGTTACGGATTACGCTAGACATTCCACAACTGCTGACAGCTTATGGTGGTCCTGACAATTTGGGAACGAAAGCGCTATCTGACATATTGAACAGGCAGAACATACTGGAATCAATGACTGATGGCATACACTTATGGGGTAAGAGGAGAAGCAAAGCAGGAAGACCGGTTGCTCATTGTGGAGATTTAAACTCTTTTTTTGAAAGTGAAGAAAAGAAAAATATCTTTTTAGAATGGTTAGTCCAATTCTTACAGGACAAAAGACCGAGATATTTTGTGCCAGAAGTTAATAGTGCTGACGCAGACTTGCACTCTATAATAAGAGATCTAGAAGGAATGAAGATAAGGTTTGGCTAAATTAAAAAATAGAAATATCATAGATATGGTGTAACGATGATAAAAAAATTATTTTGTGTTTTACTCATACCTGTTTTGCTTTCTTTTTCTGTTTGTTTTGCGGGACAGAAAATTAACAAAGAGTATCCGTACATTCAGTTTCTGGGGGCCGCACAATCTATTGGCGGCTCTGCAATCCTCTTAGATACAGGGAAAACAAGATTTTTAATTGACTATGGACTCTTCTACGATAAGGAGGATCAGCAAAAAAATCTATTAGTCGTAGATAACCCAGCAAAGCTAAAATTTGTTCTTCTAACTCACGCTCACATAGATCACTCAGGTCGATTACCTTTGCTTTACAAGAAGGGCTTTAAAGGACAGGTCGTTGGCACGGATGCCACTAAGGACGTCACGGGTCGTATGTTAGACATGAGTCTTGGGATTTCTGAAACCCAAGGAACCAAGCTATTTGAGCGAAGCGATCTGAATCAGATGATGGAGCGTTTCGCGACAGTTGAGTATGGAAAGATTGTATCTCTATCTCCCGATGTTGAGGTTCGATTTAACGAGGCTGGTCATATCCTTGGATCATCAATCATAGAGATATGGATCAAACAAGGAAAGCAAAAACTCAAGCTCGTAACCAGTGGCGATATAGGTGGAAATAATATTCCGATTCTGAGGGATCACGCCAAGATTACTGATGCTGATTATGTCATAATTGAAGCAACATACGGAGATAGAGCAAAAGGGCCTATAGACTATAAGAACTTTGAAAAGGACATCAGTAGCACCTTGAACCGTGGCGGTTCTATTCTAATTCCCGCATTTGTCCTAGAGAAGACCCAGAAGGTCATTGCCATTCTATGTGATATGAAGAGAAGGGGAATAATTCCCTCACATATTCCTATTTATGCAGATAGCAGTACAGCACATGACATTACGAGCATCTATCGGTCGTATACGAAGTATTACGATAAAGAGGCAAAGGCACTAATTGCCAAGGGGCAGCATCCATTATCTTGCGATGGTCTGTGTGAATTGTCTGGCAAAGAATCCATTACTACCCATATAAATCAGAAACCAGCGATATATTTATGTTCAAGCGGAATGCTGGAACATGCCTATAGTCCAAAACATTTAAAGGCTATGATTTCCAATCCCAAAAACCTCTTGGCTATCGTTGGTTGGCAAGCTCCAGGAACACCTGGGAGGAAGCTTCAAGAAGGGGCAAAAACTATTGAGATACCGATTGAAAATTGGGTCAATGGAAAAGTTGTGACCGAAACATTTACTATGCCTGTAATTATGAAGGTCAAAAAATATGACGTATTTTCCTCCCATGCAGATGGCTGTGAAATCCTGGGTTGGCTAACTGATTTCAAAACTATTGGCCAAGTATTTGTAGTCCATGGAGAGTGCAACATTGCCATAGGTCTAGCTGAAAGGATAACAAATAATCTTGGAGTTCCTGCTCTTGCACCAGCTCAAAATTATATTGAAACTTTAAGATTCAAAAAAAACAAGACTAGCATTAAAAAAACATCCGGTATGTGCAAAGGTATGAATCATAATACATCACAAGCAGGACAAGCAGATCAATAGGAGGTTCTATGAAAAAGACTTTGCTAGCTGTAGTATTAATTTTAATAGCGATCAGCCTTACTTACGCGGCAAACACTGTCAACTGGAAGGATGCAGCCAGTTATTACGGCAAATACAAAACGGTTGAAGGCATAATTGTTTCTACTAAGTGCCTTCCAAAAGTATGCTTTCTCAACTTCGGCCGGAATTACAGAACAACATTTACCGCTGTAATATTCGCATCCGATCTGGCGAAGTTCCCACCAAATCCAGATCAATATTACCTAAACAAGAACGTTCATGTTACCGGGACGATCAAGGAATATAAGGGCAAACCGGAGATTATAGTCAAGGGGCCAGATCAAATAAACATCGTTAAGTGAATAAATTAATATACTTAAATAATTTTCATCTTCACGTGACCAAGCTCTTAATAATGATCATTATGAAACAGATAATTACATTTAGATACATTTTTTCAGATATATCTGTGATTACGCTTGGCGCCCTTTCAAAAGTATTGTGATTTTCTGGGCATCAACACCGTACAGCCTGATTTCTCCAAATTTGTCGCTATAAGTAAAGCCAATGACCTTGCCCTAGAACGTTAGGGAATTTTTCTGAAAAGTTAGCAAAGCAACAGTCTTAAAAGCTTCAAACAAACGTTCTCAGGAATATTGGATAATAATCAAATATCATAGAATTCTAAATTAACATGTGGTATGAAATTAAAAGACAGTTCTTCACAATAACTTACTTGCTTGTACCCAAAACGATAAGATTGGTTCGTAAAAGAATAAAATGGTCATGATAAAACATGGTAAGTGTGATTTAAGATTAAAGCCATTACGAATCGAATAATATTTATGTATCTGGGGGTGCCATGATAAAAAAATTCATTTCTTGGTTGAAGAGTGTCTTTGTTTCAGAGAAAGAGCAGACTTTAGAAGATAAAATATCTTATCTTTCAAGCACAAGAAGGATGGAACATGCTTCAAAATCGGCTTACCAAGAATTACAACGGCAAGGCTGCTTTTCAGGAGCTGCACCTGATGGAAATGAAATTGAAATTCGCACTGAATGTATGCAATTAGATCTATCTCTCACCGATTTTTATTACAAAAAAATAAGTAAGCAAATAACTGACGCTAAAACAAATATTAACAAACTATCTGCTGACGTTTCAATCAAATTGGTTGGTCTCAGTCCTTCTGCCGCTGAAGCTGAAATTATAGCAAGTTTGGCACAAAAAAAATTAGTTTTGAATTCTCTTTATAAACACTTCAAGGACACAGAACAGAATCTCCAAATATTTAAAGGGGCTAACGGAATCAACAGGGATCCAGAGATGCCTGATTCAGATAAGGCTTCCATAATAATAATGGGGGTATTTATAGTTTTTGAAGCCATAGCAAACATGTTATTCTTAAGACAAGGTGCTTCAACTCCAACAGCATTACTCATAGCCGTTGTAGCGGCAGTGCTGAACATATCAATCAGCGCATATCTTGGTACAATATATAGGTGGATCAATCATCATGATTCATTAAAAAAGAGTAAAGGGTACATGGCTGTTGTTGCAGCTTTTCTTTTTGTTGTTTTTTTGAATAGTTTTGTTGCCTTTGCAAGGATAAAAATTGCAGAGGAGGGCGACGCAAGTATTGTAAACACCCCATTTTTAGTGGAAAGTTTATTTTTATATCTAGTTGGCCTTACACTGGGCTCTTATGCGTTTATTAAAGGTTACAAGCTCGATGATCCATATCCAGGCTATGGATCATTACATAGAACTTGGCTTGCAGCAACTGAAGATTTTAATTCTGAAGCATCTGAAGCAAGACAAACTGCCACAGTAATACCGGAGAACATGGATAGAAAGATACAAAGTGAGATAGACTCAATCAAATATGCAAATGACCAAGCTACTGAAGCATTAGACCGGACAAATAAGGACTTGAATGAATGGTCTAGTCACCGTGAAGTGTTAGACAATGCTTTCCAAGGGGTCGTGTCTGCATATAGAAGTGTTGCCGAATCACATTTAATTAACAAAGGGCGCAAAGTTCCAAGTTATTTTTCAACTCCAGCAAAACTTGAGAATAATAAGCTCTTGGAAGCAACAAAACTAGAATTTTCAGAAGTGGGAAAGAAAATATTTGAATGCGCTAATCATCGAAAGCAAAATCTTGAAAAGCTTAATAATGCTCGTACTTCATTGATGGACTGGCGCGCTAAAAACTTGAATAATCTCATTAGTGCACATCTTCCGGAGTGATAGCAATGAGTTCTAGGCATCATAGTCAAAAGAAGCGAGCGGCTGAAGAAAAAGCTATAAAAATTGCACTTACTGTCGGTATATTAGTTATTATACTGGCTATTACTGCATGGGTTTTGTATCCGGCCGATCTCGATTTTGAGGATTGTACTTCAGATACACCCCTTCAATGTGGCTGTCCAACTAATAAATCGGGCGTAAGCGGCAAGAAATCAATAGTATTGATTGACGCAACTGATAAAATTCCTGATTCACGGACCCAGGACATTAATGAAATTATGGTTGCCCTTTCCGAACCATCATCATTCTTCGATACCATTATTGGAGGCTATGAACGAATCAGTGCGTTCGTATTTTCAGACAAAAAACCAGACGAGATGAAACCTGTGGCATCTTTTTGCAAGCCGCCTAATAGATTTATTTTAAGTCTAAAATATTCAGAGGCGGACATTAATAAACAGCAAAAGATGATTAAAAAGATAGCCGATAAAGCTGCCTTAACATCTAACGCGTCTCAGAACGGTAATAGTACAAGATTAATGGAAGTTATTGGAATAATATCTGGTAGTGGGGCATACTTTAATAAATCTGGCAAATTTATTCTTTTTTCCGATTTAGTGGAAAGATCCAACGAATGTGGTTATTTCGACATTGTTGTTCCAAATTTTCAAAACATTAGTCCGAAGTGTAATTATTTTGTAACAAGAGCTTCAGAGAACATGAGGGGATCTAAAGTGTATATTTGTATGATACCACGTTCTCAACAATCCTCCCGAATAGAAATTATACCCTTTTGGCAGGAATATTTTCAAACTGTTACAGGGCGACCAGCTATAAATACTTGCGATCCTTCTGCTATAATGGGAGATATAAATTGAAACCTGTAAATCTATTTATCACATTGCTTATCATCGGATTTATCATCATATCACTCGGTATTTTTATACCTCGTCGTCTCGATCCGACTTATGGCGCAATATGGTCTTCCATTGTAGTCTTCTCAATATCACTTATAATAATATTAATATATACTATTTACATAGCACTAAATGAAAAAGTATTAACTCAAGATTCAGCAGATTACGCATACTATCTCGGATTCACACTTACCATTATTTCTTTAGTAATAATATTTATGAGTGATGGAGTCAGTTTAATAATCAGTCAGAATGGTTCATCAGGAAATAGCGGCATCAAAATTAAAAACATACTTATGCAATTTGGAGCGGGTTTATCAGCGACAATGGTAGGTATTGTAGCGAGAATATATCTGATAGATTTATTGGTCCAAAGCGATGTTCCGACCGATGAATCGATAAGACAAATCCGCTTAGAATTTGGTAACCTCATATATGAATTACGCAAACAAAACGCTCTTTATATTTCGACTATCGGTGAAAGTGTGAACTCATTATCTAATGAAATAATTGCCATTCAAAATGCTTCATCTAGCTTAACCAAATCGATCGGTAATTCAAGCGAAGAATTATCGAAATCAATGACTGAAGCAGCAGATTCAATAAAACGGGCATATGATATTTCTGAAACTGAAAATAATATGAGGGGCATTGCCTCAAGGCTCCGAAAAATGCTCATTAGTATTACCGATGCTTCTGAAACACTGATGGGAAAAGTGAACAATATAAGTGACAGCCTGTCTGTGCTTAAAGGTTCAACTGACTCAACAACCAAGACCGTTGATTTATTCTCATCGAGAATAAGTGATTTAAACAAAAATATTGATCAAAATACTCTCATCGCCAATACATTTAATGAATCACTGAAGAAGGGATCTAATATCATCAAGGAGTTCTCAGGTGATTCAAAATCAATAAAAACATCCTTAAAAGATGTTGCTGAGGCATTTAACAAGATAGAACCAGAAGTAAATATTTTTTCAACAAATGTCGAAAAGGTTAATGATTCATTAAACAAATTAATTTCCATAAATGATACGAGTTCTTTGTCGGTTCAAAACTTTGGCAATAAACTGATCCAGTTAGATAAAGAATCTAAATCACTAAGCGAAAGCATTAAAAATGCAATAAGCATGATCAATAAATTAGATAAGGATGGGAACGTCGCTGCCGAATCGTTATTGAAAATTGCTCATAGCTTAAATGTTGTGGAGATAAATATCAACAATGTAAATAACAAATTGAATGAAATAGTCATAGAAGCGAATCAAGCTAATAAGGCTAGTGGCATATTTGGCTTGTTTAGAAGATAGTTAAAAGGTGCATTGCCATGATTGGGGTTTTCAATAGAAAAGAAGTCTCGAGAGAAAGGGTGATGGGACTTACGCTTATAGACGTATTCTTACAATTTATATTTATGCTGCTAGGGTTATTATTATATATTTATGTCGATGATTTTGATCCTGATAAATGGGAAAAATTTTCAAAAGATGGTAAATCTATATATGGCGCTGCGTTTGCAACGACATGGCACGTTCTTCCCGAAAAGGCTAATGACCTAGAAAAAAAAATTATTACTATGAAAAAGGAAAATGAGATACAAAAAAAAATAATTATAGCTGCCAAAGGCCCTGGAAAGGAAGCCTGTCTCGAGCCTAAGGATAATCCACCAATTTCAGCGAGTTTTACATATACAAGGACTGGGATTAAATTCAATGGTTTCACAAAAGCATACATGCAGTACGTAAATAATACTAAGAATCCTGCTTTAAGGAACGCTATAAGCAAACTTGATGATAAAAAAGGATCTGTATTTAATATTAATGACTTTGGTAAAACGTTCAAAGACATATCGGAAACAAGCTGTCAGCACAGATTTGATCGAAATGAAAATAATGTTGGCTCGTGGATGACTGATGCAAATAGTTTTCAACACTATAAAAATATGAGGAATGCAATATCAAGATTAAACAAATAATAATTTCCATAAAAGAGGGGAACAAAATGCACAAATGCTTTCAATTACAAGCTGTGTGTTTAGTTATCACATTATTTTTCATGTGGGGATGTGGCGGTAAAACCTATTTAACAACAAGCATTGTAGACCAGCTTGATAATGCCTCATTAAATGAGGCATTTGAAATAAAGCCTCAAAATCTAGAAAAAGATTCAAAATGTGGGCAACCACCAACATTAAAAATAATTGTAATTGAAAATAGGATGGGAGAATACGAGATTAACAAGGACTTCCATGTAATAATAAATCCTCGAGAAATGATGCAAGAAATAAAGATGCATTTAATAAAAGGCTATGAACTTAGCAATATAAGGGAAGATGATAAGTCCAGAAAAATCCTTCAAATATCTATGCAAGATATGCATCTTAAACAAGCGCATATGATAGGTCATGCAATGGATGGTTATTTAAAGATGGAAGTAACAATTCCGGAAATAAACTTCAGAAAAACATATGAGGCCATGGAAAGAACAGGCAAACCTCCAACAGGTCCTCGGGCACCGGCATATGCCATTCACAAAGTTACAAGGCAAATAATAGATGATCCCGAAATACAGAAGTACATCTTATGTAAAGATGAAAGAGTAAAATCTAAATCTATGGAAGCTGATGCGGAAACAACAGGAACTCTTAGTAAAAAATTGCAGGACCTGCAGAATGCCGTTGACAGTGGCTTAATAACAAAGGAGGAATACAACCTGATCAGAAAAAGACTACTTGGATTACCATGAACAAAGCAGGGGTTGATGCAAAGCATGATATGATGATGTGATTAATAATGTGTAGAGTGAGATGATAATATAATCTTTATGCTATGAGGCATCAATCCCAAAGTATAAATACAATGACACAAGTGATGATCTGCACTCCACAAAGTCGTTATTCAAATTTCAAACCACTTTTCGTATCACTGTTATTAGTGGTAATTATTTCCATTACAACAAGTTCTATCGCCGCCATCCGCACCGGAACCGTAACCAAAGTCTCAGACGGCGACACAATCCAGGTAACAACACCGGAACAGACAAAACTCAAAGTCAGGCTCTACGGGATCGACGCTCCGGAAACACCAAAAATCAACAGACAAAGTGGCCAAGTCCATCAACCCGGTCAACCCTTC